>JAABUU010000029.1_pt1 | contig 330022 bp, 426 predicted proteins | sample 5559301 | NCBI WGS metagenome assembly JAABUU01 (sample SAMN10711884, study PRJNA513360) | rock metagenome | isolation source: Antarctica rocks | place: Antarctica: Victoria Land, Richard Nunatak white
CAACCTCCCCCCCAAACCGCAGCGCATCTGACCGAGCGCAGTGCTGACCACGGCCTCATGACACCCCCACTCGACGCATGCCCGCCAGAGGGTGCTCATAGGGCGCCCGCATGCCGGGCGCGCCCGTGACACACTCCGGGCAAGCAGCCGCAGAGGCCCAGGCGCTGCGGCGCTCAGAGGCCGCCCGAGGCCACGCTGGCCAGCAGCCGCGGCGAGCCGGGCGCCCCGTTGGCGCCCGCCAGGCCGCCGCAGGGCGCGGGGCGCGCGCACAGGCGCTGCGTCGCCTGCGCGCGGCACACGCGGGCGCTGGGCGAGCCGGCCGCCGACACGTTTCGGGAGGGCTGCCTGGGCGCGCGTGCCAGGGTTAGGGTTGCCAGGGTAGGCCCTAATCCTACCCTATCCCTAACCTAGACTGCCATGGAGAGCGCAAGGCAGCGAGGCAGAGTCGGTGGGCTGCGGCGCTTCAGGGTCGAGCGCGCCGCGCTTGTCCACCTGCAGCCGCCCACAATGCAGATACGAGGTGCTGGTACAGGCACAGTCGGCGGGCGGGGAGGCTCGGCTCCGATCGCAGACGGCAGAGCAGGAGCGGCCCTGATGCAAACGCTGGGCTTGGCCGAGCCCTGCTGCGGACAGCGCCGCGTTGCGCCGGAGGCGCGCGCCGCAGCGGCCCGACCGGCCGTGCGCGTGCGGGGCCATGGTCTGACGCTCAGCATGCAATGCACCCTAGGGTAGGGTAGGGTGTGGCTAGCGCGCGCCTTGATCGCGAGGCTGAGCTCGTGCGAGCTCATGTCCTGGTACTTCGTCAGCTTGGCCAGCACGCTGGGCCAGAAGGGGATGACGCCGCGCGCGCGCCGCTCCGCGTACACCACCGCCGCCGCGATCGCGCTCGGCCGGCAATTGAGCAGGCCGGGGTCGGCCAGTGTGCGGCGCAGCAGGCACCGCGCGCCGCCCGCGACCGCCGCCGCCGCCGGCGCCGACAGCCAGTCGCCGCCCAGGCGCTGCAGGAACATGCTCACGCAGCGCGCCGCGCTGAGCGCGGCCGTGTCGCCGCGCAGCGTCGGCAGCAGGAAGCCGCGCTCCATCTCGCGCACCGTCGCGCCCTGCGCGCGCGCCGCGGCGCCCGTGTGAGGCCCGCGCAGTGTCGCGCGCCGGGCAAGCCCGTTGCCATTGTGCACAGCAAGCCCGGCTGCGCAGGCCCGTCTGCGTATGCTCCCGACGGCGCTCGCGAGGATGCCCGCAGCGGCGGGCGGGACCGCGTCCGGCGCGTGCCGGGCAGCGACGCCGGCGCGGCGCCGCAGGCCGCCAAAAGGCGCCCGGCGCCGCGTTGCCCGCGCCCCTGCTCGGACCCTAATCCCACCCTGTGCCGGGACTTACCGGGAAGCCGGTCGTATCGTAGATGCACGCGTCCGACAGCGTCCCGGCGCCAAACCTGTTGGCGGACGCCGCGCACAGGCAGGCGGCCGCCAGCAGGTTGTGCAGCCCGAGCAGGTCCTTGGGCACCTGCGCGGCGGCAGCCCGTCAGACCCGGGACCCTTTATCTCCTTGCATGCACGACAGCCCTGCCAGCGCTCGCGCGCGGCCCGCCAATACGTGCAGTGCGGACGGAAGGAGGCCGGCTGGGCTGGCGGCACGCACAGCAGACCCGCGCGTGCGGCCTGGTGCAGCCCACAAATGGCATGCCCGGCCGCTTCACCCGGCGCACCTCAAACTTTCCCAGCGCCTCTGCTTTCCTCTGCTTCCATACACGCACACAACACCGCGGCGCTGCAGCAGATAAGTGGCAGCCCCTCGCACGGCACCCGCGCCATGCGCCCACCCGGCGCGCCCGCGCCTCCGCCGACACGACGCAGCCCACGAGCTTGCAACAAAAGCGCCGCGTGTCGCGCAGGGCCAGAGCGCGCGCGCCCGCCCGCCCCGCGCGCCTGCGTCTCCGTCGACATGAAGCGGTCCATGAGCAGCACCGCGTCGTGCGCGACCTCCTCGGGCAGCCGCAGGCGGTCCGCCCAGGCCAGCAGCTCGGCAACCAGGCCCATCCTGTTCGTCAGGTAGCTCACGCCCATGTGCTGCGCGCCGCGCACGCGCGGCCCCGTCAGGGCGCGCGAGGGCGCACCGCCTCACACCCTGTCCCTTTCCCTTTCCCCTACAGCAGCTCCGCGACCAGGACTCATCCGAACCCTCCGCAGATGCTCCTCTGGCTGGTCATGCCCGTGTGCTGCGCGCGCGCGTCGCGGCCCTGGCAGAGCAGGATCTGCACGCCGCGGCATGGCCGTGGCGAGGCTGGGCCCGTTGGCGCTGGGTATGCATGACGTGCATGCAATTCCGCCTCCCAGTCACCAGTCATCTGGGCGGCCCGTTAGTGCCGAAGTCTGATCTTGGCTGAAGACGCCCGATCAGCCAGACACTGCCGTAAGTGCCGGAGCCTGGGCTTGGCAGAAGATCCCGATCAGCCAGACACCGCCCCGCCACATCGAATGACATGGCATGCGGTGCATGGTGCCGACTGTGCACGGTGGGCGCACCCCCAGCGCCAGCATGTGCGAGGCCTCAAAGTCTACGACCTGGCCCCAGGCCTCCTGGGCGGCCGCGGCCGCGCGCGCCTCGCACTCGTTGCGCGGGTCGTCCAGCGCGGCCATGCTGGCGCCCTTGGCCGCGCCCGCCTGGCGATGGGCACTCAGGTTCAGTGCGCGTTGACCCAAATCCGGCTGCTATGGCTTGTCCCTGGTTTGTGCAGCGCGCCGGGCGTCCTCGCGTGCCCAGCAGCGCTCGCTGCGGGCAACGGCGCAGAGGCGATGGGATGCACGCTCTTCATCAGAGGGGCAACACTTCATACTGCATGTTATTGATCCCAGGGTGTGCAGCTCGACGGGCACGCCGCACCATAGCCATCGCGCTGTGGCACCCTTCTGCACTGCTGCGCGGGAAGGCCATGAAGTGTCAACAGGGTTAGGGTAATTCTTAACTGGGTAGGGATATATAAGAGGCAGCGCTTGCGGGGGCCGCACGTCGAGCGGCGGGTCCGCGCAGGGGAAGTTGGCGAACAGGCGCTCCTCGAACGCGGGCGAGCGCAGCCAGGCCTCGCACGCCGGCCCCGGCGCCTCCAGCACGCCGCTGTAGGCGCCGTCCGCAGTCGGCCTGCGCGCCGCGCTCGCGATCGGGTCGACGCGGGGCCTCAGCTCTCAGACATCGAGCACCGGCGCGCGCGCGTGTGCAGTTTCCGCTCGCATGCGCAGCCCCTGTGTGTGCCGGATGGCCTGGCTTTTTGTGGGTTGTGGGACATGCGTCACAGGCGCCCGGAAAATACACGGCGGGTGCACACATGCAGCACACAGACACGTGTCAATACCGGGCCGCTGAATGTCCTGCTTCCGGCCAGCCTGTCGTTGTCCATGGGGCCGCGAGTAAGGGCTATCAATTACGAGCAGAGGCCCGAGCTGGCCTGCTGTATCATTCGAGTCTAGCCCGCACCGGAAGGGCGCGCCCCAGCCGGCCATGATTGCGGCGACGGCCTCCTTGACCACCAGGTTGCCCTGCTCGCGGCAGCCCTTGCCGCGGTCGGTTACGACCACCAGCCGCGCCGGCAGCGCGCCGGGGCCGCCGTCCGGCCGCCGCGCCGCGTCGCGCAGGCGGCAGAGCCAGACGTACAGGCTCAGCACGGCCACGCCGGCCGTCATGGCGTGCAGGTTGACCTCCAGCCTGCCGCCGCCGCCGCCGCCGCCGCCGCCGCCGCTGCCGCCGCCATCGCGCCAGGACGGCTGCTGGAACTGGCCCTCCGCAAGCGCGGTATGGAAGATCGCCAGCGCCTGCGCGGCGAGCGCACAGGGAGAGCCTTGGCAATGCTGCGGCGATGATGATGGCATGGGCTTCAGATGCCAACATTTCGGTGCATGCTTCAGGCGCTCGGGCGGCCGGCCTCTGCTCACATGGGTTGCCGGGCATGCTTTAGCAGTCCAGCATATTCATTTTCATCTGTGTTTTCACCATGCTGCTCTTTTCAAGCAGAGCAGGGCGACTGCGGGCGGCGGCGCGCCTTGCGCTGCGCCCAAATGACGCCCGTCTCCCACAGCGCATCGATGATCGCGTTGTACAGGATGGCGTCCGGCTGGCACTTGCGCGCGCGCATCTGCGCAGACCGCACTTCAGGTCATTTTGGCTCAAAAATTTTTAATTCCTCCTGACCGCAAAAACTCACCCTCCAGAGACCAGACGATCAGGGCTGGTGCACCAGCTCCAGGCCCCCGGCACAAGCACGCCGCCGCCCGTGCTCGAGCAGCGCAGCATGGGCGAGCGCGGCCATGCGTGCATGCTACCTGCCAGCCAGCAAGCCCACAGGGTATACAGCACCCGCAAGCGCCCGCGCCGCGCGCCTGCTCGTACGCGCCCAGCGCGCGCAGCCACTGGCCGCCCTTCTCGTACGCGCTGATGAGCGCCGTGAAGGTGACCGCGTCGGGCGTGCAATCGTACCCGAACTTGCCCATGCTCAGGAACGCGCGCTCCGCCTCGTCCCACTCGCCCCCTGCATGCGCAGACTCCTCCTCAGCGCGCACTCGAGTGCGCCGCGCCCAATGCACCCTCTTACCCTATTCTGCATGTTTGGCACGCCTGGGTGGGCAGGCCTGCGCTGCTGCCGCATCCTCTCATGTTCGTATCCTTGCTTTACTGTCGGTAAAACCTAGTAAATCCAGCAGGCACTGCCTCAGCGTGTTCAGCAAATTGAGTTGGCACATGCCCAGCTCGCCGCATCAGCTGCGGCCATTACGCACTCAGCACTACACGAGGGCGCCAGTGAGCGCATGTCTAGGGCGGCCCCTCCGCGGCCGGCAGCGCCGCGCCGCGGCGGGGCGGGCGCGGGGGGCGCGCGCCCTGCGCGCAGGCGGTGATGAGCGAGTTGAACGTGACGGTGTTCGGGCGGCACTTCTCGCCGAGCATGATGTCGAAGGCACGCAGCGCCATGCGCCAGTTGCCGGCCTTCTCGCATGCGCTGATGAGGCTGGAGTATGTGATGACGGAGCACTCGCAGCCCATGGCGCGCATTTCCGTGTACGTGCGCTCCACCTGCGCGGCCGGGCAGCATCCTCAGGTTTTCAGGGTGTCAAGGGGGGTGTCTCGAAGTCACAATCCCAGGCCCCCGGCCTGGCCGTCCCAGGTTTGAAGCCGCGAGCGGGCCATGCTCAGGTCGCATGACCTGCTGCGCTCGTCGGGTGTGTCTGTGCGCTGCTCTGCCGCCCAGCTGGCAACGGCGTGCCCGTCACGGACAGTGCGGCTCACGAAGCACCACGCGCACCGCACTCCAGCATGCAGGCCTTTCCACACCAGTGCGGTGGACGCGTCAGGGCAAGCTAGCACATGCAGCAGCGCACCCAGAGGTCCAGGAATTGCCCCTCTCGGCCACCAACACCAGAAGCCGGATTTTGCGTTTTGTTACTGAGACCGGCGGGCAGGCCGGGACAGGGTAGGGGTGCCGGGCGGCGCGCCATCTCCAGGTTGCAGGCCTTGCCGTGCGCGGTGATGAGCGCGTTGTAGGTGGTGGAGTTGGGCGACAGGCCCTGCGCCCTGAGGCGGTCGTACACGCGGATCGCCTGCGCGCGCGCGCGCGCGCGCCTCGCTCGCGCGCGCGCTCGCGGCCCGCCGCCAGCGCTGCCTGCCTGCCCGAGGCCACTCGTTGCAAAAGCTACGAGGAAGTCGAGGCGCTGAGCAGGACACCCGTGCGGCTGTGGCAGAGGGGGAGCAGGGGCTGAGGCAATGGCGGTGTGCGTGCGCAGGGACGCATCGGAGGAGCCGGGGCGGCACCTCGCGCGGCTGGCAGCACATGTTGCACGCGATGATAAGCGTGTTGTACGTGCGCAGCACCGGGTCCACGCCCTGGCGCACACCCTAGCAGTTTAAACTGGAGGGCCTGGTACGCTGGCTGCATGCGCATGACAGCACATGTTGCACGCGCGATGGTGAGCGTGTTGTGTGTTTGCGCAGCACCGGGTCCACGCGGTGGCCGACACCCTAGAAGGGTCAGTGAGGGCCTGATATGCTCACTGTGCGCGCGCGTCCGCCGCTGCTGCCCACAAGCATAGCGGCCCGCGGGTCACCTGGCGCGTGCCACGCTCATCAACAACCCTCCCCGCTGCTTGCCGCAGGGACGACAGGCAACTGCAACGCATACCCGCATGCATGCAATCGCACGCTGCGAGCCTCCAGCGCTGCCGCGGGGTGGCGCGCAGCGCCCGCATGCACGCGACGCGTCGCCCCGCCCGCATCGGCAGGCGGCTCGCCCAGCCCGCCGGCGCAGGCCGGCGGCCGGCACCGGCCGGGAGCTGGCCGGAGCAAGCCAAATTGGGGGTAAATCTTCAGGGACCTGCGCAGGGCGGTGGCAGCCACGGGGGAGCGGGCTAGGTTAGGGTAGGGTCAGGGGCGCGGGCGCGCCTGGTCGCGCATGTCGTCCAGCACCTTGACCGCCATCTCCCAGTTGCCCATCTTGCCAAACACGTCCACCAGCGTGTTGTACGTCACCACGTTGGGCGCGCAGCCAGCCTGCGCGCCGGGGTAGGGCTAGGGTTGGGTGGCGCGCGCGCGCTTTGGCGGCGGCCGGGCAGGCCGGGCTGGAAGCGGGCTGTCAGGTCCATACGCAACACCGGGCTCCTGATCTCTGACAACTCAAGGTTCGCAGCTGGGCCAGGAAGGTCGCGCAGAGGTGTGGCGCCAGCCGCGCTGTGCGCGGTGGGCGCGAAGTGCCATGCTGTGATGCAGGGGCGGGGGCGCCTTGCAGGCGCGCGCAGGCGGCGCGGGGGCGGCCGCGGGGCCGCACGTCGCGCATGTGCTCGAAGATCTTGAGCGCCTCGCCGCACTCCTGGCACTTGATGCACACGTTCATGAGCGCGGTGTACGTGTGCACGTTGCGCTCCACGCCCAGCGCGCGCATCTCGTTCACCAGGCCCATCGCGCGGCCCAGCGCCTGCTTCATCTCATTATGATCAGGCAACAAGAGCCCTTGCCCCTCAAGCGCCTGTCCATCCTTTGTCGTGGGCACACGTGCCGCCAACACGGCGCTGAAGTCGCTGTGTGTGGGGTCACCAGCGCGCACAGGCGGCGCTGGAAAACCTCAACGCCTATGACCCTGACCCGGTAGTGTACAAGTCCGTCCTGAACAATGTACGCAGCGCGTCCTTGAACTGCTACCTCTTTGAGGCGCGGCGCCCGCCCCGCCACCACCTGTGGCATGGGCGCTTCCCTCCACAGCCCGCTGTAGCTGATGCACAGCATTGCAGAGTAGCTGTGTGTTGCTGCACGGTTGCCACACCCACGCCTGGCCAAGGTGACATGTGGGTTGGCATATGTGGAGGCATATTGCATGTCAGGCTGCACGACGGGCGCGGCCGCACAGCAACACAAGCCGGGCCCTTGCATGCCGCCCCGCAGTGCACTCAGAGCTGCAGACCCTCTGTGCTTCTCCATGCATGGCGGCGCTGCAGGAGTGTGTTGCGCCGAGCGGGCGCAGGCGCTCCCGGACGCGGACATCGAGACGCGCATGAGCCTGCTGCAGCGCCAGATGAAGCTCGGCGACGCCTGCACCTTCCGGCTGATCGCGAAGAACGTGGTCTCCCTGCTGCCGGCGTCCGAGGCCGAGCTCAAGGAGCTGACCATGACCGAGCTGGAGAACCTGATCAGGCGCGCCGGCCCCCCCGCGCCGCTCGCGCGCCAGCAGGCGGCTGCGCGAGGAGAGTGTTTGGTCTGGCAGAGTGGATGCTGGCGCCGAATGCATGCAGGTGTGGTGTTACGCGGTATGTGGAAGGTGGGGGCAGGCGGCCGCGGGGAGAGGCTCTGCTTGACACACCGGAAGCTGGCGCCGCATGCACTGCAGTTATTGCAGGCGTGGTCTTCTGCGTCACATATTGCAAACACACTGACGCTTGCTGTCGCGCAACATTGAGCACGGGGGGGGCAGGATGGGCGAGGAGGGCCCGTCGCTGCTCGGCAACCTTTGCAGGTCGTGGGAAGCGTGTGGTGCAGCCGCGCCGCTCAGGCCTGGCCTGCGCGCGGCGGGCAGGTCGTACCACCTGCTGGACGACAACCTGGACCGCGCGCGCATGGGCGACCCGCACGCGGCCGAGAACGTGCCCGCGGCGCTACAGTACACGCTGGCGACCACGCACAGCTTCGGCACGGCCATTGAGCGCTGCCTGGGCCTGCCGCCCAGCAACATCGCCACGCTGTGACGGGCTGGGACGCGACGAAGCGCAAAGGCTGAGCCTGGACAGGTCCAGCAGTCTGGTAGCACTGTAAAACTGTTGCGACCTGAGCGTGGTAGAGAGATACCAAGCATAAACGGTGCATTGGTCCACTGGTGGTCCTTCAGCTAATGGGACCACCTCTGTAAAACAGCCCATGTCTCAATGCACAGTCCCTCGATTAACCAGCAAGGCGGGTATGGCAGGTGGGTTGCCTCGGGTTAACCCGAGGCAAAGTTGTACGCTTCAGCAACCAGAGCGAGTAACTTGCTCCATTATCAAGAGTACACCACCTGCGCCGCGTGCAGTGGTCTTGGACTGTCGCCATAAGGCCGGACTTGGCTTGCACGAGCGCCGCACACCATGGGCCGGCGGAAGCCGTTTGTTGACAAGAAGACCTCGCACACCTACAACCTCATCTTCCGGCCCACAGAGGAGGATGCGCAGCAGCCTGAGCGTGTGCTGGTGGACGCACAGCGCGGCATAGGCATCGGCCGCCCGGACGCCGCGGCCGCCGGCGCAGCCGCTCAGCAGAGCGCTGCTGCGGGCGGCGAGCGTCGCTACCCGCCGGGCCACCCGCTGGCCTGGCTGGAGGACGAGAGCGCCGCCAGTAAGGCCCCAGGAGCTGTGCCGGCGAGGGCTCGCGCCTGCACTGAACTAATACCAGCGCATAACATGCAGCACGGCAACCTTAGTTGCTTGCACACGAGCACACTGCGTTACAAGGAGACGGGTGCTTGAGCTAGCACAGCGTGGGAGCTACGTCCCTGGACAAGCCCATGCACCAAGGAGTGAGGCGGCGCCGTCACGGCAGGCGGGGGCCTGACGGAGGACCGCCGGCGCGAGATTGTTGGCCTGGGTCTGCCTGACGATGGCTACGACTACCTGCAGCACCTGCGCGTGCCCGGCGGCAGCGGCCGCGTCGAGGGCCTGCCGGAGGCCGGCGAGGCCGCGCGCGCGCAGGAGGAGGAGGAGGCCGCAGGCGCGCGCCCTTGGGCCAGGGCTGCGCTCTGCGGGAGTGACACTCGAAAGCGGTACTGTCTGTGCTCCTGCGCACAGCTGCTGGTGCTCTGCCGAGGCGCTGCACGGCTGCACCACAACTTGCGCGTTGGCAAGATGGCAAGCGCACTGGAGCGTGCTCCCTGGAGCGAGCTAAGCCCTAGGGCCCCCAGTGTGGGTCTCGTCAAGCGCGACGGAGACGCCGCGCGTGTGTGAGGCTGCGGTGCAATTCTGAAAGGCACTGCGCCGGGCAGCAGGCCCGTCCGTGTACGTGCCGGCGCCGGCCGTGGAGCAGCCTCCCGATGACGTCAAGACGTTTGACGCGCGCCGGCTGACGCTGCACCAGCCCGCCGTCACCGATGTGCGCGCCGCGCCCTGCCACCCACTGCGCAAAGCCCTCTTGTGTATAGTGGTCCTCCGTGCCTATCCTCGCCTCTACCAGTCGCCGGCGCAGCACCCTGTTTGAGTGCCGGGCGGAGAGACAAGGAGCGGCATCTGAGCATGTGCAGCACGCATCAGCGCGCCGGAGGGTGCAGGGTGTCAGTGCGAGGCTGTAACCAGTCAGGCACACCTGCCACCACAGCTGCCGCTCTGGGCGCCCGGCGCACCGCCCTAATCCGCGGGCCGGGCGCTGCGCAGGACGAGGCAGCGCAGAGCGCGAGCGGCGTAACGGCGTTCTCGCGGGAGGTGGCGCGCATGTGGCGAGCACGTGCGCCCCGCGCTGCTGTGTGCACCACCAGCGGGCATGCGCTGGCGCAGCTCGGCGGCGGGCGGCGGCAGGCGGCGCGCCGCGCTCGGTCCTTGCAGGGGCCGCCGGGCGCACCTGGCTCGTGTCGAGGACGCCGGAGTTGATCGTTGGCTGAGTGGCTGCCGCACTCCAAAGGAGGGACGCGCACACGCGCACGCCGTGACATGTCCCGTTCTGGTTCTGAGACTCGGGAGCGCGCGGGGGTGGCGCGGCTGTGCCAACCGCGCATGGCGGCGCGCGCAGATGCGGAGGAGGTCGGCGCGCTCGCCGCGGCGATGCACGCACTTGAGGACGCTGGCGGCGGCGCGGGCGGCGAGGGCGGCAGCGAGGCGCTGGAGGACGACTTTGTGCTTGCGGCCACCATGGTGCGAAAACGGGCAGGGTAGGGTAGGTGCATCTGCCCAGCCACCCTGTGCCCAGGGAGGCTTGCGGGGCCGCGTTCATGCGGGAGTTCGATGATCCGTGTCCTGTGCGTGAGGGAATGATGTCGCAGGCGGCGTGTAGAGCGGAAGGCAGCGCGCTATAAGGGCGCCTGCACGCGCATGGGAGCAGAGCGCAGCATCCTGATGTGGCCACGCGTGATTGTGTGCTGCGCAGGGGGCCGCAAGCGCTGCGTCGCCGCCGCCGGAGCACGCCGCCGATGGCGCCGCCGCGGCGCACTTCGACGCGGGCGACTCCGACAGCGAGGGCAGCGCAGAGCAGTGGTCCTCGGACGAGGGCGAGCTCGAGGGCGAGCTGGAGGCGCGGGGGAGTGCGCGCGGCGCGGCCGCAGCCGGGCAGGGCCGCGATGGCGCCAGGGCCGGCAGCAGCGCCAGCTCCGAGCCCGGCTCGCGCGGCGGTGGCGCCGGGTCCATCGCGTCCACATACTGGCGCCCCGAGCGCACCGATCGCAAGGAGGCGCTCTCGGCGATCGATGAGCAGTGCGCCGCCCCGGCCTGGGGTCATCACGTACACACGACCAAGGCACAGAGGCGATCCTGAGGGTTGTGAAACAAAGGGTGGTTGGGCGGGGCACGCGCATGTCGACTGCAGCCCTGCCTTGTCAGCCATCGGCAGGCCGTGCATGCCCAAGCTACGGCCACGCTGCTGCGGCCGCGCTGCTGCGGCCGCGCCCTGCGGGTGCCGGCAGCGAGCCTTGCGTCCTATTAGACCCGGGCGCGCGCAGGTTTGAGCACCTGGCGCTGGAGTACGATTCTGATGAGATCGGCGACCTGGAGGACGGCGAGGTCGGCCCCGCCGCCGGCGTCAGCGTGGACCAGTTCGGCGGCCTGATGGACGAGTTTCTGGCGGCGCACGCGACGCCCGGCCATGCGCACGAGGGCGGGCAGGCGTACCACAGCGCGGCCGAGGCCGCCGCCGCCGCGCCGCCCGGCGCGGCGGCGGACGAGGACGCGGCCATTGCAATCGCCAAGGCGCGCGCCGCGCTGGGACGGCCGCCGGGAGGACCGCCCGGGCTGCGCTGGTGTGCGAGGCGGGCGCGCCAGCGCGCGCATGGCCTGGACGCTTGCCTGGGCGGCATCTGCAGCCTAGTTAAAAAATGCATGCACGAGCACTTTATACTTGCGTGCGTGTGCATCGAGTGCGTGCCACTCGCAGAGCGGCGCGCGGGCGCGGCAAGAGTTGAGTTTGCGCTGGGTGCCGGCGCGCCCCGCTGCGCAGCCGCTTGCGCTTGCATGCCGCCCCAACGCGTCCAGACGCGTGTCGGGGCGACACCTGTGCCTCGCTACTGTGCACTCACCCTTTAGACCTTAGTCTTAGGGTTTGCTACAAATCCCTTTCCTCACGCGCGGCGCCGGGCGGCAGGCGCGCGAGCTGGTGCGCTCGGAGGAGGAGCGCGCAGAGCGGCGTGCGGGGTCGGGGCCGGACCCCGGCGCGCGGCCGCTCGCGCCGCTCGCGCGCCACCCAGACGCGCCCGAGGACGCGCGCTGGGACTGCGAGAGCGTGCTGTCGCTGCGCTCCAACCTGGACAACCACCCGGCGCTGCTCGCCGAGCCCGGGCGGCCGCGCCGCGGCTGCTTCAGCGCCTGGCCCGACCCCGGCGCCTCTGCCGCGCCCATCCGCTTGTCGGCCAAGACCGGCCTGCCGGTGGGATTCACAGGGGCTACGGGAGCAGCCGGCGACGGCGCCAGCGCGGCCGGGGAGAGCGCGGCGTCGAGCGTGCGGCGGCGCGACGAGAGCGCCGAGGAGAAGCGCGAGCGCAAGGCCGCCGTCCGGGATGCGCGGGTGCGCACCTTGGCACTATTTTTGGCCCTATACCTGGTCCTGTACCCTGGCGCGTCCGGGCGCCGAGCGCTCGCGCATGTGAAGCTGTGCATGGCAAGGAGAAGAGTTTTGCAAACCCGATGAGAGGCCAAGCATGGAGAGCAGATGGCTGGCAGCCTGACGTCGGCTGCTCAGTTCCTCTGCATGTCGGGAACGAGCTTAAGGTGCAGAAGCGCAGCCGCTGGCCAGCGCTGCTAGACCAATCTATGTCGTCAATGTTTTGGTGGCTGATTGAGAACCTGCACGTGTGAAGAGGAGAGAGCGCAGTGATGAGCTGCATGTGCGCCGGTTGGATTAGGGGAGTGAGGCGAGCGTGGGTGCCATGTGGCTGCTGGGGAGAGCGGCATAAAAGCAGCGCTGGTATGGCCGGCGCCCGCCGGCCTGTGAACCTGGGCTGAAGAGAATGCCGCCAGAGCACCATGCGGAGCCGGGCGCGCTGCAGCGGCGGGCAGCGCAGGCGCGTGCGCTGTCCCTGCGCCTCTCCGCACAGCCCGCGTGCCGCCCTGGCGACCTGAGGCTGTCAGGCTAGAGGGGCAGCTGCGGCGACAAAGCGTGTGCCTGCGCTGACCTAACCCTGAATCTAACCCTAACCCTATGCGCCTGAGCTGACGTGATGCGCCGGTGCTGCCGCGGCCGCCAGAGGGCGGCGCGCGCGTCAAAGAAGCAGTCCAAGGTCATGTACAAGGAGGAGGCGCTGCTGGCGCACCAGCGCATGGCCACCCCCGCGCCGTCGATCATTGCGCTGCCCTGAGCGGGCGGTGCGCAGGCGCTGCCTCTGCCTGCATGGTAGCATGCTTGTGCTAAACGAGCTGTCTCGGCTGCGCTGCGCGCGTGTGGAGCGTGTGGCTAGGAGTGATAGCTTGCCATGGTGACCATGGCATGGTCGTGTTTTTTCTGCGTGTGTTTGTTTGGCCTTGAGAGGGTCCGTGTGTCTGCCCGGCCCTGCATGATGGAGGTGCTGCTGTGTGGCAGGACCATGCTGGTTGCACGAGATTGAGAATGCAAGTTTGTGCTTTGATCTGTCACACTATGAGTCAAAGTGCTGCACGGTCCTCAGGTAATGCATGCCAAACACTGGGATGCCGCCTGCCCTCCGCGCTGCTTGAATACTTGCACAAAGCCCCTCATACAGTCCTGGAGACCCTGTGAGTGGTAGGCACGGAGCAGTACGAAGAGAGCTTGTAACTGCTCTCTCCATGGCTCACTAGGGTTAGGGGAAGGGCCCAGTCCAAGTGCGCACGTCGGAGGACCCCCCTACTTTTTAAGGGCGCTCGTTTCGTCAGCTCCTCGGCGTTGTACCAGCAGTGCTTGGATGGCAGCGGGGCGGCTGCAACAGAGCGCGTTGTTGCGTCACGTGAGCGCACCGAGCGCTGCATGTTTTGAGCCTGCCGGCGCTGGTGGCCGCACTGCGCGTGGTGACGGCCGTGCGGTTGCGCAGGTATTTGCACACGTGGCGAAGCAGTGCCTGCACTCGCCGGCGGTGGACCGCGCCGCGGCCGGGCAGTGCAGCACGTCCAGCTTTGCACGCTCGGCGAAGTTGCAGCGGCGGCCCTACAACTTTTACAGAGAGGAGGTCCCCAGCGACCCGCAGGCGCAGGCGCGTCCCACGCGCCTGCGCGCAGTCTCGTGATACGCGTGCCGCCTCCGGCCCGCCCCTGCCTGCCGCCGTGCCGTGCGCGCGCCCCGTGCAGGCAAAGCAATAGCTAGGCTCTGTTTGGAGGAGCGATGTGCGCGCTGCGTTGTGGAAGGCCGCACAACCTGGTCAGTCCGCTCGTGCGGCTGCGCTATGCAACGTCCGTTGGGAAGCTCGCCTCGTGCAGCTTGCTCTGCAGGGCTGTTGCTGCCGGATGTTGCACCGTGCTTCTGCTGGCGCCCGTGCTGCCTCCTCCGGCACCGCTGTGTGGCAGCCTGTGCAGGCATCAGGGGAAGCAGCACACACTGGACACTGCCAGCCTGTGCTGGCAGACTGTGTGTGCAGACCTGCGCCAGGACCACTGGAGTCAGTCGGAGCAGGGCTAGGGCCCACATACTTCACTCTGAGCGTGCTGGGCTGTGCACCGTGGGGGCAGTTTGCCCTGAAGTCAGCTGGCACGGCAGGGCTGACCCGGAGGCACTTATGCGCTACGTGAAGGCGGCATTGTGTGCACTGCACCCAGTGTGACAGGGGCCGCACCGTTCGAGTCTGTGGCCAGTCCCTGCGCAAAGGCTGTCAGCGCAAGTCATGTCGCCGAACCCTCCTGTGTGTCTCACATGGGGCGCTGCACTGCTGCCAGGCAAACTTCCTGCACGATCTCAACCGGCCTTGGCGACCATGAGGCTGTCGTGCACGCGTTTTGAGAGCGGGCAGCTGTCCAGCAGCGTGTCTCACACGGGACGCTGTGCTGCTGCCAGGCGAACTTCCTGCGCGACCTCAACCGGTGCGGCGATCATGAGGCAGTCGTGCAGGCGTTTGAGAGCGGGCAGCTGTCCAGCAGCGAGGCGGCGCTGGGCGAGTACGTAAAGGCGCTCGTTGCCGTCGACCGCCTGGACACGTCCTCGCTGATACGCACACTGCAGGCGCGGCTGCATGCTTTGGCTGGCCGCTGCACGAGCCTCTTTAATGCTACTGCTTGTGCTCAGGTGTCAGCCACTGACCGGGGAGGTGGATTGCAGCAGCTTTCACTGCCTGCATGCCAGCCTGCCACGTCGTTGAAACCGGAGAAGTTGCACTTTTAGCATGCTGGCCTTGAGCGTGCTGAGTCTAATTGGGCTGAGGGGTTGAGCGGTGGCGCACAACGGTGGGCGGTAGTAGGCAGCGGTGCCCTTGCGCGTGCCGGCAGACAGCTGAGCAGTGGGAGCCTGAGCGGCGCGCATCAATGGCGCGCAGCGCGGCGCGGGCGCCGCCGGCGGCGCGTCTGCCGGAAGCGGGCGCAGCTTCGGCAGCTTGCGGGCCGGCAGCGGCATCAATTATGGTGCTGCCGCGGAGGGCATGGGCTTTGCGGGCATGGCGGCGCGGCTGACGGGCGCGGGGGCGGGGTCGGAGGTCATCGGGACCGCCAAGAACCCGCTGGTCACCATGCAGGTAGGCGCTGCGCCGCTGATGTAGAGGGCGTGTGATGCATGGGCAGGCTTCCGCGCTCCTGTCTGCTGTGTGTCCGTGAGGCATGTGCAGTGGCGCAGGTATTTGCTGCAGCTAGTTTTACCAATATCTATCAGAATGTCACGTTCATGCGGGTGTGGTCCTGGCGTGCGGGAGCGCCGGAATGCTGGGCGCGGCTTTGCAGCACGCCATGCATGCTGGCTGTCATGTTACTGCTCATGAGCGGCCTGGGCGCGCTGTTAAGGGTGGGTCCGTCCTTTACGTGCGTGTGCTCCAGCCTTCCGGGCGCGGCTTTGGCGCACGCTGCGCACGCCGGCGGCAGTGTTCCTGCTCACAAGGCGTCCTGGGCGTGTTGCCCGAAGCGGGCGCAAATTTGGCGCGCAGGCAGGGCCAAAGCTCCGGGCGTGGCTGCGGCGCATGCTGCGCACGCCAGGGTGCGGATCGGGGTAGACTGGGAAGGGCGCGCCGCCCGCGCGCAGGCGGAGCCGACGGTTCTGGCGCAGCTGTGGCGCACGCTAGGGTGCAGACTAGGGTAGAAGGTTACTGGCGCGCTGCCGGCGCGCAGCCGGAGCCAATGTTCCGGGCGCAGCTGTGGCGCACGCTAGGGTATGGACTAGGGTAGAAGGTGACTGGCATGCTGTCCGCGCGCAGGCGGAGCCGACGTTCCGGGCGCAGCTGTGGCGCACGCTGCGCACGCTGGCGGTCGTCTTCCTGCTCATGAGCGGCCTGGGCGCGCTGTTCGAGGACCGCGGCCTGCCGCGCGGCATCCTCAACAACCCCGACATGCGCCCGCAGTTCGAGTCCAAGACCAAGTTTGCGGACGTGAAGGGCGTGGACGAGGCCAAGGCGCGCGCGCCTGAACAGACTCCCCTGTCGCGGGCGGCTGGCGGACGGAGTCGCCCGACCCGGGCTGCCGCACAGGGCGGTGGCAGGGCAGGGTAGGTGCTCATGCAGTTGATGTAGTACCATGCGCCGCGCAGCTCCCAGCGGCTGGGCATGGGCGGCCCACCCCCTGCCTTCAAGCTGGGTCGTCTGCGACGCGCCGGGCGGACCTGGTGGAGGTGGTGCACAACCTGCGCGACCCGCCCGTGTTCACCCTAGCCCTTACCCTAACCCGGCCCCGTGGCGTCAGTTCACTGCAACCCTCCGCCTGGCCCAGGCGGACCTGGTGGAGGTGGTGCACAACCTGCGCGACCCGCCCAAGTTTACCCTAAGCCTTACCCTACCCCGACCCCGCGGCGTCAGTTCACTGAAACCTGCGCCTGGCCCAGGCGGACCTGGAGGAGGTGGTGCACTACCTGCGCGACCCGCACAAGTTCACCACGCTTGGCGGCAAGCTGCCCAAGGGCGTGCTGCTGGTCGGGCCGCCCGGCACCGGCAAGACCATGCTGGGTGCGCCCGCGCGGCGGGCGGCCCAGGCTGCTTGGGTGGCGCTGCTTCAGGCCTTGGCTGCGCCAGGCCTGCCTTGCTGCTATGTGGGCGGTCCGGGCGTCAGCCGCATCATGACAGGAGTGACACCCCCACAGCCAGCTCAAGAGCAGAACCGTCCCTGGAAACCAGGGTGTGAGGCAGGCGCCACCGCCACCAGGAACGCGCGAGCACCAATTGGGGCGCAGTCAAGAATGCGCTGTCGGCGATGCGGGTGCCAATGCTGCTCGTGCGTGCCGTACCCTGCCTCTCAGCCCCCTGTGGCTGAGCAAGCGCGGCCCGCCCAGACAGCGCGGGATATTGCGGCGAGGCCGGCGTGCCATCCTGCTACAACTGATTGTGTGTGCGCAATATGCCAGCCCAACCCTATACGTCAGCCAGTGGCTGAGTCGCGGCCCGCTCGAGCAGCGCGCGCAATTGCGGGCGAGGCCGGCGTGCCCTTCTTCTACAACTCCGGCAGCGAGTTTGAGGAGATGTTTGTCGGCGTGGGCGCGCGCCGCGTGCGCGATCTGTTCAAGGCGGTGCGGCGCCGCCCTGCACGGCTGCCATCCCTGCTCGGCCGCGCCCGCGCGCTCCGCGCGGGAGCGTGCTGGCCTGGCTTGGGGGTAGGGTTTAGGTGCACTGTGGATGCAAGGCCTGCAGGGTAGGGAAGCTCCTGTGACTAAGTTGCGGCGCTTCAGGCGCGCTGCGGTTGACTAGGTAAGTCTTGGTATGTCTTTTGGCAGCAGAGGATAAAGAGTGATGCATGACCTGGCAGCGGGCGCGAGAGCTGGCAGCGCGCGCGCGGGGCAGGCCAAGAAGCATGCGCCCTGCATCGTGTTCATCGACGAGATTGACGCGGTCGGCGGGCGGCGCAACGCCAAGGACCAGCAGTACATGAAGATGACGCTCAACCAGCTTCTGGTGGAGCTCGACGGGTGCGCGGCTGATTCGCGGAGTAGTGAGGATTGATATTAATTTTAGGGTAGGTCTGGGATGAAGATGACGCTCGACCAAGGGCTCGACGGGGGCGCGGCCAGGTCCGCTGAGTAGGGTCTCAGCACACTGTATCTGTGGCTTGTGCGCAGCAATAGATGTGCAGTCCACACGAGGTCGGGCGCGCTGCACGCGATGTCACAGAGCGCTCACCTGCTGTTGTGCAAGCCATGGCCGTGACGCGATGGCACCTGCGCTGATGTCTCTCGGCCTGGGCTGCGCGCAGCTTCAAGCCGAGCGAGGGCGTCATCGTCATTGCGGCCACAAATTTCCCGGAGTCGCTGGACAAGGCGCTGATCCGCCCTGGCCGCTTTGACCGGTGCGGGGCCCGCGCGCCCGCGCGTCCAGAGCTCCGCTCGTGCAGCGCGGGGCGTGATGGCCCTGGAAGCGTCCGCCAACTAGCAGCAGCCTCTTGTGGCCACCCAGCCAACCAGCCAGCCCCTGAGGGCCTCTTAAGGTGCCTGACAAGCCAGATGGGGCTGTTTTAGGTTCTTAAGAGCGGGGGCGCGCGGCAGGCACGTGACGGTCCCCAACCCGGACGTGGCCGGGCGCAGCCAGATCCTGGAAGTGCACTTTAAGAGCGTGCCGCGCGCGTCCGACGTCGACCTGAAGGCATGCCCCCGTTCATGCACTGAGTCACAGCAGCCGAGGCGTTGGCTTTGGGACAGCCAATGCTCTGCCACTGACTTCAGATTTATCAAGGCGCACTGTGTATAAGGCGCACGCACTGTGGGGTGCAGCGGGGGTGCGCTTGCTCGTGCACGGTTGTTATGTGTACGATTGTCATGTGCTTTACACGGCTTCTCTTGTCCGCACCATTCCAGCTCGGAGATGCTAGTCGACGTGTCATTGTTGCCCAGCGTTGCTAGCGTGTCCCATTGGCACGCACGCCGCGCGGCCGGCGCGCGCCGCTGCCCTGGCGCTGAGCGGGGGTGGCCTCCGGCGCGCTTGGGGCCGGCCGGCAGGTGATCGCGCGGGGCACGCCGGGGTTTTCGGGCGCGGACCTGGCCAACCTGGTCAACGTAGCCGCGCTCAAGGCCGCGCGCGACGGGCTGCTGGCGGTGAATATGGCCGCGCTGGAGTACGCCAAGGACCGCATCCTCATGGGCGCCGAGCGCAAGAGCGCCGTCATCAGCGAGGAGAACCGCAAGCGCGCGCCCCCCTGGGGCCGCTGCCGCGGCTGCGCAGGCAAAGGGATGTTGCGGGTCTGTCAGCGCGCGCGCGGCGCCGTGCCCAGTTAGGCACAGGGTTTGTCAAAGCGGCAGGGGCACCATTGCTGCGCAGGCCGCGACGCGATCGGCGCCTCCCGGCTGACCCCGCCCGAACGGCGCAGGCTGACGGCGTACCACGAGGGCGGCCACGCGCTGGTGGCGCTGCACACCGAGGGCGCGCACCCGGTGCACAAGGCGACCATCGTGCCGCGCGGTGCGCCGCCCACCGCCCCTGGGAATGACCGCAGGCCGGCCCGCGGTCCAGCAAACGCGTATTTGTCGGCTCCGCTGCTGTCTGCGCGACTGTCTGCGTGCGCGACCGTCCAGGCTCAGCTGCGAAGGCGCTGCATGGAGCCTGGCTGCTTTACATGCCTCTGCTGCGTTACCAACCTGTGTAAGCAGCGTTGCCAGTGTTGACAAAGGTGCTTACCAGGGTTTGAGATGCCTTGTGAGGCGCTGCCGGGCATGGGGTGCACGCTGCCGAAGCATAATAGGATGCCCGGCGGCCCGTTGCCAAGCGCGCGCGCGGCGCGGCGCAGGCATGTCGCTGGGCATGGTGGTGCAGCTGCCAGAGGCGGACGAGACGAGCGTCTCGCGGCGGCAGCTGCTCGCGCACCTGGACGTGTTCATGGGCGGGCGCGTGGCCGAGGAGATCATCTTCGGCGCGGGCGACGTCACCACCGGCGCGTCCAGCGACTTGGACAAGGTGCGCCGCCCCCGCCCTGCTCACGCTTCGTTGGGCTGCGTGCCTATGCATGCGCGCGGAATGGTGGCAACAGGATCAAGAGCAGCTATATAGGTGGCTGTGGTCTGGAGGCCGAAGTTGCAGCGCATTGGCTGGACGTCCAAAAGCAGAGGCTAGCGAGCGCGCGCTGGCGGTTTCAATGCCATGACAGCCTCCCATTGGCAAGGCAACTGCCATGACAGCCTCCCATTGGCAAGGCAACTGTGTCGAGTGTGACAGCAGCATGGCTGTGTTGCAGTGTGCAGATCAGGCAGTGAGGGTCACGGTCGCGCTGCTACCTCAACGGTGGCTGCGGCGGCGGCCGCGCAGGCGACCAAGCTGGCGCGCGACATGGTGACGCGCTACGGCATGAGCGACCTGCTGGGCCCCACCTCCATCGACTACGAGGACGGCGGCCGCTCGCTGTCGTCCGAGACGCGCGCGCTCGTCGAGCAGGAGGTGTGCCAGCAGGTCGCATTGCCTTGTTTCACTTGAGACTGAGCGTTCACATGCAAGGAGGTCCGCACATGCCTCCATGCGCGCACTGGTGAGCAAAGATTGTTTTTTCCAGGGCCGCCCTTCTGTACTGGAGAAATAGTAAGTATGCCCACCATGCCCGCGCCTAGCAATACCCATTTGCGGAGATGCACCACCCGTATAATATCATACTATAATATCATTGACCAGCGGATCCTGCTGCACTGGCAGGACATGCATTGTCATTCTGTTAGGGTTGGGAACCCTCGGGCGCGGCGCGCGCAGGTGAAGAAGCTGGTCGACAGCGCGTACGAGCGCGCGAGCGGCATCCTGCGCCGCAACGAGGCCGAGCTGCACACGCTCGCGCAGGCGCTGCTGGACAAGGAGACGCTGTCCGGCACGCAGGCGCGCCGCCCCGACTGCTGCGCGCCGTTTTGTGCGGTGGCTTGCATGTCTGAGCAGGCGTTTGGAGAGGCGGGCATGGTGTGCTTCTGTTCGTATCCGCCTGGAAGTGTCTGCATGCAAAGGTCTGTACCTCAGCTGATGGACCTCAGTCGGTGGGCACATGCGCCTCACTGACTGCAGAGTGCGCGCTCGGCAGATTCGCGAGCTGCTGAAGATGCCGCTGAAGACGAAGACTAAGGCCAGCATCACTGCGCCGGCGGCCGTGCGGCCAGCGCCGGCCGCGTCGGTGCGGCCAGGGTAGGGAGGGCAGGGGGCCACGCGGCGCTAGGGTTAGCTCGGCCTGGTTGGTTTCTGTGTGACGCGGTCTGACGAGCATCTGGTTGCGGCGGCTTGCATGGGCGCATCCTGGGGGCGGCTGCCGGGCGGGAGTAGTTCTCTGAATAGGTGGGAGGGGTAGTGTCTGTGCACGGCAGGGCCAGAGGGCGCTGGTGGCTGTCGGCAGCCGGGCGCTGGGCACGTACTGTATCAACACGGACCTATGCGGTGGGTGCTACGATGCTGCCGTGCGCGCGCGAGGATACTACTGCGGGACGCAGTCCGGTGCATTTGGTGTGCGCAAGGAGGACAGCATGCGACACGGGCTGCTGCTGTCCAGGGGGACGCTGGCGCTTGTCAGCACATGGACGGCTGCTTTTGCGGCATCTGTGGTATAGCGCCGGACAGTGCACGAGTTCTGTGGGTGCGGGGTTCAGTCGCATGGCAATGGATGCATTGTTGCAGATGGTGCATTTTTTGGCAGTAGTCATTCTGTGTGTCGTGCTTCATGAGCCAGTTGTACTGTAACATAGCAATAGAAACATAGCAAACAAATTTACATTTATGACGGTCATGCTGCAGCACCATCGTGCAGGACCCATATGGGTTGACCGGCAACCCCGTTCCTGTTCTGGCATGCATTTGCAAGTGTAAGTGCGCGCCTTCTCCTAACCCGACACACATGCACCGTCATGGTACATGCCCTTCAAGACACCAACTCCAGGGTGCATCACTCAGACATGCCACATGTGAGCCCATCCCACACTCTTGCAACCTACGGAGGACCCTGAAGGCTGGCACACAGTGCCGGAGCGCCATGTAATGAGCACCAGGCATATGACAGACCTGATCAGCGCGCCACTCTGGCTCGCCTGGTGCCCTCCTCGCTCTCACCTCTGCCCCTGCAGCAAATGCCTTCCAGCATCCGCCAGTCAGGCCGAGGGAGCAGCAGGCCTTGGCCGGTGGTGGGTACCTATAAGACGGTGCCTTGGGAAAAGAAAGCAGCCGCCTCGAGCGCGCGGGCGCCGCCTCACACGGGCCCGTTGGCGCTCATGCGCTCGATGTACTTGTCGTAGAACTCGGCCGCGCGCTCAAAGTGGCCGATCTCGGTGTAAATGTCGGCGATGGTGCCGTACGCGTCCGCGTCGCCCACGTGGTCGCCCATCGCGCCGCTGATCTCCAGCACGCGCTGCAGGTGCTGGATCGCTGTGCGGTGCTGGCCCTGCCGCAGGGCATGGAGGGTTTGAGGCATGGGCACGGGCCACGGGGCATGGGGCATGGGGCATGGGGCATGGGGCATGGGTTCGTGCACGGACTCGCGAGCAGGGAGGCGGCCTTCCTGGCCAGAGGGGCGACCGAACTGCGGCTCCAGAGCGACTTGCGGTGCAGCCTCCTCGGCCTGGTGGCAAAGGCGATCAAGCAGCAAGTCCAAACGGTGCGCATGCGCAGGGTCCAGGTCGCCACGCGCGCTGGCGGGGGCCGCGCCTGCAGGCGCGCGGCGGCGGCGAGGCCACGCGTGGCGCGCCGCTCCTGTGTCTGGTCGCCCACAAACTTGGCCAGCATCAGCGCGCGCTCAAAGCGCACCAGCGCCGACGCGCCCTGCTTCTCCTTCAGCAACCTGCCCGCGCAGCAGCGACCGCATTCCAGAGGTGCAGCACTCACTGTTCTACTTTATTTACAAGGACATCACGAGGCTGCGATGTGCAGCGGCATCCTAATGGGCGCTTGACTAGTGAGGTCCGGCACACGCTCAAACCCCACATGCGCGGCCGCACGCAGCGCTCACGGCGCCCTCGCGGGTCTCCAGCAACGCGAGCATGCCCCCGTCCGCGGCCTACCTGGGACGATCAACAGGGCACAACCTGTTCGGATGGCCGCAGGCGGGGCGCCGCACCGCTTGCCCTCGCGCAGCGCCGCGGTGCACTGGCGCGCCTCGGGCGACATGTCAATGTCCTCGTCCATGCTGATTAGCGACAACGTGGGGCCGGGCGAGGAGGAGGCGTCGCTCACGGCCGCGGCTGCCGAGGCGCCAGCGCTCGGCTCCGCGGGCGCGGCCAGCGGCGGCGGGGCGACGCTCTCGCGCACCAGCACCGCCGCCTGCGAAGCGCGCCAGGCTCAGCACGGTTGGCCAACTGTAGGAGCGCGGCGTGGCGCATGCAGTACTTCACGCTCTGTACACACGCCCAGCTCCGGCAGCGGCGAGACTGCCGCCTCTGCGCGCGCGATGTCCCAGCTATGCGCGGGCGCGTCCGTTTGCGGTGGCCACATGCGCCGATCGGAGTGTCAGGGAGCTTGCAGTATTATGACAGGCTGCGCGTGCATACTGCAGCTGCACAGACCAGCTTGTGTGGCTCCTCAGCGCGCGGGCGAGCCGCGCCAAGACTCCAGGGCCGCCGCACCGGCGACCCATAGGACAGCGCCGACACGGGCGCGGCGCCGTCCTCCGACGGCCGCGGCGGCGTGCGCGTGGGCAGCGGCTGCGGCGCGTAGTTGAGCCCGGGCGCGTACACGGTCCCCGAGCGCGCCTGGCTTGCGCGCATATAGCATATCAGGGTAAATTTAGGGTTTGAATGAGTCCCCCGAGATGCTCATGTCGCACGCGCTGGGCGCGCAGCACGCAGCACCGCCGGTGGGAGCAAGGGCCACTGCGGCGCTGCCTACTCGACATCGCTGTCGAATCTGGGCCCAAGCGGCTGTTGGGCCTGCCTGGCCTGGTCTGGCTCCCTCAGGGCGGCACAGGCTATTTCTTCGCGCTGCATTGGGCGCTGGGAAAGCAAGGTCGGCACATGCTGTCTGGTGTGCGGGCGCACAGTACCTACTCAGCCCGCTCGACGCAGATCTTACCAGCATTCAACATCTGGTTAAACTGCGACAGCTAATTTTGAGCAGGGCAGGCGCGCCTGTTGGCGTAGGCTCATGTTGATTTTCCGCAGCTGCTCATTCAGCCGCTCCAGCTCTGCCTTGCGCTGCCGCGCCGAAATGCCTGCGAGACACAGCTGCTTTTGCGTGGTTGAACGCCGTCACAGCACAGCACAGGAAGGCGTAGAAAGTGGTGGCACTGGAGATGAAAAGCTATCTGCCTTCCCTTTTCCGGCTGCAGATAACCAACAGAACTCCTGGCAAAGGTGCTCGACACGCGACGTGCGCACCGCCAACCAGCGCGCCAGTCAGCGCGACGACCTCAGTGATGCCGACCACGTCGACGCCGAAGGGCGTCGCGCACAGCCGCCCATTCTCTGCGGTGATTGTCTCGCGAGCCTGCATTCGGGTCCCACACGCTCATGCAACAGCGGGGCCCCAGCACGCACTGCTGCTGTTTGCGCCGCTTGCCTCAGGTTTGATGGCAGGCTGCCCTGCCATCCTCAGGTGCCCGCCTGCCGGACAGTGGCGGTGCAAGCATTGACTGTGACTGAAAGGCAACATTACTGTGACTTTATGTTTTTTCACAACCTGCTGGAGCACTCCTGCATGGACGCACGCACACAAACAAGCAAGGCAGTGTGCTCGTCCTCAGCGGGCCAGCGCGCGCTGCGCCGCCCCCGCCCGGCGAAAATCGCACGCACGCTCAACCCCAGGCCCTGGGGAGCGCCGCGCTGCACAGGGCGGCCAGGAGGGGCGCATCGCCCGAGGGGTGCGCTGCCTGAGGCGCAACGCAGGCAGGGCAGGCGTCCTCTACCCCGTTCCCGTCCCCTACCACGCCCTGGCTGGAGCTGCCACTGCCGGCGGAGGGCGCCCACCTTGGCCTCCAGTGCCGCGCGCGTGCGGTCCAGCTCGCGCCGCGCCTCGCCCTCAGCGTTCGCGCGCAGGCGCACCAGGTAGGCCTCCTCATCGGCGAGCGGGCCCTTGGCGCCTGCGCGTGTTTAGGGGATAGGGTTAAGGTTATTGGTAGGTTTGAATTAGAGCGACCTATCGGCGAGTGGCCCCTTGGCGCCTGCGCGCGCTGCGTCCTGCGCTCGCGCCTGTACGGGTCGGGACGGCAGCCGACGGCCGGTGCGAGTGGTCAGCACCACTCTTCGGCCAACAGAGGGCCTGGCACTGGCTTGCAGGCGCCCTGTGACAGCTACCTGCCTGCACGCCTGTTTGTGCACAGAGCTTTGCTGCACTGCAGAGTGTGCGGCTACCCCATGGGTGCTGCGAAGTCTCCGCGTGCAGTCGCAGCGCAGCAGCGAGCACAGCCCCCACCGCCTCACACTGGCTTCACAGGGAGCTTTTGTGTCAAGCAGGGATCCGCGCCATACAGCAAGCAGCGAGGCACCTGTGGACGACAGGAAGGGCTGCACGGCCAGCGCGGGCGCGCTGAGCGCTAGGTGAGCTGCTGCCAGAGCGCCGAGCAAGCCTGCCAGCGCTCGCGCTGGCCGCAAGCGCCCTGCCTCCTGCAGCAGTCACACAGTCCCAGTTGCTTCATTATGACAAGCACTCACTTCCAGACACTCGAGGGTAGTTAGACAAGACTAGCCGGACATGGTTGCAGTGGACTCGCAGGAAACACATGTGCCTGCTGGCAACCAGTGCCTCTGGAGAGACAGGACCTTTGCGTTCCACACCGCAGTAAGTTAAAAAAACAGAACTTGTAGCAGCAAGAACGAACAGCAGGTCTTGCACACCTGGCCGGTGTCTGCCGCCGCGGAGACTGGCACTGCCCGGCCGCGCCGCTGGCCCCGCGCCACTGCTGTCGGCAACAGGCGCTGGGCCCTGAGGCAGCTGGGGCACGGGCCCGCCCGACAAGGCTGTGCAGAGCGCTGCATGCCCCTGCGCCACACGCGCTGCTTGTCAGACTTGCATCGCTGACGCACAGTGCGTATGCAAGTAAGATTTCATGCAACTGCGGCGCACGTGTATCAGTGGGGCGCCTGGGCGCCACACGCCTGCGGTCAAGAAAACTGGCGGTGACTCGAAGTATACCGCTTTTGACAACACCACCTTGTGCTTGGCAGGCTGTTAAAGAGTCCAGAGATACAATCGAGCCACACGCTTTGCACGCTTTGGGACGCCCTGCCTCCTCGCTCCTCATCTATCTGCAGCATAGGTTATTGGTCACGCAAAGCTGCCTTGCCCCTGCCTTTTGCCTCTCTCCGCTACAACGTTGGTTGGCCGCAACAGCTCCCTCAACACCACAGCTAAGGCTGCGTAGCAAGGCAGGCACACGGGACAGGCGCTGCTGTGCAGAGGGTTTGTGGCGGGAGCGCATACGTCTTAAGCATACGCGGTTGGCAGGCTCAGTGGACCGCGCCTATCTGAGCAGCTCCGGGCGGGGCGCCTGTGTAGGGTCTGGTCCGCGCGCATATGGCAAATCTACAGATGGCGCCAATGCCGCAGCAGCAGCCAGTGCAGCCTCAGTACCGGCCACCGACGGCTGTGCCGCGTGAGTGCGACTTTCTCCCGTGTGCTTGCCCTGTACACGCTGAGCGGCCACGGGCCCAGACGACAGCCAGTTCTGGTAGAGCCGCTTGCTGTGCCTTGGCCTGACAGCCTCTGGTGTGCCGCGCAGCTGGGCCGCAGAGCCAGATTGTGTGCTGCGGCTGCCGGACGCTGCTCATGTACCCCCAGGTGTTTGCCCGCGCTTCACCTGGTGCTGCGCGCCGCCCGACGCCCGCGTGAAACATCCTGCGAGTGCGCTCACGTGCAGAGCTTCACAGCGCATGTACTGTGTGCGCAGGGGGCGCAGAACGTGCGCTGTGCGCGGTGCGGACAAATCACGCCAGTGCCGCCCGCCGGAGGTCCGCCTCTTGCCAGCTGCGTTTGAAACACGTTTCCAAGGTTCCTGCAAGCGTCCAGTCTTTTGCCTCACAGGCTGAAAGCACTCCGTGTCTCTGTGCAGGCGGCGAGATGGCGCAGCTGGTGTGCACGAACCAGAACTGCCGCGTGGTGCTGATGTATCCGCGCGGGGCCAGCCAGGTGCAGTGCTCTGTGTGTCACACCATCAATTGCGCAGCTGCGGTGAGTCCTCCCACCACCCCAACGCTCTGCTCTAACTCCTGCAGTCCAGCGCTGCTGCATAGCACGCTGTGCAGTGACAGAGTTGCTGCAAACTGAGCCTCCTCATCGCGGCGCGTGCGCACCTCTAGAGAACAGATCTGCGGGCATTGGGCCTGCCTTTTCCTGGTGCCAATGACGGCGCATGTTGCTTGAGCGCTTGCCGGTGACCTGGGCGCGGCTGACCAAGCGTGAGCGGTTGAGTGTGGGTGCAGCAGTTTGCAAACAGCCCGCTGCCCCACCTGCTCTGTGCGTGCGCAGGCGAATCAGGTCGGCCACCTGGTGTGCGGCTCGTGCAGCATCACGCTGATGTACGCGCACGGCGCGCAATCCGTGAAGTGTGCGGTGTGCAACCACGTCACGCCTGTGACCGGCGGCGCCGCCGCGCTGCCCGCGCCTGCGGCCGCCGCCCCGGGCCCGGCCAGCCAGCACCCCATGCTGGCGGTGAACGGCGGCGGCGGCGGCGGTGCGGCCGGCGGCGGCGCGCAGGCCGGCGGCGGCAGCGGCGGCGTGACCGTGGTGGTCGAGAACCCCATGTCGCTGGACGAGCACGGCAACGAGGCGCGCTCGCGCCCTGCCTGCCCGCTGCGCAGCGCGCGTGCCGCCCACGGCAGTGTGTGTGGCTGGACACGCACCTGCGTACCTGCTATGTATCTGCACAAACCAACAACTGTACATCCTTGTGTGATGCTGTCGCATGTGGAGGTGTACAATTCCTCTTTTGACAAATTTTTAATGCATGTTTCATGGTCAGCCGTTTGGTACGGCGCCGGACAAGTGTGGCCTGCTCTCGGAGTATGTGTCTTGCGGTGTGCGGTCGAGCACCGCATGGCGCTGACGTCGCAAGTCTGCGCTCGGCTGCAGGTGCAGAGCTTGGCGGTCGGAGTGACCAGCAAGGAGAGCTCGGCAGCGGGGGCGGCCAGGGGCTGAGCGCTCTGTGAACAGCACTGCTCTGCTTAGCACTGGATCAGACGTGGGCATGGGATGTTGCCACATTTGTCCTGAACACCAGCGCGCCAGCTTCTGGCCTTGTGGCTGGTCGGTGCGCAACCGTGGGGTATGCAGCGCATCCCCCCGGCCTGCCACTGCCTTCCGGCCTGAAGCTGGCGCGACTTTCTGGGGCAGCCTGGCTGCATGAAGTTTGCTCGAGTTGGATGTGGTGTGATGTCCTACATATGTGCATACTGCCAGTTGGGGACGCGCTCTGCTGAGTATGTCTGACAGAACTGCGTCGTCCGCACGGTGTTCCCGAAGGCCTTGATTACCTGTTCGGTTGGCTGGTTGGGCCGCATGCGCTACAAACGTGTGATAGACACGGGCGTTGAAGCGCTGCAGCCTGTGCATTCGTACTCAGAGCATGTGGGGAAAGACCTCCGCTTTGGGCTGCAATCTGCAAGGAGTGCGCATTAGATGCCATGCGTTGCTGTATGCCGTTCAGATGCTCATCTGAAGAGCCAGTGCACACGCATGGAAGGCACACGCTCTAGCTGCCGGCTCTACATGTGCCTTCAATGTCCACTTTGAAACTCAGGTAGATATCTGGCCTGTGTGAAGTTTTCCGACAAAGCCTTGTTTCTTCTACGTGCACTTTGGAAGACACTTTCCTGTTGCAAATATATGCACCTGCTTTCACCTAGATTGCTACACGACCTTTTGGGTCGCACCTAACCTCAGACTGGCACGTATCTGCCCCAAAATTGTCCTCACGCTTGTTGTGCGCCCTACAAGAAAGCAACAGCAGAGCTCAGACCTGAGCCCCGCACCATGGCAGCACCCATGCATGCCGCTTCCACCGCAAAGCTGACAGCCGCTCTGCGTCAATGACAGGTGCAAGCCTGCACACGCAAGCCCTTATGTGCCTCCTATGCATGCAAACTCTGAAACCAGGTACCCCATGGAAAAGCCTCGGCTGCTTGCGCCCAGATCACGATGCATGCACTAGCCTCGCCACAAGAGGTGCGCTCCATTCCACGCAGGCACGCAGGCACTCACCCCAACCCTGGTGATGAGGCTGCCTATGATCAAAACCTGGGGCCTGCAAACGGGCGCAGGAAACCGGATGCACAAAAGCACATGACGGAGGTGTGCCAAAATTTTGGGCCGCGCCAGGGTTGCCAGCGTGCGTGCACAGCGTGCGGGCATGCCGGGCAGAGCATGCACCACGCGGGCTACGCCGCGCGCCGAGCCTGCCGAGCTCCGGACTCTGCATCCTGAGCACCGAGCCGGCGGCGGGCTTCGACGCACAAAATTGGGAAGCGCGGGGCGGCGCCCATCTTACCGCTCCTCGATCTGGGGCAGGTTCATGATCTCGAAGACCGCCTCCTTGGGGCTCAGGTTGCTGTTGAGCACCTGCAAACCGCAGCACAGCTGGCGCTGTTCACACCTGCAGGCTGCCCAGCGGTTGTCACACAATCCTCTGTTGACGCGCGCGCCGGGCACGCCATCTGGAGTGACCTTTCGACTTGCTCTCAACATTTCAGCTCCACAGCTGCGCTTGCACCAGAACATGCACAAGAGCGGGATGTGTGCAGCGTCATAGCAAAACTCGCTGGCTCCTACCTGCCGACTGTTAAGAAGCCCAGCACTCATCACCCTTCCAAGGCTTGACACACACCCCGCCGCCCGCCGGCGGCGACAGCGCGCAGCGCCGGGCGCCGCGCCCTGCGCGCGGCGCGCGCGGGGCGCGCGCCTGCGCGACGGCGGTCAGCACGGGCAGCGACACGCGGAAGCGGCGCGCGAGCGTGACGACCACGCCGGCCGTGGCCACGCCCTCCGCCACCTGGTTGCTGCTGGCCAGGATGTCCGCCAGCGCCTCGCCGCGCCCCAGCCGCACGCCCACCGACCTGCGCGCCCGCCCGCGGCCAGCTCAAGCAGGTGCTCGGAGCAGGCTTGGCTAACAACGTCCAACAGAATTACCTACCCTACACATACCCTCGCAGCACCAGAGGGACGCCCGCCCGGAGCAGGGTCCGCCCCCACCCTGGCCCGGCACGCGCACGCATTGTCACATGTGCGGCTTGGTGGGCGAGCTGGGGCCGCCCCAGCGGCATGCACCACAGCGCAGATATGGCACGACTGATGCAGCGGCGGCTGCCACAGCCAGACCAAAGAGACGGCGCCGCGCCGTTCCCTGAGGCAAGCCGTGCGACCGCTGGCAGGGCGGCGGGAGCCGGGGGGCGCGCCGGTTGCGCGACAGCGAGCCGTAGCAGGTCAGCATGATGTCGCCCAGGCCGGACAGGCCGCTGACGGTCGCCGACTTGGCGCCCATCTTCTCCGCCAGCCAGCGAATCTCGGCGCAGCCCTGCGCGGGGGTAGGGGTGGGGATATGGCGCGCGCAGCGGGGAGCGCTCTCAGCGCCCTCTGGTCGATCGCGCGGTGACCCGCCTCGGCCTGGGCACGAGCACGGTCCGCCGCGCGCTGCTGAACGCCTCCCCAGCAGAGTCACACAAGACTTTCCACCTCCGGCTTTCCCCTCTCCCCCAGCCCTGCACCCTGCTACACAGAAAGGCTGCAGCAGGAGGTGCCCCGCAGCAGGCGCGCGGCGCCGCGCGCCTGCGCGACCAGCGCCGCCATCGCGTTGTGGCCGAGGTCAAGCCCCTCCACGATGCCGGCAGCCAACGCAAGCACGTTCTAATACTCTGCCTCCCATCTCACCCTTTCCGCTAACCCTGCACCCAGCTGCACGGCAAGGCTGAGGCGAGAGCTGTCACGCAGCGCTGCGCAGTCTGCGCGGGCGCGCGGCCGGCCGCGCCTGCGCGACCAGCGCCGCCATCGCGTTGTGCCCGAGGTCCAGGCCCTCCACAATGCCGGCGGCGAGCGCGAGCACGTTCTTGAGCGCGCCGCAAATCTCGACGCCCGTGACATCCGCGGTCGTGTTGACGCGCATGTACGGGCTGGCGAACAGCTGCTGCATCTCGCGCGCCAGCTTGGCGTCCTGCGACAGCCGCCCGCGCTGAACGATACGGTTAGAGTATAGGGTAGGGCCATATACCCTAGCGCCTCCGCCTGGCCGAAGCGCGCGGGCTAGGCGGCGGGCCCGCAGGCGCGCGCTGGCGCACTGGGCAGGGGCGTGCACGGCCCTGTTGCTCCATGCACGCGCTCGCACCTCACACGCACTTTGCGTGGCAGCGCACGAGTCTCCGGCGAGCACAGGGAGCGCTGGGCAGTGATCAGCTCTTAACGCTGACCATCACCCTCCGCAACAGCGGGCGCCTGCAGAGGGGATGTGTGGCCCTAGTGAAACGGCGGCCGCGTGCCTTGGAGGCGGCGACCACGCCGGTCGGCCGCAGGTCCATGACCTCCTTGGCGAACGAGGGCCCCGACAGAAACGCCATCGGCTGCTTGCGCCCGAGCGCGCTGGGGATGAGCTCGCTCATCATGCGCCCGCTGCCCACCTCCAGGCCCTTGCTCACGGACACGATGGGCACGTCCGCCGCCAAGTGCTCCTGCGCGCGGGGTGTGGGATGGAATAGGGTAGGGTCATGGCGCGGGCCGCGGCGCGGCCAGGCGGCTGCCCGAGCCCTGACTCCCGCCCGCGGCGGGCGCGAGCGGCCACGGTGCAGGACAGGGAACACAGCTGGGTGGCGCTGCGCTTCCGGACCCTGGCTCACCGATCCGATGGGCATGCACGGTGCCCAGGGATCCCGCACGCCAAGCGCGCCTGCCTGGCCAGCGTGCAGGGTGTGACCGGGCGTCAGGCATTTCAATGCATCCTCGCACAGCGGGCCTGCAGGCATCGGGCGGGGCCGCCGCAGCCAAGGCCGTCAGAGAGTGTGGGCTTACCAACCCTACCACAGCCGGGACGCGCGCAAGCGGCGCGCACCCGGATGCCCTGCAGGAAGGCGCGCGAGTGCTGCACGGGCACCGCGTGGATGGCGTACTGCGCGCCCGCGCACGCGGCCGCCGCGCTGGTCGTGGCCACCACGTTGCTCGGCAGCTCGTACTCCTGCGCGGCGCTCCGGTGTAGAGACGTGGGGTTGTGCACTGGTTGGGGTGCTGTGCAAGTGTGGCAGGGGTCATGCGTGGCGTCCTCTGGAATGAGCAGACACCAGCGTCGCGGCGCCATCACCCCGTCGCAAGGCACCCCTGTGCGCGACGCAGCCACGCTGGACTCTGCACCGTGGTAAGGGCCTCGACGCCTGGCATCACCTGCGGTGCCGGGCCCGCCTGGCTCGGGCCGTGCGCGCAACGGCTCACCCACCGCTTAGGGTTTGATGGGCGGGACGGGGCCGGCGGTGGCGCGCGCCTTGAGGTAGCGGGTGTTTACGTGCAGCGTGTTGATGTCGGCGCAGACGCGCGGGTCGCGCAGCAGCAGCGTGACCACCAGGTCCGGCTTCTGCCGCGCCAGCGCGCAGCCGATCGCGGTGCCGAACGAGCCGCCGCCGAACACCGCCACCTGTCGCGCCGCGCCTCAAAATCCTAAACTTGCCCTCCTCTTTCTGCGCACCCGCACGCGCGCAGCGCCAGGCATCGCAGCAATATGCCTTCCGGCAGCTGCAGCATGCACGGCCAGCGCTCCGGAACGCAGCGGGCGCATAGCTGTGGACTGGTCGCACGCAGAGCGGCGCCCGCAGGCTGCAGGGAGCGCTGCTTAGAAAGGCGCGGCGGGCGCGGGCGCGCCTTCTCCAGGTTGTCGAGCACGCAGGCGGCATCGTCGCAGGTGCGCCAGCGCCGCGACCAGCGCATCAGGTGGCGCCACGAGTCGCGGATCTGGCTGCGCTCCGCCGGCGGGTACAGCACGCCGCCGAACGCGGCCGCCGCGCTCGCGGCCGCGGCCGGCGGCGCGATGGTGGGCCGTGCGGGCCGGCCCTCCCGATGCAGCAATGCCCTGGCGGCGTCGGACAGCGCCCTGGCAGGCTCTGACGCGCTCGCCGCCCTCGCGGGCGCGGCCGGTGCCGCCTGTGCGGCCCCGGCAAGCGCCTGTGCAGGCCGATCTGCGTCGCAGGGCGCCACCCTGGCCGGGGCTGAGACGGCCGCGTCCGCCCCCGCCGCCGGCGCCGCCGGCGCTGCCGGCTGCGCAGGCCAGCCCTCCTCGTGCGACTCAGCTGTGGATGGGCTGGGCGAGCGCGCGTCCTCGCAGCCATTGACGCTTGCCTCTGCTGGATTGCCCTCCACGTGCGGCCCAGCCATGGAGGGGGCAGCGCCGCGCGCGCCCTCGCGGTCCATCACGCTCAGCTCCGCGAAGGGGGCGTGCCTGCAGAGCACATATACGCTGAGTTCAGCAGGGCTGCATGTAGGAGGCAGCGAGCGACAGAGAAGCAGACTGGTCATGAAGCAGACAGAGGGTCCTGCAAATCCAGCAGAGGGCGCACCCAGAGTGGCGGGCGCCCTCGCCGCGAGCGTCTGGTCGCGCACGGCCGTCGAGCTTGCCAGGCTGCCAGTCTGGCACAGGTGAGCTGCTGTGCGGCAGGTCGGCGCTGCCCGGCTGCGCTGACAGGAAGACGCCCCCGTTTGCCGGCACGCGCGCCACCTCTCCAGGCGCGGCTGCAGCTATGTCTGCAGCCCGCGGCGCCGCCAGGCACACGCAAGCCTGCTTGCGCCCAGCCCGAGGGCGGCGCTGAGGCCCCCACTGGCTGCCATCGCACTCACTGCTGACTCCCCAGTCCGCAGCCTGCGCCCGCGCGGCGGAGCACGCCGTGCTCGGCAGGCACCGCCACGCTCGCAGGCGGGGCTGGCCGTGCCTGGCGCCGCAGAGCGGCGCTGGTCGGTCCTCAGCCGCGCAGCCGACTGTGCACCGCATGCGCTGTGAGCCACACGCTGCGCCGTGTGCCGCAGTCTCCTGCCCCGTGCAGGCGCGGCCGCTGCCGCTGGCATAGCCGCACGCCCTGCTGCCCGCCGCGGCGCAGCGCTGCGGGCGGGCAAGGGGAGACCTCGTGCAGTGCAGCGTGCACGGCGCTGGGAATACTGGCGCGGTGTGCAAGCCTCTGCTGTTGCTGGCCGGCCCTGGCAGCAGACCCTTGTGCATGGGAGCGGCGGGCGCCGCTCACATAGACGCTCCACACGCGCAACTCGCGGGCCCAGCTGGCTGCTGCATGTGCCTAAGGTTCCGGACCTCTGTTTCGCGTAGCTCGAGGTGCCGGGCGCGACTGAGCTAACACTCCGCACGTCCTCAAGGCTGATGTGCCTGAAGCCGCACGACCTCGATGTAGATTAGGGATTACTGATGTCAGTCAACTTAACCAGGCTACTTAACCATTGGAGAAGGGTCAGGCGTCCCGCAGACCAGTGCACTGCTGAGCTCTAGTAGCTGATCTTACAGCATGTGCAACGACTCTGGGTGGCCACCAGGCAGCCAGCAAGTTGCAGCTCCTGGCAGTGTACCAGTTGGCACAGTTGGAGACGTCCCCTCTCGCAACCCATACAGTACCAGGCTCTGGCAGCCAGGCAGCAGGCTGACCAGCGCTGGTCACCCACAAGCGGCACAGCCAGCCCGCCTGCTCAGATGTAGCCGAGCGCGGTGGCCACGGCAAACACCAGGAACAGGCTGCCGCCCACAAACGCGATGGTCTTCTCGGAGATGTACCGCCCCGCAAACTCGCCGCCGAGCACCGCGATCGCCGTCGCCAGCACGTGGCCGAGGATGGCGCCCAGCGCCACGCCTGCGCCGCGCGCGCCGCCCTGTCCCAGCCAGCTGCTGGCAGATCGATCAAGTGCTCTGACAGCCCAGCAGCTCGCTGCAAGCACAGCAGTCGGCGGGACCCCGCCACCTCTCGGACTGCTCGTTGCGCTGTGTTTCCGCGCGCAGCTGTTCCCCGTGCAGCGCCACAGGCAAGTTTGATACGAACCCCAGCATCCACACTCCCAGACGCGCTCTGCCCTGCCTGGGCAGCGGCCGCCCTGTGACGCCTCATGCAGCTGCCACAGAGCGGACGACGCTGCGGCGCGCAAGGCACGCGACACGCCGGCGGGGCCCCCGCCCGCGCACCCAGCGGCCAGTGCGCGGCGCCGAGCGCGACCGTCGCCAGCATCGAGCGGTCGCCCCACTCCGCCAGGAAGATGAGCGTGCCGACCTGTGCACGCGTTTATAGGGTAGGGCAGATATGGGGTACATACGGTATAGAGTATAACCTACCCTATACCCGCAGCGGCGCATCAAGAGGTGCTACCCCTGACGGAAGCACACGCAGCAGCGGCCCTCGCTGCACGCTGCGCGCGCCTCCAGGTTCGCGCGGGTGGGGGATCAGCGGCCCGCCCGCGCGTGCGCGCGGTCACGCAGCCGCTGTTCCGCCCCATCGGCGCCGCGCCTCCCCCCCACACCCCTGCGGCTGCCTCCCCCACCCTCCGGGTCAGGACAGGGTCAGGGCAGGGCGCGCCCGCCCACCCCGCCTGCCGCCGCAGGCGGGGGTGGACGCCCGGGCGGCACCTCCACGACGGACTGCCAGGGCGTGCGCGCGGTCACGCGGCCGCCCTGCTCCGCCTCGTCCAGCTCCTCCTGCGCCGCCGCCAGCTCATCGCCGCCCGCGCCCTCGCCCTTGCTGGGCATGCTCCACGCGTCCTGCGCGCCGCCCACCGTTTACACTACCGGCGGACAGATCTCTGTGTGGTGGGCCAGCCAGGATTTACTCCGGGTCTGTGTGAGCAGCCCGCGGTGGAGGCGGCCGTTGCGGGAGTTTCCATACACAAGCGCGCGCATGCCCACGAAAGCCTGCAATGCCTGCCTTCACAGGGCTGGTCACATCAGAGGTGCCCGACTATACCGCACCAGTCTGAATCTTGTACAAGGGGCCTTCACAGTCTTGGCATGGGCTCAAAAAGGGCACGAGCGGGAGCGGACGCCAGCAGGCGCGCAGAGAGGTGTCGCGGCCTCGCGGGGTGCGGCCAGGGCGGCGGGATCCGCGCGCCCGCAGCGTCTTGACGCCAAAGTACACCATCAGCGCGACGCCCAGGTACTGCCCGATCGGCAGCGAGCTCTTGAGCGCGTCCGGCACGCTCTTGCACGCGTAGCCGATGCCGACCGAGATGATCGTCATGATCGCCAGTGCCAGCGACGAGCCGATGAAGCTCAGCCACTTGCCCACCTGCGCGCCCTCGGGTCGGCTGCAGCGCGGGAGCCCAGTGCCGCGGGAAGCGGGCGCGCTCGCGCCGCCAACCCACGTCGATTGCGTCACCGCTACGACATCAGGCTCACAGCGCTGGCGCAAACCTACCGAGAGCGAGACGCTGCGCATCTGTGGGTCATCGCCCGCCCTGTGCCCCCGCCAGCACCATGCAAGCACGCCCGTAGCCCTATCCCTACAACCCTAACCCATTCTAATCGCGCACCTTCATGGCCAGCAGCGCGGCTATGAAGAAGGTCTTGTCGCCAATCTCCGACAGGAAGATGAGCGCAAAGGCCGCCAGGAAGCCTGACCTGCCCAGCACCGAGTTCGCGGCCCACTCCTGCACCCGCGCTTGCTCCTTTGGACACACACTTCAGCCACTTGCTCTTCAACACTTGCGCTTGGGCCGTTCACCAGCGCTGTCTGTGCATGGGTGACAGCATGTGTGCTGCATGCACCTGCTCTATCACCTCTCTCATACCCATGCTAAGCAGGGTGCGGACCCGGCATGCACTCTGGGACACATAGAGGCTGAGGCCCCAGCACGGGCATACCCTTGGATGGCGGGCGCTCGCTGTCTCACAGTGCTGCACGTTCCTGCAGAGGGGCACAGAGCGCTGCGCTGCACAGACGTGGGCGCGCCTGCACCACAGGCGTGTACCCGCTGGTATGTACGCACGCCCCTGCGACCGCCACGAGCGCCAGCGTGCCGCCGACCCAGAGCAGCGGCTTGGCCTGGCCGCTGCGCGCGCCAGGCCCATGTTGGGCAGGGCGCGCTGGCCTTCAGCTAGCTTCTGCACTGTCAGCAGTGAGACCAGACCCCGCCAGACACAGAGCAAGTGGAGCCTGCATTGGATGCCGCACGAACAGTAGCTGCAGGAGTAGCTGCGCCGTGCGCTTCACTCAGGCCTGTCCAAGCTGACGGCGAAGGGCCTATATCGGCGGCCATTCCAGTTGCAGGTCTCAAACTGGCTGCAGTCCTAGGCAGCGAGCCAGCCAGCTATGTGGGAGCCCTCCCCCAAGGCAGCGGATTGGCGTAGCTGCTTCCCAGTGTATGGCAAGGGACAGGCAGGCGCCGGGCCGCAGCGCTCCCGGGGAACCAGCGCCGGCCCCAGCCGAGGCCGCGGCGCAGCGGCGCAGGCGCGCTCACCTGGCGCTGCCGGGCGAGGGCAGCTCCGGGCTGCCCTCCGCCAAGTCGCCCGAGGCCGCGCTGGCCGCGACGCGCAGGCAGCGCGCCGCCCGGCACGGCCGCCGCTGCGCATGCAGGCGCTGCACGAAGCAGCGCTCGCGCGGGCGGCACGGGCGCAGGCCTTCGCTGCCTGCCCGCAATCGCGCATTCGCCTTGCCTGCCAATGCCCGAGCAGAGGCAGGCATGCACCAACACGTTGCACCAAGAGGGCTGCTACGCACCTGCCCTCGGCGCGCGCTGCGCTTGCCGCGTACAGGTGTGCGGGCAATGCGCGGGGCAGGCCGCCTGAGCAGGGCGCTGCAAAAATGCTTCCCCTAACACCTTCATCGTTGCAATGCTTGCGCGTTTGACTCCGAGACGACTCGTACGAAGCCTGCTCTCCTCGCTTGTCTCCTTCACATCATCCCTGTGGGGTTTCCTAGCGTTTTGAGTGCAGAGTGCAGAACGACAGCTCGCTTCAGATCGTGAAGCAGTGGGGACAGTGATGTGACGCGCAATGGCCAGCGCAGCGAGCAGCAGCAGCAGCACGACGCCGCGCGTAGACGGCGAGGTGGTGGGCAGGTACCTGCTGCGCAAGCACGGGTCGCCCGTGCGCGGCGCGGCAGCAAAGCCCAGCGCATGCAGAATCACGCGCGCCGCCGCTGAACCTGTGAAGACCCACGTGCAGGAGCAGGCGCGCCCTGCTGCGAGTGCAAGGCGGCGGCACAGCTGCGTGCTGGCTGGCACCGTAGCGTGGTGCCCACGGAGTCCGCTGGATAGCAACCGTCTACTCACAAGAAGCAAAGTGCTGTGCTGTTCAGCATTCTGTACCTGCACTGCTCGGTGCCAGAGGGTGATGGCCCCACACATCTGACGCACATGAGAACAACTTCTGTTTAACAGGTGACTGCTTCAAGCTGCCGTAGAGTTTAGCTGCGACATGGTCGTCATCGCTGCTGCACTGCCAGGTGCACAGCGAGGGCGACGGCGCTGCGCCGGGAAGCCCTGCAAGCTGTGCGGCTGATATGGAGCTGCTGGCCACGGACGAGGCAGAGGAGCACTTCAGCACTCCGGCCGCGCACGTGTCAGCCACGCCCGACCGCGCCGCCACGGCGACCCCGCCGCAGCACCACGCCACGCCGCTGGTGCCGCCGCTCAGGCTCGGTGCGGCGCTGCACCCGCATGGCTGCCGCAGCGTAAGCAGGAGCCGCGCACTCGCACGACAGCGCATCACGCGTGATAGCCTGCTGCGCGGCACCCGCGGCACGCTTGCTGCTGCCGGCGGCGCAGGCAGCAGCGTTAGAGATTTCTCCAGGCATACCTAAGGCAAATACACTGCAGGTCAGGCCCCTATCCCTATGCTGCTGGCGGCGCAGGCAGCAGCGTGGCCGCGCTGGCGGTGGAGCGGCACACCAAGGCGTCCGCCGAGCTGGCCGCGCTGCTGGCTGGCAAGGACGTGGCGCTGGCGGGGCGCGACGCGGACCTGGCCGCACTGCAGCGCGAGCTGGCCGCGCTGCGGCGCGAGCTCGGCGCCGCGCGCGCGGCGGGGCCCCTGGGGCGGGGGGCGGCGCGCCGCGGCTGCGCCGCCGCATGAGCTGACCGGTTGGGCGTGTTCTGGCCGGGCTCGCGTAGGACGGCGCAGCTGACCATGTGGTGCTAACCCCAGGCGTGGCAGGTTGGGGCCCGGGCGTGCGAGCGTCTAGCCTGTACGCTTGCTGTGGTCCGCTGAGTGCAACAGCCGCATTGGCGCATGGGTGTAAACGACGGAGGTGAAAGAGGGAGTGGAGCGCGCGCAGCTGCGCGAGGAGCGGGGCGCGCTGCGGCGCGAGCTGGCGGCCTGCAGCAAGGTGGCCGCTCCCGCGCTCGCCGCCCCGCGCACGCCTCATGCGCCCCGCCCCGCTGCCTGCCTCACGCAGCGTGCGGCAGACAGACAGGGCCAGCACCCGAGCACGGTGGCCTGCTGCGTAGCCTGTCCGTGGGTACCATGTCATGACCGACAGTTGGCCCGTCACTATTGATTGTTTATGCTTTTATTCTTTTATTTTATTCTTTCTTTTATTCTTTCTACTTCGATCTTCTACCGTCAAGCTGTTGGATGACCACTGAGGGACCAAAGAGCAGCTAAAACAGCTGACTGAAGGTGTGGGGTCCAAGCTGAGCGCGGCGGCGGCCAGGCGGACGGCGACGCCCAGGAGCTGCGCGAGGCGCTGGGCGCGCTGGAGGAGCAGCTGGCCGCGCGCGACGAGCAGGCGCGGCCGCACCCCAGCTATGGTTAGGGTAGGGCAAACCCTAGCCTTGAACCCTATGAGCTGACAGTGCGCTCAGTCTGCGCCCGTGCCAGCGCTCCCATGATGGTGAGCGGGCGCGCGCGCGCCCTGAGTGCGCGCTGGGGCTGCACGCGCTGCTGCCGACGGCCGCGCGCATCACGCGGTTGGACGCCGTGCACCGCGCGCAACCGCAAAGTGCATCATGGTGCGGCGATAGCACCGTGGCAGCAAGCGGCCGCACGGACCGGGCTGTGCGCGCGCGCGCGCAGGTCGCGCACGCCGCCACCGCCGCCGACGAGGCGACGCAGGCCGCGCGCAACGCTGGCCTGCAGGCCGGCCTGGCGGCCGCGGTGCTCGCGGACAGCCTGCGCGCGACCGCCGCCGGCGCGCTGCCGAGCCCCGGCGCGGGCGGGCCGGGGCTGGCGTCAGAGCCAGGGTTTGGCCGCCGCGACGCGGACGGCGGCGCCGGGCCTGGCGCCGGCGCAGGCGGCGAGAGACAGGGTACAGAGGGCGGCGACCCTAATCCTATTCCTAACGGCCGCAGCGGCGACGGCGGCCTGATGCAACTGTGCACGCGCTTCGCGGCCGCGCACCTCGCGCTGCAGGAGCGCTACCTGGAGGAGGCGGCGCAGCGGCGCGCGCTGCACAACCAGCTGATCGACCTCAAGGCGCGCGCGGCTGGCCGCGCGCGCGGCTGCGCATGGCCCAGGGCTTGCGCTTGCTCACGTTGCAGGGGGAACAGCAGCCAGGTGGAGTGGCCTGTGAGCTCTCCCAGGAAACGCGAGCATATGAAAGGGCTGGGCGGACGGATAGAAGATGTGCTAGTCGCTGAAAGAATGTGCACCTTGGGCTCTTAACATGACAGCCTGCAGCAGACAGCAGACTCCGGGCTTGTAACGGCGCAGGGCGCGATCCGGGTCTTCGCGCGCGTGCGCCCGCCGGCGCCCGGCGAGGCGCTGGCGGCGGGCGCGCCCGCGGCGGTGCGCGTGGACGCAGCCGCCGGCGCCGTGGACGTGGTCGCCGGCAGGTGTGCCGCGCTCGAGCTCGCTCAGGCACGTGAGTCGCACATAATCAGTGAACTCAGTGAACCTGCTGTCGTAGAGTGCGGCGCGGCGCCCCACATCCGATTTCGCTTCTGCCCCGCGCGCGGCGCGTGCGCGCCAGCACACAGAATGGCGTGGCCTTGGGCTGATGAGCCGTCCAACCGCCAGCGTCTGTGGCACTGCGCGTCTTTTACATTCCTTTTGCCTCAAAGCAGCTTGGCGCTCGGAGCCTGCAGATTCCGAGACACGGTCGACAGCTCGGGGCGCGCGGCCGCTGCGCCGGCAGGGTGGGCGGCGTCGCCAGGGATGGCGGGCTGTCGGCCAGCCGGCGCGTGCAGCGCTTCGCCTTCGACGCCGCGTTTGGCGGCGGCGCGCCGCAGGCGGCGGTGTACGCGGAGGTCGCGCCCGTGGTCACCTCGGTGCTGGACGGCTTCAATGTGTGCATCTTTGCGTGCGCGCCCGCCGCGCCCGTTTGGTTTAAGCAGCCCTAGCTGGCTGAAACAGGCTTATAGCCTGATAGGCCTGAGTGCGCCGAAAGGCGCGCGCACTGAAAGCCTTCCTGGCCGGGCTGGTGGCCACTCTTTATCCAAAACCTGCATGTGAAGAAAGCGCGTGGTTCTGCTCACATGCAACGCAGCAGGCGCCATGCAGCCATTGCCATGCTCCCGCGGCGCTCAAATGCGTGGCCACACATGCTGTCCGCCAGATTGCAGCGGGGGACATGGCAAACCCAGCACAGTGCCTCGCCAGGTGGCCAGAAACCGCATGTGACCTATATGTTGCGTGCCTGTGCCCATGCCATGAGCCAGGAGCGATGATGTGGCAGCAGTGCTGACATGTGCAGGCGCGGCGCGTGCAGGTACGGCCAGACCGGCAGCGGCAAGGTCCGCACACCCGCGCCCGTCCGCATTCCGCATGCTTTCATGTGCCCGGCAGGGCTGCGAGTTGCGCCCTGCTGGTCGCCCTGCCTGCCTCCAGGCCAGCCGCCGCCCTGCCTGGCGCCCAGCAGAGCGCATGCCGCAGCCCGCCCTGCTCTCATAGGGCTGGTTAGGGTATACCTATGCTATACCCTGGCCCGCGCCGCGGCTGCGCAGACCCACACGATGGAGGGCCCGGAGGCCGACCGCGGCGTGGCCTTTCTGACGCTCGCCGATCTGTTCCGCATCGCGGCCGCGCGGCGCGTGGAGGCCGACGTGAACATCGCCGTCTCCATGCTCGAGGCGCGCGCGCCCAGCCCACGCGCGCGGGGCCTCCGGGCGTCGCTCGCCGCCACGCGGCCGCCGATTCGCACGCGCGCGCTGCTGCGGCCGCATACAAGGCATGCGCCGCTGCCGTGCGCCGGTGCGCTGGCCGCCCTCAGCTGGCGCGCTTGCTGGCCGCGGCGTCGGCCGCGTCCTTGCTGGAGGAGCGCGCATGCACGCCCGCGCCCGGGCGGCGCGCGCGGCTCGGCCCATGCACATGGACGGCACAGTGTAATAGCTGAGGAAGGCTGAGCGCGCCCAGCGCCACACCCTGACCCCTATGGTGGCGCGCGTAGGTGTACAATGAGCACCTGTACGACCTGCTCGCGGAGCCGGGCGAGGGCGGCGCGCGGCCGCGCCTGGATGTGCACCTGGGCCCCGGCGGCGCGGCGGTGCCGGGCCTGGCCGAGCGGGCCGCCGGCAGCGCGGCCGACGCATGGGCGCTGCTGCGCGCCGGCGCGGCCGCGCGCGCGTGCGCCGAAACGCGCGCCAACGCGCGAAGCAGCCGCTCGCACTGCCTGCTGCGCGTGGCCGTGCGCTGCCGCTCGCGCATCACCGGCGCGTCCGCCTGCCCGGCTCCCTGCGGGACCTGTGTCAGCACACTCTCTGTCGTTGCCTGGTCCTGGCTAGGGCTGTGCTGTTTGCCGTCTGAGGGCAGGGCGGCTGGACCGCGCACGAGCCGACGGGCCACCCCCGGCACGGCCACAGGCCTGCCAGCGTGCACGTCCGCACGCCGTCCCCCGCGCACCGGCCTTCACATGGCCCGTCGAAAGGCGCTTGCGGCCCGTACGGCCGCCGAGCGCGCCGCGCTTGTGTGTTTGTGTGCCAGCACGCTTGATAACTTTACCTACCCTACCCTAAGCCTACTAAAACCCCCAGCGCCCAGGCGACGCGACGCACGCGCGGCTGTGGCTGGTGGACCTGGCGGGCTCGGAGCGCCTGAGCCGCAGCGAGGCCATGGGCGAGCGGCTGGCCGAGGCGCAGGTGCGGCCGCGGCCCCTCGCTGGTCACCAGGCAACGCGCCCCGCGCGCGCAGTGCAGCGCTTGCCGCTGCGCGCCTCCGGGCGGCGCCCAGCCCTCGCGCGCTCTGTGCGCGGCGCGGCCGCGCGCGGCCCTGGGCGTGCCGGGCGGCTGCAGCCGTGTCGGGCGGCTGCGGCCGTATGCGGGCGCGCGCAAGGCGCCTCGCCCGCCGCGCCAGCACATGTCCCAGTCTGCCAATGAGAGGCTTGGCGCGTGCAGGCCATCAACCGCAGCCTGAGCGCGCTGGGCGACTGCGTGCACGCGCTGGCCACGCGCGCGCCGCATGTGCCGTTCCGCGCGTCCAAGCTCACCAGCGTGCTCGCGGTGCGCGCTCGCCGCATGCCTGGCACTGAGTAAGAAGAGGCGGGACAGCAGACCAGTGGGGAGCATGCAGGCGACACTGAAGCTCCGGTGTGGTGCGAGGTGTCGCGCGTGTTGGATACCAATCAGCCTGAGGGCCGGAAGAGCCCGAGTTTACACATGCTTTGCTCATGCTCCCCGCCCAGTGCGGCTGGTTGTCAATGCGCTTCATCAACGCGCGGACCCGGCCCCGCGCAGGACTCCCTCAGTGGCGACGCGAAGACCGTGATGCTCGTGGCGGCGAGCCCCGACGCGGCGGACGCGGGCGAGACCGCGTGCAGCCTGGCGTTTGCGGCGCGCGTGCGCGGCGTCGAGCTGGGCGCCGCGCGGCGGCAGCTGGACGCCGGCGGCGATGCGGCCGCGCTGCGCGCCGAGCTGGCCGCGCTGCGCGCGCAGGCACGGCCGCCCCCGTCCTGCAGGAAGCCCTAGTAGGGCAATAAGCCGTACCAGGGAAAGTCCCAGGGCCAGTCTGGCGTAGGGCACGCCGAGCTGCCGCGCCGCGCGGTCAGGGGCAGGGCGTTTCCGCTGCCGCCAGGGTTGCAGCCGCCCTGTCCGGCGCATGCGCGGTGACGACAAATGCTGCTTCCGCTGCAGCAGCGACACAGGCCCGACAGCAAGGACGCTGCCCCTTGCCTGAGCTGGAGGCCGCGCAGGTCAAGAGCGGCGAGGCGGAGCGCGGCGCGCTGGCGGCGGCGGCCGAGGATGGCGCGCGCGCGGCGGCGGCGGCCAATGCGGCGCTGCGCGCACGGGAGCGCGCGCTGGCCGCCGCGGAGGCCGCCCTGGCGCACGAGCGCGGCCTGCGCGCGCACCGCGCGGCCGTCGCCCAGGCAGGCGCCCTGGCCGGGGCCTGCCTTGTGCGGGGCCCAACGCGCGCCGGTGCTGCGCGCCGGGATAGAGGCGCGGATGCGGCCCCCGAGCGCGCCCGGCGGGCTGCATGCACGCCGGCCTGCGGCGCGCATTGGACAGCCCCATGCAGGCAGACGCCCGCGAATCGTGCCTCCGCTCAGTGCGCGACGAGGCCACCTCAGCAAGGCGGCGCTTGCTGGCGGATAGGCTTCCGTCGCCCGATGTGATCATCGAGGCCGGCATCCCCGTGTTGACTCAGCCCGGCTCCAGACCCGGTCTGCGTCTCAGACCGGGCTTAGAGCGCCGCCGGCGACGCCGCGGCAGGCGCGCGCGAGCGGCGAACGCGCAGTTGCGGCAGCGGCAGACCCGTCACCGGCGCGCACGCCGGCGGCCAGGGCCAGGACGCTGCCCTGCCCGCTGGGGACGCCGCGGGCCACGCCGCAGGCGTCGCCGCGCGCCTCGCCGCGCGCGGAGCCCGAGGTGGCGCATGGGCCCTGCACCCTACCGTATATACTCTGGCGCAAATCACCCGAGTGTGACTCAGCGCCGAATGACGCCCTTGACTGTCGGTGGTGGCGTGTAAGGCCTCACCTTGACGCCGCTTGAAAGAGGAACACCCTGGACTCCTGTCTGCATGGCGCAGAGCCACAGCAGCCGCGGGTTGTACGGGCAAGCATGCGCTGCGGTTGCCCGTGCCCAGCCTAGCGGAGCTGCGCCTGCCCAAACGCAACGCCGCAGCGGGCTCGATCATGGAGCGCCTCACCAAAGCAGCCGAGCCCTCACTGGTACGCGCGGCGCGGGCGCAGGACGCTGCAGCGGCTTACACGTCGCCGGCGCCCGCGGCGTGCGCGGCGGGCTCGCCCGCCGGGCGGCCGCGGCTGTCCACGCCCATGCGCACCGCCGCCGCGCGCTCCGCCTCGGCGGCCTTCACCGGCATGAGCACGCCTGCGGCGCTGCGCGGATCTGTGTTCAGGGGCACCCCAGGGCCTGCGGGCAGCTCCAGCGGGCCGGCGCAGCGGGGGCCGGGCGCGGGCGCAGGCGCGGGCGCGCGCGCGGCGGGCCAGGCGGCCGATGCCGCCGCGGCGCTCGCGGCCGGCCGCCGCGCGGCGGCTGTGGCGGCCGCCGTGACCGGCCGCGCCAAGTCGAGCGCGGCCGCGGCGGCCGCCGCGCGGCGCGTGAGCGGCAGCGGCGGCGCGGCCGGCGGCGGCGGACGTGGAGCGCCCAAACAGGCACCAGGAGGCGGCGTCCAGGGCGCGGCCGCTGCGCCCAGCCGGCTCCGCGGCGCGGCGCATCGGCTGGCGCCGGCTGCTGCCCTGCCCTGCCCTGTGCCTAATCTGGCGAGCCATGCACCGGCTTCGGAGCTGGCCGGGGCCTCCGCAGCGGAGGGCTTGGGCGCCGAGGCAGGGCCAGGCGAAGCCGGGGGCGGGGCGGCTCCGGGCATGGCCGCAGGGCCGTCTGCTGCGACGCCAGAGCGTGCGCCGGCCAATGGGCGCGGCGGCGAGCGCGAGGCCGAGCGGGCATGCGCTGAGGAGCAGGCGCCACCGGAGCAAGAAGCTGACGAGGGAGCCAGCGCGGCGGGGCGCAGAAGTGGCTCAGAGGACGCGCAGGGCGAGGGTACGCCCCAAGGCTGAAACGCATGCGCCCTGTGGGGGTGGGAGCTTCCGGCAGCGCCATGTCGCTGGCCGGGTTTGCTGCCCGCCCTGCGTGTGCGCCGAGAAATGCATGCTCGCGTCCCACATGTCCTTCGCTCTGGCATGACATGCTGTGTGGCCTGCACCGCGCAGCCCTGCACCCGCACCCGCTCTGGCCACCAACGTGCAGTGCCGGCCCGCTGACACACTGCACATTATGCAGCGCCGTCAGTCGATGCTCAGTGGCACAGTCTTTCTCTCCTGTGCTCTGAAACTTTCCGACCTACCGTGCGCGGACAGGGCTCAGCAACGCGGGCGGCGCTGACCTGGGCGTGGAGCGCTCCGCGCACAGCGCCAAGGAGAATGTGGCCGCCGCGCCGGGGGCGGCAGGCCCGCACTGTGACGCGGCCCTCAGCGGCCGGGAGCTGGTGCGCGCGGCGCTCACCCTGCATCAGTGCTGGAGCAGGCCGTTTGAGCGCTTTGTCTTTGCTCGCTGCGGCAGGCGCTGGGTGCCATAGCAAGCAGGCATGTCAGGGACTGAGCCCCGGCTGTTCGCCAGCCCCCAAGCTGCCCCATATGCCGACGGCGCGCATGGCTGGCCGGCAGGCGCCCGAAGACGACGGTGCTCCAAAGGCGGCCCCCACCAGGCCTGAGGGCCGCGGAGTTAATGGTGCCAACATGGGTGTGGCCGCCGGCGGAGCCCGGGTGCGCATGTGGTCCACTCCAAGCGCACGAGGCGCTTATGTGCACCCACAGAGTCCGCGGCATGTGCGAGCAGTCCACACAGATCCGCATCATGCATGAAGGACTGTGGCACCATGGCTTCGTAGGCGTGATATGCGCCACAAAAGCCTCGGCAAATGTGAGCAGGGCTCCTTGGCTCTTGAAGCGGTGCCGTGGTGTTCCACTGGGAAGTACGTAACGCCGCTGAACATGCGCGCCTCGAAAAGGGGCGGCCAGAGCCGACTGTGGACGACCCTGGTGCCGTGGTGCGCTCTCACTTGACGACGCCATGCTATCATGAAACTGTCAGTTGCGCAGGGCAAGGCGCGAGCGAACCTGGCGCCCGCACAGACAGCACCGCTGGGGCGCACGCCGCTGCAGCGCCTGCGCAACCGACCCGGCTGGGCCCCGGCATGAGAGTCGGCTGTGCCTGGGCGCCGACGCAGACGCTGCCACTGGGGCGCATGCGCTGCATGCCCTGCGCCACGCGCTCCACTGGGCCCCGGCATGCTGGTGCTGTGATATGCCTGGTCGCCGGTCCTGGTCACAGCCGCTGGGGCGGCTCGCCACCGCAGCGCCTGCGCCGGGCTGGATCCCAGCATCAGGGGGCCGGCTGTGCCTGAGCGCCTGTCCACAATACAGCCGCGGGAAGCGTGCCAATGCAGCGCATTGACGCCGAAGTACCTCGGCCTGGGCGTGCAATGATCAGATGCCCCTGGGCCTGGGCGTGCAAATCCACCACCAGAAGACCCTGAGTCTGTGCGAACAGTTGCACGCCGCATGGGCTCAGGTGACGTGGTCTGGCTCGTGGTTGGCCATGAGCTGTGTCGACCCTGGGGCTGGTGCGGCTTCGGGCGTGCAGAGTGCTGAGAGAGATGCATCAAGTCTGTAGGCTATTTGACGTATATATGCAGCTGGTGCTGACAGTGTTGCCAGGGATGTCAGATAGGGCTGTTTTGACCTGGCGCCATTCTCTTGTCCATGCTGCTGTTGACCTGCAACCGTGAACCCCACTGCCTACTGGTGGTGTGTTATCAGCAAGGCACTGCACAAATTGAGCGGCTATGTCTGGGCACTGGTATTGCTTGAGTTGTCAGCATTTCTTGCTGAGTGTGACCTCATTTTGCGGCGCGTTGCGGTAACCCATTGTAGACAAGTGGGTTTGAGGATCCGCACGGATGCTTGTCACGTACTTGGTCTCCATGTCGAGTGCTCGCCTGTGGGTGACAGTCTGGGTCTCGTCCCGCTTACAAGTTGCCAGGGCATGCGCGCAAAAAGCAGCACATGCACCTACTTGTCCCACTGTCTATGCCAATTCGGCTTGCCAAACTATGCATCCAATACATGCGTGGTGCACCCGGGACACACGCAGTGGTGTTTGTCAGAAGTGCCAACACACGCCACCTCTACACCTGTGCTGACTGAAATACAGGCTGGTGGCATCAACCCGATGTCACCAGCCGGCGCCAATGCCCACGAATGCCTACCTGCGGGCCCGGCAGCAGCCCCGCCCACCAGCGGCGGCACTCAGCGCCTGGTCGCGCGGCTCGCGGCCGGCGCGGCCTTCCTGGCGCGCAGCTTGGCCTCAAACAGCTCGTCCGCGCCGCGCGTCCGGGCCCGCTTCACGGCCTCGGCCCTGCAGCAAACTTGTGATGGTCAGTGCTCTGCATGTCAGGGGCCGCCTGGCATAAGGTCCGTACACAGACAGGCCGGCCTGCCACAGGACTTGGCGCCAATGCTGCTGGCAGTGCAAAAAGGCGCACGCGCGGGGAGCCATAAGCAGTGTACTGGATTCAACTGGTATGTCCTCACAGTTCCATGTGCAAGCAACCCTGCTCGTCCTGGCACGTTGGAAAGGAAGCTCGCGCTCAGACGTGCCGTTCGTCACTCGCAGCAGTCACTGCGAGGCTCGGCGGTGGCACACTGTGCGCACATTACTGCCAGGCACCAGGCTGGCCAGTGTTGCACACCAAAAAGGTCTGGGCCTGCCGCAACTGACGGAGGGGCACGTCGGGGCCGGCGCCACCCATGCCTAGACACATACACGCAGCTGGTGCGTGTGACCAGTGCCCGCCGGGCAACGCCGGGCAACGGCGCACCTGAGGAAGGCCTCGGTATCAGCCAGCGTCTCGTAGTAATCCCGCTCCGGGGCAAAGGCGCGCCGCGCGCGCCTGCCGCCCGCGTGCGCGACCTTCCGAAACGCCTTGAAGTCTGGCACGGACGCCAGATCTGGCGCGTACGCGTCGGCGTCGCGCCGCGCGCCCCCGGGCGTGTACGCCTGCACGATGGGGGACCTCGTCACAGTCACACACGCATGCTGTGCCACATCCAGACGGCCCCTGCCTCCAACACGCCGTCCCCTAGGATAGTACGCTCCTGCCTCTGCACGCACTTTCAGCGACCAACCCTTTGCGCCAGCCAGCCACTTCACATGTTATAGCAGGATTCAATGCTCTATATCTCTTGCAACTCGCAGTGCGGGGCAACCACAGCGCTGCTCTTATTTACGCTTATCCTTATCCATGCCGGTAGCCGCTTCAGAGCGTTCCCGAAGGGATAAGGCGGCCTTCAGCCTGCCAGACACATACCGAGCAGGCGTTGGCCTGTCCAAGCACTGCGCATGCCAACCCCAGACTGCACCCATGCCACTGCAGCAACCTGCTTCACACTGTGCATGCCGGGTCCCAGCTGCAGCCGTGCGGCGCACCCGGACCAGGAGCCCCGGCATGTGCACCGTCGACGCGCCCTCGTCGCCAGCCTCCGCCTCATGCGCGCCGCCGTTGGCGAGCGCCAATGGGCTGTCTGCCGCGCTGTCCCCACCGCCGCCGGCGCTGCCATCCGCGGGCCCGCCGTCCGCGGCGCCGGCCGCCGCCGCCGCTCCCACCACGCCGCCGGGCGTGCGCCGCCCCAGCAGTTCTGCCCCCTGACCTGGTCCGCATTGCACCACGCCGTTGGCCCCGCCCGCAGGCCGCTGCGGCTGCGCGCCCGCCTGCCGGGCAGCGGCGGTGCGCTCGGGCGCGCCCCCAGCTCGCCCGGCGGCCGGCTGCGGCGCGCCTGCGGGCGGGGCAGCGGCGCCAGGCACTGCGCTGGGGCCCACTGCCGGCTTGCCTGCGCCACACAGCAGTTTGCTACACACTGCAGTTGCAGCGCCTTGCAGCATGCAAAGCTCTGCTGTGCCCTGGTGCTTGCCTGCCCCATGGCGGCGCACCCTTTTGCTTGCCTGCATCATGCAGCATATACTTGTGCAGTGCAAGAAAAGCCAGACGGTCAGAACTAACAGCACAGCGCAGACACGGTACAGGACTTGGGACTTGAGACTCCCCGAAGGACGAGTAAGGACTTCGGACATTTAAGACTAGGACACCACGTGCAGACCTGGGACCTAGGACTCCCAGGACTCCTAGGACCAGGACCTAGGGCTATGACAGGATTTCTGGGTCGTGGCTGTGAGCAATGCCGGGCCATGCAGGGGTGCAGCCGCACCGCCGCTTGGCAGGCCAGCAGCAGCGGGTCGATCGCTCGTACGCATCTCGTGGCCACCGCCTGCGGCGCCGTTCGCTGACGCACGCTGGGATGCAGCGCGTATGGCCGCCGGCTCGACCAGGTCTTCCGTGGACCCCGTGACCAGTGCCGTCTGCGGTGCAGCAAAGTGGAGTGCTCACCAGCCGTGCACGCCTGAACTCGCTCGACGGCACAATAGCACATCAGCTGATACATAACCTGCACAATGGCTGCAACTCTGGCGCACGTGCAGAGTCTGCAGGAGGCCGGGGTCCAGCAGTGTGCCGTTGCATTCGCACAGCAATGATCGCATCATGCGGCCCTGGCGAAGGATGGACTCGCTGCTAGAAAACTGCGCACGCGATGCGGACCGACACCGCGGCGAGCATGCAGGCAGGCTGCGGCCTCGTTGCGCATCGCCATGCCCATCAGCCTTCCACGGCACACACCGGAAATGGTGGTACCCTAGCAATGCCCATCGGCCCCAGCGATACCCATTGGCTTCCGCGGCACACATCCGCGCGCACCAGCACGCGCGCCACGTCCGTGGCTGCGGCCCCCGCCGGCGCGGCCTCGCCGCGGGCGTGCACCACCACCTCCGCCCCGCCGGCCTGCACCTCTCCCGGGCCCGCGCACGCCCTCACGCGCGCCCCCATGGCCGCCAGGAGCGCCGGCGCCGCAGGGTCCGCGCCAGGCAGCGCCGCAAACGCCCGCCCGGCCAGCAGCCGGCAGCGCCCGGGCAGCGCGCTTGCGTCCACGGGCGTGTTGCCCCATGCCAGGCGCGAAGGGTACTCCAAAGGGTCTGGCGACGCATCCTCCGGCCAAGCGCGGAGCCTGCACAGCAGGCGCCATCCCGCACGCACTTTCCGCCTGCCTTTTAGAGCTAAATGCTTGGTTGCCTTACGTGCTCCTTGTGAGCAGCATGCAGTGAGCCGCATCTAGCAGCATCAGCAGCAGCATCAAAGCATGCATGCGCAGCCACCATGCACCAAGGCCACAGGCATGTCCAGCCTGACGGCCGCACCCACTTGCGCTGGTGCAAAAACATGCAGGCTGCCTTGTGCGTGTCATGGGCAGCACACCAGGCTGGCGCCACGAGCAGCCTGCCGGCCAGCAGCTGACAGGCTGCTGCGGGGGTCAGCTGCTCGCCAGGCTCCGCGACAACGTGCGTGCATGCGCCATCCGCAGCCTCCGTCACGGCAAAGCCTGCAGGCGCAGCGTGTGTCCCCGCGCTGGACGTCCGTGACACATGGTGGTGCTGAGGAAGGCAACCATGGGAACAATGTGGGACACTGATTCAAGTCATGCAAGCACGCTGGCACGGCGGGTGCGTACCCAGCTCAGAGGCCAGCTCTGTGGTGTCCACCTGTGCGGAGGGGAGCAGGTGCAGGCGCACGGGCACCGGCTGCAGCTGAGCGTGCGAGTGGTGGCCGAACTGTAGCGCGTCGCCCTCGCCGACTGCCACTGAGGTTCCCTTCTCCAGGCGCGTGCTGTTCACCCAGGTGCCGTACCGCGACGCCGCGTCTACGAGCAGCGCAGGCGAGTCACCAGGCAGAGGGCAAGCTAGTCTTGCGAGCGTGCAAACTGAACACTCTGAGAGTAGCCGCCAGCACACTGTAGCGTTTCAAATAGTTGCACCTTACAACTACACCGAGCACATGCAGGCACACGTCAGACTTCACTTTTCAGGCGCGCCTGCGAGGTGCAACGCGGCACCGTCCTCGCTTGGAACGGTCAGCTGCGCATGGCTGCGCGAAATAGAGTCGTCGCCATACAGCACAACGTCTGTGCCCTTGCGGCCAAGCGTGTAGGTGCCAGGCTGCAGGTACAAGGAATACGCGGGGTGGTCGGTCCCATCGCTCTTGCGCACCGTGACCTTCAAGAGCCACATGTGGTGGAGACTCGTGTGCGTTCAACACACTTGAGACGAGTTTTCAAGGCTCTGTGCACAGAATGAATAAATGAATGAATTACAACCGTGTGTCGGCCAAATCTGGCCCCTTACGGCCGCGGCCCTAACGGCCGCGTTGTGACCAAGTTAACTTCATCTAAGCATGCGAGTATGCGCTGAGTCTAGAAACTATTTAGAGAAATGTTTGAACGTTCGTACGTCTGATTTGGCTCTCCAATTGTACATCCAAATTTATCAACTTATTAATGGCAACCAAGCATGAAGGAGCGCCCGGGCATGACACTCGTTCTTGGTGAAACGTGTGGTGTGTATTGTCGATGACCATGCGCACCTGCTGGCGTCCTAAGCTAGCCGGCCACTTGAGCTAGGGCCTCGCTTGCTTGCGACTGCCTGCCGCGGAGATGCCCGGCGCACACGCCCCAGTGGCGGGCAGGGCCACCACGGACAGAGTGGTGGCCAAGATGCGCGCCAACCTGGACAGGGGCGCGTTCTACGAGGCGCAGCAGATGCTGAAGACCGTGTACTTCCGCTACCGCTCGCGGCAGATGCTCGCGGAGAGCTACGACGTGCTGGAGGACGGCGCCTGCCTGCAGCTGCAGGAAGGCCAGGTGACTGTTTGTGGCTCTAGAGGCGCAGGCATGTTCACTTGTTGTCCTTGCACACACTGCGCCTGGTAAGCGTCGGGCTGCGCCAGCGTCAACGTTCGCCACAGCTGCGCAGCGTGCCGCCGGCCGCCGCACCTGCCCTGGCCCGCAGTGACTCGTTCCTGCTTCGAGCGCTGTACAGCAAGCAGTGCAAGTGGTGCCTTTTGGCCAGCGTTGTGCTCATCAACGCGGCACGTCACCAGGCAATGACGCGTCTGTGTTAATGGCAGGTCACCTGCGGCACGGAGCTGGGGCGGCTGCTGGTGGACGCCTATGCGTCCGATGCGGCGCCCGCCGACGAGGCGGCCGTCGCGCGGCTGCGGCGCATCCTGGCCACGGTGCCGTGCGGGCCGGGCGCGGCGCAGCAGGCGACGTATGCGGAGGAGGCGACGCGCCTGGTGGTGGCCGCGCTGAAGTGGGCGCGCAAGCAGGCGCGCCCGGTCGGGCAGCGGCGCTGCGAGCGCGGGGCCGCTCGGGGCGCCCCCGTGTTGCGCAGCGCTGTCGAGCGCTGCCGTCAGCCTTGTGCGCAAGGCCGAGGGCGCAGCACGGTGGGTTGCGGTGCAGGAGTGAAATGGAAACCCGTGCTCTACCAGGAGTTCAGGAAAGTGCTGAGGTGCGTGCGAGCGATGGTCCGCAGGCTGGCCGGGCGGCGTGCCACCGCCCGGCAGATCGGGCTGCACTGCTCGAGCCAGCATGGTGGCTGGGTGCTGGGAGCGGGCGGCAGCGGTGGCGACCTGATGCGCGCGGCGGCAGGGCGCGGGCGAGGTCGCCGCGGAGCTGCACGACTGGCTCGCGGCGTACCTGTGGGCCGGCGGCGGCACGGATGCGCTCGCAGCCGCGTCCGCGCACTGGGCGCATGGCCGCGATGCGGCCGCCTTCGCCGCGGCCCTCGCCGCGGCCGCGCGGCGGGGCGAGCCGGGCGAAGAGGACATGTTCGCCGCGCGCGCCGTATTGCAGGCGCGCAAACCCTTTCAAGGGCCTGTGCCGCGCCCAGCCGCGCCGCGCTCTGTGCGCGCGGCGGCAGTTGTTGCCACGGGGTTGCAGCAATGGCCTGCGCCGCGTCTTTTTTCTGGCCGCAGTGTTGCGGGGCGCGCCGGGGCGGGACGCGCTGGCGGCGGGCGCCGCATGGGAGCGCGCGCGTGCCCCTGGACGCTCGCCGAGGCGGGCGTAGGTGCAGGGTGCAGGTGTTGCATGCATTAGGGTTGAGGTTCCAGCCCCAACCCTAGATCAGCCCGCCGCGGCCAAGCCGTTGCGGTGAGGCGGGCAGGTGCTAGCGGCGGGCACGCAGCGGCAGCGCAGCGCCAAGGCGCAGCACGCGCGGCGGCTCCTGGGCGCGTACCGGGACGCGCGCGGGGGCGCGCCGCCGGACACGCTGCTCGCGCACTACGCGGAGCTGCTGCTGCAGGCGCGCCCGGCGGACGCGCCGCGCCGGCGATGCGCGGCGTGCTCCACCTGCCCTCCTGCAGTGAGGCGCCTGCAGCGAGGAGCAGCAGGGCGCGCCCGCCCCGCCGTGCCAGCCGCCGGCTGCGCACACTGCCGCCGGCCGGTCACGGGCTGACGGGCGCCGGCCGCCAGGAATGCCTTGAGCAGCAGACCCCAGAAGTGTTTACGTCAAACACCCACTCGATGGGTGTGGGTTGCGGACCTAGCGCGCCCTGACCTAACCGCAATCTGCTGAGGTCCATGGGCGGCGCGCTGCGCGCAGGCGGTGGAGGAGGGCAAGCTGGCGCTCGCGCGCCTGCTGCGCAGGCAGTACGCGGCCGCGCTCGCGGCCGACCCCGCGCTCGACGCGCTCGCCGAGCGGCTGGAGGCGTCCTGCTTCGGCGCGCGGCAGGCCGGCCTGGGCGGCGTGCTCGGCGACATGCTCGCCTCGCTGGCCGCGGGCGAGGGCGAGGGCGGCTGAGGGCGCGACGCGCGCGGCGCCTGCGCGCCCGCCTGCGACCTGTGCCCCTCCTGGAGCACAGAGCGGGCGCTGGCCTGGCTCGGGCGAGCCTAGTCCGGCGCACGGGCCGGCGCGGGCGGCGCGCCCTACGGCGTGCTGAGGCTGCCGGCAGCGGACACGGGCTGTGGCAGCTGGTCGCAGAAGGAAGGGGCGCCCAGGCTGGGGACTGGGGCTCCGACCGTGTGGGCTCGCCTGGGGCTCAGGGCGCGGGGCTCGGAGGCGGCCGGCCGGGGCGGCGCGCTCGGTGACACGCTGGCCGGGGGCAAGGCGCTGCGCAAGGATGGCGCCGGCTCTCTGGGGCCGGGGGCCGGTGCGCGGCTGGGCGGCACGGGCCGGGCATGGCAAAGGGTCGTGGAAGCGCCCAGGCAGCAGGTGGCCGTGCTGTAACAACAATGAAGACTGCGAGTGGGTTGCAGGTGCCGTGGGGTCATGGTGCTGTCAGTCTCGGTGTGCGGTGACGACCTTTGCATTGCATCACGTGTAAGCGTGCAAGTCTCTGTGTCGCCAGCATCAACCGTGTGCAAGCAGTTCAGGCATTCATTTGTGGTGCTGACAAGGCTACACATGCATGACCTGAGGTGGCCGGCTTAGGCATACCGCTGCTCGCATGCACGAGCGCGCATGCTGAGCCCTGTGTGGCCTGCGCTGTACATGCCATGGCCAACCCCTGCACGCGCCACCCGCCGCTATGCCCAACACCTGACCATGCCGTCCGCGCCCGTCGATAAGAGCCCTTGCGCGCTGAACAACGCCGCCCGCGCGCCGCCCGCGTGCCCCGGCAGCGCTGCCAGCGCGCCGCCGTTGGCGGCGCTGAGGCAGGCCACCGGCCCGCCGGCTGTGGCCACCGCCAGGACCTGCAGGGTCATTAGAGGTCGGGCGTGGCCGGCGCGCACGGGTCATAGCCCACCAATACAGGGTAGGGTTAGCGTACCCTACCCAATAATACCCACTGAGGTTATGCGGGTGTACGGTGAGAGTGCATGCCCAGGAGTGCATGCGCTCGCAGCGCGCCATCCCCGCTCCTTGGCAGCCCTGTGCCGTGCTCACAGTGAAGCAGCAGAGAGACTTAAGAGAGAATGCCGCTCGCGCCTGGCCGCTGGCGTCGTAAACGACGCCGGCAGCAGACGCGGAGCCCGTCGCCGCGGACAGGCGCTCGGCGCCTGTGCGCAGGTCCCAGACCTTCACGCAGCCGCCCGCGTCCGCCGACGCCACCTCATGCCCCTGCATGCGCCGCCCAAACAAGCTGTGCTATGCGGGCGGGTCTGTGCTCAGAAGCTATTGATGTCAGCGAGCAAACGCGCATGGCTGCCTACATGCAAGGAGGTACTGTGTGGAGTGGAGAGCAGGCTTGCATAGCCGGGCCTGCAGGCTGATGAGAGTCAATACATGCATGCTGTTCCTGCTTGTGACTGCTTTGTCGCAGTAAGCACTGTCCCTGTGCAGGCGGGGGCGCGGCACCGCTGCAGGGCTGAAGGCTGCTGAGTTGACCGCCGCGCTGTGCCCCAGCAGCCGCAGCGTGCACCGCCCCGAGCGCGCGTCCCACAGCGCGACGCTGCGGTCGGCCGAAGCTGTCGCGAGCATGCCGCCGCCCCCGGGCTGCCAGGCAACGCTGAGAACTGCATCCGCATGCCCCCTGCCGCTAGGAAGTGCATTAGCAAATAGGGACAGGGGGGATGGCCTGATGGGGTCTGATGCCATCACCTAAACGCCGCATATCACCCCACGTGTGGCAGGTCGTGTACGAACGCGACACTGGCTCACACTGACTGCCCTGCTTGGCCATCTGCGAGCGCTTCTGCTGCGGGAGAGCCACGGGCGTGTGCAAGTGCTCCCTGCGCCGCATGCGGCCGGCTGGCTGCGCGCACGGCAACCCACACGCTGCCTGCCGAGCGGCCTGGGGGCCCTGCGCGCGCCTGAGCGCCTGCCGGCACGCGCCGCCAGCCGCGTGCCACACGCGCGCGCAGCCATCCAGCGATGCGCTCGCCAGGAAGTCGCCCGCCTCATGGAATGCGACACCGCGCACGCCCGCGCCGTGCCCTGCGCGAGCGCGAGCGGCGGCCGTGCCCAGGGTGGCCATAAAACCCTGAGAGAGCTCGCACTGCTGGCTTGAAAGGGGGCTCGTAGGGCTTGTTCTGGCCGCGCGCATTGGCCAGGCCGCTGTCTTGCCTGCATCACCAGGCCGCGGCGTCCGCATGTCTCGCGCCGGCGAGCATGCAGGCGGCGAGCCGCTGCCTGCAGCCGAGACCGGCCGCGCGCGGCAGGCCAGGCCCGCACCGCGCAGCGTGCACACGCACCGCCGCAGCGCAAAGCTCCACAGCTTCACCGCGGCGTCGCCTGCCGCGCTCGCCAGCAGCGTCGCCTGCGGCGCAGGGCGGCCGCGGCCGTCTGGCCGCGGGCGGGGCCCGGTGCCGAGCGAGGCCATGGCAGCGCCAGGGCGCGCGCCGTCGGCGGACTGCGCGAGCGGCACCTGCACTGTGCGTGCTGGGGGCATGCGGCCTGCGCTGCGCGCCTGCGGGTGAAAGGCCACGGCCGCCAGCCAGCCCGCGTGGCCCTCGCCGCTCATGACCAGCTCGCCGCTGGGCAGGTGGAACATGCGCCAGCTGCAGTCGTCGCTCCCTGGCCCCACAAGCCACGGCTGGAGAGTCTGCGCATGGCTGAACAACCTGTCTGAGCATACCATGGAGACACGCGACCATCATGCTTATGTCATGAAGTCTTAAGCATGGCAAGTCCATCGGCAGGACGTAGGCAGCCATGCCTCACGCGTCCAAGCGAGCTGGGTGAGCAAGCGAGGCGGCCTCGCGGGCAGAGGAGGGGAGCCCACCCGTGGCGACCATGGGTAAACAGGGGTGCAGCGCCAGGCAGCTGGCGGGCGCGTCGTGCACGGGGAAGGCCCCCGCGAGCGCGGCCGGCGCGGCTGGCGGCGGCGCGCTCGCCGCGGCCCCGGGCGTCTCCCAGCTGATGGCGCCGCCCTGCGCGGCTCCCCAGCTGGTGATGCCCGTTGACGCTGCGCATGGCTGGGTTCCCACCAGCATACTATCACCGTACAGGTATGCACCGCGGCAGGGCCTGGGTGCCATGAGCTAGGGTTCAGGGATTTCAGGGATTTGCAATCTTGTGCGCCATGTGAGGGCATGAGGAGACGGTGGAGCCCTGCGCGGACGATCACCAGCAGGGTTCTGCCCGCGCAGCGTCACGCGTACAAAGCAAGTGTCCCGCGACGACCGAGGCTGGAGCCCAGGTGTGCGCACCGGCAGCGGCGGCAGCATGCACGCCTCCTGCGCGCTGCCCTGCTCCGACAGCGCCTCGGACAGCTCCCCATCCGGCGCGCCGTCGCCGGGGGCCGCCTGGCCGCGCGCGCGCGCGCCGCACACGTGGCCACTCCATGCACCTCACCCAGCGCAGTCGCGTCGCTGCATGTCCCACCTCTGCGCTCCGCCATGACGGAGGCGGGACGCACGAGCAGGTCTGGCATGGCCGTCATGCTCACCGCGCATGAGCCTGCACCTGCGTCCCGCTCGCGGGGCGCCGCACCTGCGCGCCGGCCGCCGCCAAGACGAGCCTGTCGCGCTGCAGCGCGAGCAGCGCGCGCTCGCGCAGCACCGCCTCGTACCGGCGCCGCAGCTCCTGCAGGGCCGGCTCGTACTGCGCGCCGCGGCGTGCAGGGGGTCAGCCAACGCTCCGTGGCAAAGCCACGCATGCAGCGGCAACAGACATGAGCCTGGCGTGCAGGGTCTCCTGTGTGCGAAGGCTTGCTCAGGCCTGCGCCACTGGAGGTACGCCTGACAGGCAAAGGGTGCGCTCCGTCCCACTCAAATCCGTCATCATAGCTACGCTGTGACAGTGGATGTCTGACAGTGGATGTCTGACAATGCATTTACTGACGGCCCGTACGACCACCAGCCAGGTCCACAGGACCCGCCGGCACAATACGCTCCTCAGCGCCGCGTGCCTGGGCGCAGCGCGCGCGCAGGCGCGCCAGGCTGCCCAGCAGCGCCATCTCAGTGTCACTGTCTACATGACCGCCGACACCCCGTGCCCCACAGCGTCGCGCGCCTGGGCGCAGTGCGCGCGCAGGCGCGCCAGGCTGCCCAGCAGCGCGGCCTTCTCCTGGCCCACGCGGCGCAGGCGCAGGCGCAGCGCGTCACGCTCCGCGCGCAGCCGCTCGCCCGGCGCTTGCGCGAGGCCGCCCCGGTGCGCAGCGGCCGCCGCGTCCGCCTCGGCAAGCGCCGCAGCGTCGGGCTGCGCCTCCGCCTCGAGGGCGGGCAGGTGCGGCGACCGCCCAGCGGCCTCCAGCTCGGCCCTACAAGGCGGACGTGCAGTGAGCGCCCGGTGTCCTGACGGTGAAGCGCGCGGCAAGTGCCTGTAATCGCGGCGCGAGCGCGTGTGCGGAGGCGGAGAGCGCGCGCTGGCCGTTACGCCGGCGGCAGGCGCTTGGCAGGCCGGCCGGGCACGGGGCGCGCGCGCAGGGCGCACACCCCGCCAGCTCCAGCGCCCGCAGCGCGTGCGGCAGGCCCAGGCGCTGCAGTAGCTGGCACAAGGCGTGCGTGTCACCGCTGCCGCCGCCAGTTGCCCCGTCGCCGCCGGCCACGCCTGGCGGCTGCGCGCAGCGGCAACGCTTCGCGCCCGGCCCTGTGGGCATGCCTGCTCCAGCGGCGCCCGCGGGCAGCGCAGGGAGGGCCCACCCAGCAACACACTGGGCCACGCAGCGGCGCGAAAAACACTTGTGCCCTACCGCCATGCCCTCCTCACAATCTTTGCGCCCCTGGGGCACTGGCCGCCGTGCAAGAGCGCCTGCCAGCATCACCCTCTGCCAAGGGGCGCCGCTTGGGGCATGGCAACGAGCGGGGGAAGCAGCGCACGCTGATGCACAGGGCGCGCAGGCGGTTCTGCGCTACGTCGAGGCTGCAGGCCCCGGCGCCCGCGGCCTCCTCCTCCGCGCCTCCGCTGCGCTGCGTGCGCGTGCCCTATTGAGCCCTAGCAAGCAGAGCGCATGCCTGCACCCCCAGGGCTGACCGGCGGTGCAGCAACCAGGCATGACCGGAGCAGCAGGGCTGACGAGGCACCTGCCGAGGTCTTCCGCTGTCGCGCAGGCTGGGTCCACCTCCTGCTGCGCGCCCCCCTGCTCGCCCCCAGCAACCGGCAGCTGGTCTGGTACGACTTCCATCAGGTCCAGGTAAGGTCTCGATGCCAGCTCAGCTTCGCTCTAGCTTGGTCGATGCGGGCGACCTTACACGAGCGCAGCTGTCGACGAGCATATTGAAGCTAGGGTAGCACGGGACAAAACAAACCTGCATACCCTGGCACAAGCACGAGCCGCAGCACCTGCCTCTCCTGCAGAACGACGGTTCGGCTGCGAGCCGATCGACACGCGTGGATTGGTTTGCGGGCAGGGCATGCAGGTGTGCACCCTTTTTGCCACGGCGCCAGGCTTCTTGTGGGCTTTTTGTGCTATATGCACTTCGTACTAGCCCGTCCGCCTGTGTGCGCCGGTCTGTGCGACGTTGGATAGCTGATTTTGGCTGAGTGTATGGAGAGGCCCGACGTATTGTATTCAAGTGACCTGCCTAGGCTTGATGCCCACCTGCAGTAATGCCACAGCCTGCATGGCTCCTCAGAGGCACAGGGTAGAGCGGGTATCGCCGCACCTTTGTAGCGCTGCACAGCGTTTGTCTGTGGAAGCATGTGGCAATGTGCGGGCACCTGTTCATTCAGCGGACAGACACCGGGCCTTGTTTGCTTGCAGCCTCACGCAGCCTGCAGGGTATTAGTACGCCAGCCGGCCGTGCTGGGCAAAGGCTGAGCACTCTGGTGGGCTGATATCGATGAGTGATGCCCGTGCGCTTTCACTGTGGCCGGCGGTTGGGCGGGCAGGGAACATTCCCGGGCCAGCAGCGGGTCTTGCTCCGTGTCTGGAACGCAGCTACAAAGGGCTGAACTGAAGTGCACGGCCTGCTTGGCGCCCTGCGTGAAGGCGTGCATGCCCTTCGCGCCGGGCGATGCCCTGCCGTCCGCACCTTTGGGGCCACAGTGGAACACTCGGCCTGCCACCTGGTGTGCGCGCAGGGCGTTGCCGGCGGATGGCCGCCTGACTGTGTCAGATGCACACGCCTTGCTCAGAACGCTAGGCTCTAACCGACTGCCACCTGTCTTCAGCGCGCTCCCCGCCTCGCTTCTCTGTGTGTCTGCGCATCATCTACCTATGCTCGCAAGCAGCCTCCGGCAGGATGACTGCTGGTACAGCGTGCGCAAAGCGCATGGCGAGCTGGGCCGTCATCGGGCCGGACGCTCTCCTAAAGACGAACATCACCTTGTTTCCTGGTCTTTCCTGTTGCCGCACCGTAACCGGGGCCGTGGCTGACGGATGCTGCGTGGCGCTGCGGCGCCCATGGTGACTAGCACGGGCTGCGCAGGCGGGCGTCCGGCGCACTGGCCAAGCCGACCCTGCTCTGCAGCTCCTGCCCAAGTCAGCTACCAAGCTGTGAGCCAGACAATGGGCGACGAGCGTCCCAGTCGGCGTGCTAGCCAAGGCGTTGCTGCAGCAGAGCTCAGGACCGGGGCGCCGCGCGCTGGAGGGACCAACGCGGTGGCGCGGCGGGCGACGTCCCCGCACACGCTAATAGAGCCCAGCTGTGTGCCTGTTCAGGCTGGAGAAGCAGGGGCTCGCGTCGCGCGCAGGAAGGACCAGGCGTGCGGGCGGAGAGGGCGGCGCGCCAGCCATAACGGGGGCCCCACGTAATCCGATGCTGGAGGCCGACTGGCAGGCCGGGGACGCGCTCGTGGACAAGCTGAGCGCGGCGTACATCAGCGAGGCCGGCGCCGGCGCGAAGGATGACACCGGCCGGCCGCCCTCGTCCGCCGACTCGTGGGCGTCCACCGACACGGGCCCGCGCTCGCCCTGCGGCATGCCGCTGCCGCCGCAGCACTGCCTCGGCGGCGCGGGCGCGTTGCCGGCCAGCCCGCAGGCGCGCCGTGCCAGGGTTAGAAGTAGGGTTAGGGTTGACTTATCCTTCTGTCTGCGGGCCGGCGTCAGGGCGTTGCAGACACCGACATGCAGTACGGCGTGCATTTCCAGAGTACACGCCATTTGTCACTGGACACGTGAATAGGTTGAGGGTTTCTAGGGCTTTCACACCAAGAGTCAGGTGGCCGCGCACGCAGGTGGGCTGGGCAGGCCAGACGCTGGCGGACATGTCCGGCAGCCGCGTGCCCTGGTTCGGGCGGGGCAGCCGCGGCAAGGGGCACCCCGGCTCGCCCGGCGGCGGCCGCGGCCGCGGCGGCGGCCGCGGCCGCGGCGGCGCCGACTGCCGCGGCGGCCGGCGGCTGGGGCGGCGCGGCTGGGGCGCCGCCGGCGGCGGCCCGGACAGCGCGGGCGCGCTGGACGGCATAAGCGTGGACGAGCTGGTCGCGCTCGTGCGCGCGCAGCCGCGCGACCAGGCGCTGCCGGACATGGTGTTCCAGGCGCGCGCTGGGGTATAGGATATAATGTATAGGGTGAGTGCTCTAGGGTATAGGGTGGGACACGGGGCAGGCGGTCGTGCGCGCACAGTGCGCCACCACTCGCACAGTCCCGTGCGAGCGCCGTCGCTGTGGGGGGCACGGCAACCTGGCGCGGTGCTGCCGGCGAGCCAGGCCTGGCTGGGCAGGGCGGGCGGCCTGCAAACCTGGTCGTCTGTCTGTGCGGCGCGGAACAAGGTTTGTGAGACGACCTCAGGTCTCGAGGTCCGCCGCGTGGTGTGCAGCAATGTCAAGCGGGCCGCGCGCCGTCGCACAGACCCCGCCGCCGGGCGCGCAGGCGCTGTGCCGCTTCGACTCGCGCGCGCTCAGCCTGCTGCTGAAGGACCTGGGCAAGGCGGGCGAGGGCGGGCGCGCCGCGGAGCTGTTCGACCGCCTGCGCCAGCTGCGCGGCACGGACGCGGGCCACATGCTCGCGCCGCTCTGCGACGTTTACACCTACACCGCCGCCATCGCGCTGTGCATCCACCAGCAGGCGCGCGACCGCGCCGGCCGCGCAGGCCGCACTGCGTTCTCTGCCTGCAAAGCTCTCGCTGGTGCGCGCCACATCACAGCGGGCGAGCCACACATACACACAGGGGCCTTGAATGCTCGCGCGGCTGCAGTGACGATATGCGCATATCCCACTCGCCCCCGAGCTTTAGTGAAACAGACAGACAATGAGAGGTGGCGCGCCTGAAACAGACAGACGCGAAGAGGCAATGCGAGCGGGCCCCAAGCGCCGCAGGGTATAATAGGTGTATAATACGAGTGTGGCGCATAGCAGTTCCGGTGTGATACAGCGGTGTTGCACAAGTACACCTGTCCGTGTTGCCTCACAGCTACACCGCTTCACAGGTGCAGGCCAGCCCCCTCGCTCCTGCCGCTCTACCTGCCGCACCTCAAGCCGCTGGATGGAGCCCCGGATGGGTGCCAGCAGTTTGATGCCCCCATTGGCCTTCTGGCGCGAGCGCAGGAATGTGAGCGGAGCGCGGAGCACGGTGTCTGCGCCTGCGCAGGCTGTCAGCCAAAATGCACCCAAGGAGGGCACGCAGGGCACGCAGGCAACAGGAAGGCTGGTATACAACAAGGACGGGCTCCACATACGTGTGCAGCGGCCTGCACTACAGGGAGGACGCACGGAAGCCGTCCTGCACCGCTCCGGGCACGGCAGCCTGCACGGGACCGGCGCACTGCACGCTGAACGCCGCGGCAAGCGCGGCTAGCAGCGCTGAGCGGCGCTGCAGCACACTCTCGGCAGCGCTGTCACTGGCGCCCCAGAGGCAGCTGCAGTGCAAGGGCCTCCGCCTGCAGCGGGGCGTGCTGTGGGAACAGGCCCGGTCTGTGTGCGCGCTGTTGCAGAGGCCTGTGTGCGTCAGAGGCAGCGTTGCTGCCCACATGTGAGTACACGTGCTTGTTCAGCTCGCAGACAGCTTTGCAGACTGCTTGGTGCAGGTCCAGGCTGAGCAACATACACTTCAAAGCAAGCTTTCCGAGATAAAATCCCTGAAAAGCCCGTGCCACACGTGCACACAGCTTTTTGCTCCATAGAGCGAAAGTAAACTTGTGGTGACGGCCGCCGTGCTGTGATGCAGCGCCGATGGAGCCTTACGGCTTATGTGGTGCTCTGCTGCGTTGCTGGGACGCTTACGTTGCTGTACTTGGCGCTTGGCGTGTACACGTCTGCGGCTGAGCTTCAGAATGCGCTCGCCGGCAGGCACGCTCAAATGTGCAGCAATGCAGAGCGGGGCCGCTCAACCCCAGGACTGACAACTGTGCTGCTTGCAGGCCCGGCGCCACTTATTTATTAGCCACACAGCGGCGCGTCTTCTATTTCGATGAGTTCACGCTGCGAGACTACTGCACTGTCGTTCTGGCATTTGTGGTAAGCTCTGAGCCCGGAAGCACTTGTTTGGCAAGTGTATGGTGCTCATACGTTCTATGCATGCGTTGCGCAAGCACTGGGTGCCTGCTCTTCCACCTCAGTCTTGGGACTGCCTTGTTAAGCTTCTCCACGTCACAGTGCCTTCTGTGGTGTGGCAGGTGTCCGCGCTGGCCAATGCCGCAGGCGTGGGCGGCGGCGCGTTTTTCGTCCCCCTCTTCCAGGTAAGGCCGGCAAAGGGCACCTAAGAGGCTTGTGCTGCACTGTGAAAGCTGCCAGCACAGGGCACGCTCGGCAGACACCCGGGGATGCCTTTCGACCAGCGTCCACCTGGGTGCTGGCTAAGTGCACAGGGAGTGCACACACTTCCTGCTTAAGTCTGGAACAGATGTGCAGCATAGTACAGCCACTGATCCTGATCGTGTTGGCAGGTCGTTATGGGCCTCACTATCAAGGAGGCCACTGTCGTTTCGCAAGCGGCGATCGTGGGCGGCGCGCTGTCCGGCGCGACGTTCGCATTGTTCCGCAAGCACCCGGCCGGGCCGCCCGGCGCGCCGCTACTGGACTACGGGACGGCGCTCCTGCTCCTGCCGGTGCTGCTGCTGGGCACGTCTGTAGGTCGGCGCCCCGCGGCCTCGCGCTGCTCCCAGGGAGGACGGACATGTGAATATGTCCACAGACTTGTCTTTGACACGCTGTTTGCATAAGCATGGCACTGAATATCTGAGCAGCCCAGGCCAGGAGGTGCAGGAAGTGGTATATATATTTCACTATATATATTTCACTTCCTACGTAGCACGCTCTGCGTATTGCTGGCAGCACGCATGCAGCCCTGGCGCGTACCTGGCAGCATGCTCGCACACCCATGGCTTAGGAAGTCAAGTACGCCAAGTACACACAGGTTCTTTCTGTGCAGCCCCCGCCAAACTGCCAACCATTTTGCCCACTCACTCCCACAATCAACGTGCAGGCTCGCGGGTCGCTGCTCACAAGGCGCCGCCGCGCGCGCGCAGGCGTCCTGCTGAACAGCATCTTCCCGGACTGGGGCATCACCGCGCTGCTCACGCTGCTGCTGGCGTTCCTCACGATGCGCGTGCTGCAGCGCGGCCTGCGCCTGTACCGCGCCGAGAACCTCGAGAGAGCCGAGAACCTGGAGAGGGCCGGCGCGCCGGGCGCCGCGGGCGCCAAGGAGGGCGCGCCGTCGGCGTGCGCGTCCGCGAGCAGCCTCGCGGCGGGCGCCGGGAAGGAGAACTTGGCCGAGGAGGAGGAGGCGGGGCTGGGGCTGGAGCCCGCGGCCGGGCCGCCGGCGGCCGGCAGGGGCCAGCAGGCGGGCAGCGCGGCGGCGCTGCTGGCGGTGTGGGCCGCGTTTGCGGGCGCGCAGGCCGGCAAGGCGCGCGTCGAGCGGTGCAGCCTGGCTTTCCTGGGGCTGTCGCTGGCGCAGGCGCGCTCCCGCGCCGGCGGCAGCCATGGGCTGCCGACGGGGAGTTCTGTGCGCGCCACCAGGCGTATCGCGCATGGCAGTCTGCCACGACGTGGGCGACGCGCCTCCTGCTCATCCATGCACCCATGCGCGAGCACGGGCTTGCTCATGGGGTTTGCAACACGCTTGGGCCGGCCCCCGTCTCACTGTGTTTCATGCTTGCGGCTGCGCTCCTGCAGGCGGCTGTGTGCATGAGCTTCACTGCCGGCGTCATCTGGCGCGTGCGCGCGGCGCCGCCCGGGCGCGACGAGGAGCGGCCGCTGCTGGATGCGGCTGAGGGCGAAGCGCCGCGGCCGGCGCAGCGCACCAGGGCGCTGCTGCAGTGCGCGGCGGTGACGTTGTTTGGCGGCATGGCGGCAGGGCTGGTGGGCTTGGTGCGGGGCCCGCCATCCTGATTGTCCTTTGGCCTCTCAGAGAGTTTTGTAATACCAGAACTGGCAAACCCGGCGCCCACACCCATTACCGCACAGCTTTACTGTCCCCGTCATTGCCACTGTTGCTTGGGGCGTGTCTCGTCCGCCTGTAAGAGGGGTGCTGTGTGACCTCCATGCACAGGGCAGCCGAAGGTGTGTTGTCCAGCCGCAAGCGGCCCGCTCGAACACGGTGCCTGCGCCGGCTACATGGACTCGGGATGCTGATAAGTATAGCATAAGAAAGGCCCTCTGCACACGGCGCATGAGGCCGGTGCTGCTAAAGCTGAGCGCCGCAAGTTGGCCGTAAACGCCACCAGCTGCCCAGCACGTGCTTGTATCCGCACGTACTGCACAGCCCTCAGGGCCCGTGATGTCGGTGTGGCTTCAGGCGCGCCTGCGCGCAGGGCGGCGGCATGATCCTGGGCCCGCTGCTGCTGGAGCTGGGGGCGCACCCGGTGGCCGCGGCCGCCACCAGCGGCCTGCTCGTGCTCGGCAGCTCCGGCTCGGCCGTGCTCGACTTTGGCCTGGACGGCCGCGTCGACTGGGTGGCCTCGGGCTTTTTTGCGGCGCTGTGTGCGGCCGCGTCGCTGGTCGGCACGCTGGTCGTCGGCCGCATCGTGCAGCGCTCCGGCCGCGCCTCGCTCGTCGTCTTCATCCTGGCCGTGGTGGTGCGACACCACCTGTACACATGCTCATGGCTGGGCTGTGCGATTGAGGCGAGAGGATGAGGTCTGTGCGCTGAACGACGTGTGCTGAAGGACCTCTGTGTGCTGAACGAAGTGTCCAGGACTGCCAAGCAACAGCGTGCTCTCCGCACTGCGCTGCTTGACTTCTCTGCTTAACTGCTTAGTGCAAGGCCCTGCCAACCACGCAACGCATGCGGACAGATTGGCGGCGGCGGGCTGCTGACTGCCGCCAGCGGCGCCGCTGGCATCATCCACATGGTGCGCAGCGGGCATGTGGACGGCTTCAGCAGCTTTTGCCGGTAATGCTTGCGTGCCTGCATTCTGCCGTCTGCCTTGCGGCACACGGGTTCTTGAGCAGCCTCAGCCATGTGAAGGGACATAGCGTCAATTGCGCTGTACTGCAGGTATCTGAATCTTGTGACGTCCAGCTTTGTTCTGTCTCGCAATAAATTCTTTTCGGGTCCCTGCTAGGTGTCCAGTCTCGTGCAACGCGCAGAAAATGATTTGATGTCTGGCAAGTCGTCGGACAGGCCGCTTGTGAGGTCATGACTATATGTTTCCGGCGCACGCGCGACGGCCGAGCTGTTGCACAGCATATGTGCAGTTACGCAATGGTGTCTCATGTGACAAGAAAAGTTTACTAGCAGCTGCTCAGTTGAGCAGCTGAAGCGTTCTGTGCCTGAAGTGACTGAAAAGGGGCAGCAGTTGCTGTGATATATCGTGGGCAGAGCGTTTGTTGTCAGGCTTGTGGGATGTTGCCTATTTCACTTGTGGGTTTCTCCAGCTTACTGCGCTTATTCCTTGCTAGTCCAAGCAATGCGGCCTAGCCAGCGTGGGCAGCATTTGTGTAAGTGGCGCAATAAGCCAAGTTGTAAACAGCGCGTTGTGCCATGCGTGTGCCAGAAGGCTTTGTAAAATTCACTAGTTGCCACTGGAAGCCATGCATTGATGCATACATTTGTGTTTGAGCATGCCAATCTCCACCCAGGCTACTCCTGCATTTGTGAGATGTGAATGAAATGAGGTCACTTTGCTATAGGGTCCCTGAACATCTCTCTCATAAGCATCGCAGATTGACCTCACGCCTGTTCACATAGCGTAAGCCTGTTGCACAGTTGCGAGCTGCTGGGAGTCACCTGAGAGAGAACTGCTCTTGTAAGTCACTTGCAGGTGGGGTACCCAAGCCATTGACTTGCGCGGGAGTGCTGTAGTGAGCACCACAGGCAAACAATAGGGTAACAAGGTCGAGTGCTGTGTGAGCTTCAGCTGAGTGATGTGCGGAAACGCACTTGCCTGCTGACGAGGCACATCGCAGGCCCACTGTCCGGGCACCGCGTCAGGGTGGAGTGCATGCTTTGGTAGGACCTGCCGGCCTGCTGCAATCGAGGATAGCTAATACGGCGGGCCAGCACTGCCTTCTAGAAAGTCCTGGGGTGTTGCTGCAGGCAGGCCGTTCCAGCACCGACAGCGCTTGGAGCGGTGTTGGTCTGTAAAGCGGAGCCGTGACCGAGGTCCTGCTGCCTCCAGTAGCAACGCGGCGCATGGCTGTGCTGGCGACGCCGCCCCGGGCGGGGCCGCGCGCCGTGCCGCACGCGGCCGGCGCCCCGAGCCGCTGCGCGCCGCGCTGGCAGCCCGGCGCGGCTCCGCTGCGCGACGGCCCCAAGCGGCGCGTCGTGCACACCGATGCGACGCTGCCGGGCGAGGACGCGCCCGGGACCGGCCGGCGGCGCTTCCCGGAGGAGGTGCCGTGCACACGGGAGGCGCCCTGCCCGGAGGAGCGCGCGGAGCCGTTCGCGATGAAGACGACCGAGCAGGCGTATGAGGAGTTCCCGACGGCCGTCCGCGCGAGCTTCCCGCTGTACGTCAGGAGCGCGGGGCCCCAGGCGCGCCCCTGCCGACGCGCAGCCCGCCGCGGTGTTTACGCGTGCGGGACTCCCTTGGCCTTCCGAGCGGGTACGGCGCCTGCTCCCAGGTAGAGTAAGAGAGGTGTCCCATCTGCCACTGTGTCCGTCAGTGAAGAACGGCGACGAGAAACGCGCAGGCGGCACTCAAGCCAGCAGCTGGCGAGGCGCTGTTCATGCCAGTGTGATAATAATTTCCCTACCATTGCAAAGTACCCTACTCAACTTCTGCGTCCAACCCTGCAGGAGCCGCTGGGGGAGGTGGAGAAGCGCGCGGAGGGCGGCGGGCCTGACACCAAGGCGCGCCGGCGCCCGGAGATGGTGGACCGCCAGGCGGCCGCCCGCCCGCGGCTGCACCACGCGGCCACGCCCGAGGCGCTGCGGCAGGAGGTGAAGCAGCGCAGCGGCTGCTGAGCGGGCGGCAAGAGTCATGCGAGCTATACTTCAGTATGGCTCGAGCTGTGGGTGGTCAGATGCTGATCTCGGTTGCAGGCGGAGCTGCGTGCAAGAAATTGCGTTTAAGTAGCCAGGGGGCCCTTCAGCAAGAGGTATGTACGAAATGTGTAGCAGACGACTCAGCAGGACCTGTACAATGTAGTGTATATTTAAACAGCGCATGTTAGACATGCATGTTGCTTGTGCAGCGTTCCAGGAGTCGGTTGTCGCAGTACATGTAGCCAAACGTGCGCTTGAAGCAACGCTGACATACCCAGCACATCCGCCCCTCTGCCCTGGCGGACGAGACCAGCGGTGCAGACCAGGGGCCCAGCCTGTGTGGGCCCAGGCTGCCGCTCCCAGGCATGGAGTGCCCAAGTGAAAGTGTATCATAGCATCTGGTTATTGATGCGTGCTACAGCCACCCGCCAGCTCTTCACTCATCTTCCCCGCTCGTCTATGGCCGTCCACGCACGTGCCCATCCCCATCACCCACAACCTGCACGAACAAGAGCACCCAGACATCCAACAGCACCCACCGTCGTCAAGACATTCATGCATTATGAAACTCTAGGCAGACTCTAGGCAGACCAGAACCCACGGCCCTGTATGCTAAGCATAACCAACTCTCTGCATCTGCTGCTACCCACGGCCGCCATCCCACCGAGCTTGAAACGTACCGCCTGCAAAATCCAACACTACGCGCATGCCCCCTCCTCCGCACCGACCCAGGCCCGTCGCTCACCGGCCCCGGCCGGCGACGTCGCCCACCGCACCCTCGTCGATGTTGGCCAGCATGAAGCGCTCGGTCTCCTCGAAGCTGTCCTGGTCGGGGTCGAAGTCGTCGCCGTCCTCGTCGAAGGCGCCCTCGTCCGGCGGCGCCTGCGGCCGCGGCAGGCAGGCCAGCCGCAGCGCCTCGCGCGCCAGCTCGCAAGGGAACAGCGGCGGGTCCGCCGCCAGCGCCTGCGGCGCCGCGCCGCGCCTGAGCAGACACGGCCCGCTGCCAATTTGCAGCGCGCGGGAGCCCGTAGAAAAAGTAGGACAACCCTCCCCTCACCCTACCCTTCTACCTGGCCGGCGCGTTCGGTGGACAGGCGCGTACCCGCCCCGCACCGCCTTGCACCAGGCTGCCGGCCAAGCAGGGGTGCGGGGCATCCAGGGCCTCCAAAGCTGAGCGCCCAGCGCGGGGCGCGGAGCACCTGCTGCAGCAGGTCGGACGCCGGCGCGAGCGAGGGCACGGGGTCGGCCTCCAGCACGATGAGCTCCGCAGTGTCCGCGTTCATGAACGCGTCGACCGCCGCCAGGCCGGCCAGGCCCAGGCGGTCGGCGACGAGCTCCGCGCGCGCGGCCGCGCCCGCCAGCACCTCAGCCGGCACCACGTGCGCCGGCGGCGGCGTCAGCCGCAGGCGTCCGCCGCCCTGCGCGTGCGCGCGGGGTCGGCGGGAGGCGCCCGCCGGTGCCGCTGCTGCCCCTGTGCCGGGCCGGGGCGGTCGGCGATGGGCTCCGCGTGCGCCTTTGCGCCGCCATCACCTCGGCCGGCACCTCTTGCGCTGGCGGCGGCGTCCGCAGCAGCCGCCCGCCGCCCCAGGACATGAGCATAGGGTGTCACATAAGATTCCACGATTGCTCACGGAGCTGGGGAGGGTGCACGTCCCGCTAATAAAGTGCACGAGGCAATCAGTGAGGCGCATTGTGCGGTGCTATAAAAGGCGGCGATGCGGTCACAGCCCCGCGCCCCACCTCATGCAGAACCAGCTGCTCTTGGCAGCCAAGCCAGACCCGGGCCGGCACAGGCGCTGCCGGCTGGGTTTGAAACAGGCGCCTGGCTCAGGAGCGGCTTGGGGGCATCACACCACCCACAGCCACTCCTAAGTGGGTGCGAAGCCATGTTCACAGGACGCGCACCTGCCTTGGACTGACCCTGTAGCTAACGCAGTTTAGCTATCGCGCACAGGCTCTCGCGCGGACACATTGGATGCACTCGTACGTGACCATGCATCATGGCAGCCGCAGAGTGGTGGGTCTCACACTGTAACCTTGCTCACCGGCCTGTGCTGCCATCGCGCCAACCGCGTGAACCGGGGCTGAGCCCTGGAGCATGCGCGAGGGAGCACAGGCGCAGGGCGCACGGAGGGCACCCGCACGCGGAGAGCCAGCCCTGCAATTCCCATATTGGCAGCAATCCAGCAAATGCGCGGGAGGGGCACCTTCAGGGGCGCAAACACGGTGGGCGTGAGCGCCCGCATGGCGCCCTGCTCGCCGATCAGCCCGATGCTGACCTCCAGCCAGCGGCTGCGGCCGGCCCAGCGCACCCGTGGCGGCCCGCCCTCCTCGGCGGTGACCTCCAAGCTGCGCAGCGGTCGCGCATGCAGAGCGTCAGCCGCCTGTCAAAGTGGCTGCACCTTCTTATGAGCTTGCCTTTCCCCATGTAGGCTGTAGGCTGGCGGAAGCGAAACATGCAGCAGAGCTGTGTGGGGCCCCCGCCATGCCCATCACCGAACAAGCTCAGCTGCAGCCAGTGGAGGTTGAGAGCACGCCCACAAGATAAAAGTGCGACAGGTGTTTCTGACTGCAGCGCCACATTTCTGGCCTCAAAACCTTATGATGAAAAGGTCCAAATTGAAGGTCCATGTGGCGGCACACGGACCATCGCTGCCCGGCCTGGCAGCCGCTGCGCGCCCCTCTGACGCATCGCGCCAGCGCCTGCTTCCTTTCAACGCAGACGGCCCTCCTGGGCGGCAGGATGGGAGGCCCGGCGGGGCGCGGCGCCGCGGCCGCGCGCCTGTCGGCCGCAATGAATGGCTCCACCAGGAACGCGTCGGGCGGGTGGACGGGCATGGGCACGAGGCCGCGCGGCTGCGGCGCGCTCAGCGCGCCCTCCGGCAGCGCGCCCTCGCGGCCCGCCAGCGCGGCCGCGTACTCGGCCAGGTCGGCGGCGGCCTCCAGGCGCGCGACGCCCGCGCCGTCGCCGTCCGCCGCCGGCTTGATGCACAGCGCGGCGCCGCCTGCGCGCGGCGGAGCATACTCAAAGTTTGAGACTCAGTTGCACTGAGCTTCCAGGAGGAGCTTTCAAGGCGTCAAGGTACTTTGTGTAAATTCGGGGCTCTTTCGCGCTCGGCCCGATGCGCGGGGGTCCACAACGCGCTGCCGCTGTGGGCGCCTGTGGCTGCGCCGTCGCCCGTCTGCTGCAATTCTGTTGCACAAGAGCCCGCGTCTGTGGGCGGCAAGAAGCGTGGGTCATCTCGGGCGATGCCACCGCATGCACGCTCCTCGCCGCGCGCTGCAGAGACCCGCAGCATTTGAGCAAGCGCGCTGCGCACGCATCCCGCCTGCGCCGCCAGGCTGGGGAGCGGCCCGGCGCGCGCGCCCGAGGCCTCGCGCAGCCGGCCGAAGAGCGCCTCCGCGGCCGCGGCGTCGGCCGCGGCCGCCTCCAGCTCTGCGGCGGCCACGCGCTGCTTCGGCGCGGTGCTGATGCCGTGCACCTCCAGGTCCGCCAGCGCCTCCGCAGTCGCGGCCTGCGGGCCGGCCGCGCGGCGGCTGGGGGCGTGCAGGGGCGGGCGCGCGCTCCGGTAGGAACACGGGGCAGGGGCGGTGCGGCGCCCCGGCGTCGTGCTCGAGTAAGGAGAGCTTCCGGCGAGATGCGCGCTGTAACTGGGAAGCCCACGTGACCAGACATGGCTGTCAAGGGGTGTGACCGAATGCTTCGTAGACACTATTGTCAGATTGCAGGTACTGTCAATGCCGACGCTTTGCCGACGCCACACACATTGCCAAGTGTGCATAGGTGGACTCAGGGCCGACGTCACTCACAATGCCCAGCGTGCAGCGGGGGACCCCAGGGGCGACACGCTGCTCATGCCGCCCAGCGCGTGACATGGGGCCTGGGGGCGCGCCTTGTCCCAGGCAAGCGCGGCGGCGGCGGCCGGCGGGCCCGTGTGCGGCACGCCCAGCTCGGCCAGGCCCGCCTGCAAGCCGCCGTCCTCGCCGCCCGCGCCGTGCACCGCCAGGAACACAACCGCGCCCGCGTCGCGCGCGGCTTGCGCCCACAGCCCCACATCGGTGTACCTGCCGGGCGCGGCCGGCTGCGTCGGGGCGGCCTACGTGCGAATCTCGGGAAATCCTGCAACGCTGGCCTGCGCATGTGCGCTCCCGCATCATCATCAAGGCACAATGGGCTCAGGCGGTGCTGGCTCAACTGCTTTTTTAAATGGGCCGCGGGGTGGCGGGCGAGGAGGGAAGCTGCAGGGGTGCGCCGTGGGGCGCGTACACGGGCGGCCAGGGCGTGGCCGCCGCGTCGCCGCCGCCCCAGGTGGCGCCGACCGGCAGGCCGGCAGCCGCGGCCTGCACGCGCGCGGCACGGCGCACGGTCTCCACCAGCCGGTTCTCGGGCGGCACGAGCGTGATGCCCGTCATCGTGCCCCGGCTGGGCTCCTGCCGCAGCCGCTCCTCGCACTCCTGCGCGCCCTCGCCGCCTGTCGACACGCTACCAAACCCTGGAAACCCTTACCTCTGCTGCTCGCGCCCATCGGACAGCTGTGTTCGCCCTCCAGGCGAGGGTCACCCACCGGCCGCACACCCTCCAGCTGCTTGCGCCAGCTGCAGGTCCGCGCTCCAGTGCAGTGCGGTGTTCCTGGTCCTGTTCCCGTCCATGCTCACCGCCGAGCCCCAAACCCTGAGCCGCCTGCACCCGCCCTTCATGCTGCTCGAGCCTCCTACATGCCTCGCCTGGCGTCGCATCGTGCCCCGCACGACAGGGCAGCCTGACATGCCGCGCCCGCGTCGCGAGCGGGCTCCCGGGCGCCGCGCGCCTCGTGCACGGCATGCGGGCTGGCGCGCAATGCGAGCGAGTACGGCAGCGCCCAGACGCCCTGCCGCTCCAGCTCGGCGTCCTCCTCCAGGCGCGGCGCGCGGATCTCGAGCAGATGCAGGTGCTCCGGCAGCCCGTCCTCGCCGGACTCGCCTGCGCCCAGGCGGCCCCGCAGCCCTCAACCCTCTCCAGCAGTCGACTCTCTCCACAGTCGGGGCGCGTGCTGGCCTGGCTGCTCACAAACACTGTTTTTAATGCGTACTCGCAAGGGTGAGCCTGCGGCCCACCCCCGTGCGGCGCCCACTGCGGCCAGCCGCGGGCGGCGCCCGGGCATGCCTGCCAAGCGGCGCGCGGCTGGCTGCAGGCTGCGCGGCGCCGCGCTCGCCGTGCAGCCCGCGGCACGCAGCCACGTCATGACTAGCATGCTCACGGGCCCAGGCGAGCGGACACCGCACGGGCGGCACACACGGGACTCGCACATGCGGGGGTCACGTCCATTGCCTGCAGCCTGACCGCGTTGCAGTTCCAGGCCGCGATCGCTGCGCGCGCAAGCTGTGCTGGGAGGCATGGAGCAGCGGGGCGCAGGGCGCGCAGGGCTCATACGCCGCAGGCACAACCAGAGCGGAGGCCGGGCCTGGGACCCCCCCACTCCCAGGGATGGCCCCTCACCGCGCGGCCCGCCGTTCAGCTTGACCTCCTCGTTGCGCCGGGACAGCAGCTCGCGCCGGCGCGCGCGCTCGTTCTCGCCGGACTGCCACGGCGCCAGCAGGAAGGCCTCCGCCTGTGCGCCACGCGCGCGCGCCAGGGTTTTCAGGGTTTACTCTGGATTTACCCTCATTTCCACTTCTGTGAACCTGCATGCACCGCCACGCAGGAGCCGATGCGAGCGCTGGTGCTGTGCCAGCCATCTGGCGGGCGCAGACGGGCGCCCGAGGCCCGCCGGCGGCGCCAGAACATTAGCGTCACATGGCGGCACCTCTGCATGGCCTGCCAGCGCAACGCGCCGAGAAATGCTGAGCTGCAGCCTTCAGCGCCGGCGTTGGACAGAAAAGAACCGTCCTGATTAACTTGATGGGTATATCAACATGGAACTGACACGAGGACAGCGATAGGAGTCGCCCCCAGCGCAGCCCAGCGCAGACGGGCGCAGGCTGGCATGGCGTGCTGCAGAGCCCAGGCTGTACGGCCCGGACGCATCCGGTCCGGGCGCAAGCGGCCCCGCACCTGCAGGTCGGTCTGCGAGTGCAGCTGGCGGAAGACATGCAGGCCGCTCTCCAGGCTGGCGTCGCGGCCGACGCCGCCGCCGCCCATGATGACCCAGACGCGCAGCCGCGGCGGCGCCTCCTCGGGCGCCGCCTCGGCCTTGGGCGCAAGCTCGGGGTACTCTGGCAGCAGCGCCTGCGCGCCGGGGTCCGGGCCAGCCTCATTGCCCAACCTTCTTGCAATCCGATGCAGCCGGCAACCGGTGCAAGCGGGGCGCGGGCGAAGCTTGAGCAGGCCGGGCGGCGCCCTGCCGGCAGCGCCGTGCGGTCTGCAGGCGCCGGGCGCAGGGCGCTGGCGAGCCGGCGGCGGACTGCGCGGCGCGGGAGGCGGCCAGCGCGGCGCACCTGGCGCCGCTCCTGAAACTCCACCAGCCTGTCGCGCACGTCCGGGAAGTGCGCCCAGAAGTCGTCGGGGTCGTCGGGGTACGCGTCCTCGCCAAAGACCTCCTGTGCGTCCTTCGCGGCCGCCAGGCAGCCGCTAAGTGCACTGCTCTCCCACACGGCTGCCCGCGCCGCGCACCAACTCACTGGCCAGGAGCGCAAGCCACAGCCCGCCGGCCCTGCACAGCGCCAGATTACAGACAGCGGACCGCGCTCAGCAGCGAATGTGCTGCGCCGCACACGGCTTGCTGCGCAGCTGCAAGAAACAGGGTGCTGGGAGGCAGGCCTCCGCGCTTCAAGCGATGCTCGCTCCAAATCAGATGCAGTGTCGCCAGCCGGCGCGCAGAGTCCATCGCCAAGCACTCCTGAGCGTGCCCGACGCGCTCGCCGACAGCGCCCTGAAGCGCAGCCCCCTCATGGACCGCTTACTAGGCCCGCAGGCTCTAGCGCCCGCGCAGGCCCCGAGTCGCCACCGGCCGGCCAGCTGCGCCGCGCGCCAGGTGTAGGGTTATTGGTTGGGTTAGGGTAGACTGGGCACGCGCCTCCGCCTTCCCGGACATGGCGCGGACCAGCCGGAACGCCTGCTCCAATCGCGCGTCGGCGGCCTCCTCATCAGGCGTCCGCGGCGCGGCGGGGTCGCGCTCAGGCTCCGGCAGCGTGCCCAGGTCCTCCTCCTGGACCTCGTATACGCGCCGGTCCAGCTCGTCACGCGCGCGCTGCGCGCCCAGCTCCGCATCCTGCCGGTCGGCCTCCTCCGCGTGGCTCTGCGCGCGCGGGCCGTCAGGCGCGGGTTAGGGTAGATGCCCTTAATAAACCCTAGGTACCCTTGATGAACTTGACGTAGGTACCCTAACAGGCAGTCCCACTGCCGGTGGCGGGCCATTGCACGGTTGCCCCCACCCCGCACCGTGCCAGCAACACACCGCGAGCACGCACGCCGAGCCGCGAGACTTGGGCATGCGCGCGAGGTGGCGCCGGCGGCGCACCGGCTCGAACACGGGCAGCAGCATCGAGCCGGCGACCGGGTCGGGCGGCGCGGGCGCGAGCGGCGGCCGCCCGGCGCGCGCGGCGGCCGCCGACACGATCGCCCGCAGCGCCGCCGCGTGGCTCAGGCCCAGCTCGGCCGCCTGCTGGAAGAGCGGCGCGGCGGGCGCCAGGTCCGGCACCGCGCGCACGCGCGTGAACGCCAGGGAGCCCGACGGGAACCTGCGCGCCGCGCGGGCGCCGTGAGGCGGCGCCGGGAGGAGCCGCATGGCTGCGCTGCGCTCCCCAGCCGCGGAGCCCGCTCCCCTTGGCCGCTTTCCCTTTGCTGCATGCGCAGGAGGAGGAACTCCGGGCCGCCTGGAGCTGCACATGCATGCTGGCAGCCCTCACTTGCAGACCAGCGGGGCAGCAAGGTGCTGCCGCTGCTAGCACAGCTAGCGCCGTACCCGGCAACCCATGACCATGGCAGGGACAGCACCGGGCTGGCAGCCAAGCTCGGGGTGCGCTACGAAAGTTCTCGTACTGCGTGTGGCATCAGCCGCAGCAAGCCATCAGGCCCCCGTGCGGAAGTGCAGCCCGTATCAACTACACATCACGGCTCACAGCCGGTCACCAGATGCAGGGCCGCGAGGCTGGCGCAGGGGGGCCCCGCACATGCAGTCTGCGGCAGGGTCGAAGGCGGCGGGGTCGGGCAGCGCGGCGTCTGGCGACGGCCGGGCCAGCGCGGCGAGCAGCTTCTCGTCGTCCGCCTTGAGCTTGGCCTCAAACTTGGACTCCTAAGCGCAGACCTGTTCATTGCTAGCTAGGGTTGAGTGTTTTCCTAGCTAGGGCCAAGTGTTCAGCCCTAGCTGGCTGAAGTAGGCTTTGAACCTAGCACGCCTGGGTGCGCCGAAGGGCGCGCGCACTCAGAACCTTTCCTTTCCTTTCCTTGAGCGGCAGCAGCAGAGCACGACACAGCAGCCTGAATCCCAGGGACCGCCAGCCCTGCCCCTGCCGCTGTCCGCTCCTGGAGTCTGCCGTTGCCAGCGCCAGACGTCTCGCAGACACTCCTGACCCTGTTGTGCACTGAGCGCACACTACTAAATCCTAGCAGCTCCCACGAGCTGGGAGGCGCGGGGCGGCCTTCCGCATGGTGGCCGGACCGGGACACGGCCGCGCGCTGAGCACGGATAGGCGCTCGCGAGTGCAGGCCATGCTGCGACGGCGGCGGAAGCGACCAGCTCTGTATGCCTGCTGAGCCTGTCCTATCTGGACAGCGCTGTTGGCCTTGCAAACGCGCATTCATGTGCGCTGGTGCAGGTGGGCGCCGGCGGCGCGCGGCCGCGCCTGCGTGCCGGGGAGCAGCTCCTGCATGGCGTCCCACTCCGGGTACGGCCGCCCGGCCGGGATGGCCGTGGCCAGGTCCTCGGGGTCGTAGCCGGCGGGGTCGCGGCCGTCCTCAACCCAGGGCAGCGTGGGCGTGGTCATGCGCGGCGCGCCCGCGCGCAGCGCCTCGCGCGCCGCCTCGGCCGCCGCAGTCGCCTCGTCGGTGCTCGGCAGGTTCAGGCGGACCCAGCCCTCCACCACAGCCGCGTCGCGCAGGCCCAGCCGCTGCGCGCGCGAGCGGCGCTTGGCTTCAGGCCCGCATCCGCGTCAGCCTGCGTGCTGAGGATGCCTGCAATACCGCCGCACATGCAGGGCGAAACAAATGTTCGTGCCGCGCACATCGACTCCCACGCCGCTGGCTGCTGCCGACACGCTGCGACGAGCATGCGCTGGCGGGCCAGCGTGAGGCGCAGCGGGATTTGCGCGCGCCTCTGTGGTGGGCGGCACGCGCCGGCTTGTCAGCGGTGTCAAAGGATCACGGGCATGCTCAGCAACCGGGAGTGCACTGCATGGGCTGCAGAGTTGCTGCGCAACCACATGTGGCAATCCATGACCAATACCCAGCAAGCTCGCGGCGCGCGGCGCGGCCGCCAGGGGCGCGCACGTGCGCCAGGGCAGCAGCGGCGTCGCGCAACGTGGCCGCCAGCTCGAGCGGCACGCGCGGCGGCGTGTGCAGGCGCACGTACGCGTGCGGCAGCGTGCGCGGCCGCGCCTCCGCGCTCTGCGCGCCCATGTCCGCCAGCGCCGCCTCGCGCACGTCCGTCAGCGCTGACCGCACCGCCGGCGTGTCGTACCCCTGGCCGCCGCGCGCGCGTGTGCTGTTGACCCAGTCACACTTCCCATCTCAGCAGAAAGTCTCCGCCGTAATGATTATATGAGTGACGCAACTGCACTCAGCTGCAGGTCAACGCCCGGGTGGGGGGGGAAAAAAAAAAAAAAACCCCCCCGCTCTGTGTACTCCTGGGCTGGCAACAGCGCCTTTTGACCGGACAGCAGCGCCGGGGGAACCCGCACATGCACGTTGCAGACGTATGCCTCCAGCTCCAGCGCGGCGTCCAGGATGTCGAGCTCAGCCGCCACGACCTCCTCCTCGGCCGGCAGCGCCGCGACCAGCACGCCCGGCCCCGCAGCCCGCCCGCCCGACGCCCGCCCGCCCTCGCCGCCGGCGTCCTCCCCGGCGCCGCCGGCGCCGGCGTCGGCGCCGGGCGCGCCGCCCGCCGCGGCGGCGCCCGGCGCGCCGAAAACGGCCACGCGGAAGTGCACCGCGTCGCGCATGTACGGCTCCACCAGGGCCTCGTCGCCCTGCGCGGCCGGCGCAGCGTGCGCCCCTCGGCGATGCCGTGGAGCTTGAGCTGCTGCCAGGCGTTGCTGGCATATCTGTTGCCCATGGCCAAACCAGCCAGCCGCAGACCTTCGTGGAGCTATCATAAGACTGACGACTGGCACATGTGCTTACACAGAGCAGAAACCAGGCCAGTGACTCTGGTGCATGCGCGACAGTGGCGGCACAGGGCGAGCCGCGGGCTGCACCGCGGCGACAATCGCGTGCGCCATCGTGCCGGCCTGCACGAGGCCTGTGGCGACGAGCGCGCCGGCGCCGCCGCCGTGCCGCGGCCGCACGACCAGGCGCGCCTCTGGCCCCAGCGCCTGCCCATCCAGCCAGGCGCGCAGGCGCGCCACCCAGGGCTCGCCCGCCCACAGCTCCGCGCCCAGCCCGGGCACGGGCTCCCATGCGGGCGGCGGCGGCTCCGGCGGCGGCACTGCAACGCCGGGGTATGTGCTAGGGTCTGCAGCCCCGGTTGGCAGGTCCGCGGGCGGGAAGGTCCACGCCTCGCCGCGCGTCGCCCAGCCCTGCTTCGCCGAACGGGTGGGCGACCCCTCGGCCGCCGCCGCCTGCGGGGAGCCCGAGCTGCTGGGGTCTCCTGCAGCGGCGCCCGCGCCGCGCCCGCTCGAGCTGGCAACGCCGGCGGTGCGCGCCGCCGCCGAGCCGGGGTCGCTGGCCTCGTCCGCCGCTCGGCCCTCTCGGAGCCCCAGACCTGATATGTCCGGCAGCGCGCCGCCGCGCCCCTCGTCCGCTCCACCGCCGCCTGCTGCGCTCGCAGCGTCTGCCGCAGGGTCAGGCCCAGCCGCAGCCTCAGCGGCTGCCACCTGCTCGGCTGCCGCGTCCTGCGCCCGCTTTGCGTCCAGCGCGGCGGCGGCGGCCGCGAACAGCGCGGGCGGCGGCGTCGGGAAGTCCGCAACACCCAGCGCCAGCAGCGGCAGCACCGGGAAGCCCAGCTCGGCCATGCGGCGCGCGGACCTGCGCGCGCCCCACCGCCGCTGGCGGCCACCCCATGCAGGACGTGTCCAGGCACTGCGACGGCCTCGCTCCGCACGCCCGTGCTGCCCCTGCCGCGGCGGCGACCGCGCACAGCGCAGGCAGCGCTGTATGCTTTATCGTGCCTAGCAACTGCACAAGGGCACAGATGCCTACAGCCGTCACCGGCCAGCGCTCGGCCGGCACCGCCGCGGGAAGGCCGCCGCCACGCAGGCCGCCGCCCTGCGCCCCGCCACCCCCCTTTTCTGCCCCCGGGGAGTGAGCGCACGCGAGGCGGTCGTCGGCCAGGGCGACCGCGTCGCTGCCGGCGCCCACGAACGGCACGCCGGCCGCCTCGAGCAGCCGCTGCAGCTCGCCCGGGCCGCCCGCCACGTCCGGCGCGGTGGGGAACACGATGTCGGCCGTCTCCTTCAGCCGCTCGACGAGCGCCTGCGGCGCCGCGGGCCGCTCGTTATGCGCGGCCGCGCCGGCTTGCGGACGGGCGCCGCAACGGGCAGGCGGCAGCGCCGCGCCGCGCGCCGCCGCGCTCCACAGCACGCAGCGAGCGCCGGGTCCCCAGCAGGCCGGGAATGACAGACCCACAGCGGACGCCGCACGGCCTTGCGCGCCAGTGTGTACTCACACGTCAAGTGGACGCGCGGCGCTGACGCTGACCCTATCACGCGCGCGGCGCGCCTGCAGGCTGGGCAGCGGCTGCGCGTCGGCCAGCGCAAACTCCAGGTCGGGCACGCTGGCGGCCAGCAGGCGGCGCTGCGGCACGTGGAACGCGCGGCCCTGCACGCTCACGTAGTACGCCTCCACCGCCACGCCGGTCCGGTCGGCGGCCGCGCCGCCGTCCGCCTCGCCGCCTGCGCCCGCGCCCGCCCATGCATGCGCGAGTCGCCGGGCCGGCTGGCTCACGGCTCTCCCGCGTGGGCGGCTCCTCACGCCTCGCACTATGTCAGTGCTGACGGGCAGAGGCTCGTGTGACTTATTTTTATGGCTTGTCCCATGTTGTCAGGTGTGAATGCATGGCGACATGGTTCCCCAATGCTTGCAGGCCAGGCCGCTGTACAGGCAGGCCGTCGAGCACCCAGTGATCAAATCTATTAGGCCGGCTTGCGGGGGCGCCGTCATTCACAGTCTACAACCGCCGCACCAGCAGAGCCCGCGCGCGGCGCGGTGTGCAGGTGCGTGATGAGCGTGCGCGCGCCGTCCAGCGCGCCCGCGCTCGCGCCGGCAACCACCGCGACCGCCACGCGGGGCTCCTGCGGCCCGCGCAGCGGAGCGCGCGGCATCTGCGGCGTCTCCGCCTCGGCCGCCGCCGGCTCCTCGCCGGGGCCCAGCGTCAGCAGGCCCTGTGGGCCCAGCTGGTCGACCAGGTGCGTCTCCAGGCGGTTGACCAGCTCGGCCTTGAGGCCGGCCGAGCCCAGGCCCATGCGCGTCGCCTGGTTCTGCAGGAAGCGCTTGGGCATCTCCGTCAGCTGCGCGCGCCATACGCAGAGTAGGGTTAGGGTCAGAGTCAGGGTGCGCACAGGCCCCGCCGATGCGCTCAGCCTCGCCCCGGCGCCCCGTCTCCACGGCACGCTGCTTGAGCGTCGGAAAGGCAAACACTTGAGCACCGGCCAAGCGCGGAGGAGCATGGTTTGCCGCAGACAGCGCCCAGCGGCGGCCGCGCACCGCATTGGCGGCCGCCACGGACGGGTCGGAGGTGCCCGTCAGCTGGTCCTTATAGCGCTCCGACAGCTCGCCCCACAGCCTGCCGCGCCACACGCGTTTCTCTGAAAGCCGCCTGCCCTGCAGCGCCAGGCGCCATACCGGCCAGCCTCCTGTCAAGCGGGGCGCCGCCCGAGCCAGGACATGCTCTACAAGCTAAAAGCAGGCGAAGAGAAGGAATGAAGTGCGTTCAATACTTCCAGACTGCAACTCCGCGTTCACATCTTGCAGTCACGCAGAACCTCCTGACGCGCGCACGGCGAGTTAGGGCCTTAACCCTGACCTATCACGGCAGGGGGCCGCACTCCATCTCCTCCGCGGTCGTCGTCACGCCGCTGACCGACGGGGCGGCCAGGTGCGCCTCCAGGCGCGCCATGAGGTCCAGCTTGTTGCCCGACGTCGGCAGACCTGCGCGGCGCAGCTCCTCGCGGATCTCCTTCACCGTCATCTCGCCCACCGCCAGCGGCCCGTACGCGCGATCGCCCGCCGCCGCCCCGCCGTCACCCACGCCCGCGGCCTGCACAGCGGGCGCCCTTTGATTGTCGCTGGCGACGTCTCAAAAGTCGGGGTGCCTGACGTGCCACGTGTGACTATTACCCAGGGCGCTCCCTGCTCGCACCTTGCTAGGGTATGCACACAGGGTGTGTACCCTAGCATGAGGCGTCTGTAGCACAGAGCGCAGTGTGCCGCGCACCTCATCCGCCTTCACCATGTCGCCCGTGCCCGCATCCGCCGCCGGCTGCTCCGGCTCCTGCAGCCCGGCCTCCGCCCCGGCCGAAGCGCTCTCCCGCAGCAGAGCGGCCTCCAGCCGTCCCACCAGGTCGATGCGGCCGCCTGTGCATGCAGTGCGAAGCAGCGCTGCGTGCTAGCTCCTCCAGGCATTGCACAACAGTATGATAACATGCGCGTCCTGCCCATGCCACCGTGCTGACAGACCAGCATTATCACGTGGTGCTCCTTCAGCAACGCCCGACGAAGACCAGGTCCGCCACCCTGCCCCGCTTGCCTCTTTTTCAAGCCACTATGGTCTTCATCCAGCGCTTGGTGACACTAACAGGCGCTGACGCTGCCAGGCTCTGCTAGCTCGCTCACGCAGAGGTACTCGGCCAGAGAAGCAAGCCCCGCTCAACCTGGTGCAGCCAGGGAGGCTGACGAGGGGCCGCACCGCCTGCGCTGAGCCCGCGGCTGCGCAGCTCCTGCTTCAACTGGTCTATCGTCATCTGGCCGGCGTCCAGCGCCGCGCGCACCGCCGGCGCCTCCTCGCCATCCGGGTACAGCCAGCGCCGCAGCTTCTCTATGAGCTCCGCCTTGCGGGCGTCCCGCCGGTCCACTGCGCCCGCCTTGGTGCTGTAAGAGCAGTGTCCCCAAGCCACTCCGGGGCCCAAGAGACTCGGACGAAGGAGCACCAGGGCCGTCCGGACACGCACAGCGCCGGAGCAGCTCACCTCGCGCCTTTTCCTACGCTTGTGGAGTGCCCACGCTTGGCAGCGCAACACAGAACGCAGCAGGCACTCTCAGTATACACACGAAGTATACACACTCTGCAGGCCGCCCTGGCAAGCCTCCCAGAACCTCCGCACAGAGCCGCACAGCTCAAGCCAGGACCTTGCACGCTCACTCTCTCTGGAACACGGCTACACCGCAACAGGTCCGCACCTTTCAGCGTGAGGCCGGCCCGCCTGCAGACCTTCTTCAGCTCCGGCATGAGCATGGCGTTCAGGTCCGTCGCCAGCAGCTCGCGCCGCAGCGCCTCCGCGCCCTCCCCGCCGCCCGCGCGCGCCGCCTGCTGCGCTGCGCCGGCCTCCGCGCCTGGCTCAGCCGCGCCGGCGGCGCCGCAGCGCCAGGACCTCGCCGCATGCCTACGGCGCACCCAGCTCTGTTAAAAGTGCTGAGGCACACTTTTCTCGCTCAACCCATCAGGTTGCAAGGCACCGGACTGAGCAAAGTATTAGAAGACAGGACGAATAGGCAGTGCACTCGTGCTCCTGATACAGGACATGCCGCCGGCGGTGAAACATAGAGCTAGCTAAACGTGCATGCTGCAAAATACTGACTGACCGCAGGGGTGGTTGTCGAACGACGTGTGCAGCTTTCGACACAGGTACGACACAGCGCCGCCTGGCATCGGTAGAACATGACGATGCCGCTGCATGAGAGCAACTGCCCGCCAGCACACTCCAAGGCTGCATTCCGTCTACAGCTACTCACTTATTCATATGCCTCTGACATACCGCATTGTGCCCAGCCTGTTCCTTCTGTGCAACCCTGTGACAGGGCAGCCTGTATGATTTGGAAATGCACAGCTCCGAGGACCTGAGACAGTACATGTACTACCTGTACAGGTGTTGCCTGCTCTCATGGGGCTTCACCTGGTCTCATGGGGCTTGCATGCAGCTGCTTACCAGTCTGGTTGGCAGCTTGCTGTGTGCGCCTTAATGTCAATGTTGCACGCGCAAAGTAAACTGCTGTAAATTGGCAGGCTGAGGTGCTTGTTGTATGGCGTCATGCCAGCACTATATGCATGCACGTGCTGTTTCCCTTGTAGCTGCAACCCATGCGTGTAAGCTCGTGCGGACTGCAGTTTTACACACCGAGGCACAGCTTCAATACCAAACAAGAATGTTTGCAAAGCAACCAGCGCCCGCACCACAAACATGAGAGGCAACCACGGCTTCAAAAGCCTAGGCAGTGGTCGCTGCGACGCTGCCGTGCGCCGCGTGCTCAAGCTCTGCCGCAATGTCAGCCTCCAGCATGGCCTCCTCGAATGCGGACGCATAGTGCTTCACGGGGAACCCCTTTGCATCCACCAGATACTGCGCGGACAGCAGCTGGCTCAGTCAGAGGCTGCCCTTGCTGCAAGATCTGAACACCTGGACCTTCAGGCGCATGCGAGGCACTGGCCATTGCAAAACCTCCCTGCTGAGCAGCGTTCTGCAAACGTGTACACACTGCTTGCTTGACATCAGTGTTGACGCAGCTGCATGACCAGTGGTGCTAGATGCTGCACAGGTTACATGTTCATGCATGCGCCACATGTTAGAGAGGCAGCTCCGGCACAGCACAGGGCGACGCACCTTATTGAAGTTCCAGTCGGCGGCATCAGCAGCGCCGGGGCCAAGTATGCTCTTCAGGAATGTGAAGACAGGATGCGCGCCTGCACCCAAGGCAGGCGCACACATGTCATCTTGCAGAGCTTGTGGGGCATGGGCCGGCACATTGACTGGTTGGATTCAAACATCCCAGCAGACACGCGCTCAAGCAGGTGTGTTGACCCAGAAATTAGGTGGCAAGCCAACCTGCCTCAAGCTGGGTCACACGTTCCTCTGACAGGCTGGGCCGGAAAAGGCATGCACAGGCGACCGCACCAGGTCCGTTCACATCCACTTTTGCAAAGACGGGGAATGTGACGTGATACCTGCGTGCCAGGCACACAAGTCTCCGATGCGACAAGTCACAAGCCACCCTGCTCACTTGCTCTGCACAAACTGCGTGACGGACGGGGCTGAGGCAACTGTGCATGCGGTACAACCAGTATGCTGGTCAGGACACGCTCACCAGCAATGCTCTCAAGTCTACACCACACACCAGGCTCTTTGGAGCAGCGCACACAGCCGTGCAGACTGCAGGCGCACCTGCTCTTCACAAACTCGCTGATCGTCCTGCTGTCGCCGGGCTCCTGCTGCCCAAACTGGTTGCACGGCCAGGCCAGCACCTGATGCACGCACCCCACCGCGTCAACGCGTTTTTTTCTTAGTGCACATCCTCTATAGGCAGACACTTATGCAGAGGTTGCTGCCGATGCCTGAAGGCCCCTGAGGTCAACCGGCGCAAACAGGCTCACCAGCAAAGGCGAGCTGCGGCACGCTAGGTCCCAGGACACAGAACAGGGCGGCCCCTGCCTGATGTGCACGGTTCGGAGCATAGCACCAGCCGACCTGGATTTCCTAGCAACGAGGCAGCTCTGCGCCCGATCTCACAGTGACTTGCGGGCAGCCCCCGCTGCTGTAGCAGGTCTGAGGTAGGCTTGTAGTAATATCACACACAAATCACCCTGCCGGCCGCGCACGCCGACCAGGTCCGCCTTTGCGCCACGACCAGCACTCGCGATGGATTCCGACTCCGTGGTCACGCTCCTCAAGGGTAGTAACACCTTTCATTGAGGAAGAAACAAATTTACGCTGCTGCATGCGCGCGCCTCAAAGCCGCGATCCCTGAACTTGTCATACAGCCGCTGCAGGCCCTGGTAGTTCTTCTCGGTGTAGCCGCATGCGGACGCCACGTTGGTCACCAGCAGCACCTTGCCCGCGAACGCCTTGAGCTCCACCGGCTTGCCGTCCAGGCCGTCGGCGACCTGCCGCCCGCGCCCTGGGCTCGGGCGCCTGTCCAGCAGATCACAGCGGTTCTCTGGAGCCCATGCACCGCTGCTTTATGGCACCTCAGTGTCCTGGGTGGAGGTGGCAGGAGCAGAGCGTCCTTGTTGATACAAGCCTACCAGGTTGGCATAGCTACAGGCGCGTGCATCAGCTGCGCCCTCCAGTCTGCACGCACTGCACAACTCAAGCACTGCGCAGCACTACACGACAGCATGTCTCAAAGTGCCTAAGATGCGACCTGCATAATCCACACGCCCCTGCTGACTGCCTTCGCACCGGGCTGTGCAAGCCGTGCGAGCGCGGGCGCACCATAGAGTACAGAGGAGACAGCAGCGGCTTGCTTACTACAAACCGTGCGGGCTCCGTGCTCCCCGCCTCGCCTCCCTGCAGAGCTGGAAGTCAGCAACAGCTGAAAAAAGCATTGGCGGGCATGCAACAGGTCAGCAGGTAGCTGTGCACAAACACAGGTGGCCGCAGGGCCTGTTGCTGGAGCAGCGCGGCGAGCGCTTGGCAATGCACAACATCACTTCGGACAGCGTGCTCACCTCTGCACCGTCGTCGCCGGGGTGCAGGTGGCTGTGGTGCTTACGGCAGCTCTCATCGCAGGGCGCGTCAGGCGCATGGTCGTGTCCGTCAAAGTCTGCATGCTCCGCGCTCTCGCTGCCGTTGGCGCCGCCAAGCACAGGCAGGTGCTGCGGCTGCTGGAGCTGTGCGTTCTCCTCCGCGAGCGCACGCGCAGACTTTGCCTTCACGCTGGCGCTGCCGGGGATGATGCGGAACCCGCCCCGCTTTGCGCCCGACAGGCTGGTGAAGCTGAGGCCGCAGTAGATGAGCACGATGGCAATGCCGGCCAGGAACAGCACCCTGCGCCCGCGCGGACGAGCTCTCAACCACCCGGGACTTGTGCAGATGCAGCAGGCCAGCGAAGAGGCGACCACCGCGCCGCACCTCTTGATATTTTCAGAAAATTTGGCACGCTGCCGCCCCTTGCCCGCGCCCGCCCAGCCATTGGTGGGCAGCAGGGGCGAGGGCCTGCGCAGCATCGGAGCGCGCCCCACCTCAGCCCCTGGCGGCGGCCATGGAACTGCTCAAGCGGCCTGTCTGCCTCGATCCAGTTCAGACTTGTGTGGGCTGTCTTATAAGTGGGTGGCACTTTGGCTCGGAGGGGGTGGGCTGTGCTTTGGTCGAGGGCCTCGGGTCGCTGCTGAGCTTGGCATGCCGCATGCATGCATGCATGGCTCGCAAGTCTGTTGAAGCGGATGTGGGTAAGGAGAGCATCAGGGGGGCAGTGTGTCTTCAGCGGCAGAGTACTGCACACCTGCAAGCATTGCGCGTTGAGGGAGGGCGAAGCATCGCACGCTATAATGGAATACTGAGCAGCTAGCCACTGCAAATAGGACTACTTCCCTCAGTAGCAGCAGCGCAAGCTGAAGACATGCAGGACATCAGCGACCGCTGGTGGCCATCGTTCCAGACGCTGTATGATGCGCTGGCCGACAGCCTGAGCGGCCCTGATGCGGAGCTGCCAGAGGCGAGCGCGGCCCCTGCTGCTCGCTGCGGCGTTGCAGGTCCCTGCACGACTGCTCAGAGCTTGCTGCGTGCAGGAGACGCTGGCGGAGTACGAGCCGCTGCTGCTGCGCGGCCTGGATGTCTTCCAGGTGTGTCTCCCCCGGTGGTGAGTCGCGAGTGCGGACTGCTGTCATAGCTGCGCGCCGGTGTGCATCCCCCGGTGGTGAGTCAAGTGCGGACTGCTGTCATAGCTGCGCGCCGGTGTGCACCCCCCAGTGATGAGTCGAGTGCGGCCTGCTGTCGTAGCTGCGTGCCTACCAGCTGCCCGCAAGCTCCCTCCCGCGGTGCCCCTGCTGGCCAGGGGCGGCCCGGCCGCCTCAGGCCTTCTGCAGGCTGGCTGCCCCTGCCCGCCGGCAGCGCGCTCACGCCGCGCTGGCGCGGGCGCGCAGGGGCCGTCGGCGGCGTCGCGCGCCGCGCTTGCGCAGCAGCCCGCGCTCGCCAAGGGCAAGCAGAAGCTGGTCATAGTGCCGCAGCAGCGCGCCGCCGCGCTGGAGGCCAGCCACCTGCTGGTGCGCCCCCTGCGCTGCCCGGCGCCGCTGCGCGGGCACGGCAGCCGCCCGAGCGGGCTGCGGCGGGAGCGGCTTTGTAATGCCCCCGGCGGCCCTGTCTTTGTAAGCGTGTGCACTGCCCGCGCATCGGCGTCGTGCAGCATGCTGTCGGTGGTGCGGCCCTGGGCGTGCGACGCGCTGAACAGGCGCAAGGGCTGCTGCGCCCTGTGCCTGCCTGAGCAGGGCATGTGAGGTGCGGCGCTGGGGCAGCCGGTACGCGCGTGAGCTGCTCTGGCACTGTCAGCACTCGCCTGACGTTTCGTGCGGGCTGTGCGTGTGGTCGGCGGCGCTGTGCAGGCGCGCATGCACCTCGCTCCATGCCCAGCGCGGACCCTGACCGCTCGCTGACATGCGGCGTTGGATCAAGGGCATGCGCAGGCGCTGCAGCGGTGCTGGCCGGCCCGAACCCGGCCGCTGCTGCCCACTTGATTCGTGAAGCACCCCATGGCCGCTGCTGCTCTCCTGCTGCGCCTATATTATCACCATGGGGTAGGGTTAGTGAGCGCGGGGCCCGGGCGCGCAGGGCCTGGACGAGGTGCAGGCGTATGTGCTGTTGCGGCGCTGGCTGGCGCGGCGGCCGGGCGAGGCGGTCGGCGAGGCGCTGGCGCCGGAGCAGCGCGGCGCGCTGGCGGGCGAGCTCGCGCGCGAGCGCGCCTGCCTGCTCGCGTGCCTGGAGGCGATCATGCTGCACCACTACGCCACCGCCGATGGCGAGGACGGCAGTGCGCGCGCGCGCTCCGCCCGCTCCCGCCCCCGCATGCTGCTAGGGGAGCGTTGTTTTTGGCCCGCTCCTACACGCTGCTGGGACAGCATAACTTTGGCTGCGCCGGCAGGGCCGCCACATGGTGCTTCAGACAATTCTCTATGTCTTCAGAACCTACCTGCTCGCGCCTCTCTGGTGGTTCACCAATCTGCACATGTGGCAGGACGCGCAGTGATGGCCAACATGCAGTGCACAACAAGAGCATCACAAAAGCAGATGGCATGAGGGTGCCAGATCTCAGCCGGCGCTGCATCGTGCGTTCTCAACCGCATGGGCACGCGCTTGCCCTTGAAGGCTTTGCTGTGCATTTCTGCTGTGCCTGTGCCTGTTGGCGAGCACACGCGACTGCCGGGGCAGAGGCGGGCGGGCCGCTGGGCGCGCTGGCGGCGCGCCTGCTGGCCGCGCACCTGGAGGGCCGCCTGGTCGCGCAGTTGCTGGCCAACCTGGGCGGCGCCGCGCCCGGCGCCGATGCTGCGCCCGGGACTCAGGGCGCGCCCCGCCGCGGGGATTGTCTCGCTGCAGCGCGCATGCGCGGGCGCCCTGCGCCCGGCGCGGGCCGGCCAGAGCTGGGCGCGCGGCGTCGGCAGGCACATGCGCAGCTGGCTCCGGGCTTTGCTGGATGCTCGTGCGAGACTGGCATGCTAGAGGTGCCCTGTCCGATAGCTGCAAGCTGACAGCATGCTTTCTGCATACCTCGCTGTCCTGTCTCCAAAATGCAGAAGTGCTGCTGCATTACTCTGTCGCTTGCAGACAGAGGGCCTGCTCTGCTTGACATTGGGCGTCAAGCGCAGGCACGATGGCGCTGGTACCGGCGCCTGCTGGCAACGCCGACGGTGGCGCCCGGCCGGGGCTGCCGCCACCGCCCGCGCGCGCGCTCGCGGAGCGCTGCGCGCTGCTGGGCGCGCTGCTGGCGCTGCACGCGGCGGCCGGCGCCGGCTGCGGGCCGGGCCGCTGGGTGGAGCTGGCGGGCGCGCTGCGCAGCGGCGTGCTGGCCGGCGCGGGCGCCGGCCGCGGCGCGCCGCGGCAGCGCGCGGAGCTGCTGGTGCGAGCCCCCGCTGCGCGGCGCCCCATGCACAGCGGGAGCGGGTGATTAGACCCTACCAATAAGCTACTGTACCCTGACGCGGGGCCATGTTGGCGCTGGCTGCGGCGCTGAACCGGGAGCGGCCCCGGCGCAGCGCTGGGCGCAGCGGCGCGCCGGGTGGCGGCGCGCCGGCTCAGCTGAGGCGCGCAGTGGCAGCAGCAGCGGTGCCGGCGTATTTGCGCTCCGGGGCGCACGCGGTGCCGTCGAGGTTCTGGGGCACATGCAGTGCTGCTGAGGCTCTGGGGTGGTGAGGGCTCGCGAGTGCGGGGTTGGCTGCGGCGCCGAGCGCAATGCGGCGCTGAGAGGGCAGGTCCATCGGGGCGGTGAGGGCTCGCGAAGCGGCGTTTGCGCGGCGCGTGCCGCAGCGCAGCGAGATGCGAACCTGCCAAGCCTTCATCTCACATGTATCAGCATGTTCAGGTTACACTGTCACAAATCCCGACCTGACTCTCTATGGCCCTGTGCGCGCAGGCAGTGCTGCTGCTGCTGCAGGGCCTGGACCTCGACGCCGCGCTTGCGCTGGCGGCCGATGGGGCGGACATGAGCGCGCACCAGCTCGGGCCGCCCGATGCGCGCCCCGCCGTTGACGCCGAGCTGCTGCGCTGGGGCAAGGAGCCCCTGTCGGCCGCGCACGCGCCCGTCCTGCTCGCCTGGGCCGCATTTGTGGCGCTCGCCGGCGCGCGCGGCGGTGCGCGTGTTTTCCTGAACGGGCCCCTTCAGCACGCAGCATGCCCGGCAGGAACTGCGTCGGAAGTATCTGTGCCGCTTGTGCAAACCCCTCTGCGCTCCACGCCGCAGCATGCCTGACCGGTGGACCGCCATACGAAAACAGCGTGTCGCGTGACAGCGACCGAAGCGCACCGCAGGTATGTGTGCCGGCAAAGCCGAGCGGTGGGGCACGAGGAGAGCGCGCGCACGACGCGGAGGCGAGAGATTGGCGCTGATAGCTGTATGATTACCGTGCCTGTACGCGCGCAGGCGAGGCCGAGCGGCAGCAGTACGAGGAGCACGCGCGGCGCGCAGCGGAGGCCGGCGCGCTGGCCGGCCTGGCCGCGCTGGCCGCGCGGCTGGGCGGCCCGGCCGGCGGCGGGCCGCTGGGCGGCCTGCACCGCGGACTGCTGCTGGGCGCGCTGGGCGCCGCGGCGGGCGCGTTCGGGCTGTCGCCTGCGGCGCTGCCCGCGCCGGAGGCGGAGGCGCTGCTGGCCGCCGTGTGCGCCGTGTTCGAGGGTGCGCAGACGCCGGATGCAGTGCTGTCAGGGCCCGGGGTCCAACACAGTGCTGGCCGCCATGTGCGCCGTGTTTGAGGGTGCGCGCTGCGCGCGCCGGCGTCAAGGCCGCCTCCAGAAGGGGGACGCAGGATGCAGTGCTGTCATCGCCCGGGGTCCGGCGCACCGCCGGCCGCCGTGTGTGCCGTGCCGGGAGGTGCGCGCCGGGAACATCGGGCGCCGTGCGCGGCCGGGCGCGGCAGGTGCGCTGCGCCGCCCACCGGATGCCGAGCGTGGCTGCTTTCCATGTGGACGCGACGGCGCTGCTGCTTGAGTGAGCTGATGAGGGCTCACTGCTTGTTTTGGCCCGCTGATCAGGGTGTGGTACCCCCTACCCTACCCCATACCTGCCCGCGCGCACAGGCCAGCCGGAGCTGTGCGAGGAGTTCTGGGCGCCCGGCGCGGCCGGTGCGGCGGCCGCGCTGCGGCACCTGCTGGACGCCGCGCGCGGCCTGTTCCCGGCCGCGCCCGGCCCGCTGCTGCGCCTGCTGGCCGCGCTGGCGGTGGGGCGGCGCGCCGCGGCAGCCGCCAGCGCCTACCTGGGCCGCCTGCCGGCCGTCGCCTGCGTCCACGCGCGCGACGACCCGCGCTTGGCGCCGCTGGAGGGCGACGGCGGCGGCGGCGGGGACACGAACCTGCGCGTGGCTGTCGCGGCCATCCCGCTGGCGGGCGGCGTGGTGCTGCCAGAGGCGCGCGCGCGGCCGCCCCCACTCCTGCGCCCTGACTAATGCGCACACCCTGTCAGCGCTGCGGGTTGCTTACGTTGTGGGCCGCAATGTGTGCCGCGTGTGGGCGCACCAGGTGCGCCTCCCTGCTGTGCCATGCGCGGCGCGGTTGGCCCGTGGGTGATACAGTGACTCGCGTGCCAGGCCTTGCTCCCGCCCGCCCGCCAGCACGCCTGAGCGCAGGGGCCGCACTCGATAGAAGCAGGCAAGGGGCACTTTCAGTCCTTTGCTGCTCTCTGCAACCCTGTACAACCCTCTGATACAACTCTTATGAAACGGGCGCCGCGCGGCAGGGCGCGGAGGGCGAGGCGGCGCCGCTGCCGCCCTGCGCGCAGCCCGCAGGCGCGCCGGCGGCGGGCGGCGAGGCGGCGGTGCTGGTGCGCTGGCGCGTGGCCAGCCCGGCGGGCGCGGGCCACTTCCTGCTCCTCGCGCGCCTGGCCGAGCAGCTGGCCGCGCTGCGCGCGGTGCGCTCTGCCGTGCCCCGGGTGCCTATCGCCCCTTGAAGGCTCACCTGCATGCATGGCAGCGCGGGCTGCGCGGCCTTACCAGCACAACAGGTGCAAGAGCGCCGTGCACTTGCGAGGCGTCCCAAAAAAATGCAGGCATTGCACGCGCCCGTGCCAGCCCCACGGACGCTTCGGGCTGCTCCGATGCACTGTGCATGCTGAAAGCAAGTTCAAGCTGATGCTCATGCAGCAACTCGCGTGCGTCATGCGTATCGCCGGCCCCGGCCAGCAGCTTATGCGCCCTGCCCGCCAGGCGACCCAGGGAGACGCCGGCGCCGACCCGGCGGACGCGGCGGGCGTGGCGGACGCGCTGCGCCTGCTGGCGCGGCTGGCGGCCGCAGAGCCCGCGCTCGCGCTGCAGCTTGCCCAGGTGCAGGTGCCCTGGCGCGCCGGCGGCGGCGCCAGCGACGACGACGACGACATGGGGGAATCTCACGCAGAGGGTCCGGATGAGGGGGGCCCAGCGGGCGCGAGCGGCGGGCCCGGCGGCCGCCGCGCAGACCTAGTGACGCTCGTGGCGGCCGCGGTGTCCGTGCTCCCCCGGCTGCCGACGCCGCCCGTCGACACCCTAGGTGAACCCTGGCGACCCGCGTCGGCCCCCGGCTCTGCGCGCGTCGCCCTGCATGCCAGCGCACCGGGCGCTGCTGGGCGCGCTGGCGAATGGCTGAGGCAGCCGGGTTGATAGGCGGCACCGCTCCCCGATGCTCGGGGAGGGCCTCTGGTCACCAGCCAACACACTCGCCCGCCACCGTCAAGCTGCATATCGGCTGCGCAGCAAGCATGTCCTGCGGTGGAGGACGGGCGCCTGCGCCCAGCGGCGCCGCCGCCGGCCGCCCCGCCACGCCCTCCTAGCACAGCCCCAGGCGTCCGGACGGCATGGAGTCCTTACTTTACCCTACACTATTCCTATCCCTGCCCGCGGCGCCCCAGGCGACTGCCTGGAGGTGGCGGCGGCGCTGGCGGCCAGCCTGCCGGCGCGGCTGCTGGGCGACCTGGCGGCCGTGCCCCTGCTGCGGCCGGCCGACCCGCTGTCTGCGGCCCTGGACCTGTCCTCGCAGCGCGGCGGCGCGGCCGGGTGCGCCCGCCTGCTCTGCTAGTGTTGCGCAGGCATGTCCGGCAGTAGCCCAAGGGCCACTGGGTGGTTGAATCTGTTCTGGCGCCACAGTAGATGCTAGTACAGCCTTGCCAGTTGTGTGTGTTTGTGCCATCCTCCGCTTTAGCTGCGTATGTGACGATGCATGCCGCGCGCTGCCGCCAGACTGGGCAATGTTGGATGCAGACAGACTATCCTACATGGACTTTCCGCGCAGAACCTCTCACCCGCACCCGTACGATTCGCCAAAGGTCGCTCTTTTTTTATGCAGAGCTGCTCAGACTCGGGGCTCGCCGCGCAGCGACGACAGCCGCGCGGCGCTGGCGTTCGGCTCGCAGGACCTGCCGGAGCTGGCGGCGCTGCGCGCGTGCGCGGAGGCGCCCACCGGCCGCTACCCCGCCACGGCCGGCTTCCTGCGCCTGGCCGCCGCGCTGCTGGAGGCGGGCTCCGCGGACGCGGCCGTCAAGGCGCCCGCCCCCCGCCAGCAGCCTCCCTCTCTGCTGCGGCGCCTGCCGGAGCCTGCTGGAGCCGACCGCTCCGTCAAACAGGGCAGGCAGTGATGCAGTGGCAAGCAGGGCGCCCGGGGTGCTGGTCCGGTTCTGTGCTTTCGGCCGGCCAGCCGGCGTCTGGCCGCCGTCGCGATCACTTGGACAGCTCGGCGTGGCACTGCCCCCGCCCCGCCTGATCGCCTGATCGAGTGCGGGCTCGCTGGTCCGCGCACCCGCGCGGGCGCACAGGCCTGACCGGCGCGCGCGGCGCCGCGCAGGCGCATGTGGCGGTGGTGCTGACGCAGGTGCTGCCAGGGCTGGCCACCTGGCGCTTTGCGCACGGCGCGGAGCGCTGGCGCCTGGCGGCGGCCGCGCTGCGCGTCCTGCGCCTGGCCCTGCTTGCGCCGCCCGCGCCCGCGGCCGGCGCGTCCGGTGCGCCCTGCCCGGGACCAGGGTGCACGCTGCCGAGGCCTGCGTTGGTATAAGGTGAGGCACGGCTGAGACTGCATGCGTACAGTCCTTTGGGGAGAAGGGACGGCGGCCGCCCTGCCACACACAGCCCGGCCACGGCCGCGCAGCCCGCGCAGCGCGAAAAGCACATGCGCGAGCGGACTTCGCGCCGCGCAGGCGGCGCGCGGTACGCGCCCGAGAGCGGGGACCTGGCGGCGGCGGCCGCGGCCGCGCTGCGGCAGGAGGGCGCCGCCGCGGCCGCGCTGCTGTCCGCGCTGCCGCCGCCCGCGGCCGCGCTGGAGGCGCTGGCCGGCCGCGACGGCGGCGCCAACGCCGCGGCGGCCGAGGCCCTGGCCGTGGAGTGGTTTGCGCTGCTGCCGGCGCTGGCCGCGCGCGCTTCCGGCCCGGCCGTGGCGGCGGCGCTGCTGCAGGTGCGCGGGCCGCGGCGCGGCCGTGAGCGGCCACGTGCCGAGCGCAATCAGCACTGCCGGTTGTGGCGGCGGGATACTCTTCTCATGTGGTCGCATTGTATCAGAGTGCGTTGTGTGCTAGCTCGAGGAAGAGCGCTGGGAACGGTCCCTGCGACTGCCAGATGCCGCTCAGCGTAGGGTTACAGTAGGGTTTCTCATGCCAATGCACACGCGCCGCAGGCGCCAGCGCGGGGCGGCCAGCCTGCGGCGGCGACGCTGGCTCTGCTGGCGGGCAGCGCGGCGCTGGACCCGCGCGCGCGCGCGGGCGCGCTGCGCGCGCTGGGCGCGCTGGCGGCCCTGGGCATGGCGCTGCCGCGGCTGCCGCTGGCCGCGTGCCTGCCGCAGGCGCCAGGCGCGCGACACCACGGCCGCCTGAATCGCATAGCGGCATGCCGCGTGGAGACGCCGGCTGGCCAGTGAGGCTCCTGCACGCGGGGAGCGAAACAGAAGCAAAGGGGGGGGCTCTGTTTCTGAAGGTGCATGGGTGGATGCATGAGCGGGCGCTGGCCGCGCGCTCTGCAACAGGGCCCGTGCACTCCTGCGCGCAGCAGTGGGCGAGACGTGCACAATTAGCACAGACTCCCAGGCGCGCATGGCGCTCGCCGTCGCGAGCTGTTCATTCGCTCCTTGCTCCTGCTCAGCACGCGCGCCTGCAGGCGGCGCGCTTTCACCGGCTGTGCGCGTCGCGATGGTGGAGCCCTGGCGGCCTGCGGCGGCGGCGGCCGACCCGGAGCGCTTTGCAGCGGCGGCCGCGCTGCTGGGCGCCGCGCTGGCCGCGCACCCCAGCCTGACGGATGCGCTGCTGTTCCCGGCCGCGCTTGCGGCGCCGCGCGATGCCGGTGCTGAGGTGCGCGTCCGCAGCACCGGGAGTAGCGTATGCCCCGAGTACTGTGTGCCACTTCATGTGTCCGTGCGGTCTGTTGAGTATGCTAATAAAGCCGGGGGCCAGAGACGTGCTGCAAGTCACGCGAGCGCCCACTGTGCCCAGCCGCACTCGCGGCCCCGCTGGGGGTCAGAGCTGCGAGCCGCCCTGCTGCGTGCTGCAGACAAGGCACGCCCCAGCCCGCCGCAGCAGGCACGCGTGGGAGCGCGCTGGCAGCCCGGCGCCGCACGGCCGCTTACGCACTGGGTGATGCATGCGCGCGCGCGGCGGGCCAGGAGACAAAGGCGCTCGAGCCCGCCGCGCCGGGCGGACCGCCGCCGGCTGCCAGGGCCAGGGCGGCGCGCCGGCCGGGCGCGCCGGCGGCCTGGAGCGCGCTGGACGGCCTGTGGGCGGCGCTGGCGGCCGCGCCGGAGCTGGCCGCCGCGCGCCCGGCCGTGCTGGCCGCCGCGCTGCATGTGCTGCTGGCGCTGTTCCAGGCGCGGAGTTCAGGATCGGGTTAGGGCTACGCTTGGTGCCCGTTTCGCGCTGGCAGGACATGCTCAGCCGAGGCCGCTGGGCTTGCTGTTGCTTGGGCCCTGGCTGTGGCGGGTGCGGCGCTGCGCGCATGCTGCTGTCGCTCTGCGCCAGATGATTGCCTCACAAATTGCGAGGGGGGGCGCATCTGCTGCAGTTGAGACCGACGAGCGGCCTGGCGCTCAGTGAGCTTGCGGCCTGCGGCAAGCTCTTCTGGCACAGGCACGTCAGGATCATGCACTCACAGTATGGCTGGTGTCTAAAGCGCCGCAAGGCAGAGTGGCAGGACGCGCATTGCCGAGACCGGGCTCTGGTCTCGCGCGCAGGCGGGCAGGGTGGCGTGGCGCCCGGCGGAGCTGCTGCGCCAGCAGCCGGGCTTCTGGGCCGCGCTGGCCGCCGTGCTGCCGGCGGCCGGCGCTGGCCCCGCCCCTGCGCACGAGCCGGCGCGGCCGGGCGGGGGCGCGCCCGAGCAGGGCGCGCGGGGCAGCGCGGCGGGCGCAGCGCAGCCGGGCGGGCGCCCGGGCAAGGCGGAGGAGGGCCCGGCGGCAAGCGAAGCCATTCTGGATGCCGTGCGCGAGCCTAACTTGGACGCGGCCGAGGCGTGGCGCCTGGCGGCGGAGGCGTACGCGCTGCAGGCGCTGGCGCTGGAGGCGTTCGCGGCCGCGGGCGCGCCCGACGGCGGCGCCCGGCAGCCGATCCGCGGCGGTGCCGGCCGCGGCGACGGCGACGCCTCCGACAGCGCCCATGCGGCCAGCGTGTGGCAGGCGCGCGGTCGTGCCCAGGCCCCAACCCTGGCGACCTCCCAAGCATGAGAGAGCTTGTAAATCTGACGAGCGGCGCGTGCCGTAGTGCGCTGCGAGGCATGGGCGCAGCGAGGCTAGCGGCCATGACGTGACGCGTGTGGTGTGCCGTGCGGCGTTTTCAGGGCGGGTCACAGGTCTGCTTCGTGCCTCGTGTGCCGAGCCTGTGCTGAGCCGTGCAAAGCGCTTGCACGTGTTCTTCTGAGCCCAGTGTCGGCTGCATTGACTGTGGCATGGGATTTGTGTTTGCTGAGGCATCTGCGCAGCAGCATTTCACTGCATCACAGGCCGCACCGCATGCACATCTTGCTCACTATTTCCGCCCTGGAAGATTCCAAAGTTCCCCTGCGCCTGGCTTCGTGGCCAGGTGTTCGAGGTGTGGGCGAAGGAGGGCGCCGGCCGCATGACTGGGCTACTCCATCGGTATGTCGGCAGCATCGGCGGCGGCGGCGGCGCCGCGCTGCTGCTGCGGCTGCGCGCACACGCGGACGCGGCCGCCGCCGAGCTCGTCGGACAGGCGCTGCTGGGTGCGCCCCCGCTGGTGACGCATGCGCGCTCTGCCAATCGGCGCGGTGCGGACCATCATTGTCGGCATTGCTGCGACTTGCTGTGGTCTGATGCAGCTGCAGCCCGCCATGCGTCCACAGCCGTGGCGCAACTCACGCACCTGTCAGCGAGGAGTAAGGCGTTGTCACGAGCGCCGCGAGCCCGGCCTGCCAGTGCTGAGGCACGCGGTCGCCGGCCGCGGCGGCAGACAGCGTGCTGGGGCCCAGCCTCGGGCGGCCGGGCGCGCTGCTGGGCGAGCTGCGCGCGCGCGCCGCGCCGCTGCTCGAGCGCTTCCCCTCGCGCGTGGCCGCCGCGGCCGCGCTGTCCGAGTTCGCCGGCCGCGCCGCGCGGGCCGACGTGCGGCCCGCCCTCCTGGCTCTGCAGCCGCGTGCTCGGCCATGCGCCTGGCCGCCTTGCGGATTTACGCGGCGTGCGTCATTGCGGGTACCCCGCATTGCAACGTGCCACGCTGGCAGCCACTCTGGGTCTTCCGCGGAAACGCCAGGTGTGCTGGTGCGGCGCGCATGCGCGCCGTCGCAGGCCCTCGCAGAGTGCGGAGGCCCCCGCTGCTCGTGCGCAGGCGCCGGGCGGCCGCCCGCCGAGCATGCAGGCCGACCCGCTGGCCGCGGACGTCCGGCGCCTGGGCCTGGGCGAGCTGCTGCTAGCGGCGGCCGAGGCGCGGCCGGGGCCGGAGGCTCTGGACGCCGACGGCCGCGGCGACGGCGCCGCCGCCGCCGCCGCCGCCGCCGCCGCCGCGGAGTGCGGCGGCCTGCGCTACGGGGAGGCGTTCGTGTACGACGCGCGCGCGCTCGCGGCGCGGCTGGGCCGCCCGCTGGCGGCGCAGCTGCCGGCCGTGCAGCGGCTGTGTGCCAGCATGCGGTGCGCCCGGCCTCCTTGCGTTCCGCCCAAATTGCACATCAGTGCTGGCCGGCCTCCTCGCGTTTCCGCACGACACGCACGTGGGTGCTGGTAGGGCGCAAGAGCGCGCGCCCGCCCGGCCAACACCCCGGCGGCCTCGTCTATAACAGCATGCTCCGCAAGTCGTTGACATGGCCAGGTAAGCCAAGGGGAAGGAGGACCGCGCAGGTCCCTCAGTGTCCTTCACACCATGCACCAGCCTTTCAAGGAGTCATGAGGAGGAAAATTACTGACGGCGACCGACGGGGTGCGCCAGGGCGGTGAGCGCGGCGGGCAGCCTGGCGGACGCGCGGCTGCTGGCACTGCGCTCGCTGCGCGCGGCGGCGGCCACGTCCGCGCGCGGGCCGCCCGGCGCGCAGCCGCGGCCGGCCGCGGCCGCCGCCGCGGCGGCCGACGCGGCGGGCGCGCTGCGCGGCTGCCTGGCGCCGCTGCTGGCGGACGCGCGTGCGGGCGAGGACCCGGGCGCCGGCACGGCGGTCGGCTGGCTGCGCGCGCGGCTCGCGCTCGCGGCCGAGGTGGCAGAGGTGCGCCGCGCGGGGTGCCCTGGGGGTGGCAGACTGCGATTGAGGTAATGCTGGAGACAGTTCAGCGCCGAGGTGACAGAGGCGCGTCACGCGGGGTGCCGTCGGGGCAGCCGATTGCATCTGCGGAAGGGCTGGCGACATTTCAGTGCCCAGGGCTGAGTGGAGTGACATGTGAGTAGTGAGGGCCAAAGGGGTACCTGCTGGCCACTGCCAGCTTCTCAGCGACCTGCGAGGCATGCTTAGGGTTCGCATCGACCGCCCGCGGCAGGTGCTGCTCCTGGCGCTGCAGCGCTGCCCGCGCGCGCCGCCGGCGCCGGCCAGGCCCGCGCACGCGCCGCAGCCGGGGCGGCCGCCCTCCGGCGCGCGCCCCGCGGCTCCCGACCCAGGCGCGGCGATGCAGCTCTGCGCCGACCTCCTGGACCTCACGCGGTGCGGGCCGGCCCCAGTGACCCACCTGGCTTTGTGGTGGTAATGGCCTGTGTTGATGAGGCTGAAAATGAAGAACACGCCAGCGAGGAGGTGGCAAACGTCACTTGAGCAGGCTGCTGGGGCTCTGGTGGTCGCAAGTCATCCGGCGCGGCGCTGGCTGCGAGCGCGGAGAGGTCCATCTTGCAGTGACCCGCTCGTCTCAGAGTCAGAGGAGCTGCTCTTCCTCACTGGGCTTTTCAGACACGGACACATTTGTTGGCACCTGTATGTATTAAATGGTGTCGGTTGATGTCATAGCGGGGTGACTGAGGGGTCAAGAAGAGCCAGAGCTGCTGCTCACATGCTTACCTGGCGCTGTGGATGCGGGAGGACTGGCAGATGCCGAAACCTCGCGACAGCCCTACGGGGCATCAGAGGCGTATTAAGCGCGGCATGCGCCGCGCAGCGCGTGGCTGGGCGCGCGCTGGGCGCTAGGCGCCGCGGGCGCCGAGGCGGCACTGCTGACCGGCTTCACGGGCGCGCTGCTGGCGGCCTGCCTGCTGGCGCTGCAGCGGGCGCCGGCGCCCGACGCGGCCGGCGCGCAGCCGGAGGCACTGGCCGCCCTGCAGGGCGCGCTGGAGCGGGTGCGCCCTGAGGCACTGCCCCAGCCTGATCATGAACCACATAACTGTACGGCGAGCAGGGGACGCTCAGACCTGCGTATGTGCCTGGCGCCACGCCAGTGCCATGCCCGGCGGCGCCAGCGGGGTGGTGCTGCCACAGTTGGCGGGCGGCAGGTGCTGGTAGGGCTTCTCGCGGCCCCTTAGCCCCCTGACCCTTCCAAAACCCCTCTGCCGGCAGCCGCGCTGCGGCGCGCAGGTCTGCTCTGCCCTCCCCCGCCCCACGGACCTGACGCTGGCGCGGCGCGGCAGGCACTGGCGCCGCTCGCCGCGCTGTGCCGCGAGGACGCCGCGCACGCAAGCGCGGCGCTGGCGCTGGTGGCCCTGGTCCTGCGGCGGCACCTGCCGGCCGCGCAGTGGCTGCCCGCCCTGCAGCAGGCGCGCGCCCGCCTGAAACTCACGACCGCCGCGGCTGCCTGATGGCGCCGACGGCCTGCGCGCAGCCGCATGTGCCGTCCGTGTTGCAGGCCATTGCGGAACTTCGCATGTAGCCTTCCTGCGCTTGGCTGCGCATGCATCAGCGGAGCCCTCGGCTTAAAAGGCGGGGGGCGCGGGCGCGGGCGTGCGGGCCAGAGTGTGTACCTTGCTGGCGTCCATGCGTCGCGTGCTGCTGGACGCTGTCTTTCTGTGGTTGTCGATTGATTCTCCTCCCTGTGGAAAAGTTCGTAGCGCACAAGGCTCCCTGACATGACATAGCGTGAGGATGCTTTAGTGGTGTGTGTTGTGCTCTGTCAAGCCTCGTGCCCTGCCCTCCCTTTCAGTGCGAGCATCCACGGCACGCGCTCACGGCGCGCCCGGCACGCTGCCAGGGCACGCTGAACGTCGTGGAGCTGCTGGACACGGCCTTTGAGCGCCTGCTCGCCGCGCGCGCGAAGACCGGCCGCGGCGGCGCGCGGCGGCGCGCGGCGCCGGGCCGGCCCGGCGCCGCGGAGGCCGGCGCCAATGCACTGCTCAGCGGCGTGCTGTCGCTGATGCTCACGGCGCGCGCCCCGGCCCGGCGCCGCGGGCTGCTGACGCTGGCATTGTATGACCCTGCTGGCCTTGACCCTGCTGGCTGGCCCAGGCGCGGCGTGCGCACCGGGAGGCGGGCAGCCGGCGCACTCAACTTTGCAAGTCGATTTGCACTCATAAAGCGCCTGACATGTGCGGCGGGCCGCAGATGGCGCAGCACGGCGGCGGCGCGCGGCTGCTGGCGGACCAGGGCGCGCTGGCGCGCTTCCTGGCGCTCGCGCGCTGGCTGCTCGCGCCGGAGGGCGCAGGCGCGCGCCTCCCTCCGCGCGGCCTGGCCGAGGCCTCCCTGCTTGCCTGCGAGCGCGCCGCATGTGCGACTGCTCTGGGTTCTGGTCAATGGTCACGCGGCTGTCAAGCTACTTGCACTGCTGATTTTCAACGGCGTATCCTTGAAGAGTGTGCCGTTCTCGCACACTCAAGGCCCGCATGGTCCCGCCGCAGGGTTGGGTGGTGCGGCGGACGACGCGATGTCGCAGGGTGGCGCTGGAGCGGCCGGCGTGGCAGACCAGGGCGGCGCCTATCTGCCAGGGAGCGGGGCGCCCGCGCCCGGCCACCAGCAGTGGTGCGGTTGGCGTGGGCGTGCAGGAGAGCTGCACGTGCGGCGTCTGCGCTTCCAGGAACGTCACGAATGTGTGGAAGGTTTGCTGGTAGTACCTGAGGGCGAGTGACAGCGGCGGCCCCAGCGGCGGCCCCAAGGCTGCGACCTGTGGTGGCATGTCAAGTGCTAAATGTGCCCCGCTGGAGGCCGAGGCAGGCCTGCTGCGGCGCAGGCCTGCTGCAATGCAGACCTGCTGCAGCGCAGCGTGCGTTGTCCCCTCCAACAGGCTGCGCGGGCTGCTTGTGCTACATGTGAAAAGCCAGGCGCATGCAGCTGCGGCATGCAAGTCAGGTATGAAGTGAGTCTTGAAACAAAGCGGCGCGCGCGCGGCCAGGTGCGCGCTGCTGGCGGCCGCGGCGCTGCTGCAGCGGGCGGGCGCGCGGCGCGCCGGCTGCGGCGCGCCGCTGCTGGCGCTTGCGGTGACGGCGCACGCGCGGCTGCTGGCCGCGCTCGCGCCGCCGGCCGGCACGGCTGCGCAACCGCTCACGCTCGCCGCGCTGCAGGTGCTGCCCTTCCTGTAGCTTTCTTCCTCCAGTTCGTGCTACCCCTGCTGCATGAGATTGCGCAGATACCTGTTAATATGCTGCTATGCATATTCAAGAGGAGCAGAGAGATGGTAGCCGCCGCTGTCACACCGCGCCGCCCTTTGCCATGCGAGTGTGTCAGATGGATGCTGAGCTGGCCGCCGCCAGCCCGAAAGGCCGCGCGGCGGCGCATGCTGGCCATGCTGCACGCATGCCGAGCACACTATTGTAAACGTCTTGGGCTCCGCGTCACAACAGCGTGCATGGAACTGAAGCAATCCACTGAATTCGCTTCACGCCCCACCTCACATGGCGCTCTGTATGCACGCGCGACCCTCCGAGCTGCGCTGGGACCACGCAGGAGGCTGAGCGGGCGGGCTTCTTCCTGTGCGGGCTGGCGCGCACGCTGGGCGAGTGGCAGCTGGCGCTGCCCGCGGGGCCGGCCGCCGCGCGGCGCGCGGCCGCCGCATTCGTGGAGTTTGCCGCGCTGCCCGCGGCGGACGGCGCCACATGCGTCTGCGCGCCCATGTCGCCCGCCGAAAAGGTGCGGCTGGGTGCACGCAGGCCCATAAAAGCTCGTGCCCAAACCAGGGTGTGCTAGCCGACAGTGACCTACTTCGAGGACGCCCCTGAGCTGTCCCGGGTCCCAGCCCGCGCTTCGCGCCCTGCGCCCGGCAGGAGCTCGCCGCGCAGCCGGCGGGGCTGCGGCTGGAGGCGGGCTGGTTCGCCGTCTGCGCGGGCGCGGCCGGGCGCGCGAGCGAGTTCAGCGCGCTGCTGGCGGAGGCGGTGTACGCGGCGGCCGCGCAGGCGCTCGCGTTCCTGTGCGCCGCCGCGCCGGAGGCGCGCCGCCGCCGCCGCCGCCTGGCCCCTGGCTCTGCGCGTGCGTGCGCCAGTCATGCTTGCGCGGACTGGCGCCGCAGGCGCGCCGCCGTGAGCCTGCACGTTTGCCGCACGGGCTGCTGCAGCTTCCTGGCGCCTGGCACAGCCTGGATGGCACAGCCTGGACGCTGTGTGTGGACTGAGGTCACGCCATGCTGTGCGCGCGCACTGGCGCGACGGGCCTTGCCAGAAAACCCTATGCAAGCCCTGCAAACCCTATGCGAGCCGCAGACCGCCGGCGGCAGGTGTCGGAGGAGGAGGCGCGCGCGCTGGGGCCGGAGTGGCCGGACGCGCTGGCGCTGGCCGGCCTGCAGACGCAGTGCGCGGAGCTCGGGCGCGAGCTGGGGCAGGCGGCGCCGGCCCTGAGCCGGCCGCACGGCGCGCGCGGCTCCAGCGGCTCGCCCGACGCGGCCGTGGCCGCGACGGCGGCCGCGCGCGCGAGCGGCCTGGCGCGCTCGCTGCTGGCGGCCGGCCGCGCGGCGGCGCGCCTGGCGGCCGCGATGCACGCACCGGCGGCGGCGGGCGGCGACGCGGCCGCGGCCGGCGAGGCGCTGACGTGGTTGCAGGCAGCCGCCGCGTGACCGCGAGGCATGTGCGGGGGTGCATGCGACGTGCTGCAGGCGTGCGGCGCGCCGCGCTCGGGCTACGGGTCGTTGGTGAAATGTGGAGGGGCGAGCGGGCGGCAGCTTGGCGGAGTCCTGCTGTTGCTGCGCGCACCAGGAGGTCATCACAGAGCTGCGTGCTGCCACCGGTCCGCGCGCCGCTGGCGCATGAGCATGCATTGACCGCGCCCTGCCAAGCTATTTTGCGGGGCAGCCTGCTTTTGGCAGCATGGAGCGTCCCTGCAGCTTCGGGGCGCAGCGAAGGCACTTGGCCTGCGCCTCATACAGCTGCCAGGCAGCAGAACAGTGTTTGAACTCAGGTGGAATAGAGGAGGTGGAATAGAGGAGATGGTAGCTGGTATACCCGTAACATTCCAAGGCCAGTCACGGACTCTGCAGTGCCATGCTTTTGCATACAGTGCTGCTCTTCCTTCCTGTAGCTCAAGCTCAAGCTCATGAAGAGAGCCCAGCGCACGCGTAACGGCCCCTCCGCTCGCCCAGCCACCCTGGCAGCCAAGTCCCTTGGCACTCAGCCGCCCGCCTGCAGGGGCCTGACCGCTGCGAGCGCCGCAGCCAGGCGCAGGGCCGGGGCGCGGCCCCGCCCCGGCGCAGCTGCTATCTCTCGCCGCCCTCCCCCGCCTGCCCGCGGCCCGCTGCACCGGCGCCCGGCAGCGGCAGGCCGCGCCGCCGCGCCAGCGCGCGCTCCACGTGCGACTCCATTGAGCGGAGAAAATGCCCATCCAAGGTCCGCTCCATCTCGTTGCTGGGCGGGCCCAGGTCACCCACCCTCGCCCGCCACGCGCGCAGCGCCGCCTCGGCTGCGGCCGCCTGCGCAGCCCACTCGGCCATGACTGCCTCGGGGCCGCCCCGGCGGACTCGGTCGCCGAAGCCGCGCGCGCGGCCCTCGGCCGCAGAGCGCGGCGCGCCGCTGCGCTCGGCGCCGCCGCCGGCCGCGCCGTCGTCCACGCGGTCCGCGGCCGCGCCGTCGCCGGCACTGGCGAGGCTGCCAGAGACTGCGGCGGCCGCCGCCGCCGCCACGTCCGCCCAGCGCTCGTCGGCCGCCGCCGCCGGCGCGCCGGGCCCCGCGCGCAGCCTGGGCCGCATCAGCGCGGGGGGTTAGGCCCAGCAGAGGCGTGCCCTGCAGCAGGCGCTCCGGGCTGTTTTGGGGACGCTAGGGTAGTGTTAGAGTTAGGGTAAGGATTGGGCAGCAGCGGGCGCCGCGCCTGGCGGCGGCCTCGGCGACCGCCTGCTCGGCCAGCGCCTCACGCGCGATGAACAGCTCGCGCCTGTAGTGGTATGCGCACAGCCGGGCGTAGTACGTGGCCTGCGCGGCCTCCGCGTCCTGCGCGGGCGCGCCCGCGCCCGCGCCCGGCGCGGCGCCGGCAGCCTCCGCGCGCGGCCTGCGGCCGCAGACCCCCACGCGCTCGCACGCGCGCAGACGCGCTGCCGTGCAGCAGTGCCGCGTGCAGCCTGCGCTGGTCACAGCGCTTGGCCGCCGTCTGCTGTCGAGCCGCGAGCGACAGGCGCTCTGTGCGCTGGGCAGGAGTACTGGGCGCGAGTCAAGCACAGCTCGCTCATTTGGCGCTGCGACAAATGTCCAAGCCTAGCTACGCCTTGACTCCTGCACAGCGGTCGTTTGGCCGGGTGCAGGAGGCTGCCATACACGCCCGCCAAGGCTCGCCGAGCAGCTGTTCTGACGCCGGCTTAAGAGAGGGGCAGGCACGCGTCACGCTGCGCCTGAGAGCCATGCATATCTTCTCAGCATCGAGGCGGGCGCGCGCACCCTCCGGGCGCCGAGTCTTTGCCGGTGGGTGTCTGCCAGCGCGGGTCCGGCGAAAACCAGTGCTTACTGGGAGAGCCGCTGTCGATGTAGCGCCGGACGCGCTCGGTCGCGAGGAACGCCGTCTCCATCGCCTCGACCCGCCGGCCTAGTTCTAGCAGCACGGTCGCTCGGTCGTCCAGGCCCTTGTGCAGCCAGTAGCGCACCAGCGACAGCAGCTGGTCCACCTGCCCGCGCGCCCTCCCTCCCTGTCACACCTCACCCTACCCTGAACCTATCCTGAAGACCACCGCCAGCAGCTGGTCCATCTGCGCGCGCGCGTGGACCACCCGGCGGCGCGCCCGCTGCCCTGCCTGAGCACGGCTGCGGGGGTGCGGCTGTGGCGGGGCAGCCCTGCGTCGCAGAAGCCTGCGCCCAGCACGGGCGGGCCAAGCGCTGGGGGACGGCGTATGGCAGACAGGGGCGCTCAAGGCCATGGCCTGGAGGTGCTGCGCGGCCCACATGTCAGGGCGGCAGCCCTGCCGGCGCCTGGCGGCGGCGCTCCATTGGCGCGCGCGCCTGGGCTGCCGCACACGCGGCGGCCCCGTGCGTACGACTGGCAGCTGACAGCGACGCTGCGGCCCCACCCAGGGACGGGCGCTGGGAGGGCGCTTCAGAAACAGTGGCCCTCCTTCACCCTATATAAAGGGACCAGAGGGCGCGCCACCTGCTGGTGCGCCGCGGGCGGCAGCGGCGCGGCCGCGGGTGCGCCCAGCAGCCGCGCGTGCGCGGGCACGCTGCGCGCGGCGGCAGCGGTCGCCTGCAGCCTCTCCTCCACATCCTGCGCCACCCCGGCCGCACGCTCATACCTGCCGCCACTGCGCAGCGCCGACAGGGGCCGTGCGCCGCGGCGCTTGGGCTGCCGCCAGACGCAGGCCGCAGAGCCAGTGGTGCTGAGCATGAACAGCCCCCCCCGTGCAGGGGGGCAGGCGCCCACATAGACACGCTGCTCACAGGCTCAGTGACCCCATTGGCTACGTACAGCACAGCAGCATTGATCTGGGCATCGCACGAGTTGCGTTGAACGGTCTGAGGGCGCCAACGCATGGGTAAAAGTGCAGATGGCCAAACCCCTGTGCTGCAGTCAAGCTGCACAGCTCGCCAGCCTCCCTGAAGGATGCGTGAAGAGGGCAGGCCAGCGGCGGCGCGCGCCTTCAGGATCTCGATGCCGTTGTCCGCCAGGTTGACGCCGCGCTGCAGCAGCGACGATTCCCCGCCCCCGGCCGCTGCGCGCCGCCCTTGGTCCCACGCGCCCAGGTTGCAGTTGGCCATCCGGACCAGCGCGATGCCCACGGCCGGCGACTTGGGCCCGTGCAGCACCTGGGTAGGCCCCCGAAATAGGGTTAGGGTAGGGTCATCCACCTCGCACGCGCGCACAGCTGGTGCCTGAGCAGGTTGCTGCGGGCGCGCTCCGGCGGGCTGCTGCATGCGCGAGCCCGCTGCCTGCGCAGGCAGCCTGATGCGTGCACCGTTCACGGGTCCCAGCAATTCTGCTGTCTACATGCACACACAGGTTGTCAAGATACTTGCTTCCTTGCTGTTGATCAAATGACTGCCAAGGCACAAGGCCATGAGGCTGCGACCCATACGCGCGCGCACACTGAGGCAAACCTCTCACCACAGTGCACCGACACCCTGTCTGCGCACCAGCGGCACAGCATGCGCAGCAAAGGCGCTGCGGCACTGGCGCCCATCTTGCGCCGGGGCTGCGTCGCTGCAGCCGCGCATGGCCAGGAGGCGCCCCGCGCACCGTCGTCGTGCTCAGGCTCTCCTGCACCAGGCTGTGCGCCTCCTCCACAGCGTCCGGGGCGCCAGAGTGGACGAGCGCCAGCGCCAGATCCTGCTGCATCTGCGCGCGCGCGCCGCCCGCCGCTTCGCTGGCGCCCTGCCCACCGGCGCGGTGCACGCCTACAGTGTCCGGCATCGCATGCGCTGCCTGCTGGAAGCAGGCCTCGGGGCTCTGCCCATGCAGACAACGCTGCCCAAGTCAGTGCCAGGTCCAGCTGCGTCTGCGCATGCGCGCCGCCTGGCGATTCGGCGAAGTCCCACCTACCAGTGCTGTGCGCAGTATTAGCTACGCATGCGATGCCTGCCGGCTAGGAGCGGGGCTCCGGGCTCTGCTCGTGCAGGCGGCGCCGCCCGACACGTGAGCCCGGCTCACCGATGCGACCTCGGCCCCGAACGACCTCGTCAGGACGAGGTCCGTGACGGCGCGGTTGGCGGCGCGCGCCGCCGCCCACAGCGCCTGTGCGGACTGCAGGGCGGCGCGCAGCGCGGCCACCGCGCCCGCCCAGTCGCGCGACGACATGCAGTCCTTGGCGATGGCGCGCCTTAGGCTGCGCGCGGCTGCGCGCCGCAGCAGCCCGCCGGTCAAGGCCCCCCTCGCCCTTGCCCACATGCTTAGCCGCAGGCTGTGGAGGCCTGCGCGCAAACCTCTGCAGCAGGAGCGCGCTCAATCCGGACATGCAAGGCATGCGCGCCACCCTGGTCCACATGCCCACCCGTGCAGGGCATGCAAGGGGCGGTGCTGTCGGAGCGGGGTGATGCAGTGAGGCCGCCCGCCCCGGCGCAGCGCGGCTGGGAGCGAGGAGGCGCATTTGGAAGGGCGACGCGAGCAGCCGCAGCGCCCCGGGCTCCGTCCGGAGCCTGGCGCCCCACGCTCACACCCAAGGCCGCGACCGCCCATCCCCACCGGCGACGGCGCGGCGCGCGCCTGCAGAGTTTGCCTGGCCGGCGGCCTCGAGCGCTGCCACGTGCGCGTTGAGGATCTCGAGCGAGGCTTCGCGGCTGCTTGCGCAGGCGGCCAGCGCCTGCACCGCGTCCACGGTGCCCGGGTGCCCCGGCCCCAGCACGGCGCGCCGCGCGTCCAGGCACTTCTGAAAGTGTACCTGCCGCCGCCGGGCGCGAGTTGTGGGGGTCGGGGCAGGCCGCGCCACACCGGGGGGCACATGATCTGCTCTGCACCCTCGTACGCCTGCAACCGCGCCGGCGTCACGTTTGCTCCAGGAGCCCCCTTGCTGGGGACCTTCCTTGAGATGGCAGCTTTGACGCCTGCACACGCCAGTCAACATAAGCCACCGCATGCCAGCTCGCAGCCACCCCCGAGGCCTCACGCGCCGCTGGGCTGTGTCGCTGCAACTGTGCGGCCACGCAGCCAGGCTCCTCACTGGCGGCCGGCACCATGCATGCCAGTGTGCAGGGCGCGACCTGGGCTGCGGCCCGAGGCGCTGGACAGACGCGCGGGCGCGCGCCTGGGCTGCCTCATCGTCCCCTGCCCCGCTGAGGACATTGCCCAGGTTGTACTCGGCGCAGGCTGTGCGCGGGTCCTTGGGGCCGAGCTCCCGTGTCAGAATCTCCAGCGCCTGCACGAACAGGGATGCCCTCAAGCAGGGCTGGGTCAGGCGCCAGGCTCATGCAGCAGATCTCATGCAAGCACTGCATGCAAGCAAGCCCGGAGGTGCAGCGGGGGTGCGCGCTTGCGACAGCACAAGCTCTGCCTGCAAAGCACGCCAAGGCCAAGCGCGGCAATGGGCAGCACAGCAGGGCCAGGAACAGCTTGCTCCGCACGCCCGCTGATGCACAGGATCATCGCGGAAAGGCATCGGGGGCGCTGCTGGGAGGCGCGGGCCTCCTCGCAGGCACGGAGCAGGGCCGCCAGCGAGAGGGTGCCCAGGCACGGGGCCAGCGCGCCTGCAACTGCAGCCTTTTCGCCATTGCGTGCTCCTTGCGGAAAGTGTAGAACTGCGACAGGTTGTTGTTGGCAGCCACGACGTGAGTGTCCCCGTCGCCCCAGCCCTTCTCGGCCATCCGTGTGGCTTCCGTGAACAGGCGCTCCGATTCTTCAAGCTTGCCCTGCGCGGAAGCAGGCAGCCATGCTTTGAGTCGCCTGTGTGTCTCACTCGAGGAGACCAGCGCACACGAAGCAATGGGCAACGGTTGCCCCTCAGCACCTAGCCTGTAGAGCACCACAAGCTGCCTGAACAATGGGCCGGCATGCCGCAGGCTCCGAGCTGACCGCCATACCTCATCATAGGCTGCGTTCGCGCGCTCAGTGTATATTCGATATCTTGCGGTGTAACTGTTTGCAACAACGCCGTTGCCAGGCCCGTTGTCCTCTTCCACTTGCACGCTCTCTGCTTCGCTCACCTGCGCAAGCGTTTGGTTCGTAGCTTGCGCACTCAGCCTTCTTGATGCAGTGCTTGACAGCAAACAAGTTTGTGAGCCAGGACAGTGTGCACTTACCCGCGCATGCGGGGAAGTATAGTGCCAGGCAAGGCCGCCAGCGGAGAGTCCTAGCGCTGCGACAGCACCCCTCCTGTGTAAGCTAATGCATCGACACATTTACTTGCTGCCGCGTTTCTGCGCACACCTATGAGTGCAAGCCTCCGTGTGTACGGTGTCGCCGCCGCGCTGCCCTGGTCAACACTCCCTGCTGCGCTTGCGAAGCTGCGTCGCCACCAGCCTGAAGTTCTGTGCGCCCGCCTTGCGCAGAGGCGCCACATGCAGGCGCCTGTCTCCCACAGGACGCTCGTGCCTGTCCCTGTACGCAACTTGATGCGCTTCGATTGGGAGAGTGTTGCTGGCTCGAGTGTGCCTAGACTGCAGCTAGCTAGGGCTAGCCGAGAGCATGCTTGAGCATGACCTACAGCAGCCTGAATTGCACCCAAGGCGGCTCATGGCCCCATGTGTGCCCATGCATGAACGTGCCTTTTCAGCGCGCATGACACAGGCCATATTGGCGCGCAGCCACAGGGTGGAGACTGACACATCTGCGTCTGCCAGACTATATTGCATGATTATGTGGTGGCTACGCTCTGAAAACATGCCATAGGGCCGGCGGCGCAGGCGGCGCCGGCGGCGCGGGCGGCGCGGGCGGCGCGGGCGGCGCGGGCGGCGGCGGCGCGGGCGCCGCGGCGGCCAGGACCGTCACAGTGGCCACGGGCGGAGGCGCGACGCAGCGGCAGGCGCAGTTGTCCAGCCCGTACAGGCGCGGCGGCGCGGCGCAGCCGTTTGCGACCGCGGTCGACACCGTCGTGAACGCCGCCGGTGTAGGGTCCGGCGCGGGCGCGGCGGCCGCCGCCGCGCTGGCCGCGGCCGATGGGGCGAGCGCGAGCGAGAAGGCCCCGGGCGCCAGCGCGGAGGACGCGGCCAGCGCCGAGCCGACGGGCAGCAGCACCTCAAGCGTGAGCGCACCGTTGGGAACTGAGACCAGCATGTACCTGCGCGCGCCACGAGAACATCACTTCATGATCGCTGCATGTCACTTATGCGCACCACAATCAGACATCACCTGCACTGCCTCATCCAGGCCGCATCACCCCACCCACACCGCCAGGTACAAGAGCGTACAAGTGCTGGAGTCGCGTGGAGAGCCGCGATGCTGTGGCAATGCCAATGCGGTCAGGCGGTGCAAGGTGGTGGCCCGGCATGCATTCGCGGCACACACTGACAGGGGGGGCGGGGCCCGCACGATGGCGGCGGCGCGACGGCGAACGACGACGGCAGCGCGACAAAGTCGTAGCCGGCGAGCGCCGCCGGCGGCGCGAAGGCCACGGGGAGCGCCAGCACTGGCGCGAGGCTGAGCGACGCGGCCATGGTCGACTGCAGCGCCGGCGGGATGGCCAGGACGTACTCGCCGGCCGGCGCGCTCTGCTGCAGCTTGCGCCCGCCGCTCTGCGCGCGCGCACGTGTCAGGCCTCACTGCTGGTGTCAGGGTCATAACTGAGGCTCTTGCAAAGCCGTTGACATGCACGGCATCGGTGTGAGCCTAAAGCCGTACATAATGCACGAGCACATGACGAAAGTGACATGCATCCTGACTGTGTGAGTATTGAGACTGCGCATGATGCGGATGGCACCTGCATAAATGCATGCACTAACAAGTTGCGGGTGCTGGCAGATCGGTACATGTGTGAGTTTCTGAGGCAGCAGGTCGCTGACGGGCACAGCTGGAGAGGCAAAGGGGCGCGCCGCCAGTCCCAGCAGCGCTGACAGCAGGCTTGGCGCGCCGGCCGATGCCAGCGCCGCGGGGGCCGGCGCCGGCGCTGTGGGCTGCGCTGCGCCGGCAGCAGCCGCGCTGTTGGCGGCTGCGCTTGCAGCGGGCAGGACCGCAGGCGCTGCGCCGGCCGATGACGGGGACGCCGGCGCGGAGGCAGGCGGCAGTGCCAGGGTACCTTCCGGGGTCGGCGGCGGCGGCGAGTCGCAGGAGCAGACGCACTGCGCGCGCATGAGCATCCGCACATTGTGCGCATGCGCCCGTCCGAGGCCAACATGTGCCAGTGCACAGCAGCGAGTAAACGTGACACATACCAAGCATGTTGCTTGTTACGCGCACCAGGCCGACCACAGACACGCGCACCAACTTTGCACACTAGGCATTTGGCATTGTAGGCATTCCAGCATCATGAGGGGGACGCCCAAGTGCGGAAAAGCACTGCAGCCGTGCAAACGCAGAACAGCAATGCGGTCATGAGAGGTCAGGCTCAGACTGTGCATGCTGCAGCGCGAGCGGCAGAGCTGCGCACCTCCGTCAGGTCGAGGGTGGCCTGCCCTGTGAAGTCGATGGGCGGAGTTGGAGGACAAGGCACTGCGGGCACCAGAGCGATGGCCGGCTGTACCGCCTGCGCATGCACACCGACCCTCGTCAAGTGCGCACATGTGTGTTTATGCCTGCCTGCGCAAAGGATTGCATCCATGCAAGCCCAGACATGCGCAGTGACAAGCCCATTGAGGCCCACGCATGCGGAGGCATGAGGCCACACACAATGACTCGCCTTGACAACAGAACAAGCTTGGGCTTTCTCAGGTGATCTGCATGGCGCACAAACACAAGTTTGGCTACATTTACATATCACGAAGCGGGGATGCACCGTCAGCAGAGGCGCAGGATCCGGTGCGGCAGGGGTGGCTGTGGCGGCTGTCACTGCAGCAGGCAGAGGCGCTCCAGCGGCAGTGCTGGCCGGCGCCGGGGCTGGCGCGCCCGCAGCCGCGCTCCCGGTCGGGGCCAGCGCTGCAGAGCCGCGTGCCGGAGCCGGTGCTGCCGCCACAGCGGCCGCTGCGGGGGCAGGGTCGATGGCGGGCCCAGGTGCGAGCGCTGCTGCCAAAGCTGCCCGCGCCGGCACTGGCGCTGGCGCCACAGCGACCGGCGCGGGTGCGGGGTCGACGGCGGATGCAGGCGCGAGCGCCGCTGCAGCAGCAGCGCGCGCTGGCGCGGGCGCCGGCGCGCTCAGCGTGGCGCTGCCCGCGTTTGCTGCCGGCGCAAGCGCACCGGCTGCGGCGCCAGAGGGTGCCAGCGCGGCGGCCGGGATGACCGCCCCAAGCGCAGGCGCGAGCAGCGCCTCGATCAGGCTGGCAAGGGTTGGGGTCGCGCTCGTCGCGGGCGCCTGGGCCTGTGCGCGACGCTCAACTTCAGCACAGTCTTGCCGGCCTGACTGTGTTGGAACTTGCAGAAGCATACCAGCTGTTGTACAGCAGGTGGCAACGCTGTTCACAGGCCGATCACTACGCTCAACAGGCAGCCTGAGACGTCGTGCACACCAAGGCGCTGCCTGTGCGAGGCGCCGTCAAGTCTGAGGCGGAGCCATTTGCCTTTACAGGCAGTGCTACACAGCAGGAGGGTGCCTCTGGAGCACACCGACTGCAGCAGGTGACGCGACTTGTCGCGCATCGTTGTTGCGGCCGCGCCTTGCAGCGTACACGCCCAAAGCAGCGCCATGCACAGCACTGGCACCTACAGCAGGGCAAGGCAGGTTGCATACAGGCTCATAAGGTGTTGCAAGACGGCACCTGACGCTGTGCGAGTCGTGCACCGACTGATCCGAGGCGTGTTCTACCTTCATGGTTCCTGCTGCAGCTCCTGTGGCAATCCTGCGGTCGTAGCTGTTCACGAACTTCTAACAGGTACGACGGCAATGCTGCTACGTGTGCGACACACTTTTGCCGACCTCGGCAGTGCGGTTTGAAGCAGCCCTGATAGGTTATTATAGGTTATTATAGTACAGAAAGAGCCCGGGGCGACACAACCAAGGCACCGGGCGCCTTCGTTCGCTCACAGAGCAATATTCAACGCGCACGGCGCTGAGCAGCTGATCCTGGGCAGCTGATCCCGGTCTAATTCCACATTGCGCAGGAGTGCTCAAACAGCGCCAGCGCACGCGGGTGCCTGGTGCAGGGAGAGTCGACAGGCGCAAGTGCACACACCGATGGCAGGCCGGAGGGTCAGCGAGGCGGCTCCCGCCAGTCCAAGGCTGGCATCTGTGCCCTACTGGCGCCTGTTCAGGTGCGATCTATTGAGCAGGTAGATGGCGCGCAGCGAGGCGCGCGCTCAGTGAGGCAGTAGAGATCAGCGTGGCACAAGTGCTGCGCGCGCAGCCGAGTTCTAGTGCTGTTATGCTGGCAGCTCGTCACCTGTCAGACTCTGAAGGTTGTTCTCACACTGCTTGCTTGCACCGTGCGCGCAGCTTTGCAGACCGCCAGGACCTGGCGCTGACCGTGTTTGGCGCGGCCGGCGCGCTCACGCACGGCGTGGCGCTGCCGCTCTTCACTGTCGTCATAGGTGCCGCCGCGCGGGGTGCATGCGATGCATGACGTCTTTCGATGTCACTGCTCTCCAGCGCGCAGCCTGACGTGCCGCGGTGCACCCGGTGCAGGCAGGGTGCTGAATGTCATCGGCGGCGCAGACCCCAGCGCGCCCGGCGCGCTGCTGGCCAGCCTGCGCAGCGTCACGCTCGACTTTGTCTGGATCGCCATCGTCGCTCTGGTGACGGGCTTTGCGGAGATGGCATTCTTCATGATGGCCGGTGCGCAGCATGCGCATGACATGGCAGAGATGGCCTCACTCATAGATGAGGCGCAGCATGTGCATGTCATTGCCCTCTTCATGATTACCATGCCCTTCTCGTTGTTACCGTGCGAGACCGCTCTCGAGCTGCGGCTGGCCGGGGTGGGCCGACGCGCGCGCGCGCAGGCGCGCGGCAGTCCACGCGCATCCGCGCTCGCTACCTCGCCGCCCTCCTGCAGCAGGCGCGGCCGGCCGCCCGCCCCGCGCCTGCCTGGCTGCGGGCCCCGCGCGCACGGCCGCCCAGCGCGTATGACCGTCACCCTCCCTTGTGGAGCTCTCAGAGCAGCCCTTGAGCGCGCTCTATGGTCACTCTGACGCCCCTTTTGACCGTGCACCAGGAGGTCGGCTTCTTTGATACGGAGGCCAGCTCGGACAAGGTCATGGGCGCGCTCGCTGAGGACTGCGCCGCCATCCAGACGGCCATGTCTGAGAAGGCGCGCCTGCAGCCTGGAGCGCATTCAACTCTCTTCTTCTCTCTCTTCTCTTCTTTGTTTGCATGGCCAGCTCTGAGACCCTCTTCTTGCGCCACCAGGTGGGGACCGTCTTGCAGCACGTTGGCACATTCATCGCCGGCATGATCATTGGTACGCATGCCCAGTCAAGCTCCCTTCGTGGACCGCCATGCCTGCCAGCCTCGGCAGCAGGCCGTTTTGCGGCCTTCACCGTGCTGCCATGCTGATCTCCAAGCTTCCAGAGGCTGTAAGATTGCTCCAAGGCATGTGCATGCTGAGCCATGCCATCCTGTCACCAAACAGACACATGCAGCCCTATGCATGGCATGCATGTCGGCAGACACTTGGCGGCAATCATAGCGCAAAGCATGACGTCTGTCAGGTGCAGGACGTTGCATAGGAATGGTGGTCACGCCACATACACATACTCCTCAGTTGCAATGCATAATTCCTTCACGCCTATCAAGGCCAAGCAAGCACCATCCCTGTGATAAACACAACTGACTGCAGCCGCGCGCGCGCAGCATTCACCAAGAGCTGGTCGCTCACACTGGTGCTCCTGGCGCTCGTGCCCGTGCTGGGCAGCGTCGGCTATGGCATCGCGGCCGCGTCGGCCAGGCTGTCGTCGCGCGCGACCGCCGCGTACAGCGACGCCGGCGCGCTGGTCGCCGAGGCGCTCGGCAGCATCCGCACGGTGCTCGCGCTGTGCGGCGCGCCCGTCATCGTCAAGACCTATGCCGCGGTGCGGGCGGCTCGGGGCGCTGCGCTCGCACGCGGCCCCGGAAAGCAGGGGGGTGTGTGTGCACCCGGTTCATGCCCCGGGGTGCGTCAGCCACGCGCCAGCAGCGACGTGCAGATCATGCAGGGCACGCACACCCATACTGGGCTGCTGCACCAGGACAAACCTGCAGGCTGGTCAGGCGTGTGGAAGGCGCATGCTGCGGCAGCCTGAGCCTGAGCCAAGCCAAGCACGGCAGCCACACTCATCACCTGCACAGCATCGACCGGTGTGCAGCACGCTGAGTCCCGCACACCGTGCGGAAAGGAAGGGGCAGAATGCAGAATGCTGCTCAAGGCGACAGGTATGCGGCGCCGGCCGCCGACCGGGCGCGCAGCGCCGCAGGCGCTCGCGGAGCCGACGCGGATCGGCAAGGCGCAGGGCGCGCTGTACGGCGCGACGCTGGGCACGGCGCAGGGCGCGTTCCTGTGCTCGTACGCGCTCGCGCTCTGGTTCGGCTCCACGCGCGTCCAGGCCGGTCAGCTCACGGGTGCGCGCTCGGCTGCGCTCGCGGGCAGCCAGCGCGCGTACGCGTTCTTGATGCATTCAGTTGTAGCAAGCTTGGGACGACATGAGACTCATGCCAGTATTGGCTGGCCACGCTACACCATGATGACTGGCGCCGGCCGGCCGCGCAGGCGGCGAGGTCATCACAGTGCTCACGAGCTCCATCATCGGCATGATGAGCCTCGGCCAGGGTGCAACATGCTCTTAAATCTGTTTCCTGACTGCATGACAGTGCGCGCTCCTTTGCTACCCATGGCACGCAACGCAGCTCTTTAGGAGCTCGCGTCATCACAAGCTCGCGTGCAATGATATGTGGTTCGGCCATCTGCAGCATGCAGGCCTGTTCCAGTAGGATCCATATCGCAAGGTTTGATAGCAGTCTGCAGAGTGTTCACAAGGTGGACCATGCAGTGCAGCGCAGCTCGTGACAGGCACGTCGACTCACGGCACCCCCTGCTTCGCGCCCAGCGCTGCCGGAGGCGGTGCACTTCCAGCGCGGCTGCGCGGCCATGCGGCGCCTGCTGGACGTCATCGAGCGGCGGCAGGCCATGGCCGCGGCGGACGGCGGCGCCACGCTGGCCGGCGTGCGCGGCGAGCTGGCGCTGCAGGGCGTCGTGTTCGCGTACCCCGCGCGGCCCGAGCACCCTGTGCTCAAGAGGCGCGTGCCGTGCAGGGCCTGGCTGAGAAGAGGGCGCACGCCCTCACCGTGACTCATTATATGCCTGCACGACCTTGCCACTGCGGCCTGGGCTGTGCTGCAGCCGCAACGCCCAGCCTGCCATGGCAAAAAAGTACAGTGGCAGCGCATGCTTCGCTGCACATTGCGGTTGACTAGTGTATGAGTCAGACGAGCTACATGGCTTCCGCTTCAAGGCAGGCAAGAAGCGGTTTAGCAAAAGGATGGCAGCCAAGCATGCCCGCCCGACGCTGTTGAGGGACCTGCCGGTGGCGGCTGACAGGCGGCAGCGCGCAGCGTGGACCTGCGCGTGCCTGCCGGCACGACGCTGGCGCTCGTGGGCGAGTCCGTCAGCGGCAAGTCCAGCATCGTGCAGCTCGCCTGCCGCTTCTACGACCCCGACCAGGGCGCCGTGCGTGCTCCCGCCAGTGCACCGATCCTGCGTCTAGGCAGACCCGCAGTCCCAGCCAGAAAGCGACGACCCTGCATGCACCACCGATGTGTACAAATGCAACGCCTTGCTTTGTCCCTGGTATCAGAAACATATGTGCGCACCTGCCACGGTGCCAGCACTCGTACTTTTTGCAAACACACATGATCACCCACAAGTGCTTTCAGACACACCGCGAGGAGGCCATTTGCGCCGGCACCAGGTTGCCGCGTCTGCGCTTGCGCCGATCCTGCCGCGCGCGCGCAGGTGCTGCTGGACGGGCACGACCTGCGCACGCTGTCGCTGCCCTGGTACCGCGCGCGCGTGGGCCTGGTCAGCCAGGAGCCGACGCTGTTTGGCACCACCGTCGCGCGCAACATTGCCGCGCTCACCGACGCGAGCGACGCCGCCATTGTGGCGGCCGTGCAGGCCGCCAACGCGCACGGCTTCATCATGGCGCTGCCGCTCAAGTGCGTCGACATCTTTACGCTAGCATGCAGCTCGCTGGCTGTCGTATCAGAGCGTGATGGTTCAAAGCTTACCCTGATTTGGCGTGCGTGGCAGGTATAACACGCTCGTGGGAGAAAAGGCGCGCTCCTAAGCATGCAGCGCTCTTGCTCATGGGTAACCACACACTGCGAGATGTGTTGAAGTCATGCATGTGCTGTGCTGCAGGGCATCCAGATGAGCGGCGGCCAGGTGCGGGACTTGCTGCACCTCTCTGCCGCACATGCCTTGCTTCTGGTTGCTGACGTGGCGCTCCAGAAGTGCTCCAGAAGCAGCGCATCGCCATCGCGCGGGCCATCCTCAAGAACCCCGACGTGCTCCTGCTCGACGAGGCGCGGCCCGGGTACCTGTCGAGCTTGCGGCATTGCTATGCTCCATGGGCTTGCACGACCGCATATAGGGTAGGGTAAATTGGGGGTGCATGACCAATACATTCTGAGCATGCGGGGAACGCAGGCCACAAGCGCGCTCGACAACGCCAGCGAGCGCGTCGTGCAGCAGGCGCTCGATCACCTGGCCAAGGCGCGCGCGCGGGGGCTGCGTTTGCTTACGGGACATGTGCAGGCGCTGCGAAGTCTCTCAGCCATGCGTGCATCGCAAGAGGGCCTGTACATTCAAACCGTTAAGTTTGCAGCGCATGCGTGGTCCGCCATGCGCACCAGGCACAGGCCGTCATGTGAGTTGCTGGATACAGTAGCAAAGTGATGGGCAGGTCGAGTGTCGAAACAAAGCTTGACAGTTTGGCGCCCTCCTGCTCAGCGCAGGACCGCACCACCATCATCGTCGCCCACCGGCTCAGCACCATCGTCAACGCCGATGCCGTGGCAGGCGCGGCTGCACTGCGTCGCATCGCCGCGCCGTAGACATTAGCAATGCAAATCTGTGTGCTCGACGGCAATAGCAGCTCATGTCAGCTGCAGGAACATGCAAGTCCCTGATCACAGGGGTGCGCGCGCACAGTGGTCAGCCAGGGCAAGATTGTTGAGATGGGCGGTTACGCGGAGCTGAGCCACGCCGGCGGCGCGTTTGAGGCCCTGATGCGGATCCAGCAAGTGGGCGCCCAGGCTGACGCGCCCGTCAGGTCCGGCGCCGGTGCTCCCGAAGAGGCCGGCGGCGGCGCCAAGGACGCCGCCCCTGCGCTCGGCGTGGAGAGCACCCACAGCGTCAGCAGCGCTGCGGCCGTCCAGGTCCGCACGGGCCGCCGCGCCGGGCCAGTCATGCCCGTGATCGACCTAAGCTGAGGGGCTACGGTCAGAGGAGGACGCTCGCCCCAACAGCAGTGGGCACTGAGCAAGCTGCCGGCGCTGCGGCGAGCCGTCTGCCAGCCCTTATTCCCCCGCTTCCCTTGTGGCTCAGGGGCGGCATGCGCGCAGGGCAAGGCGCCGGGCCTGTGCCGGCTGCTGCGCTTCAACCGGCCGGAGTGGCACTGGCTCCTGCTGGGGCTGGTCGGCAGCGCGGGCGTGGGCCTGATCATGCCCGCCTTTGCGCTGTCGCTGAGCAACGTCATCGCCGTGCTCTTCAGCCCGGACTACGGGTACATGACGCGCGAGGCGCGCGCCCAGCACATCCCAGCTGACATGCTGTGAGGGGAGAAATGTAGGCATGCTAGGCTTCAGGTCTCTGTTGGAGAGGTCATACATCGTGCGAATGACCCTGCTTGCTCTTGATCTTGATTGGTCTTATATTTTTGACAGCATGCCCCGGTGCGCCGCGCTGCTCAGTACCGCGCATACTCTCCTGCGCGATCACCAGACAGCCAGCTGCACAGACTCCTCAACGCCGGGGGGGCAGGTGAGGACATGGTGCGCCGTGTTTGCTGCCGGCGGCGCCGTGGCCTTCCTGTCGTGCCTGCTGCAGCAGAGCGGCTTCGCCGCGGCCGGCATGGAGCTCACGCGCCGCCTGCGCCTGCTGGTGCTGAGCACGCTGCTGCGCCAGGCGCGAGCGAGCGCACATGCCTGTGTCAGTCAATGCCACTCATCGTGCAGGCACACAGGCGTGGCTATTGTGTTGAGGGCTGTATCTAGGGCAGAGCCCTACCCTAACCATACCATAAAGTGAGAACCCACAAGCACGGGCGAGCCCGCAGCGCCGCGGCGCAGGAGGTCGCCTTCTTCGACGCGGCGGAGAACGCGAGCGGCGCGCTGGCGGCGCGCCTGGCGGCCGACACGGCCGCGGTGCGCGGCGCGGTCGGCGACCAGCTCGGGGCGCTCACGCAGTCGCTCGTCACGTTTGTTGCAGGTGGCCGCCTGGCGCTCTGCGTGCACGGCCCTGTGCGGCGCCCCGGTGCATGCGCTGCTCCTGGGCCCACAGCTGCCCCTCTAACGCCCGCCCCGCGCGAAACATGCTGCAGCAGCGCATGCGTGCTTTACGACGTCGATGTGCAGTGTGCGGCACATGCTGACGCGGCATCGAGGGGTGGGCAGGCTACGCGATTGCCTTCACGTACAGCCGGAAGCACACGCTGGTCAACAGCACATGTCTCTGCATGTCAGCGAGCGTGCGCTGACAGGCATGTGCTGACATGGCATCGAGGGGGGCGCGCAGGCTACGCGATAGCCTTCACGTACAGCTGGAAGCTCACGCTGGTCATCAGCGCGAGCGTGCCGCTCATTGCGCTCGCCGCCCTCATGCAGGGCCGGGTGATGTTCGGGCTCAACGCGCAGGCGCGCACAAGCGGCCCGCACTCCCGCCCGGCGCGCCTGCCTGCGCCTGGCTGGACAGCCATGCCACGCACCTGGCCGTGCCAGCACAAGCACGGCTCTTCCGTGCACGTAGCCGCACCGTGCATGCAGTGAGAGCGAGGCCGCTGGTGCTTGCGCGCGCGCCTCTGCGCGCCGCACCAGGCAGCACCGATCGCACGCGGCCGCAGAGGCTGGGCAGTGCGCGCGGCGCCCGCCTGCTGCGCCTGCGCCTGCGCAGGCGTGTCATGCGCCTGCGCCGCGCCGCGCCAGGTCAGCAAGGCGGCGGACCTGGCCAACCAGACGGCCGCCGAGGCCGTCGGCGCCATCCGCACGGTCGCCGCGTTCGGCATGGAGGCGGCCCTGGCGGCGCAGTTCGCGGCGGAGCTGCGCGCGCCATGGCGGCAGTTCCGCCGCACCGCGCTCGTCACCGGGCTCGCGTTCGGCGCCAGCATGGCCGTGCTGTTCATGGCGCGCGCCCTGCGCGCGCGCCTGCCTCCCGCCCCCTGCGCCTGAGCCGGTGGATGGCCTGCGGGTGTCTGTTGCATACTGCGGCAGCCGGCTCCAGCACTGTCTGAGCAGTGCACCCCTTTGACTCGGACTGTTGACATGAGCCTCCGTAAGTCAGTTATGCTGCACTTCTCGAGCGACCTCCTCACCTCCCTCATGCAGGTGTACGCGCTGGCCTTCTGGTTCGGCGGCGAGCTGGTGGCTTGGAACCAGGCCAACCTGGGGGATGTGCTCAAGGTGCCGCGGCTCTGCTCTGCTCTGTTTTCACACTGCAGCGCCGCCCAGCTTTCCTGTCTGAGTGGGAATGAACTTGGCGCGCCGCGCAGGTTTTCTTCGCTATAGTCTTGGCCGCGTTCGGTGCGCCCCGCACGGCCGCCTGAGCGCACGCCTGCAGCTGAGCACAGCGCCTGACGGAGCCCGTGTGCCGCGACAGGTCTGATGTGCGCTGCCCGCCCCGGCGCCTGTCGGCGCCTGTCAGGTGCCTCCGCAGGCCTCCGGAACCCTCTGCCATAGACAGACACCCCGGGGCGCGCTGCGCGGCAGGCAGGTGCAGCTCGCGTTCCCGGACCTGACCCGCGCGCAGAGCGCCGTGCTGCGCGTCTTCGCGGTGCTCGATCGCGCGAGCAAGATCGACCCGAGCGCCGCAGGCGCGCTCGCCGCCCGCGGGCATGCTGCGCTGGGCGGCCGCACTGCCTGCATGCCTGTGCTGGAACAGATGCGATCGCGCCCATGCGGCAGGGCGCACGCTCGGCACCGTCAAGGGCTGCCTCGCGCTGGAGGGCGTCCACTTTGCCTACCCGCAGCGCGCGGGGACGCCGGTGTTCGCGGGGCTGTCGCTGGACGTGCAGCCCGGCGCGTCGCTCGCGCTGGTCGGGACGTCCGGCAGCGGCAAGTGCGCTGGCCCGCCCGCCCGACGCGCGTGCTTAGCGTGTCGGCCGCTGCGGCAGCCGCCTGGTCCGCAGCGATATGCTGCACACCGCGCAGATCGTCCTTACTTTCCCTCATCATGTGCGTCTAGGGTATAATTGGTGTTCAAAAGAAAAGGGCAGCGGCCGCCTGGTCAGCATTGACATGCTGCGCGCCGGGCAGGTCGTCCGTGATCTCCCTCATCATGCGCTTCTACGACGTCAGCGGCGGCGCGGTGCGCGCTACGCCAGCCACAGACATGCATGTGACTGGTGCCGCACAGGCGGAGAGCACGCTATTTACTGCTGTTCAAGCCCTGCCGCAATGCGAGCGCCATTGTGTGCACTGGCCCGTTGCCAAGCTGTTGCGCCACGAGTGGTGCGGGCGCCAGGTGCGGCTGGACGGCGTGGACATCCGCGAGCTGAGCCTGCTGTGGTACCGCGGCCAGCTCGCGCTCGTCAGCCAGTGCGCCCCTGCAGCTTGTGCTGCAGGGAGTGTGTATCTTGCGGGCATCCGTGAAACGTGCAAGTTTTACATGTCACACCGCGACATGTGCATGCCTGCTGCTGGCGTTGCCCCTGCATGTTGTAGTCAACCCTGCAGAATGCTGCACAGTCACAGCGTGCGCTGCTGCCAGACTCGGGCCACGCGCGGCTGCGGGCGCGCGCCAGGGAGCCCGCGCTCTTCACGGGCACCATCCGCGAGAACATCGCGGGCTGGCGCGACGTCAGCGATGAGGAGGTCGCGGCGGCCGCCGCGGCGGCCAACGCGGCGGGCTTCATCTCGCGCGCGCCGGACGGCTACGCAACCAAGGTCAGCGATCAACATGCATAAGTGTGTGTGAGAGCGAGTGACGACTGCTCATTGCAAGCTCCAAAGCGCATGAATCGCTTGTATAGACTACCCAGCCTAGTATTTTTCCGCAGAAATTACTGACCTGCTGACCGTCTATAACCTCTTTCTTGTCAGTGCTGCTCCGCTGTGCCCACGCGAGCTCATGGCTTCCATGAAGGCAACGTCGAGCGAGGTGTGGGTGCAGACTCAGGCTGCGCGCGCAGCTGGGCAGCGGCGGCGGCGTCCAGCTGAGCGGCGGCGAGAAGGCGCGCATCGCAATTGCGCGCGCCATCGTGCGGCAGCCGCGCGTGCTGCTGCTGGACGAGGCCACCAGCGCGCTGGACGCCGAGAGCGAGGCCGCCGTTCAGGTGGCGCCTTCCCTGCTCAACGTCACAGTGAGAGCGCCCGAAGCCATGCAAGATGCAGTGTTTCAGACGCCAGTGCTGCCCTCGGTTGTGTTAGACGGCCCGTCTGCATGATGCAGTGCAGTGCACTGTCGGGCGGCGTGCATGTGCGATGCTTGTGCTCTGCGTGGCAGAGATGCATACTGCAACCCTGCATCCAGCCAGGCACTGCGTCGTCTTAGGACAGCTGTGCGGCCCTGACACCCATTGAAATGGTGACATGGCACAGGAAAGGCGTTGCCCTGCAGGCATGCAATTTGCTTGAAACAAACCATGGCGCATCAGCTGCGCTTGGCTGCGTTGCGCGCAGGCGGCGCTGATACCGCTCATGGCGGGCCGGACCACACTGGTGGTCGCACACCGCCTCTCCACGGTGCGGCACTGTGACACGATCGCCGTGCTGGAGGCGGGTCGCATCCTGGAGTCTGGCCCGCATGCGGCGCTGCTGGCAAACCCCAGCGGACCCTACGCGCAGCTCGTGCGCCACGCGCAGGGCTGAGCGCTTGCATCTTGATGTGCATGCATAGGTGCATTACGACCTCTTCTAGGCCCGGCAAGCTTCTTAGGCAGACAAGGTGATGTGACAAGCGAGTTCTTCTGTGGTCAGGGAAACCGGAGCGGGTTATGCAGGGCTCAGGAAGGCATGGGATGCAGGAACACTTTGCTAAGGTGCACTGTGCATACATGAAATGTGTAGCAGTGCGTCAGGATTGGTGCTGTGAGAGCCGGGACCATGAGCAGTGGGGGGTGGAGTCCCTTGCTTGAGACTCATATGAAGATGCATCTTCTTCTCTTTCCTTGGGTGCTGTGTGGTGTTCAGAGTGCAGTTCAGGCATGAATTTGATGTAGAGGTGTGCAAGGGGCAGTCGACCTGCAGTTCGCAGTCTCTGCGCAGCCTCACCATCACACGCTGGCATGCGTGTGCGCTCACAGGCAGCGCAGTGCACATGCAACTGTCACGTTAAGTCACACAGCAAGAGATGCCTGCCAAAGCAGATGCAGTCGCCCAGCGCTATTCTTCGTCAAAAGCAGCTCCCCCGACAGCACACCGTCTGTGGTGCCGAGCGCAGTGCCTCTGACGCACCCGTGATGCAGAGGGAGAAGAATGGGGATGAGGAGAAGGGAGGGATAGCACCAATCGCCACCCCTCGCAGTGGCGCTGGCAGCAAGGGCCGGCTCTTCTCCAACGTCACACCGGGGTCGATGCGGCACACCCCAGGAACGACCTTTGGCAGCGCAGCGCTGGTAGCAGGCACCACTGTCGGCGCAGGTGAGCGCTGGGTTGTTGCTGAGTGTGTTGTGCTGCTCGAGTGCAGTAAAGAGAAGCACTTGCGCGCTGGTAGACACACGCTCATACCCACTGCTGCAGGTATTCTGGCGCTGCCTTATGCAACACAGGTGAGCATATGATCCTATGCAAGCTGCGGCGTGCTCATGTGAGTGGATGCCTTTGTATATTGCTAGATTGCTGGGGTGTTACAGGAGGCCGGCTTTGCAGCCTCCAGCGCGGCCCTTCTCGCCACGTGCGTGTACTCTATCATTACAGGTGCGGCCTTCACTGCCAACAGCAAGCTTGCCGCTGTCCTCCAGCCTCCAGTAGAGACCTGACCACACAGTCAAGTAGTGCGCTCTCTGGACGCCCTGACAGAGGCGTGTTGTCGTGCAGGTCTGCTTGTGGCGGAAGTGTCTGTGAACTCTATGTGTGAGCTGGGGCAGGCGCGGGCCCTCGCAATGCTGGCAGGCCTGCCCTGGAGCTGCTTGCAACAGGCGGGCGATGGTCTTGTGATTCGCGCTGCTGTAGGTCAACACCAATTAATTATCTTTCTGTGCAGCTCCAGACCTCACTGCAAACATTATAGGAGCTACTGCAGCCTGTCGGGCTTGGAACCTTTGCCTGTGACGTAGACGCTCACTTTTCTGAGCTGGGCATAATGGCTGTTACGAGCCCAAGCATCAGGGCTTCGTGCACACCCAGGGTGGCGTGTCGCTGACGTCCATGGCGGAGCGCACGCTGGGCAAGCCCGGCGCGCGCTTCGCCGGCGCGACGTACCTGTTTTTGCACTACGCCCTGCTCGTTGCTTGTGCGCCCTGCCGTGTGCGTCCGGCCTTGCTATGCAACAGCTGCTTGCCGAGCACTTGCGTCATAGTGCAGCTCTCGCCTGGCTTTGTAGCTGGTGATTTATATCATATCCTCAGCATCTGAACTTCAATTTGTGCTTCTATCAGCACAGGTAAACAGGGCTGGTAGCGCATATGTGAAACCAGTGGGTAATCGCAGCGCTGTGCCGCGTGGCAGACATTGCAAAGGCAGGCAATATTGTCGGCGACGCGGCGGGCGCGCCGCATGCGGTGGCCGCAGTGGCCTTCGCGGCTGCCTTCACAAGCCTCTGCTTCTGGAGCCCGCCGCGCGTGCTGGATCGCGTGAACTCCGCGCTGGTCGTCATGGTCGTGGGATCGTTTCTGGTGAGCACTGCACGCTGCTTCCTCTGCCCATGCACAGTTATGTAGCATTCTCTCCAGCATCAGCAGTCCCGCGCAGCACGAGGAGGTGGAGTGGGACACAGTGTGTCCTGCGCGGCAGGCGCTGCTGCTTAACAACCATGACGATATGCTCCACTGATGGAGTCTCGTTCTGATAGCGTGCTGCGCTTTTAGCGAAGGCGTTACCTGATCACACGCGGTGCGCCCGCAGGTGCTGCTGGCGCTGGCGAGCGGCGGCATGGAGACGCGCGCACTGTCGCGCGCGAACTGGGCGGCCGTGCCGGCCACGCTGCCGGTGCTGTCGCTCGCTTTCGTGTACCAGAACGTTGTGCCGGTCATCGCCTCCAACCTGGAGGTGCGGGACGGGGAACCCTCCCTATGTCAGCCATCCCATGCAGCCCGCTTTGCCCGGCCGCTGCTTTGATGCAATGCATGTCTGCGCCTCGATTGACCATGCTTCCTCATTTGGTACTTGGCGCCAGGCAAAGTGCAAGGACCGATGCATGGACAGGTCTGCTGCGCGGAACGCAGCCAGGCAACGACACGCACAGCTAGAGCTTGGCCCCGGGCTGGACCGTGCAACGCGCAGGGCGACATCAGGAAAGTGCGCACGGCGGTGGTGGCCGGCGTGGCCGTCCCGCTGGCCATGTTCCTGGCGTGGGATGCCGTGATCCTGGGCAGCCTGGGCGGCAGCGGCGGCGCGGCGCGCGCGGACCCCCTGGCAGCGCTGGCCTCGACCTCGCCCGCGGTTGGTGTGTTGATACAGGTTCGTGCATGTGTTCATGTCCTGGGAAAGGGTGGACTTGCATGCGCGGTGAGCTGGCCAAGTCCCGGCCTGCGACAGCTGCCTGGCGTGGGCGCATCTGTGGCTCACGTGCGGATCGCCGTTGGGTCTGCAGCCTGTGAGACGGAGCTGCAGGGCTGTTGCCTTCACTTAAGTACCTTGTGGTATTAGCCTTGGCTGTCGAGGAAGGGTGTCAGATGGCTCAGATCACATCATCACAATTAGCTCGATAGACAGCGCACTGCCTCAGTACAACGGCTGGTTGCTGTCACAGCATGGGGGGTCGGGATGCGCGCTGCCCGCGCGCGCAGGCCTTCTCGCTGCTGGCCATCGCGACCAGCTACATCGGCTTTGTGCTGGGCCTCTCTGACTTTTTGGCTGACTACCTGAAGGCGCGCGGCGCACCTCGCCTGCCGGACGCACCCGCCGTGCTTGTCCGCATGTGAACCAGCACCATAACAAAGCATGCCACCGCAAGGTGCTTACCAAGGAGCACTTGCGGGCCGCCTGGTGCGTGTGCATGCGCGTGCCACCACATCTGTGCATGCTATACGACATGGCCCATGACCTGTTGCGGCTGGCGCGCGCAGCTGCCGTCCGGGCGGCCGCAGGCGGTGCCGTATGCGCTGACCGTCGGCCCGCCGCTGGTGCTCGCCCTGTCTTTTCCAGACCTCTTCTTCCGCGCGCTCGACGTCGCGGGGACGTACGGGCGCGCTGCCCCGCTTAGCCTGACCGACATGGTGCAACGCTCGTGACCATGACACTCGGCGTACACAAGCGCGAGCGCAGGCTTGTGGAGGTTTTATGTGCAGCAGCATTGCGCAGCACTTTCTGCAGCTTTGCATGGCCGTCCCAGGATTTTGCTTCATATAACGCTGCCGCACGTTGCTGTGCGCCGTCAGTGGCCTGCCTTTCATGGCATGACCAACCTGGTGGCCGCAGCGGCGAGTGTGTGCGGCATGCTGGAAGAACGGTTTGCGTCCGCGCGCACAGGGTGCTGGTGCTGTTCGGCATCCTGCCGGCAGCCATGGCCTACAGCGAGCGGTACGGCAACACCACGCTCACCCAGGTCCAGGTGACGACCTCGCACCCCAAGCGGGCTGTGCTGCATGCCTGTGCGCGCAGGTGTGCAGCCACTCAACAGCATGCGCGGGCATCTCACGACAGAAATGCAGTTTTTGCTTTTCGGTGTGCGTTGTTTTGTATAGCATGGGCTTGCGTGTGTTGTAACCCTATTGTGGCGGGCCTGCACGACTTGGACACCACGCACAAGGTATTTGCACACAACAGTGATGATGCCTTGAGCTCTTATGCCTTGTAATGTGCTTACGCGGTCCTGCTGACTTGCGTGGCAGGTCGTGCCGGGAGGGAAGGCAAGCCTTGTGGTGGTGGGCGCGCTGGCGGCTGCCATTATCACCAACCAGCTGCTGTCCACGCTGGCTGGCAGCTTCACGTGACTGTATGACGCTCTCACGCGACTGGTTTATGCACAAACCGCCTCAAGTCCAGCCAGGCAGGCAGCATGGCAACCCCCCATGCTGCGCATGCAGCACAGCGGCAGGTGCTTGACAGTTTCAGCGGCGACATCTGCCAGTTCAGTTGTTTCTCAGCCCTCACACAGTCACAGGCCTGTTTGCACCACTGGCCACATAATACACCTGCCAGTGTGTCCTCCACATTGGAGGACCAAAGTGTGGGCCTGCGCTGCATCAATGCGCCGCCCGGCCCGTACATGTACTGCAATGGCAGCGAGGCATGTGCCCAGCACGGCACAAAGCGCATGGTATGGCGGATGTGGGCAATGAGCAACTTATCACAGCATGACTAGGGTATGCGTCAGGCACCCACAGAGTCGCCAATGAGCTGCACCCCCGCACGAGGGGCCCCTAGGCGGCTGCGCGCGCGGAGCGCTCCTGTGCCAGGAAAGCAGACGCCTCCTGGTACCGGCTCTGCAGCGCGCGGACCAGCTCCTCCGTGCTGCCAAAGCGCCCGCCGCCGCCGCCGCCGCCGCCGCCGCCGCCGCCGTTGCCTCCACCGTGGGCGTCACCGCCGTCGGCACTGCGAATCACCGCAGAGGCCGGCTGCGAGGCAGGCTGCGCCTTGGTCAGGTTGGGTTCAGGGTACGCAGTTGCAGCTGGCGGCTGTGGCACGGGCGCGCCCGCCGCTGCAGCTGGGATGGCGGCTGGCGCCGCCAGCGAGTCTGGCCCTAGACCCAAGAGCGGCGGCGGCGGACCAGCCGCAGGCGGGCGGGGTACTGCCGTGCCCCTCACATGCAGCTCAGCGGCCTGGCTGTCATGCGAGACCCAGCCGCTGGGGTGGCTGCCCTGGGCGTCGGCCATACGCGCTCCTGGGCCAGATGCCTCACCCGCCCCGCTCCGACCGCCAAGCGCCTCTCCATGCCACGCGGTTGATGGCACGTCACAGTCGGGGACAGCCTGGCCGGCGGCTGACGCGCCCGCGCCGCTGCCGGGCTTGGCATGGCTGGCTGGAAACCCGACAGCGAGCGGGCCAGCCGGCATGTCGCCCGCCGGCGCGGCCAGCCCGAGTCCCGCGCGGATGGCCAGGGAGCCGCCTGGGTCCCCCGCCTCCAGGAAGCGCAGCCGGCCCTCCACCACCGTCAGCCGCGCGGTCAGCGCCGCGCGCTCCCCGCGCGCGACAGCGGCGGCTGCGTCAGCCGCCGCCGCGCGCGCAGCGGCCGCCGCCGCATCGTCTGCGGCCGCCGCGGCCGCCGCCTCGGCCGCGGCCAGGCGGCGCTCCAGGCCGCCCATGAGCTCCGCCAGCCCCAAGCCCTCAGGGCTCATGGTGCACCAGGCCCCCGCGGGCATGCCTACCTGGCCTCTGGCGGCCGGCGCAGCCACGGGGCCTGCGCGCGAGCTGGCAGCCCACGCGCGCGGCTCTCCACACGCGCCGGGTGCAGGCGCGGGCCCATCCCAGCCCTGCTGATGGCCGACAGGGTCCAGCGCTGCGGCGCCAGAGCGCGTGGGCGCGCCCAGGAGCCAGTGCGGCGGCTGCCTGGTGGGCGCGCCACGAAGCTGGTCCGCCCCGCCCGCCCCATCTCCGTGCTGTCCCATGGCGCCTGAATCAGGTCCGGCCGTTGCGGCCCCGGCCTGCGGGCGCGGCAGCTGCGCGGGCCGCAAAGCGGGCTCGCTGCCGCGTGCGTCGGCTGCAGCTGGAATCGAGCAGTGCCCCCTCGCCTGCGGACCCTGCGCCTCCTCGCCCTGGTCCAGTCCCAGCGCCTCCTCGGCGCCAAAAGCCGGGTTCAGCCGCCAGGCGCCGGGCGGCAGGTGCGCACCCATGCGGCCGCCGGGATTGTGCCCATGGCCCTGGCTCGGCCCTGGCTGCCAGGCGGCGCCTCTCGCGCGCGCCGCCGCAGCGACGCCGCCGCGCCAGGCGCGTGGCTCCGGCTGCTCGCCTGCGTCCGGGTCGTCACGGAGGGTCTGCTCTGCTCGGGAGGGCCTTCCCTCAAGTCGGGCGAATGCAGCGCCCGTGCGCCCAACGCCAATGCTCTGTGCGGCGGCCTGCGCGGGCGGCGGGCCGCGGCGCTGGCTGCTGCTGGGCAACGCCGCGTGCAGCGGCGGGCGGGCAGGCGGGGCGTGCACCGCCTCCGCGCCTCCATTGCCCCGGACTTCCTGCATGTACGCAGGCACCGTTTACAGCGCAGCCCTCCCTATGCCATGCTGCCATGGCCGCGCCTGACAGCACTCTGCCGGGCGTGCAGCAGCGCCTGTGCACTCTATGCACACTTGCTTGTGAGGCAAGCCCCAACGCCAATGAGCAAGACACAAGGCGTGCAGCAGGTGTCTGTCTGCTACCACGAGTCATGCGTGGCAGCAGGGGTCGCAGCCTATGCGGCAGGTGCAAACAGGATCCGTCCAGGGCGTCGGAAGCGCGCCTGCGGGGCGCGCTTGGAAGTCGCATCACCGCCGTTGGCCAGCGTCGCTACCTCGTTCTCTTTGCCGCGGCTCCAAGGCAATGCCAGCTGCACGCACCGCCGCATTTTCTGTCAGCCATGTGGCGCCCCACCTGGAAGCTGATAGAGCCAGGACAGAGGTTCGTGCAGGTATGGCCGCATGGCCAACATGCAAGCGTCCAGCCCGCGAGGGGTATCAGGAGCACTGCTTGCCTGCAAGAGTCGCTCTGCACGAGAGTGGGGCCTGGCAAAGAATGACACCAGACAGCTTGACAACCATCGGGTCACAAGTACCAGAGAAAAGCTGATTTGGCTAAAGAGTCCCGTCCTACATGCGGCTGAACGGGCTAGTTCTTAGCAAGGTCGCGTAAGGTCAGACTGGGCGCGCGCTGAGGGTACGTGCGCTGCGGGTGGCGGAGGTCGCGCACCCTGGGCGGCGCCGCCGCGGCAAGCCGCTGCCGCCGCACCTCCGCATTGTGGCGCTCCTTGGCCACCTGGATGAGGCTGTGCAGGAACAGCACCTTGCGCTCCGCAAAGCCCTGCGCGCGCCCCTTCTGTCAGCAGGCAGCACCTAGTGTTGGTCGGCTGGCGCTGCCAGTTGGGCGTCCGGTCAGGTGAGCCATGCCGCGCGTGCCTCAGGCACAGACTATGAGGTCAGGCAGGCCCTACGGTGGAGGCTAGGAGGGAGGGCCACCGTTTCTCGCAATACCCCTGTACGTCTCACCAGACAGGGTGGCTTGTGGTAGCCTGGCGGCGCACCTCTCAGGACTGCGCTTGCGCGCTTGCTCACCACACCGTCGGTCACGCGCACGGGGGGAGCGGGCGCGCGCTGGGGGCGCGCCTGCTCCAGGAACTGGCCGCAGGTGAGCACCGGCTTGAGCCGGAAATGGTCCCGCGCCAGCTTCAGCACCGCATCCAGGAAGCGCGCGTCCGTCTTGCCGTGCAGCTGCGCGGGGGCGCGCGCCGGTCAGGCGGCGCGCCGGCGTGCGCGCTCTCGCGCGAGGCCGGTGACAGGGAGTCCCAGGAAGCCTGCAGCGTCCCAGGCGCTGCGAGCAGCGGCGCTGGCAGGCAGACAGTCCGCCTTGGGGGCGCGCGCTGCGTGCGCGAGTCCACCCCCCATGTGGGGCCGCGCGCCTCATAGCCGCTGGCCGCCACGTCCAGCGCCACGTGCCGGCTGAAGCGCAGCAGGACGTAGTGCAGGACTGGCAGGATGGCCGCGGGATCGCCCGTGCGCAGCCTGCGCTCCAAACATCCAGCGCCCGCTGACGTTGCGCTGATATAGGCGCAGGCTTGAGTTCGACGCAGTGCCGTCAGCAGCTGCCTTTGCGTGCAGCCAGCGCCCAAACATCCAGTGTCGCCCCAGCGCGCTTGTGACTGCCACGCTGGGATGCAGGCGCCTGTGCGCCTGCGCCTCACGCCAGGACGCGCACCCGCCCAGGTCGACCTCCAACGGGTACTTGATGTGGCGGAGCTCCTGGCGCAGGCGCTCGATATTGCCCAAAACATCGCCCGTCGCCATCCTCGCCGGCCTCTGTAACTGCTATGTCAAGGCCATGCTGAGCACGCGCCGGCGCCCCCGATGTCCTCTCGCCTGGGATCGGACTGCAGGCGCTGCTGGCCCGTTTGAAAACAACGGACGCTAGGGCATGCTCTGACCAGGGCCTAGAGTACAGTTCCTAAGCTGGCTCGCCGAGCTGACACTCTCATGAACAGGAGCCAGCGGCTTTTGTTGAGTTGCCGGCTACCTGAAAAGTGCAGAGAATTGTGTTGACCAGGCAGGCTGTTGAGTGCATTGTGAACCACAGCAGCCGGCAGCGCCATGTCCCGCGAGGGCAGCCAAGCTGGCGGTAAGGGGCGCGTGTCGCTGCTCGCCAGGAACCTGCCAATGGACATGAAGTGCGCCGCACGCCTGCGCATGCTTGCCAGGAAGCATGCACTGGAGGCCTTTGCGCCACATTAGCCAAGTGCAGCTGCATGCCCCCGCTCTCCCGCTCCAGCGTCGACCTGTAGGCTTTCCTTTCTTGTGTTGAAGGCGTAAGAGTGCAGGGATTGTGTGTACCGTGCACGGGTGCTGTACGAGATGAATTAAAACACGGCCAGCAGCCTCCACTGCATGCGGTCACGGCCTGTTTCAACATGCCAGACTTGAAGTCTCTGTGGTGTTTTGTGCACTGCAGTGCGCAAGAAGTCAAGGAGCGGTTCGGCAAGTACGGGATGGTGCGCGACGTGTACCTGCCACTCGACCACTACACCAGGCACGCGGCTTGCGCTTACTATGCCATGTCGCGAGCTGAGCTCTAGGCAGGCGTGCAGCTGTGCGTCCCTCAAGCATGCATGGTGCAGAGGCAGCGTCAAGTGCCTTGCTTCCTACTAGGACGTGCTCTTGGCACGTCCAAAAATCTCCACAATAGTGGTCCAGCACGAGTCACCACTGGCAGAGAGCTCGGGGCAAGCTCCTCATGTCCAGTGCTGCACAGAGCCAGGCCACAAGCTGCTGCCAGCCGCGCGCCGGGCCCTGGAGCGCGGCGCCTCCGTCACGCCAAGGCCCCCCAAGCCCAAGGCCCGAGCGCACTGCTGGGAAGCCGGTCAAGACACCGGCCAAGGCCGTGCCCAAGCTGAGCCGGGAGCGCGGCCGAGAGCCCCTGCAGTGCCCGCCAAGCCCCAGCGCAAGAGCCCCGGACGTGTTGGGACAAGGCTAGGCCCGAGCTGACAAGTCGCCGTAGCCCGGCCGCCCGGCCTGGCCGCAGCGCACGCGCCGCCGGTGTGCGACTGGCGCACTCTGCATGCGCTGGCAGGCTCTTGTGCGCGGCTTCTGCCTGGCCTGGTGCCTCTGCTGTGCAGGACAGCTGCTGCCTGCCCCTCAAGGATCTGCCCCCTAAGGAAGCATCTGTAATGTGCCATCAGCAAAAGGACCAACGCATGCTGCGCACAGGGCTTGATGGGGAGCAGCTGCGTCGCTGCGCAGGCACGCTTGCGGGGGGCTGCAGTATACCCCACGTGCGCCTCTGCATGAGACCCTTACCCTGTGTTTGCTGCGCGCCGGCAGGCGGCCACGCGGCTTCGGTTTCATCGAGTTTGTGGATGAGCGGGATGCGGACGACGCCATGAACGCGCTGGACGGCCGGGTCTGGGGCGGGCGCGAGATTACGGTGCGCTGCACCGTTGCGGCGCGAGCAGTGCTCCGCGTTTGCTGTCCCTGACGCTTGTGGCAGGAGACCGCGGCGGCTGTCCGCTGCGTTGCTGCAGTGTCTTGAAAGCCAGAAGGGACTGCCCCAGCCGTCCGCGCACGAGCTCGCAAGCTTTGGTGCATGCCAGGCTGCCGTTTATGGTGCGCGTGCTTGCGCTCGCACCAGCCGAAGAGGCGAGCGGCCGCGCGTCAGGTGGTGCCGTCCAAGCACGACCGCAAGACGCCGCAGCAGATGAAGCGGCTGGACGAGCGCAACGGCCGTGCGCGTCCCGCCCGGGCCCAAGCCGGCCTTTGCAGATGTAGCAAGCGGGGAAGGCGGATGACGCACTGACATGAACGCGTGCCTGTTGCACGTCTTGCTGATTCACTTACACACCTGTTACTGCTTATCAGCAGTGTGTGCGGACCTGCCTACATGCTCTGCGAGCACTGCAGGCGGTTGTCACTTGTCTTTTTCGTTAGAAGCTGTGAATGTCCTTCTGGACAAGTTGACATAGCTTTAGTAATGTGCGCGGGGATGCACAATATTAGGCCTGCACCGCATCTGGTGCAGCAGGCAGGGTGTTTGTTACAGATGATGCCATTTGCTGCCTGCCCTACAGGGAGCCCTGTGCAGAGCGCTCGCCGCCTGCTGAGCCACACTCGTGCAGGGAGGCACCTGAGCCTGCGATGTGAGCGTGCGTGCGCCTCTACGCAGGTGCGAACACACGGAGCCGCTCGCCACGCAGGCGCAGCCGCTCGCCGGGCCGGCGCAGCCGGCGCAGCCGCACGCGCAGCCGCACGCCGCCGCGCCGCGAGGCGCGCCCGCGCAGCCGCAGCCGCAGCCGCCGCGAGCGCAGCCCGGAGCGGCGGTCGCGCCGCGACCGCAGCCCCGAGCGCGAGCGCAGCGACCGCAGCCCGGTCCGCCGCCGGCGCAGCCCGGACCGCAGCCCGGCCCGCGCGCGCCGCGAGCGCAGCCCGCCGCGCCGACCGCGCAGCCCTGCGGAGCGCGGCCGCAGCGCCGACCGCGACGCCCGCAGCTCGGACCGTCGCCGCCCGCGCAGCCCGGCTGAGCGCAGCCCGGCTCGGGAGCGGCGCAAGCGCAGCCCCGAGCGCATGCCGCGCGGCCGCGACCGCGCGCCGCTCAGCCCGGAGCGCCGCCCGGTGCGCAGCAGGCGCAGCGCGGAGTATGACGAGCGTGGCGGGGATGGCGGAGGCGTGCGTGGTGGGCGCACCAGGGAGGACGACGATGGCCGCAGCCCGGAGCGCGGCCAGGGCAGCGCGGAGCGCGGGGACGGCGGCTCGCCCGCCGCACAGCGCAGCCCGAGCGCGCCTGCGGCCAGGTGTGCGCGGCACGCGCCACAGGGATGTGGGTCTGCAACGTGTGCGAGGGCGTTGAAATACTGTCAGAACCCTCTGAGTGAACCAGCCGCTGCAAGGTGAGATCGAGGCATCGTGTACACGGCTCTCGCTGCCAGGCGGTGGCGCGCTGCAGCCCTCACTACGCAGTCTGAGCGCGGTAACGCACGGTGTTCGTAAATGACAGGCAACGGGGTGCCAAAGGGTTGCCAGCAGTGCATGGCGCAGACACTGAGGTTGGGGAGCTCGTACGATTACCGTGCGCGATCTCGTACCAGCAGTTTTCTCAGCAGCTCTGAAGCGTGTCGGGGCTCGCCCTGCCTGCGCAGGAATGGAGGCAACTTCAGCAGCGCGTACGAGGCGCTGCGCGGCGGCGGCGGCGGCGGCGCAAGCGCTGCGCCCATGGAAGATGACGACGGCAAGGCGCACCAGGCGGAGGGCCTCCAGGAGGACGGCGACAGCGAGGGCTCGCCGCCGCGCGGGCGGGACGCCATGTCCCCAGAGTATGCGGAGATGGCCGGCGAGTGAGGCGCCTGCCTTGTTGCTATCCAGGGCCTATGCACAGGAGAAGTGGTGCGGCGACCCGCGCTCACCAGCCAGCGCAGAGGTGGCTGCGGAGGTGCTACATGATGGTGTTGGGCAGGGGGCACTCACAGTGCGAGTCAGCCGTTGCATGGTTGGATCATGCTCCCAACAGCTGTGCATGACCTGTTATGTGTTTTTTGTGGGTGTCTGCTGGCATGGGCTGTGATGTGATCTGCTGTGCATTTGAGATGCTTGTTTGCTTACGTGTGCGCTAGCCTTTGCGGGCTGTGGAGGTTGTGAAGTGCTATGTCTTGCAGCAACCATGAGCTGCAGCGATTGAAAAGCACACTCGCGTGCTGAGTGTGGAGGTACGCATTGAGCTGTGAACCTTCCTGGCCTGCAAAACATTGTACACTGGCTCACGCTCCTCTCGACCTGGACTCACACACCTACAAAAGGAGACAGGCACCCTGTAGACATGCCTTGAGCCATGCAGCCTGCTTCGCCAGGCCAAGCAGAGCTGCACCCTGTTCATGTTGGAGCAGTGCTGCCTCCACTGTGCAGCTGTGACAGTGCAGCTTGGACCAGCAACTGCTTCATGAACGCACTGTCTGCCTCCACTACGAGCCTTCCTTCCCGTAGCTCCAGCGCTCCTGCGGCCTCTGCGACCTGCGCCAGTTCCACAGCCATGGGCGAAGGGGCAGATGTGATAGGCAAGCAGCACATGGGTGGCAGCCTTTCCATGAGAGGCAGCTGCACAGGACACTGGCATTTTTCAAATCCAGAGGGTGGCATCCACAAGTCCAAAGGGAGGCAAGGCCCTGACCTCATGCAGAGACGGCCTTGCGAAGCGGGGGCCCACTTCCAGGCGCCACCCAAGCGGACCCGACAAGTCTGCGCCAGTTCCGTCCCCGCCGCTGGCACCAGGCTGTTCGCCCGCGCCGGCGGAGGCTGCAGGCGCAAGTGGTGTGAGCGGCGTTGCGGCGAGCGCACACAGCCCAGCCTCGTGCAGGGCGGCCACGACGGCCGGCAACTGCAGCGCGCCCCAGGCGCCGCCGTCCGGCGCTCCGTTTATGTGCCCGCCGCTGGCACTGCAAGCAGCCAGGCTCTGCAGGCGCCAGCCGCCAGTCTCGCCTGGAAGCACAGCGCAGGCACGCTCGCTGGGGATGCAGGGGAAGCCAGGTGCGCCGGCCAGCGGGCCCGCCAGCGCAGCCATGCCCACGTGAGGAGACAGCTGTGTCAGCTGCTGCCCAACCTCAACCGGTGCCAACAACGTCTGCACGCCGTCAAGAAGGTTGCTGCTTCGCACTTGACAACACTTGCAGCAAACGTATACTAATGCTGACCCCATTATTATACGAGGAGAAGCTGCACGCAGGCAGCGGCTCAAATAGCCTGTGCAGGCCCAGCCACAAGAGCACTATGTAAACAGTTGCAACATCTTGCGCTCTGCTATGATGTGCGCCTGCGGACCAGCACTCCACAGTCGTGTAGAGTGCAAAGCAGCTCCTTGCACTTTACTATTGCACTTTGTTCTTGTTCGACTGCAGCCGAAGCGCTGCTTGCCCTCGCATGCCTGCTGTCTGATGGGCCCCCCGCTGCATGCATGCCCTAGTTCGCATGCCCTTGCTTGTCAACATCCTGTGTCCAGGCTGCTCAGACATGTTGCTATCTGTGCTGCACAGTCACGTACGTGCTAGCATCAATATGCTACATACTGAACATCAGTTGGGTTCCTTTGCTGCAGACTTCGCCCACCAGAGCAGCCGCTTACGTCATTTTGAAACAAGGTGGATGCCCTGGTGACTGCTTGACAGAGGGAAAGCAGTGCAAGCACGGGTAGGCGTTGCTTGCCTGAGTATACTCAATGCATGTCCAGGTCAGATACTGGTACTGCTGCTTTCGGATAGCATCTCACTGTCAGCCTAGTTCTGGCTGAGTTGCATAGCATGCACTGGCCATCCATACGCGGCTGCTTCAGGCCCGGTAGTGGCAGACGCCGGTGCGCTGCCGCTGTAGATGTTGCCATGCTTGTTGTGTCCAAGAAAGGCCACAGAGGCCATGCGCATGTCGCCCATGCATCTGAGCATGGCCTCGCCTCTGCATTTCCTGACTCAGTCAGATCAGACGCAGGGGTGCAGCAGGAGCTCTTTCCACGTCGCATGCTGTCATCGCCGATGCGGGTACAGCTCTGGAAAGCATCCCTGGCAGCGGCGCGCCTATCCAAGCGTCCCAGGATGCATCGTCGGCGGCGCAGCCCAGACAGCCCATCCCCACAGGCGGGCCCCACTGCCCCGCCACGCCGGCGGAGACGCGCCAGGTGCACATGGCGCTGGCTGAGGCCGACCGCTGGGGCGCGGTGCACTACTACACCTGCAGGAACGGCCACCTGTTCACGGTCTCAGCCTGCGGCACGCTCGTCGGCTCTGGGCGCTGCCCGGACTGCGGCAGCCTGGTTGGGCCGCGCACGGGGTGCAGAAGGCAGAAGCTGAGGGCGTGGTGGCAGGCAGGGGGGCAGGCCCCGTAGATGCGCACCTGTTGATGAAGGCATTAGTTCTAGGCGTGTGCACGCGCCTGTGTTTGCCACGCTAGATGCACTCTGATGGTCAGCTGCAGTCCGTTCAACTGCTCACAGCTGGCTGGCATGACACAGGGGAGTGGGGCAGCACATGCCTGTCAAGCATGTTTAGTGGAGTAGTGCACTCATGGCAGCAGGGTAGAGTCTGCAAATGTGTCAGCATTTCTCACACACAGCACACTGTATGCACAGGCTGCGCTTTACCAGAGTGTGGCGGGAAATGCATGACCCTACGCCTGCCCGCTAACACTGCTTGCTGTGCGAGCACCGGGAAGTGTTTCTGTCGGACGGGCCACGGCGCACGCGTATATGTCAGGCATGCATGCTTTGACAGGGTTGTTACACTGGTTACATGGAGTCAGCGCTCACTGGCGTCGCGCGCCCGCCGCCGCAGCCGCTGCCGCTGCCGCCGCCGCCGTTCACTGCGGACCTGGATGCGGTGGCCGACTGCTACGCCGCATGAGCCGCGCCGCGCGACAGCGAGCTCTGGATTGTCCGCAGCCGCGTCATGGAGGCCGCGCTGGCGGGGTCTGCAACCCCCTCGCGCATGCGGACGCCGCCAGCGCGGCTCCAGACATGGCTGCAAGGACACCAGTGGCTGTCGTCGCGCTGCGAGGTCCACGCGACGTAGCAAGCGGCAGCCGCAGCCTGGTCGGCGTTGTCCGGCGACGACGGCGGAGGCGGCGGCGGCGGCGGCGGCAGGCGTGCGGCCTGCGCCGCGCGCCTGCCGTGCGCTTCTTGGGCGGCCGCGGCGGCGCACCCGCGCGACGTCCCGCCGCGCTGCCGGAGGACGGCCCGCCGGTCGGCCTCGCTGGCGCGCTCTCCGGGATCGACTGGGAGGTGCGCATGCCTCTCACAAGCGCTCTGCAAGTCTCTCCGTGCAGAGGAAGCCTGTGGCAAGGCGGCTGCTTGCTCATGCAGCCGTTTGGGCAATGGCCATGCGCTGCTGCAGGCGGCCTGCTGCAGAACTCGGGGCAGAGCCTCTCCCGTATTCCTTGGAGCGGCAGGGAGCTGGACCTGCCTCCTGCAAGGGTATTGGCCAGCGAGCAAACACCGCCTGCGAGTGCTGTCCCAGAGCGGCAACTTGGCGGCAATACAGGCGCAAATACTGACAAGCGTCAGACGCGCCTGGCTGGCAGGACCTCGACGCGCTCTAGGAGCGGCCGCCAGCCACATGTAACAGGGCAGTCGAGCAGGACAAACTTTCACTTAAAATAAATGTTCATGCAGATGCATGCCACGGCTGTGCAAGGGTTGCAGCGAGCGCTGCATTTGTGCCCAAGCTCTTCTGCTGCAGCTTCGCTGCAGGGTGCCCGCTGTCAGATGGAGCTGAGACAGAGCTCATCCATCCTTACGGCGGGTACCCAGCAGCAAAGCTGCAGAAGTACTGCATGAGCATAAATGCAGGGTGTCCTGCAACCCTTGCAAGAGCTGTGGCATGCATCTGCATAACATTAGTTTTTGTGAGGGGTCACCGTGCTCTACTGCCCTGTTACATGTGGCTGGCCACCGTTCCTAGAGCGCGTCCAGAGCCTCCCAGTCAATCGCGTCTCACGCTTGTTAGTACTGGAGCTCGTATCGCTGCCAAACGCCAAACCGCTGCTCTGAAAGAGCACTCGCAGGCATGTTCGCTCGCCAGCGCTGCCTCCAGGTCGCGGCTGCGGACGAGCCAGTGCTGATCGTCTGTACAGTCTATGGCGAGAAGAGGCCTGCTGCATAACATCCCTGTGCACTTTTGCCATGGGGCCCGCTTGCAACCCAGCTCGTGACCATGAAGCATACTGCATGCACAGGCTGCGTGAAAAGAGACCCTAATACTGCTTACCCGCTATTACTGCTTGCTGTGATGTGAGCACTGGGTAGTGTAGCTGTCGGACGGGCCACAGCGGGCATGTGTGAATCAGACCTGCTCCCAGGTTTGTTACACTGCGTACATGCAGTCGACTGTTACTATGAAGCCATTCCCGTCATACACTGTCCTCACTCTACAAACTGTATGACTATGTAGACTGAAAAAGCATGCTACTGTAAACGTGGTCGCCTACACTCAGAGAGAGGTCTTTGAGCTCGCGTTCCCTAACAACGACACAGGCTCATGCACAGACAAGCATTTCCCCTTCAACACTTGGAGCTTGAAGCACATATACATGAAAAGGGCAAAGTTCAACCCACTGAAGATGGCACGGTCTCAGCAGGAGCTAGAAAGCAAGCTCCTGCTGGACGGCCAGGCTTTGCACTCTGTCTGCACTGCCACTCACGGCATCTCAACCTGAAACCAGTGAGAGCCCGAGCACATCTGAAGCGGAAGGGAGCGGGGCACTGGGTGCTGCTGGGCAGCAAAGCTGCAGTAGCAAAAGCATGAGCCAAATGTAGCACATCCCATGACCCTTGTTGAGGTCATGGCATGTCTAATTACCCAACTCACGCGCTCACGGTTGTACATGGTTGTACTTCACTCATTCAAAAGTCATCGGCATCCAAAGCCTGCCGCCAGGCAGTCAAAAACTTGTCAGTGTTTGAGCTTGCATTGCCGCCAAGCCGCCGCTCTGGGGCAGCACTCGCAGGCAATGCCCGCTCGCTGGCTACCACCCTTGCAGGAGGCATGGCAGGTCCGGCTCCCTACCGCGCGCGGCGGACGCGGGAGGCCCCTGCCCCACATTCGCAGCAGGGTTGCATGCAGCAGCGCGTGTGCCATTGTCCAAGCTGCTGCATGAGCAAGCAGCACCCTTGCCACAGGCTTCCTTCAAATGGAGAGACTTGGGTAGGGCTTGGAAGAGAGACGCGTACCGCCCAATCAATGCCGGACAGTGCGCCAGCGAGGCCGACTGGGGGCAGGTCCTCCAGCAGCGCTGTGTCGTCCGCGGCCATCTCGCCCGGGCCCGCGGAAGCCGCCAGCGCGGCCTCCACGCGGCTGCAGGGCATGACGGGCTCGTTGGCGCGCCACGCGGCGTAGCACGCCGCGACTGCCAGCTCGGCCTTGGCCGGCGTCGACGGCGGCGGCGGCGGCAGCGGCGGCGGCGGCAGCGGCGGCAGCGGCGGGCGCGCGGCCTGCGGGCGCGCGGCCGCCGTGCGCGCCTTGCGCGGCCGCGGCGGCGGCGACCCGCGCGGTGTCTTGCGGCGCGGCTTGGCCGCGTGCGCGTAGCCGTCCGCAAAGCTGTCGGTGTAGGCGTCCTCCGCCTGCGCCTTGGCGGCCTTGGCAGAAGCCGCGCGCTCCACGGCGGCCTTGGCGAGGTGCGCCTCGGCGAGCAGGTCGTCCCACTCCGCGCGGGCGGTGCGCGCGCGCTTGACCGCCCAGGCCGGGCGCTCGGGCTCCGCCTCGGCCTCGGCCTCCTCGAGCGCCTCGGCAGGGCGCCGCTTGCGCTGCTGCGCGGTGGCCTGCGCAGACGCTGGCCAGTCAGAGACCACCTGATTGCGGGGTTGCGTTTGCGCTGCCGCCAGAAGGTCCAAACAAAGAGGCACTTCCGTTGCCAGGCAAGGCTGAGCTCGAGCTCAAACATATTGGACAGTAAACTTGACAGTAACCATGAAAGGCAGCACACAGCACACGACGTCGCTCCAGCATCTTTAAGCTGCCTGAATATTCAGCATCCACCCCGCAGGAGCACAGAAGTTTCGTGGCCAGCCTGGGCAGCTGGGCAACATTACTTTGCACAGGACCGCTGACTGCAAGGACATAATCATGAAGTAGTAGACCTTGAACATCACCCCGGGCGCCCTGGCGCAGAGAGGCACCCCTGGCCCCTGGCTCAAAGAGGCACCCCTGGCCCCTGGCGCGCCTGCGTCTTGGCAACCGCGTCCTTGGTGACGTTGACCTTGGTCGCGTTCAGCGCGCACAGCTGGTAGAACGGCACCTTGGCGGGCCCAGCGCGCGGCTTGCGCACTACGTGCACGATCCTGTGCGCCGTCGATGGCTGCGCGGGCACCTGCACGCTCAGCGACAGCGCCGCGTTAAATTAACGCTATGCACTGTAGTCAGAAACAACACTGCAGCCAGATAGTAGGATGTCAGAGCGGGGCAACTGGGCTGGGCTGCTTGCAGGAGCTGAGCAGCCGACTCGCGGGCTGTGACAGGGCAGGACTGGGCATTCTTGTTTGCGCAGCCAGGCAGCCGGAAGCTGGGCAGCTTGACAACCTCAGCTTAACAGCCAGGCGGCTGCAAAAACTGCAGGTCACAGGCTTTATTGGGGTGGCTCAAGCATGGATCACAGTGGCACCAGTTGTGCGCTAGCGGTGTGGGCCCTGCTTCCGGAACAGTGCACAGCTCTGAGCGGGCACCCCAGCAGACTGCTGCCAGGCGTGCACACCTGCCCGCTGGGCAGAGCAAGCGCGCGCAGCCCGGACATGCTGGCTACCTCAAAGGGCGCCTGGATGTGACGCACAGCCCTGGCGCGCGCCACAGCCGCTGTTCACGTCAGCATGGCGCCAACCCCGACCATGCAGAAGACGCAAGGTCCCACCGGGCATTAAGCACTCCCTAGTTCGGGCACGGACCTCCCTCCTGCGAGATGGGCGTCTGGGGTACGACCTGCACGGCCCTCCCCCAGTGCAGGCCTCCCTGTGGCCGGCTGGCTCGTCTGGCAGTCCGTGAGGGTGCTGCCAGGCGCGTCTCTGCATCCAAACAGGAGCCGAAGTCAGCAGGATCTACGATGCAGCGCCTGTGGCCGGCCAATAGATGACAAATGAGCAAGGATGCCACAGCCATAGGCCATGCGTGCGCCGTGCCTGCATGCCAACACAAGCACGTCACCTCAGCGTGCGACATACCTCAGCTGAAAGGCGCGCAGACACCGTTCCAGCCGTCCACAGGAGAGGCCAAGGACATCGTTGTAAGGTCTGAGCTTGCATATGGAGCTTCCGAAGCTCTGCCACCAAACCCTCGGCATGTAGGGTTTGCCGTACATGCCGAGGGTTCCGTGGCAGAGCCGGAAGCTCCATGGTCACCATGCTGGCACCATGCTGGAGTTCATGCAGCAGCGGGACATTTGCGGCGTTGCCTGTTTCATTCTCGCATGCCTGAAGCTGTACCTTGCCCCAACGGTCCCAAATGTCCCTTGACCTGTGAGTGTGTGGATATCTTGCCTGCTTGCTTGACACTTGTGCCTAAGCCCTAGTTGGCTGACAGGCTATCACCACACAGCTGAGGGGGCCATCGGGTTAGGGCCCCCGGTGATGCTCTACATTCATTCATTCATTCATGGTGCGGCCTTGCGGCGGCCTGCTTCCCAGGCATGGGTTGGCCCAAGTGCCAGGGCAAGACTTGGCAATCTGTTTGCTGTGTATGAAGACATTCACGGAAGTGCCTCTGCACCGGTGAGCCTCCAATCGTGACAAGGCGCCTGCGACTTGCCCGGCAGGCGCCGAGTGCGGCTCCCCGCCCTAATCAGCCTGCTTAATTGATGTAGGCTGTCGCGTCGCCACCGTAAGCGTCAGCAAGGCCTTCAGCTTTGCTCCGCCTCATGTCACGGGTCCACACATGAATGACTGAATGAATAACAGCCATGTATCAGCCAGCTTGGCTGCTCACGGGCTCCACGCGAGCGAGTGATGGAGCCCGCTCGCAGCACGGGCTCCATGGCATGGTGCCAAATCTACACCGTCACAGGGTCTGCCGCAGCCCTAGGTCATGAGCAGCAGGTCCACGCACTCGGCGACCTCTTCCGCGGTGCTCGTGCCCGCCACGATGTCCGGGAAGACCGAGGGGTCCTCGTCCGGCGGCAGCGCCGCGTTGCCGCTGCCGCGCCGGTCGCACTCCTCGATGCGCGCCTGCCGTGCGGCGCACGCAGGCGCGCCGAATTATGGAAGTGGCGACGGCAAAATGTTGTGTCAATTGGATGCATTGTCTGTCTGGGGCATGTCCGAGAGCTCAAACAGGAAAGCATTGACATGCATGGCGGTCTACGTGCGCTCAGCGGGTTGCGCAGTCTCCTAGGTGGTGTGTGTTTGTAACATTGGGGCTATCCTAAGCTACTTGAAGCCTATCTAAGGGGCTTATTTTGCTGGATTTTCACTAGCTTGGAGGCCATGGGCACATGGTGAGGGTGGCATTGGTGGCTCGAACGGCGCACGGGCGCATGGAGCGGGGCGGGTAGCGCGCGCGGCACCTGCAGCGACGCGAGCGTGCCGGCGTCCGCGCCGGCCTCCAGCGCGGCGCTCACGAGCTCGGTCAGCTTGTCCGCCGCGTACCTGCGCCCGCGCGCGCCCGCGCCGGCCCCCATCGGCCCGGCCCCAACCTGCTCGAAAGCGTGCTTGGGAACGCCGTGTTGATGCCGCTTTGATGCACCAACGGCGGGGGCGCTGACGACACACGGCTCGCCGCACGCTGCAGCACACAGACAGCGCTTCACACAGCGGCCTCGGCGCCTGCAGGCGGCGCGCGCCGCACCCAAAGTTGCCGGCCTCCATGTTGCGCATGACGGCGCTGTGCGCGAGCGCGCGGCGGTGCCGCTCCGCCAGGTGCAGCGCGCACGCAAAGCGCAGCAGCCGCGCGGCGGTCGGCGGCGGCGCGCCGTCCGCGGCCTGCCCCGGCCGCCCAGCACAGCGCGCTCAGCCGCCTGCGGGCGCGGGGGAGCAGGGCACGAGCGCGGCGCTGCCGCTGCACTGACTTACAACCTTCCTTAAGCACCCTGCGCCGCGCCCAACCCCAGCCCAGTCCGCGCAGCAACAGCTGCGCCGCGCCGTGCGCCGAGCCGGGCGCGCCTGCAGCATCTTGACGGCGGCCAGGTACTGCGCTGCGCGGCCGGCGGCGGGCACGCCGGCGCCCGCGCGCAGCGCATCGCCGAAGCGCCCGCCCGCCAGGCCCCACTCCGCCGCCTCCATCAGCGCCACGCCGGCCGCCAGGTGGCCGTCGGCCGGCGAGGCGGCGTGCGGCGGGCCGGCAGCCACGGGCGGCGGCGGCGGCCGCGGCTGCGCCGCCTGGCCGCGCGTGGCGCGCGGGATCGGCGGGGCGTGCAGGGGATGGTGAGGACGGGCACAGGGCCGCAGCTGCGACCATGCCTATGCGGCGGTGGCAACGTGCTTCTGCCGGCCGCCATCCAGCAGCCTCAGGAATCAAGCGCATCAGGCGCAGGGTGGTTGTAGGTGAGGGGGAGGCGCACTTGCGCGGGCGGCGGCGCGGGCGAAGAGAAGAAGTCGTCCGGGATCATCGGCGCGGGCACGGCCGCCGAGGCCGACGCCGCCTTGGCCAGCCCGGCTGCGAGCGGCGGCAGCGCGACGCCCCCCGCGCCCTGCGCGAGGTAGGGCCTGGGCAGCCCCGGCCCAGGCCCCGCCGCGCCCGCGGACGCCGGCCGGCCGCCTGCGCGTGGCGGCCCCGGCAGCGGCGGCAGCGCGTCCGAGTGCTGCCGCAGTGGCGACGCCCAGGTCGGCCCAGGGTTCCCTGACCCTGGCGCCGCCCCGGGCGCGCCGTCGCGCGGCGACTGCGCGGGCGTGGACGCGGGGCTGTCGTGCGGCCGCATGCGCGGGCCGCCCAGGCCGGGGCTGGCCGCGCCCGCCGCCGGCGGCGGCAGCCGCGCCGCGGCGCCCGGCGACGGTAACGACGGCAGCCGCGGGCCCAGCCCCGGCCCGGACCCCGACCCGCTCGGCGACGGCAGGCGCAGCGCGGTGGACGCGGCGCGCAGCGCGGCCGCGTCGCCCTCGGCGGCGGCCTCCTCGCGGCTGCGGATGATGACCTGCGCGGCGGGTGCCACAGGCCGATCACCCTCGACCCGCCCCATGGGCCACCCACCCCAGGCCAATCAGCCGCGAAGCCATCCCTTTCGCAGACTCAGCACTCGTCAGGGACGCCCAGTCTGAAGACATGCAGAGGCAAGCGACTCCAGCAGCACACGCTCACGCTGCAAGCAGCTTTGAAGGCACCGCAGCGTCCCTCCATCTCGTCCGCTGCCAGAGAGCTCGGAGTGCTGCGTCTTGCAAGTGCGCCGCGCGGCAGCCCGGCAAACCCTCACGCCGGCCCCGGGCCGGCAGGGGTGCGCCTTCAGGCGGCCCGCGGCCGCGGCGGACGTCGCCGACGTCGACGCGGACGGCGCGGAGCGCAGCTCCTCGTCGCTGCTGTAGAAGCCATCGTCACGCTCTGCGCCAAATGCGGCGCGCGCGGCCGCCTGCGCCGCGCTCTCGCGCCCGCCGCCGCGCGGCGTGGCGCCGTCGCCGTCGCTGAAGCCCCCGCCGTCCGCGCCCGCGGCGCCAGGGCTGGCGCCCGGCGGCGCGGGCTCCATGAAGCCGCCGTCAGCGTCGTGGAAGCCGCCAGCGTGCGCGGGGGCAGCATCGTCGCCCGGCTGCTGTATGGTCGCGCCGGGCACGTCGCCCTGCCCGACGCCCAGGTACGCCTGCCGCGCCGGGCGCCCGGCGCTCGCGGCCGGCCTGCAGTCCCCCCCGAGTGGGGGCTGCGGGAAGGCCTGGGGCCGCTAGTGCGCCTAGAGCGTGGCCGGTCCTGCTTGCGTGGCCGCCGGCGGCCGCAGCATGCGCGGGGAAGGCAGGGCAGGCGTGCGCATGGCCATGCGCGCAGCGCCCCGAGCAGCGGCCCGAGCCGCAGGACGCCCGCGCCCCGTGCATACGGAAACCCGGCGCGCCTCCAGCAGCGCCGTGTTCGGCTGCGGGACCAGGCTACATATACCCTACACACCCTACATACACCCTAGAGCCTATCAAGGCCCGGCGCGCCTCCAGCAGCGTCGTGTCCAGCTGCGGGACGAGGCCGGCCTCGCCGCCTCCCGCGCCGGCTGCCGCGGCCTCCATGGTCGGCACAGCGCCGGGCGGCGCGGCCGCCAGGCGGCCGCCCCAGGGGTCGCCCAGATCGCCGCCGGCGCCGGCCCCCTCCAGCTCCAGCCGCCAGTCGCCCTGCGGCAGCGGGCCGGCGCCCGGGCTGCCCGCCGGCCCGCCCGTGCCAGTGCCGCGCGGCTCGGCGGCCACCAGCAGCGCGCGCGCGGCCGCTGCGGGCTCCGGCGCATCCTGTCGGGGGCGGGAGCGGGGAGCGTCTTGCGGGGGCAGGATCAGAGGTGAAGAGGCAGGACCTCCAGTGTGCTGCCAGGCTGCTTTGCCAACAAAATATGTTCTTTGGTCTGTGGCATAGTTTTTCTTCCACCCTTCAACGCCTCAAACGCTTTCGCCTACAGCCCTGCTCGGCAGCTTGCCACGGCATTGGCGGTCGAATCTGCCCAGCGCCGCAACAGCCCGCCCTGCATGGTTCACAAGCAGGAGAGCGCGTGAGGCTTGAGCGGCGAGCGGCGGGCGCGCGCCGCGGCCGCAGCAGCGCGCAGCGCGTCAGCGTCGCCCTGCAGCGCGGCGAGCGCGAGCGCCTCGGCCCAGCAGCCGGCGGCGGTCCACAGCTGCGCGGCCGCGCCCAGCTGCCCGCGCGCCGCCGCCGCTGCCGCCAGCGCCGCCAGCCAGCGCCGCAGCGCCGAGCCCGGCGGCGGCGGCCTGCGCCAACGCAGCGCCATGAGGCCCATCAGTGAAGCTGTAGCAGGTGGTCAGGATTGGCGGCTGTAGAGCGAAGATCAGATCAGTGCAGCGCGGCCCGCCTTTGCAGTGCCGATGACCATGTTTTGCATCCCAGAAAGAAAATCGTGTACTTTTGAAAGCGATGTAATGAGAGCAGTGCTCATGCGACTCCCCCCCTCGCTCACAAGCGCACTCCAAACAGTTATCAAGCCGGCCGGGGTGTGGCACGACGGGCCGGCTGCGCGCCCCGCGGCGCGACGCGCCTGGGGTAGTGCAGGGAGCGCCGGTGCGCGGCCAGACCAAGCGCGAGCGCGTCCGCCCAATCGCCAGCCGCGGCGCGCACGCCCGCCGCGTCCGCCGCCGCCACCTGCGCGCCATGCCCACGCCGTCGCTTAGCCCTGCTCGTCAGGCGCCAGTGCTTGCCAATGAGCCCAGCTTGGTGCTGCGGCGCTGGAGGCAAGTTACGTCCCCAGAGCGAAGGAGAAGCTGAGCTGATGCACAGCAAAGTAGGTGTTCGCGGCTGCCTGCAACGGGCTCACTGTCAGAGGCGAGGTCGGACACCTGGCGCGATGCGTCACCCGGGCGGGCGCGTGCCTGATCCCTGGGCCGCACAGCCCGCAGCGGCGAGGGCCGTCACTGGATGCGCCCAGGGCAAGCCCTAACAAAGCCCAAAGCAAGCTCCAGCGGAGCCCAGGGCAAGCCCTAGCGAGAGGCGGGGCACCTGGGTCGCGGAGTCGGCCGCGGCGAGCGCGAGCGCGGCCTGGGGCGCGCCGGACGCGCACAGCGTGCGCAGCAGCGCGGCGTCCGTGCCGCTACCGTCGAACGCGCGCACCAGGCGCCCCGCTTCGCGGCACGCGCGCCAGCGCCCGCCTGTGCGCGCGCGCCAGGGCCCTCCAATATGAGGCAAGGTATCCCAAGAGTGCAGCGAGCGGACAAGGTGGCAGTCCGCGTCAGGGGCTCGCGTGCTGCGCGCCGCCGAGAATGCATGTGGGCCCAGGCGGCGGCGCAGCCCGCGGCGCCCCGCTCCGCGCAAGCGCCACGCCCACCGCAGCCATGGCGCACCGGGCAGGATGCCGCTGGTTGCGAGCGAGGCCCAGCCGCGCAGCAGCAGCGGCAGCAGGGTCGCCGCGCGCGCGCTGACCTCCGCGTGCCCGCCCGCCGCGGCGCCGCCGCGTGCGACAAGGAGCCGGTCGCCGAACGCGCCGGCGAGCGCCGCGGGCGGCCCGCCGCCTAGGCACGCCACCAGGGTCACGCTGCTGTCCCAGGCCAGCTGCTTCACCTGTGCGCGCGGCGCAGCCTGCGCTCGGCCGCCGGCACGTAATGTGAAGGCCGAAGCACGCGCGTGCTCTTTGGTTTCGGAGGGCCAAGCGACCCCCTGTCTGGCCCACGCCAGAGTGAGCCACTGTGTGACGTCTGGCTCGATGTACTGGTGAAGCAACTGATCGTCAGCAATGGCAGTATCATTACATTGGCGGTGTTGAACCAGTATATGTAGCCATGCGCCTCGCTCAGGCGCCGTTCCTCTGCAAGGTCGCTGGCAGGGCGCGGCGCGGGGCTCTCGGCGCGCCTGGTGCGCCTCGGTGCTGAACAGCAGCGCCGGGCCGACCCACAGCAGCGATGTGGCCGCCGGCGCGCCGGGCGGCAGCGCCGCGGCGGCCAGCACGCGCAGCGTCGCGCTCGCGAGCAGCACGCGGCGGCTGGTCAGCACGGCCGCGACCACGCTCGCGCGCCCGGCGCCGCTGTCCTCCAGCACCGCGCCGTCGCCCGCGCTGCCGCTGCCCAGCAGCCGCTGCCACGCCACCTGCACCGTACACAGAGGCGTGCGTCAGCCAAGTAGAGACGTGCGGCAGCCCCAATGCGCAGTGGGCCGGCGTGTTGCTGGGGGCGGGCGACGGCGCGCTGCCCGTGCCCAGCAGCCGCTGCCACGCCGCCTGCGCCGCGCACAGACGCGTGTGTCGGCCAGCTAGAGACATGTGGTGGGCCCGCGCGCAGCGCATTGTCAATCATCAGCACACCGGCGGAGCGGGACGCCCCGCGGCCGTGGCCATCGCTCGCCCGCTGCCTCCCCAGCACAGTGGCACCGCATGCGCCGCGCGTCCCCTGTGCTCTGCCATGCGACCGCGTGAAAAGCGCGGCACGCAAGCTGGAGCAGGGCGGCGGCCGATGGCCCAAGACATTGACACATGCCTTTGTACGCATGTTTCCTCATGCAAGCACGAGCCACAAGACCGGCGTGCGAACGCGACCAGCCCTCCAGGTAGAGCCTGGCTTCCGCCGACATGGATATCTCCCTGCTGGAGCTGTATCTGAACCTGTATCTGCACCCGACATCTCCCGGCTGCATGACATGTACCGCGGGTGCGCGCCTGCAGCACGGCCTCGCCCGGCAGCAGGTCCAGCGCGCGGCCGGGCACCAGGGTCGCGCCGCCGCGCGCGCCGGGGCCCCCGGCGGGCGTCAGCTCGCCCAGGCACAGCCGGCCGTCGCGGCCCGCCCAGGCCGCCACGCCGACGCCCACCGCATCGGCGCCGGGAGGGCCGCCCGCCCTGCGCGCCAGGGAGAGGCGCGGCGCGTTGCGCGGACGGCGCGGCCGGAGCGGGGCCGGGAGTGGCGGGCGCCAAGCTGGTACACCGCAACCTATCGCTCTTGTGCCTGTCGGCGCGACGCGTGACAGGTGCCAGGCCGGCATGGGACCTTGGTGCAGCAAAAGCGCTCAAAGTGCGGCATCGTCCCGTGGTCTGCTGATGCGCGGCTGGCGCGGCGTGGGTTACGCGACGCCGTTAGATCTAGGGGAGGGGAGGCGGGCAGGGCGCACCGGGGCAGCGAGGGCCAGGCGGGCCCGGCGAAGAGCGCGGCCGCGCCCGGCGCGCCCAGGTCCAGCTTGCGCAGCGCCACGGGGCGCGCCTCGCTCGGCTTGGTGGCGTACACGCGCACTGCGCCCGGCGGCCTCGACTTACTAAGACCCCTGTGGGCTTGCAGGCCTTCTAGATGAAGCCATGTAGCGCATCCTGAAGGGCCAGAAGTATGCCGCTGTCTGGTGCGCCACTTGGGTACGTTCAAAATGAATCTAAAAGACACGCATAAACCCTACATTATGTTGCGCGCGTCCAGGGCCTTAGCAGGCGCGCGCCGGTCGCGCCGTCGGGCGCCAGCACCGCGTAGTGCGCGTCGTCGGGCCCAGCAAACGCGCCCGAGCCGCCCGGCGCGGTCCACGCGCCCGCCGCAAGCGCGCTGTTGGTGACCAGCGTGAACTCGCCCGCGCCCGGCGCGCCGCCCGCGCCTGGCCGGGCCGCCGACAGCCGCGGGGTCAGCGCTCAGGCCCGGGCGCGGCGTACTGAGCGCAGCAATTGAAAAGGAGCGGTATGGACTGCCTCAAAATTGCAAAAGTCCGTACCGCTCCTTTCCAAGCTGTCTCGCGGCTGTTGCGCAGCCGCTCGCCATGCGTGCAGCTGCCCCCGCCCGGACGGCCGCCCTTGCCTGGCCTCAGTGCCACTGCCAATGTGCGGGCATGCAGGCTGATGACGTTGACACCTTGCAGCTCAGAAAGATGCGCAGTTACAGAAGCGCGCCACTATCTCTGCAGCGCAGCGCGGGCGAGCGCCAGCGCACGGCCGCCATCGCTGCTTCGCGCCTGAGGTGGGGGAGGACTGGCGGGAGGGCGCGGCGCCAGGACGACGCCCTGGCTAACCCTAACCCTAACCCTATCATAGCGCACCGCCGTCGCCGGCGGCGCCGAGCGCGCGGAAGAAGAGCAGCCAGGCGCCGCGCGCGGGGCTGTGCTGCACGCTGCGCGGCTCGAGCGGCGCGCCGGCCGCGCTGGCCGCCGGCAGCGCGGCCACGTCGGCCACGGCGCCGCCCACCGCGCCGTACGCGGCCAGCGCGCCGCCGCGCAGCAGGAACACGCGCGCCGGGAAGCTCAGCCGCTTGCTCATCCTGCGCGCCCGGCGGCGCGTAGCACGGCGGGGCCTCGCGGCCCTGCTGCACGGGAGTTGCATTTCCTTCTTTTTCAACTCAGCCCCATATTCTGGTCACCAACAACCGCGCCAGCTGTAGCCCTGTTCATTGCCATGCGGCAACGAGCAGGCGTCAGGTCCCGCAAGCGCACCCCTCGCCCTGCCCCGCCCAGAAGTCCAGGTCAGTGTGCAGCGGCGCGACCGCCGGCAGGCCCGCGGCGGCGCCGCCGCCGCCGCCGCCGCCGCCGCCGATGCGCAGCACGCTCGCGGTGAGCAGCCGCCGCGCGGCCGCGGCGTCCGCGGCGCCCAGGCGCCCGATCGGCACCTGCCGGCCCCGCGCGCTCGCCTGAACGGCGTATTCGCGTTGCACATCTCAGTGCCCGTGCGAAACCTGCAGAGCGCCTCGACAGGGGCGCGGGCGGGCGGAGGCAGGTGGCAGCGCAGGGGCTGCGGGCGCGCGCCTTCTGCATCTCGGGGTGCTCCCAGCGCCGCCCGGGCGCCCAGCGCACCAGCGCGAGCGGCAGGCTGCGGTGCACGCTCAGGCCGCCCACCTGCCGACGCCGCCGAGCAGACGGTGTGTCAAAATTACCACCAATTTTGAAGCTTTATAGATCCAAAATCAGATGCTGTCCTCTTGCATGCCTATGTTTGATCACGTCTAAACATGTCCGCATGCATGATGCAGGAGGAGTCCCCACATTAGCGCAAAGTCGCAAGCCGCCGCCCGGAGCAGGAGCGCTGCATGCGCGCATGACCGGCATGCAGCTACGCGCCTGCGCGCCAGCAGCGCCGCCCGTCGCCGCCACAGCCGCCGCCGCCGCCGCCCACACGGGCGCTCCGGCGGCGGGCGAGCCCGGGCTGCCGGACGCCTCCGGCGCGCACGCCGCGAGCATGGACGCGGGGTCGGGGTCCAGGGCGGCCCAGGTCGAGCCGCCGGGCGAGGGCAGCAGCTGCCAGGCGAGCGCGCGCGCAGCCGGGCCGTCGCCGGCGCATGCGAGCACCTGGCGGGGGGGCGGCAAGTTGAGTGCGCTCCAGGAGGGCCATGAACAATGATTATACTGCCATGTTCAGCAGCTGATGCAGGCCGTCAGGCGAGCTTGCAGCAGAGCTTCTGCGACGCCGGCGCGCGTGGACGCTTTCAGGAGAGCAAATATGGCTGAGGCCGGTCCGTGAGGGGCCTCCGGCATGTTGTAACTGCAAGGCAAAGCAGATCCACACAGGCAGGTGCCGGGCAGGGCGGGCCCCGCATATGGCAGGGGCTGCATGATAAGCGAGCGCGTGAATGCGTCATGAGCGGGTCACGCTGATGCTTGCCACATGCCTGGCTGCCAGCGGCGCTGTAGCCAAGGCCGAGCACGGGCGCTCCGGCGGCCGCCGAGCCCACCAAGCGCGGCTCGGCGCGGCCGCCGGCCTCAAACACCGCGACCGCCCCGCCCGACGTGCCCACCAGCAGCAGCATGCCGGCGGGTAGCGCGGGGTGCGCCTCGGCCACCAGTGCCGCCTGCGACCAGCCGCAGTGGTCACCTAACCCTGAACCTGCTCAAATTACCACTGCACACACCTGCATAATAAGCGCCTCGCCCAACATGGCATACACCCTCTGCAGGGAAAGGAATGGGATGTCAACCCTCGCGGCTGCCTGATGCAGCGGCCGAGAACATGCTACAAAACGCATCGCTTCAGCGACAGCCAGCGAGCGACAAGGACAGAGAAGCTGCGCAGGCGCGGACCTGCGCCAGGGGCTCCCTCGGGCCGCCGCCGGCCGCAACGCTCCAAAGCGTGCTCAGCGTGCGTGCGGCCGCCGCAACCGCGCTCGCCACCAGCGAGCCATCGGAGTGGATAGACAGCAGCACCTGCGCGGGCGCGCGCATGCATCCGTCCACGGGCACCCTAGCCTACCCTACCCTATCCTGCTTGCCCATCCTACGTGGCTGTGGCGCAGCGGCCCCTACAGCGCCTCGCATGCTGCACGCTCGCCCCTGCAGCGCACTCCGGTGAATTACGCCCGCCTCGCATGTGCGCCCCTTCGCACCCTCCGCGCGACGCGCACGCGATGGGCACCCGGCGCATGCGCGCCCTGGTGCGGGGCGCGCCTGCGGGTCAGACGGGTGCCCCGCCAGCGCCACAATCGGCTTGCGCGTGTCCGCCTTCAGCTGGCCGCCCTGCCACGCCGGGCGATGGCTCAGGCCGCTGCCGCCCTGACACGGCCTATGGCCAGCTGGACAGGCCGGTAAAGGGGTTTATGTGAGGGTAGGGTAGGATCCCGCAAGGTCCCGCAAGGCGCGCGGGCGGGGAGAGCGCGCCTGCTTTTCCTTGGACCCCTTGACGGGCGGCGCGGGCACGGTCTGCACGATGCGCACGGTGGCCGCGCCGTGCTGGCAGAAGAACAGCGCCGGCCGCGCGCCCTGCGCAGCACCCACACGCCAGTGCATGGCAGTGCGGCTTGGTGAAACATGGTGCGCGCAGAGGCCCAGGCCTCCAAGGAATCTGACAACCCCGTCTCTGGGCCAGGAGCAGATCGGGCATGGGTCAGGTCGGTGGAGCAAGCTAGGGGCGCGCCCACATCTACTAAGGGCGCACAGCTTGAGCGGCCAGTTGGCGGTGCATCAGAGTCACACGGGCTGCTGAGCGCGCGCCGCACCGCTGAGACGGCCAGCAGCGCCCGGGGCAGCAGCTTGTCGGCGCGGCTGGTCGGCGGCAGCAGCACCTGGCGCGCCCAGCTGCGCGGCGCCCAGGACAGCATGCAGCGCTCCTGCGGGGCTACGAGTAATTTCAAACGTTGCTCAAGACACTGCGCGGCGCGTTACAGCACAGTGTGCAGGCCTCCCGTGCGGTGGCTGGCTCGGCAACAGTTAGGAACCATGACTGCGGGCGCTGGCAAGCATCATGTTCAGGACAGCATGCAGCGCTCCTGTCATGCTGCAGCCCATGATGGCGCCCAGCCCATGATCAGTCACTTATGCCCTGGCCACGCCGGCGCTGAAGCAGACAGGGTGCCATCCACCAAGCCCTGTACGCCATGCCACCACACGCGCGTGCCGTTGACAGGGTGATGAGCGCGGACGCGTCGGCCGTGTAGGCCATGGCCACGACCGCGCCGGCCGCTTCGCCGCCGTCCAGTTTGCAGCCGGACAGCAGGTCATACTCCGCGACCACGCCCAGCGCAGCCTGCGCGGCGCGCCCGCCCCCCGGCCGCTCCTCAGGCGCCACGGAGCAGCCCCGACCGCCCGACAGGCGGCCCTGCGCTTCACTCAGTGTTGCGAGCGATGCGCCCAGCGTGCTAACCACGCCAACGAGATTGCTGGTAGAGAGCGTGCTGCCCCTCACAAAAAGGGTAGCCGTGCCAACGCCCGCACATAGCCGTATGTATGATATGTGATGTGAAGGAACACACAGTGCCAGGCAGAGCTGCAGGTCAGTGACGCTGCAAGCACCTCGTATCAGTGGCCGTTTGCAATAGACCTCCAAGCAAAGTTGCTACGAGGCCCACGAAACTTGCAGGGCGCACTCTGTGCAATGCAGTCTGCAGTGCACATGGACCACCGTTCCTCAGTGTATTACTCGGATATCATAGCAACAAGTTATGACCTGTGCAATACAACAAAACACCCAGCAGCAGATGGCCTTGTGCCGTGGGGGCGAGCGCACAATGGCCAGCGTTGGCTGCCGCGGGTGCAGGCAGGCACTCCGCACGTGCACGCCTCCAAACAGCCGGGCAGGGTCCAGCTGCGCAGCGCACGCAGGGAGGTGAGTGCAACATAATCGACGAGCTGCCAGGAATCTGCTACCAGCCTTTGCAACAGCCGTCCACACAGTGTCTGAACAGAGGCCCGGCCTCACCCCAAACGCAGATGACAGGTCCACATGCTGCGCCAGCGACAAGGGCAGTGGGTGTGTAGGCTCGCCCGCCAGATCAGGCATTGCTGCAGGCGCTTGGTGCGCAGGCTGTTAAAAGCACTGGCCAAGCGCACTCAAGCTCGTAGTTGACCCACACACGCTGCCTAAGCTTACTGTTGGACATGTGTGGTGTGTCAGTGCAATCCCAGCAACTGTTTGCACAACCTGTTTCAGTGGCTTTCGTGTGTGAAGACCTCATGACCACACTCTAGGGAGCAATGGCCTGTTATGAGGCTCCAACTCCGCTGAAACTTACAATGCTGGGTAGGGGGGCAGAGCGCATGCCCGGGCAGCAGGCTCCCTAACCCACGTTTGGGTGCAAGCGCTCCAAGCCGTTGACCGCGCACTCTCAGGCCTGCCACTGGCGTTTACACATGCACCAAGTGGTGCTATACCCATCAGCGTCGCTAAGCATTCTTACATTCGCACCCACTCCAGCTCGGCCTGCAAACGCTCAAACCTGGCACGGCTTCGTCCTGAACCCATACAAGCCTGCCTGCTCTTCAACCACCCTTCATGCAGCTACGAGCAGCGCGCCACGCCTAGGCCTGCTCTCACACAACCGCATGCGAGCCTGCTGCTTTCAGCAGCCGCGCATATGCCCAGGGACCGCGCATCTATCCACTAACGCCTCACCACGTCACACGTAACATGCACCTGCTGCCTCCCGGCCGCTGCGCACGCAGCCGGCCAGGCTGCGCGGACCCTGCAAAGGCTGCGTCACCAGCTGTCCTCATCAGACTCGGCCTGCTGCTTGGCCTGGTAGCCGCGTGCGTTGCCGAACGTCGCGCGGCCGCGGCGCGCGCGCCGCCCGCCGGCGATGATGAGGCCGGGGTCCACATCATCGCCCGACAGGTTGTTCACTATTTCCGGGTCCGACATCTGCTCGTCCTGCACACAGTGCCGGGCAGTGTGATCACATGTTCGAGGGCCAACGACCGCAGTGCGCTGCGCACGGCTTAGCATGTGCACACACAGCGTGACTGCTCCCAGTCAGGGCTTGCAGGCAAGCTCGCTCTGGTCCCGACCTGCTTGTTGCATATTGCCTGACGCGGGGCAGCCACTTGCAACATGTCTGGAGGGGTACAGCACAGGCGCAGCCCAATACTACTCTGCATGCCACCCACAGCAGGCAACAGGCTGCAGAGCGGTGACTCACATCCTCGTCGTCGTCATCGCCGCCTCTGCTCTTCTTCTTTGCGGGCTCCTTCTTAGGTTTGCTGGTCGACGGCGCGCCCTCCGCCTGCACGGGCGCTCCGCGTCGCGTCGGCCAGCACGCGCACCACTTCACAATAAAATCAGGCTCGCCAGGTGCGAGCTTGTGCTGCAAAGCCAAGGCTCTCTCTGCCTGCGGTGGTGGGTGAGCTGCTGGCTGCTGTGCGAGGCGCCACTTGCAGGCGGTGAGACACCAGTGTACGGCCACGCGTGTGTCTGGCGCTCCGCGGAAGTGGCCCGGGGGCACCTGCCTTGCGCTTGCTCGAGGCAGCAGCGCCCTTCTGCGGCTCCTCCTTTTCCTCATCTTCGTCCTCGTCCTCTCCGCTCTCTCCTTCGTCATCGGCAAGCTCGGCCTCCTGCATGTTGCGTCAGCGTCAGCGTGTGACGGCGCAGTCAAGCGTGCAAGGCCAGGGACGCAGTTGGTCGATCTCAAGACGTGGCGTTCTCAAGTCACGGCGGAGGGAGTGGCGCTGGCAGGAGCACTCCACCTAGGCACGCGCTGCAGACAGTTTACGGGGACTCCTCTTACCAGTTGCACAGACACACACTTACTGGAACTGTCTGTGACTCTGTGAGAGCGACCGCGCGCAGGCGCACCACGTCCTCGTCGTCTTCATCCTCGTCCTCCTCCCCGTCCTCCGCGGGCTCCACTGCTTTGTCCTTGCCCTTTGCTTTGCGCAGGCGCTCCGTTTCTGCCTCCTCTGCCAGCGCGTAAGATGTGTGAATGAATGCCGGCTGCAGAGCGTGTGCCTGCTCGGCGCGACAGGCGTGCACCTGCGCACCTTTTACGCGCTGCTCAGCCTTTGCCTTGGTCGATTCCTCGCCCTCGGTGCCCATTGCAGTGGCCAAGATCCTAAGCTTGCCCTTGGCGTCGAGCAGGTTGCTCCTTGACGATATAACTCTACAGACAGGGCCGCGCTCTGCTTGCTCAGCGAGTTAGTGTCAGCTCTTTTAGAAGTCAAAGTGTGGGATGGTCATTAGCTTTAAAGTTTATTTGTAGAAGGGTAGGCCTAGGGGTAGGCCGCTTAAAGCTCATTTGCACACTTGCAAACTTCAGGCCAGTGCGCACTCTCAGGCCAGCATACAGGAGACCCCTCCACACTGGACTTGTTTGCTAGAGGCACGTACAGCTGAGCAGTTTCGAGCTGTGAACTCCTCACGGGCGGCCTAGTTAAGCAGGCACCCCACTTGCACGCCGCTCCCACGCTGCCCATCGCGCCGCGCGGCGCCGCCGTGAGCCAGCGGCGGGCCGCTTCCGGGCCATGGGGCAGAGCGGCGACTCGCGCAAGGCCGGGTCGCTGGAGCTGCTGTCAGTGAACTTCAACCAGGACGTGACCTGCTTTGCCTGCGGCACCAACTCGGGCTTCCGGGTGTACAACTGCGAGCCCTTCAAGGAGACGGTGCGCCGGCCAGCGCCGCTAGGGCCGTGCATCGCGGCCGCGTGCTGCGCGCGGCGACTCCGGCCAAGGCGCTCAGGCGGCTGCGCCGCGGGGCTGCAGTTCAGGAGAGAGTTCAACAATGCGGGGATTGGCATTGTGGAGATGCTCTTCCGGTGCAACATCCTGGCCATCGTGGGCGGCGGCGCCGCGCCGCGCTTCCCGCCGAACAAGGCGCGCTTGACGGCCGCTGGGGCGGTCGGGCTTTTAAGTCTGAGTGCTCCCGCGCGCACCGCACCGGTTGCGCAGCGGGCACGCTCGCCGCTGGCACACGGGCCTTGCTCTTGCAGGCGCACGCGCCCTGCTGACCAGGCCGCGAGTGAGGCTCCGCCTGGGGCTGCAGGTGATGATATGGGACGACCACCAGGGGCGCTGCATAGGCGAGCTCAGCTTCCGGAGCCAGGCGCGCCCCTGGACGCGCATGTACCTGGTTCGAGAGGGCAGGCCTGGGGCAGCTCGGGCCGCACGGAGCGCCTGTGTGGCGCCCTGCTCGAATGTCTGGCCAGGCAGGATGGGGGGCTCCTGCTGTGCGCGCCATTGAGGTTGCATGACCAGAGCGTCACACGGCTTTTGAGCCTGCCGTCGTGCTGGCTGCTGCAGCGCCTGTGCCCTGTGCGGTGGACAGCACTGCAGGTTACGCACCATGGCCGCCGCCGTACACGGCGCACATCTAGCGCCCACCGTCACCGGAGGGATAGTCCCTTGCGCAGGCGCCTGAGCGGCCTGCAAGCCTCAAGCCCGCCCGCCAGCGCGCGCCGCGGCGCGCCGCGCGGGCCCCGCGCGCCGAGCCGCGCGCCCGCCCCGCCCTGCGCCTTGCTGAGTAGGCCTAAAATACCTGAAAGACCCTAATACCCTCGCCGCAGGTGCGCGCGGTGCGGCTGCGGCGCGACAAGATCGTGGTCGCGCTGGAGCACAAGGTGCTGATGTACAACTTCGCGGACCTGCGCCTGGAGCACAGCACCGAGACGCTGGCCAACCCGCACGGCCTGGCCGCGCTGTCGCCCGCGCCGGAGCACAACGTGCTCGCCTGCCCCGGCCTGCACTGCGGCCAGGTGCCGTCCCGCCCCGTGCAGCGCCGTTGCAATTGGCACGCTGTCGGCCGCGCCGCAGCGTCGTGTGTGCTAGCGCCGGCCCGCGTATCTAGGCACAGCAAGCGCCGCAGTGCACGCCATCATGCACGCGTACGCGCGCTCGGCACAAAGGCAGTGCGCAGGGATGCCGCGGTCTCTGCGCACGGCCCATTGTCAGGTCTATGCTCATGCACTGTCTGTCCACCTGCTCACCATGCTTGGAGTGCCGGAGAGCATGAGGATACCGTGCACAAGCGCCGCATCGCAGCCCCGGCGCGCTTGTGCGCATGCGGTCCACATGCTGCAGAGGCGCCTCCCGACGCCGGTGTACCCGTTCCTAAAGCAAACGTGATACCCAACTCTATCACCCCCAACTGGGGCGCGGCGCCCGACAGGTGCGCGTGGAGCTGTATGACGTGCGGCGCACGCGCTTCATCCAGGCGCACGCGGCCGCGCTGGCCGCGCTGACGCTGAGCCAGGACGGGCGGCTGCTGGCGACCGCGTCCGAGCGCGGCACGCTCGTGCGCATCCACTCCACCGCCGACGGCTCCAAGCTGCAGGCGCGGAGCGGCTAGCCACATGCGCGCCGCTGCCTCTCTCTCATTCGCTGTCACACGCTGCCTGCTGACGAGGTGCTTGATAATGAGCCCACGTTGCATCGGCTCACGAGGCGCCTGCTCTGATCCAGGCGACTGACGTGGTCTGACTCGGTCTAAATCGGGCAGGAGCTGCGGCCGTCCGCTGACGAGGCGCTCTGAGCCCACATTTGCGTCGGCTCACAAGTGGTCTGCTGTGACCCGGGCGACCAATGGCGTGTTTGAACCGGGCAGGAGCTGCGGCGCGGCGCGGACCCGGCGTGCATCTACTCCATTGCCTTCTCGCGCGGCGCCCAGTGGCTGGCGGTGTCGTCCGACAAGGGCACCGTGCACGTCTTCTCGCTCGACCGCCGTCGCGCCGGCGGCGGCGCGGCCGGCGCCGCCGCCGCGGCGGACGCGGCGGCCGGCGCGGGCGGCGGCGGCGCCGGCGGCGGCGGCGGAGGCGGCGCGGCGCCCGCAGACGCGAGCGCGCTCAGGAATCCGGTCTCCGCGTTCTCGTTTGTCAGCGTGCGCTGCCCGGCGGCCCACGCATTTGCTGTGGCCAGACCCCTGAATACATGCATTTATGTTGCCAGTCTGTGGTGCTGTTGCGCATGCCTTCCTGCCAGGACAAGCCTGTGCTCTATTAGCACGCGCTATTGTGCTCCCCCATGGTGGGTGTGAGCGCGTGCTGTTGAGCGTGTGCACTTCAGCGCATGTCCATCGGCCATCCAAAGCCTTAGCTTTGCAAGACTTGGTCGCTGTGCAACCACGTTTGTATATGTCAGCGCTCTGTGCTCGCGCCGCGCAGGCGATCCTGCCAGTGCCCTACTTTGCGTCCGAGCGGTCCTTTGCGCAGTTCCGGCTCCCGGAGGAGACTCGCAGGTGCCCACTCGCTTTGGCCTTCCCCAGCAATTCATTGCATGAGATCAAAGGAATGATGCGTGCCTCACACTGCAGCGAGCTGTGAGAGGGACTGGGCTGGCAAAACCATGGACGCGTCTATTTATTAGGTCAAGCACCACAGGACAATGTGGTTTTCTCAAGCGCACGCTCATATATTTATTGCAGCTGTGACACATATATGACCAAGCGCATGCAAGCATTGCAGCCTGATCCCCGACAGGGGCATGCCAGCCTGGCCAGCAGCGTACGCCGTGCCGCTGGCAGCCCCTAGAGCGAAGCGCTGGGTGACTAATTATCTGGCCATGTGACAAACACATGACACCCATATCAGGACACGTCATACCCTCTGAGGGACCGCGCGCGCGCAGCATTGTCGGGTTCGGCCCCGGCCCGGCCGCGCTGGTGGTCGCCAGCCTGGCCGGCAGCTTCTACACCGCCGCGTTTGACCCGGAGCGCGGCGGCGCGTGCGAGCAGCGCTCCTACTGCAAGTTCGTGGAGCTGGAGGGCGACGCCGCGGCATGAGCGCGGCCAGCTTCCACGCAGCCGCGGTCGGCCCGAAGCGCGGCGACCCGTGCGCGCACCAACGCTTCTGCTGCAAGCTTGTGGCGGCGCGAGCGTGGCGCCGCGGCGTAAGTTCGGCCGCGCCGCGCGTCGCGGCGGGGGCGCAGGGCGCCGCAGTTGCTGCGCAGGCGCCATGTGCTGCCAAGCGCCTGCGGGCCGGTGCGGTGGGACTGTGTGCTTGCGCTGCGGCATGCTCGCTTGGCATGGGACGCGGGAGAGGTAGCCGGTGCGCAGAGCGCAGGGTTTGAGAGGCGCGTCGACAGGCCGACAAGGCGCATAGCACTGTGTGAACTGATGTGCATGTGTCCCTGGTTATCAAGGTATGTACTGCGCAGAGTCCCGACTGTTAGGTCTGCTGCGGGTTCTAAGTGATGTATGGGTTGTAAATAGGGCATAGGCGCCTCACGCTCTGTGAGCCATCAGCCATCTAGCGTGGGGCGATTGTAGGAGTGGCTCTCAGGCGCTGGGCGGTGTGACAGGTTGCGCGCTTGTATGTCGCCTGTCGGCTCCTACTCGGATACTACGCGAGCGCATACGCCGTTGCTCCCTGATTCTGGTACAACTGGCCTCTGGAAGGGCTGATGTCCATGCATGCCTTACACGGCAACAGTGAGCGCAACACGCACATCCGTCATCATGACAGTGTCACACGATGGCCTAAGGATGTCCTGCCAGTGAGCAAACTGGGGGCGACTGTCAAGCTGCATGCCCCACAGCCTGGCGCCTGGCCATTCCTGCACACCTCTCTCTGCCTGACAGAGAGTCCACTGACGGCATGCCGCGGCTCGCCTGCAGCACTACCATGCAAGCCCTGGCAGTCGGCAGCATGCAAATGGGCTGCTGCGAGCCGCCACAAATGAGCCCATGACCTCACATGACAGTATTGGCGGACACGCCTCCCCCGCCTCCCAGGCGCAAGCCGCCCGGGCCGGGCCCCAGATCACCAGCAGCTGCAAGGGCAGACATGGCCCCGCCGCTGCTGGCAACGCCGCAAAACCTACGGACAGCCGGCGATCAGACGGTGATCAGAAGCGCTCGCCGAAGCGCACAAACATGGTGCCCTTGCCCTCGTTGCGGTCGGTCGCATACTCCAGGCGCACGGCGCCCAGCTTCAGGCCCGCGCCCAGGCTGCTGCCGCCGCCGGCGCGCCGGAAGTACATGGTGGGGTTGCCGCGGCACGCCCGCGAGGAGCCCAGGTCGGTCGCAAACTCGTAGAACGCGTACACCTGGTTGCTGGTCACCTGCGCGGCCGCGACAGGGATAGGGTTGCGTAAGATGGAGTAGGGTACATAGGGTAGGCCTGCAGGCGCAGGCCGCGGGCCCCGGCACTAGGTAGAACATGTGAAATGCGCTCCAAGGACAGTCCCGGGCTGGCAGCTCTCGCCTCAAACCTCAACATGCGCGCCTCAGCGGCGACGGCAGGCGCGCGCGCGGAGTGCGCCACGGAGCGCGCTGCAGCCGCGCCGCGCTCGCCTGCAGCACCTCGCCAGGGCTGGCAGCATGGGGCGCACCGGCAGCGGCAGGCGCAGCTCCAGGGCGCCCTCGACGAAGCTGCGGCACGCCGCCAGCTCGCCCACGTTGTACCCGCGCACCTGCGCCGCATACGGGGTTGGGGCTCAGCCAGGCGCGCAGGCGCTCTTCTGCGCAGCACGGCGTTGCATCAGCGGAGATGCTTGTCGCACGGGCGTAATCAAATCGTGCAGCGCATGCAGGACGGGCGAGCGCCGGCAGGGGACCTGGCGCCAGTCGCGCAGTCACACCCTGCTGACAGGAGCGCGGGCGGCCAGAGCGCCGGCGCCTGGCGCGCCAGGGCCAGCCCGCCGTGCGCGTAGACGGCACGGAAGCTGCGACGCCGCCGTCCCTGGCGAGCCCCGCTGCGCTGCCCAGGGAAGCGGGGGGCGGCGTGCGGGCGCGCCGAGTAGGGCCCGCCGAGCGTGAAGTAGTCGTAGGAGGCCAGGTCGCCGAGCGCGGCGCCGCCGCGGCCGTGCGCCACCAGCACGGGCGGCGGCTTGCGGCTGCCGCGCGGCGGCTCGCGCAGCTGCAGGAAGCGCGTCAGCGAGGCCGTCGCGCGGTTGAACAGCGGGAAGCCCGTGCCGATCCCCAGGCCCTGGTCCACCTGCGCGGGCGCCGGGGCGCGCGTCAGCGTCAGCGGGACGGCCGCGCGCTGGGGCGGCGGGGGCCCTGCGCGGCCTGCTGCCAGACCCTGGCCCGCACGCAGGTCCGGCAGCCCTGCTTGGCGCGCTCCATGCAGGCGAAGCATCGCTGTTCCTGAAGTACCCGAGCACTGTTTTCTCCCCAATGTCATGTGAGATTGTATGCAAGCCTGCGCTGGGTCCCGCTGGCCTCTGCAGCTCTGTGCTAGTCGACTTCCCAATGAGAGCACAAGGTCGCATGCGCAATGCTGCAGGCGCAGATGACATGATACTATATATCTAGAACGCCACGCGTATCAGAGCACAGAGAGCGACCGGGCGCCAGAGCGCAGGGCATGTCGCCTGCTCAACCAACCCAGAGAGCCACAGCGCATCAGGGCTGCATGGGTAACTAAGACAGGCTGCTGGATGTCGCGCGGCGCGCCGCGCGCGAGGTCACCGGCGGCCCTCGCCCGCGCGCATGATATGGTACGCCTCGCCGGACCCCCACTGTGCCTCAGGCATGCGGCCCCACCCCCACGCCCTGGCCGACGTTGCGTTTTCAAGTGAGAAAGGGCCCCTGCTGCGCGGCCTGCTATGGCAGGGCTCACAAGCACCAGCCCGCCCTGGCAGCCGGACAGCGGGGCCGCAGCGCAGGGCGCAGGCCCGGACAGACATCGACCACCAAGCCCTAACCGGCCTTTGACAGAAGGGCGCCGCTAAGCGAGGGGGCACGCGCCTGGAAGATGTCGCGCGCGCCGACGGGCGTGCCGTTCACGAAGTAGGTCGCGTCGCGCGTCACGTTGCCCTGCAGGAAGGCAACCCAGTCGCGGCCGGACGGCCCCAGCGTGGTCGGCGGCCCGTCCGGCGCAATCATGCCGGTCGGCAGCTGCTTCACGCCGTGCGCGGTCATCTGCCCAGACTCGTCGCGCGTCGTGACCTGGACCGCCGCCCCCACAGCGCGTCAACCTCTACATATACTGCACTCACATTGGGTAGGCCAATCTCAATCAGGCCCGAGCATGGTTGGCAGCGCAGTACGCCGGCAGGATGCGGCCTGACACTCAGCAACCTCACATTGTGCATGAGGAGCGTGTTAAGGTACGTCATTACAAGTTCTGAGTGCAACAAGATCGTGTCCAAGCTGTCAGCGCGCGGCAGCACCGCCTGAGCGCAGCAAGTCGTTCCAGAGAGGACTGCAGCAGAGTGGTTGGAAGCCTGTGCAGCTCAGTTGCTACTAGAGTACAGGTGCCCTAACAAGCCCCGCTCTTGAGCCGTCAAGCATGGGTCGTCTGATGAATGCCGCGCCCAGCGCAGACGGGCATACGCGCTGCTGCGCGGCGAGCGCTGGTAAGCAGGCGGGCACCTGCTCGAGCACGGCCCCGACGCTGGAGCGGCTGTTGCGCGACTGCTGCTGCAGCAGCGCGACCTTGGCGCCCGCGCGGTCCACGAAGATCGGCGGCACCTCCTCGCCGCCCGGCCCTGCCGCGCGCGCGCCGGGGTGTGGGCGCGCGCGTAAGAGCATGGGTTCGCGCGCCAGACTGTAAGTGCGGCGCCAGGGTGTGGACGCGCGCGCCAGAGTGGACGGGTGCGCGCCTTCCGAGCGATGCTGTTGGACGCTCTGCAAACCTCATTACCCACCCTCTGCTGCTGCGGAGCTGTGCACGCCGGGGACCAGAGCGGCCGCCGGCGCTTTGTTCTCGCTTGGCTTCGTCTTGGCATGTTCTTTTGTAGTGCGCGCGTGCATGCAGAAAGAAAAATACCCTACGGATTGCTCACTCGCAATGCATGACTACACTCATTGCGGCGTGCAAATACCGATCAGCACCTCTGCTCACTGCACAGATTGACTCGACACGGCGACTTCTGCGACACCTGCACCCTGGGCCTCCAGGCACGGCATCGCAGCCAGCGCGAGCAGTCGGCGCACCGGGCGTGAACACGCCGGACATCTTGCGCGAGTTGAAGGCCGTCGCGTTGAGCGCGGTCTTGTGGCGGTCGGCCGGGCCCCAGAGGTACGGGTGCTTGTAGTCCACGCGGAAACCCAGGTCGTCGGCCGGCTGCAGGAAGTTCTGCGCCGTCACGCTCGCCGTCGCCTGCGCCGCGCAGATGGGCGCGGGGCTCTCAGTCACATATTTGGTGCGCGGTCACGCTCGCCGTCGCCTGCGCCGCGGACGGGCGCAGGGCTCTCAGCCAAGTTCTAGGTGCGCCGTCACACGCTCGCCGCCGCCTGCGCAGCGGACGGGCGCAGGGCTCTCTGCCGAGCCCCAAGTTCTGCCAGCAGCTGCTGTCTCGGGGGCCGGCAGAGCGCCGCGCCCTGCAATGCGCCCTACATGTCTCAACCGCCCCACGTTCCTCTGCCGAAAGAGCCCTTTGGCAGAAGAGGCGCATGTCACAGCATGCAGGGAGGCTCCAGACGCGCGTGAAGCGGAGGTCACGCGCCGGCCACGCCCGCGCGGTCGCTGCGCGGCGGGGGCGCGGCGCGGCCGCCCGGCGCGGCCATACGGCGCGAGGCTGGGGCGGGGCGCGCGCCTGCCGCGCCTGCTTCGCGATGTTGCGGTGCTCGAAGGTCAGGCTGCCGCCCGGCACGAGCGACACGAGCGCCGGGCGGCCCTTGTCGCCGGGCGCGACCTGCCACTCGCACTCCAAGTCCGCTGTGCGCATCGGGCGCTCCTTGACCATCACGTCCACGTCGACCTGCGGCGCCCGGCGCGGCATCGCTGCCGCCCCCCTGCCTCACAAGCCCCAACCCCACCCCAACCCTGACAGGGGTTGGTCAAACACTGCCAGGTCCCGCCAGGCTGGCCCATGGCTTGTAGACGCACGGCAGGCCAGTGCATGGGCATCGGCGGCGCAGCATCAAGCTCCGCCGGGTAGCTGCCTAGGGTGACTCCAGAGTGCGCATGCAGTGGATCGATACAGCAAGGGGCCGACCATGTCGCAGCGAGCAGGCGCTGCGGGCAAAGACTGTGAATAAGCTCACATGGACAGGACTACACTATGCAGCCCGCACACGTCGTATACCCAGTCTGGTACGCAAGTCATCAGCTGAGCAACAGCGCAGCACTCTCAGCTCTCCATCAGCTGCTGTTATACGATGCATTCGCACGGCATGTCGTGAACATGCAGCGCCCTGCATCTCTGCCCCGACAGCCAGCGCCCGCATGTGCATGCTGGCATCGAGCGCTGCCCCCTGCGCTCGTGAGGGCGGCCGCGCCTTGGCCTCATCGCGCTGGTTGGGCTTCGGGAAGACCTGCACGTTGTCGAACAGCCCCAGCGCAAACACGTCGCGCAGCGCCTTCCGCCCGTCCTCCGCATTGTACAGCTGCCCCTCCTGCACCGGGCGTCCGCAACTCGATCGACGCTCGCCACGAACTCTCAAAGGCAGGCTGCATGCTTGCTTATACTGACGCATGCACCCCGCACACTGGGAAGGATGGCTGACAGATGCAGACCGCGCGCGAAGGTGTACGCGCCTCGCGCCTCTCTTCTCGCGCCTCAAGGACTCCGGAAGGTGATGCAGGGCGCCTCAGCATCCACAGCCACCCTCGCCGAGACCCCCACTGCAGGGCCTGAGTCATACAAAGGCAGGGTGAAGCGCCTTGCCGAGCAGCTTTGCACAAGTCCGCGGCGCAAGACCTTCAGCCGAGGGAAACGGGTGGGGGCCTGCGACGCGCAGGCGCGGGGCGCCGCGCCTTGAACGGCAGCTCGCGCAGGATGATGTCGGGCTTGATCTCGCCGGCGTTGACGCGCGGGATGCCCTCGTCGTCCACCGGCACGACCTGCACCTTGTTCACGCGGCCCTCCACCATGCGCGCCACGATGTTGCCGGTCTCCATGCCCTCGAAGTGCGAGATGTAGCCGAAGACGTAGCCGCGCTTCTGGTACCTGCGCGGCCGCGGCCGCGCTGAGCCTCGTCGCCATGCGGCACGAGGCGCGGCCGGGCGCGCGGCCGCGCTGCTCGCGCCTTTGCGAGGACACAGCGCATGGGCGGCTGCGCGCATGGCGTGCATGTGCACCCGCACGTAAGCCTGCGGTCTGGCAAGCGGCGGCTGCGCGACCTCACAAGATGTCAGCGCCCCTCCCTTCATGTGCAAATGCAAGATAAGCCGCGCTGCTGACCACCCCATGAGGCCTGACGCAATGCCCGCGCTCCAGGCGCCCCGCGCGCGCGCGGCAGCATCCGGGGCCCCGCGCGGCCGCAGGCGCACCAGCCCTCGACAATCGACTTGATGGCCGCCAGCTTGCGCAGCCCGGTCGGGCCCGGCAGCGGGCCGACCTCGCGCATCACGCGCTCCACCTCGGCCGGCGGGATGAGCAGGCGCGCGCCAGCCCGCGCCGTCTTGCCCGGCTTGACGGCGAAGCCGGTCATTGGCTTCCACAGCATCTCGCTGAACGTGAACTCGAGCACGAACTTCTTCTTGTCCTGTGCCGTGCGTAGGGTAGGGTAGGGCAGCCGCCACGCGCCCCATTAGAGACAAACGCACTCATACTCCCGCGCAGGGCGCGCTGCGCGGCGCTCGCGCCGGCCGCTGCGCCGGCAAGGCCGGCGCCTCGGCGTACGCTGCGCGCGCTGCGTGTCTCTGTCACGCGTGCCTGCACCGGCAGCATCGCGCCCGCCTCCCGGACCGCCGCGCAGTGCGCCGCGCCGCTGTGTGGTGCGCATCGCAGCGCAGCGCACGGGTGCAGCGCGTGCGCGTCCTGCTCGGCGCCTGCGGCGGGCCCGTGCGCGGGCGGGCGCGCGCCTTCTTGGACGGCGTGACGCGGCCGTCCACGTTCTGGAACAGGCCGCTGCCGAGCAGCGTGCGCAGGTCTTGCGACAACTCCGTCCGCGTGCACACGAAGCCCGGCTGGCAGTTCAGCCCCGCGAACAGCTCCTCCTGCGCACCAGTGGCAGCCGCTCGGACTCCACTCTTGGCATTGCATCGGCCAACTACCACAAGGTCATGCCACGCAACCATCAGCTGCCCTCACGGCGTCGGGTCACGCTTGCGCCTCAACTGGCATACCCAAGCGCACGCGCACCGGGCTTGGCAGGAGCCTGACGAGCAGCGCCGATGGATGGACCGCAGACAACTACAGTGGCCCCATCCGAACGTGTCCATGCGCCCAGCGCCCTGGCACTGCCCGCCGCCCAGGCTGCCCCGCATGCAGCCGGCACAGGCGCCAGGCCGCGCTCGGCGGGGCGCACCTCGGTCGGCACGCCGGGGCCCTCCGGCAGGCCCACCGCGCGGACCGCGTGGCAGAAGAACTGGCCCGAGGACAGCTCGGGCATGTCGCCGTCATCGACCAGGTCGTCCTCGTCGCCGTCCGCGGCGGGGCCCGCCGCCGCGCCGGCCGCGGGCGCGTCGCCCACGCCCTCGCCCTCCTCCTCGCCCTCCTCGTCTGTTTCGTACTCCTCGTCGCTACGCGCGGCCCGCGTGCCCCGTGGGCGTCGGCGGGGCGCATGGCTGGCCAGCGACAGCTCTGCGCAGGTCGCTGCTGACGTGCTGTACACAAGGAGTTCGAGAATGGCCGCAGTCACCTTACAAGCATTGCAGCTGCCAGGCTACTGGCCTCCACGTCCTTGCAACTACTGTGGCTTGCAGGTCGAGCAGAAGCAGAGCGGCACGTGCTCACGTGAGCAGGAGACCAAAGCGCCGTACTGTTGCACTTCAAGCCCAGTCACAGTGACACCCCAGGGGCACCACAACGCATTTCACTTGGGCAGGCCTCGCAATTTGCAGTCGCTGTGGCCACAGCAGCCTCTGCACGCGCACGGGCACAGGACAGCACGCGCACCTGCCGAGCTCTCCCTCCTCCTCGGCAGCCTCGGCTGCATCTGCAGCGTCCGCCTCAGCCTCCTCGGTATCCGCTGCAAGCTCGGCCACGATATTGTGCCCGCCGCCGCCGCCGCCACCGCCGCTGCCTCCGCCGCCGCCGCCGCCGCACCCGCCTTGGTCGCCCCCGCCGCCACCGCTGCCGCTGCTCAACGCGTGCGCCGGCAGCGCAGCTGGCAGCACACACCAGCCGGCGAACAGCGCCGCGGTTACGCCGCCAGCACGCACGGCAGCGGCTGAGGGCTGGGAAAGGCCGCTGAGCCAGCCTGCATCCGCCCCGCGCCTGCCGCTGCCACTGGTGCTTGCCTCGTCACCATCCTGCACACGGCTGCAGCACACTGACAGTGCGTGCGCCGGTCGCCTGGCTGTCGCGCGCGCCGGCGAGCACGCATGAGCAGCAAGGGGGGCAGGATGCACACGGCTGCGCGTCTGTGCTGGGCACGGCCAACCAACAGCCTGCGGCTGCTGTGCGGCCGCAAAGGCCATGGCCTGATTTATATGTATTGCCGCTCGCAGCGGCGGGTCAGCGGTATGCCATCACGCTGTCCTTGCAACTGCCTGCGCGCTTCCAAGTGATAGAGGACCGTCTGGTATCTGCAAAGCACAAAGGTTGAAGGCAGCGCAGGATCAGGTGTGGCGGCAACCCTCGCCAGCCCTGCCGGTCTGCACTCACTCTGTGTCGCACTTGCCGTGACTGCTTACTGTCAAGTTGTAAGCGTTTGCAGTGCCTGAACAGCCTCCCAGCCTTGTCTGAGCGTACCTCTCCGGGGCAGGTGGCCGTAGGTGGCTACCCGTGAGCGAGAGCTGGAGGCAGAGCCTGCAGGCGCTGCGGAGCTGCTGTCCAGCAGTCCCACAATACAGGCAGGATGTCGTCGCTGCGAAATGCAGTCAAGCGCAAGACCCACAAAGAGCGCTCGCAGCCGTGAGCGCCCGACGGCGCTCTTGTAGTTGTTAATACACGCTTGCGTGTTTGCTCCCCTTCACACAGCCCTTTGCGCGGGCCGACAGCAAGTTGTGCCGTGCGCAGAGCGGCGCGGCGGCAGTATGGCCTGCTGGAGAAGAAGAAGGACTACAAGGAGCGCGCGGACGACTTCCACCGCAAGGAGGTCGCGCTGCGCCGCCTGCGCCGCAAGGCGGAGGAGCGCAACCCGGACGAGTTCTACTTCGCAATGGAGAAAGCACGCACGCGCGGCGGCGTGCACACAAAGAGGCACGTCGCGGCAGCCTGCACAGGCGTCGCGCTGGCGCCGGGCCAGCACCTGGCTAGCTTCACTGGGGCTGCGTCTGACGGGCGTCGGTGGGGTGCAGCTCCACCGAGGCCAACAAGTACACGCAGGAGGAGCTGCGGCTGATGAAGACGCAGGACGCGAGCTACATCACGCTCAAGGCTCAGGCGGAGGCGCAGGCGCGCCGCGGCGCACGCTGCGCTTCACCAGCCTGCCACTGCTCCCAGCCTGCTGGCCCCCACACTGCAGTGCCTTGTTGCTGTCCAATTGGCTGAACACATGGGGACTGATGGAGTCTGCCACTGCTCCCAAGCCGTTGCCCCCCACACTGCAGTGCCCTGTTGCTGTTCCAGTGGCTGAGCAAAACGGAAAATAATGGAGTATACTTGAGAAGTTTTATATACACCCTGATATTTCTGTTCCGTGGGGCCTGCGCAGAAGGTGGAGCGGCTGCGGGGGAGCCTGCACTGCATTGGCGCGCCGGCGCAAGCGCGGCACACTGTGTTTGTGGACGGCGAGGCGGAGGCCGCCGCGTTCCGGCCGGACGAGTACTTTGACACGCCCGCGGAGCTTGTGTCTCGCACATTCAACCGGCCGCGCAGGCGCGCACCGCGCAAGCTCGACACAGCAGGTCAATGCGTTATTAGTGCGATTGCTGCAAGTGTGCTTCGGGAGGTGACCTATATATTCAGTCGGTTGAGTGGCCTAACAAGCAGGGCAATTCATGTGCGTAATTAGCTGCGGCTCTCAAGGGAGGCTGTATAACAGTGTCATCCGTAGAAGCAGCGGGTCAACTCGTTCGATTGCAGGCTAGCATAACCATTTTCTGGTGGGCTGTGCAGGGCACAGCTTGAGGACGCTGCGGCGGTGGTCGGCGTGCGCGACGGCGATGGAGCGGCTGAGCCTGCTGCGCGGGCGGAGCGGTGAGCGCTGCGGCCTGGCGGCTGCACATGGATGCTTTTAGGGCCTGCCTGAGGCGCATTTCAAAGCCTGGCACACGTTCTTGTCATGTTCCCTGAGGTCTAAGTCTAATCCTCATGCATGAGCTCGGCGCCGTTGCAGCTCATGCGTGGGGCTCAACACGCTGGCAGCAGGAGCCCGCGTGTTGAAATGCCATGCGGCTTGCGCACGCAGGCGGCGAGTAGCGTCATACAAGGAGCTGCTGCAGCGGCAGCAGCGGCAGGCCAAGCTGGGGGGCCTGGCCACGCGCATGGCTCTGCAGAAGCAGCTGATGGTATGCCCCACACGCTGCGATGGAGGCCATGCACGTGCTGCCCCTGCACCTGTGCAACTATGCCTGTTATCGTCTGCCCCAACTGCTTGCCTCTGCCTTTGTCTGAGGCCCTGCATCAGCTTCTGCATGGCGGCTGCTGTACACTGCAGGGCAAGGGGACGAAGCGGAAGTTGAAACCGCACGAGGTGGAGGGGAGCGGGGTCGTCCACAAGTGGCGCAAGGAGCGCCTGAAGTAGTCAGGCTCCCCGTGTGTTGTGAGTCCTTGCAGTGTTGTTGCGCCTGTCAGCTTGCAGGCGCAGTGTTGTTTTGACGCTGCGCAGAGTGAAGAACAGCAATGAAGCTGCAAACTGAGTGTAGACTATGTAGTGATGGGCAAAGTGTAGATTATTATTTTATGGGCAAATTTCTTGGCAGATAGGGTGTCAAGCAGCTGCTTCCTGGGCGTGCTGTCTAGTAGACGGCCACTGTCTACAGAACAGTTATTTGTCAGTCTGTGCTGTCCTCGAGGCCTGTGACCGAACCTGTGTGACAATAGTATGGTGCCTGTCAGCACAAGCACAGTGACGCACAGCAGCCCAGTAGCTCGTTCACTGCCTACTCCCGCCTGGCGGACAGCGGTATGCGTACGTCACTGCACACGGCAGCCGTTCAGGAGGTCTCCTGCAGCACCCATGCAGCCATCGTGTGGAGGAGAGAGGGAGCAGAGCAGGAGGCGGCACATCTGCGCAGCCAGGAGGCCGGACCATGCGGCTGAGGCGCCTTCTGTGGCTGAGGCGCTTTCTGTGGCCTGCCCTGAGGCAGACGCGGGCGCAATGGAGGCTGGCACCAGCAGGCATCCCCTTCACAGTTTGCTGGTCAGCGTGGCCAAGGGGTTGGCGGTGGCGACGCTTGCAGTCGGCCTGGTGCGGTCCTTGACCCGTGTTGTGGCAGGCCAGCAGTGATATTGCCAGTATCAGCAGTGCCACTGCTTGGCGCTGAGAGCGAGCAGGTAACCTTTGTGTCTTGTTGCTTGTGCTTGTAGAATTCCTTGCTCACCTGCTTACTCGGTGCGAGTAGGGCGTATCAGGTATCTGGTGCACTGAGTTCCTTGCTGTTCCTGATCGGACCTGCAGCGCCTGGGCAGGGCAGCCCCAGCGCAGGGCCATGGTGCGGCGGCCAGCTCAGCACTCTTGCGAGGCCTGTGGAGTCGCCCCATGACACACGTGCGCACCTGCAGGCCCTGGGCAGCGCGTCTCCAGCGCTGGCAGCGCGGAGCGGCGGCCGGGTGGGCGGCAGCTCGTTCGGCGCGGCGCGGAGCTACGGCGGGGGTGCGCGTAGCTACGGTGGCGCAGGCTCCTTCAGCTCCGGCTTGAGCGGGTGCGTGCAGCCGAGGGCAGCCTCTGTGCCAGGCCGCTCTGGCTGGCTGTTCGCACTGCGTGCTCACCCCTGTGCATGCCCCGGCAGGGCTGTGGGTGTCATGTACTTGTGAGCCACGCAGCTGGCAGGCTCTGTTAGCTGCGGCTGTAAGGAGACGGGTGGGTCCATGTCTGGGCTCGAGTGTCTTTCAGCAACTAGTGGCGCCTTGCGCTGTATGGCGGCGCAGCTAGCAAGTTCAAGACAGAGCATGATGGCCACGCCTCGCACAGTACACCCACTGATACGCTTTGCTTCACAGGAGCCGCTCAGCGCCGGCGCTGGGCGGCGCCGGCACCACGGCCCTCGGCTGGAGCGTGGTGCCCTTCGGGGGCTACGGGTATGGCTATGGCGGCGGGTACGGGTACGGCGGCGCGCCCGCGGTGGCCACAGGCGGCGGCATCGGCTTTGGCGAGGTGCTCGTGCTGGGCGTGCTGGCCGTCATCGCCTTCCAGGTCATCAGCTCGCTCAACAGCGGCGGCAGCGACACGTTTGCGGGTGCGCTGCGCCGCCCTCCGCTGCAGAGCCGACGGCAGCACGTGACGAGGCGCTGCGCACAGTCTCAGCAGAGTGCAGCAGCCCGGCGAGGGAGTGCCCAACGTGGCGCCAAGCCGTGCGGTGTCTAGTAGGACAGGAGGAAGACCTGGCAGGGTTTGTAGCATACAAACTCCAGGACTGGCTTGCATCAAAAGGCGTGCATATGCTCAGAGCAGTGTGGGTGCTGGCGTGTGCAGCGTATGCCATTGACACAGCACGTGCTTATGGCTGGCTCAGTGCCTTTGTTGAAGCAGCGCTTGTTGCCGGCAGGCGGGGAGCGCGTGTCGGTTGCAAAGCTGCAGGTGGCGCTGCTGGGCTCTGCGCGCTCACTGCAGCGTGAGCTGGACCGCCTGGCAGACCGCGCGGACACCACCACGCCCGAGGGCCTGCATTTTGTGCTGCAGGGTGCGGCACTCATCGGGCTTTTGCATCCCTCTGCGCGTCTGCGGCTGTCTTGCGCCTGCGCACAGTGTGTCGCCTGCCGGCTGTGAGTATGTCTGCTATGGCTGACCTGCGGCTTTGTGGTGGAGTACCACCCCCAGTGCCCCAGGCAGACAAGCAAGCAGCCTTCTAATGTGCCTGGTTGCAGCTTGGTGTCAGCGCCAGGTCAGGCCATGGAGCGGGTCAAGAAGTGTACTGATTGGCGTTGTGTCTTGCCCAGCCTAAGCCCCAGTGGTCCCCAACATCTTAGAACTTAGTTGACCTGCGACCGAGCGGCAGAGGCAGTGCTGGCGCTCCTTCGCAACCCAGAGTACGCGGTGTATGGCGCGGCTAAAGTGCGCAAAGAGGCGGGCCTGGACGCTGGCGAGGAGGCGTTCAACGAGGTTAGCCTGCAGGAGCGTGGCAAGTTCAAGGAAGAGACGCTGGTCAACGTCGGCGGCCGCTCGCAGTCCAAGCGCATGTCGCGGTGTGTGGCTGAAATGCCGCTGGCCGTCCCCTTGTTGCGCTTGAAGCGCATGCTGCTGTGCTTGCGTGTTGCTGCTGCTCAAGCCCTTACCGCAATGGGTGTCGTGCGGCAGGTGATGCTGCGGCATGTACTAGACATGCGCGGGACGCACAGCGAGCAGTGTCCTGTCAGTGACTGAGCGTGTCCGCATGCATCGCAGGAGTGGCGGCGATGGCATGCAGGAGCTCATTGTCATCACGCTGCTGGTGGCAGTGCAGGGCAAGCTGCAACTGCCGAAGATCACGAGTCGCGAGGAACTGGTCACGGCGCTCAACAGGCTGGGCGGCGTGCGCGAGGATCAGGCACCGACCCTTCTCATAGATTCCTGACTGTGTCTGGAGTAGCACAAAGCGCACGTCTGGCACTCATGTCTACAATTATGGTGCGTACAGAGAGACTTTTGTTCTAGTGTGACAGATTGAGTCTGCTTGTGCAGATGATGGCCATGGAGCTCCTGTGGACGCCGCAGGACGAGTCAGATTCGTACACCAAAGATGAGATATTTATGGACTACCCGGAGCTCAACACTCTGTAGGCTGGCGTGAGTTGTGGTCTGTCATGTTGCTGTATGTTTTGCAGGTGCATCTGCTGGGCTAATTGTGCTGTGCATGTAGCACTTGTGCATGCAGGCTTGCACCACTTGGAGGCATGGGCCACTGCGCACCTGTGCACATGCAGAGCACCATTTTGGCATGCAAGGGTGATTGTGGGTGAAGCTGGTTTGGACAGGTCCATAGCCTCATGAGTTTTGGTGAGCGACTGGATCAGAGTGATATGTAGAACCAGGCAGTTGTTCAAACCAGAAGATGTAATGGTTGTGCAAGGAAGCAGCCCCGGGCTCCAGGTCCTGTTCTTTGGCGAGCTGGAAGAGTGCCTCGTGCAAACAATCAAGGACGTACTGGCGGTGGTTGCAAGCCAGCTGGCGCTGAGCGGCTGTGCCAATGCGGACGTGGCTGTCTGCCAGCTGGTTGCCCAGCCTGGCATACAGCTGCAGGCATGCGCTTGCGCTCACATGCTCACCACTCCGTACGTTACGCGCTCTGCTCTGGAGTTGCTAGTGTGGTAACATAGCAAGCGTTTTGTATGCGGCGCAGATGCTTCATCGGCCCGGACCTTTTGAGCTGCGAAGCTTCCTGCAGGCCGCACAGAAGCTGAAAGCTACAGCAGCATCTGCCGCTGGGCAGACAAACCATCACAACACAGGAACCATCCGCTTGGCGATGCGCATATGAGTGCTGAGCATCCTTATGGAGCATGAGTGCTGACAACCATCGTGGTGAATGCAGAGGTTGCTCTTGGCTCCCTGCTCCGCCACCTGTACAGCAACACGCAGCTGGCAGCCGTCTCCGTACACCTCTTCGCGCATGCTTTCAAAACGAGCGAGGCGCTCACCAAACTGCTAGAGGTCTGCAGGCTCTTGCATGCAAGCATGCTTGCGGAACAGCGTGAGGTGATCCCATGCCATTGTTCCCAGAGTTGTTAAGCAGTGTGCTGCAGGAAGCGGGGCACCGCGGCTACCAGCTCAACTTCACGGCGTTGCTGCAAAATCTGCCTGGAGAGTCCGCAGCAGCCTGCACAGACCTGGCGCACTTTGCGGCAGCCATTGCGCCGCTCGAGCACTGCTCGGCGAGCTGCGCCGCATGCGGTAAGTGGCGTGCCGCTGATGCGGTGCTCTGGACTCATTTGCAAGAATGATGCGCGAGGCGCCCTGCATGCAGATCCGTGGGCTGTGCGGGAGCTGTTCCAGCGGTGGCTGTGGCACACATTTGCACCAACATGCAAAGCAGCCGTCACGCTGCGCGTTGCTGCCTGTTCCGGCGACCCGCTCACAATTGCATGCTGCTCATATGCGGAGGTGCTGCCGCTCAACGAACGCCTGCGCCCTGCCACGGTCTGTCCATGCCATAGCATGCCTGTGGATGGAGAGGCCGCCAATGGTACGGGCCCGCAAGCAGGCATTGCGCAATGGCATGCACTTACATATGAGGGCACACATCGAAACAACAAGCACTTTTGCAGGCAGGGCCAGTCATACTAAGCTGCCATGGTGGCTGCATGTCTACAAGCGCACGAATGGTGGCTGCATGTCTACAAGCGCACTAAGTGCCACACACGGGCAGGTCGTGGGCTGCCCCTGGTCACATGCGGCTTGAGCGGCGCGGCTCTGCGCCTTGCCGACTGCCACCCTGAGCCATCTGTCGTGCGCGTCGGGCCGGCATCGCTGCTGCACCTGGCGCGTCCAGCAGCGTTGCAGAGCACTGTGCCTCCGCACCACGGCATGTGCGCTGCAGGAGGACTTGTGCTGGACGTCCTGGAGCGTGTGAAGGTGTGGCTATGCAAACGAATATACCTGAGCATGCAGGACTCTGCATGTTCCATCTCCATCTTACAATAAACCGCTGTGAGTCAGAGCATGTGCGCCGTGCCAGGCGGAGGAGCTGAGCGAGGCGGTGCTGTTCGGGGTGCCTCACCTGCTGCTGCCTGACGACAGCATGCACACTGACATCGAGGCCTCCGAGGTCGACACGCAGCTCATGGCCGCGCTCTGTCAGGCACGACATTGCACTGGTCGATCATGCTGCATGCGCGTGTGTCTACAAGTTGCGAGGAAGGCGGTAGCAGGAGCCTGCATGAGCTCGCATGCGGCCGCAGGTGCTGCGGCAGCGGAGCGAGGCGCTGGTCGCGCAGGCGCCCTTCGACTTTGACGCGCGGCAGGAGAGCAGCTTCCAGCTCTGCTACCTGCTGCTGCCGGCGGAGGGCGAAGCCTGCGCCCTGCTTGTCCGGCGGCGCGCGCCCTCACCGCTGCCCTCACCCTGTCACCCGGCAGTGCTGCACTTGCTGTGTCCTCAGGTCACAAACATGGCATGCTAGCGAGTCGGGGCTCCTCTGCCCAGACTTAAGGGATGGGACAGCATATGCCTCTTGTTGCAGATTACTGCAGATATGTTCGCACGCATGCATGAGCGGTTTGCAGCTGTCAGCAGGGTGGTGTGCGCGGAGGAGCTGCTGCTGCCGGACCAGCCCGCGCTTAAGGCGGTGCAGGACGTGGATGCCAGCGCCCTGCAGCGCGTGCGCTCCGCCATCACCACGCTGGCCTGCCAGCCATTTTCGCCATATGCGCACACGAGCGGCGCGCCCGCCAAGCTCAAGGCGCGCCTCTGCTCAGCTGCTGCGCCCTTCTTGTGCGACCCTGGAAACGAGACTTTGCTTGAGCGGACACGATGCTGTACATGCTGGAGCCGCATGAATCCGCAAGAATGGCGTGCACGCAGGAGCTCTGCGAGAAGAGCATACCGGAACGGGTGGCAGCCGCCGCTGGCCGGGCGGGGGCAGGCCGAGCGCCGCCGCCAGCACAGCCTGCCGCAGGCGTGCATGCGGGGGCCAATACGGCTGCGTACCCTGGGCATGGCTTGTGTGGGGTTGTGAGCAAGCCAGCAAAGAATACGGGGGACCAGCAGGGTCACGACCGGGGGCAGGTGAGGGCGCCAGGAGGAAAGGGCATGCTGCACCTGCAGCCGCCGCCCGCGCCAGACCCAGTGGGGACCGTGCCAGGCTTCAAGCGTGTGCGCAGGCTGGCCCCAAAGTAATGTCACATGCCTGACCCATTTAGCAGAGGGCTTGTCCTTGTGCAGTGGCGCAGCATGCTCTGTTTGCGGGTGTGCATGCCAGGGCGCAGAACTTGTGCCACAACGCCGGCCTTGGCAGAGAGCACAACTTGCATGTGTGTCACATGTCTGGCACAGTGCAAGCAGAGGGAGATAGCAATGGTACAGTGCTTTTAGAGGCTTGAGGTCCAGATCTTGCATAATTGCATTGCGGTGCCTCCTGTCAGCGCAGGCCCTGACTTCGCTGGCCGCCTGCGGTGGCCTACATGCCAGCAAGCAGAGACACAAGAAGCGATGCTGTGTCCTGAAGAGCACACTAAAGAGCCATCAGTCTCGCCCACCACCCATCAATCCCATTGGCACCAGCACAGCTGGTCGCTGCCGGCACGCACGCGCGTGCGCGCGCGAGACCCTCGCTCGCGCACGGCGGCACGCAGGCTAATTCGATGGACTACCACCCTAAGATACACCCGCCTGACACGCCGCAACGCACTCCAAAACCGGCCTGCGGCGTGCTACACGCGCCTCGCGGCTACACAGCAAGACAGGCAGTGCGGACTTGGCACGCATACAGCCCCAACACCACCTCACACGCAGTCCACTCAAGACACCTGCCGTGCGCAGCAGCGCCACGTGCCCACAGACTGCATGGCCCCCTCTGACTCGAGGCTGGGCTGCACAGCAAAGCAGAAGACGTGCACGGAGGGACACCGCCTAGGCGGGCCGTAAGAAGGCCACAAGAAACAGCAAAAATGCGCCCCGCTCACACCTCTCTGCTCACACATGGCGCCTGGGCCCTAGACCTACCGCGGCGGCGCCGAGCCCACAAACCCTGAAGGAAGCCCCCTGTGCGCCCAGCCGAAATCACTTGTTGCTGTATGTACCTCATGCATTTGGTACCGAGCACGCCGGCAGCCCCAGGAGCGCCGCTTCTGTCCGCGAGCACTCAACGGCAGACGCAGCTGCGCAGCTCCAATGCACACCCGGCCAGCCAGCCTGCTGCGGCCTTCAAAGCCCAGCCACATGTGAAGCCCGTGCTGCCACACTGCACAGGAAGCACGTCGCGCGTCCCGGACGACGGCCGGGACTCATGCGGTGAAGCTGCCTGGCGCGCGCCCAGCCAGCCGCGCGTCGCCTGCGCGACTCGCGCAGCCCAGGCTGCGCGGCGCGGGGCCGGCAGAACAGGCGCCGTTCGCGGAGCCTGAGCAAGCGCCGCGCGCGCCGCCGGCGCGCCCGGCGCTCGCCGCGCGCGCGCCGGCCGACGGCGCGCGGTGCCCGCGGCCCGGCCCCGGCACCGCGTTGGTGCGGTCGCGCTTGCGGTTGGTGGTGCCGGGCGGGCGCCCGCGGCGCTTGGGCGCCGCGTCGCCGTCGCCGCCCGCGCCGCCATTCTCCAGACGCTCAGCGCCGCCGGACTTGCGCCCGCGCCCGCCGCCTGGCCGGCCGCGGCCCAGCTTGGCCGGCGGCGACGCCGGCGGCGAAGCGGGCGCGCCCGCGGGCGCCGCCGTCGAGGGCGGCTGTGCGCCCTGCAGCGTGGCCGGTCGCACGCCCTCCGTACCATGCTCAGAGCCCACCGCCGCCGCGCCGGCAGCTGCACCGGCGCTCTGGGCGGCGTGGTCAGCGTTGGCCACGCCCGCGGGCGCCCCTGGCGCCCCGCAGCCTGGCGCGGGGAAAGCTGCGGTGGGCGGCACGCGCAGCGGCGCGCCTTTGAAGTTCAGCGGCGCGGCGGCGGCGGCGGCGGCAGCGGCGGCGTCCGCCGCGCCGATCGCGCCGGGCGAGCCAGCGGGCGTCGTGGGCGCGACGACCACGCCGGGTTTCGCGACAGGGTTTGGGTTGCAGCTGGCAGCCCCGGCGACTGGCGGCGGGGGCGGCATGAGCGCGGCGGTGGGCGCGGCTGCGGCGTCGCGCGCGCCGCTTGCCTGCCGCGCCACCTTGCCCGATGCCGGCCCGCGCACGGCGCCGCTCCGCCGCTGAACCTTGCCGTCTGCGCCAGGAACCAGCCGTCAGGAGGCGCGCTTTGATGGACAGGCAAATTGCGCAAAGCAACAGCACATGAGGCGCCCATACCTGGGCAGCACCCTTGGCCATGCAGCAAGACACATATCTGGCCGCGGCCAGGCTTGTGAAAGCGGCCACTGCAGAAGCCAGCCCAGAGCACGCCCTTTCTGTGCCCAAGTTTTGGACGACGCTAAACACCTGCAGTCGTGCTGATACGCATGCACACGCCTGCTTCACGCCACCTTGTCCATCCCTGACACACGTGCTTGGGACCGCCATGCACCACCTGTGGACCCTGCAGCCCTAAAGCAGGCAAGGCCAGGCGCGCACCCTTGTGCACACGGTTGCGGATGTACTCTGCCGTCTCCTCCGGCTGGTGCTGCGCCGCAAACGCCTCGTCGTCCGTGGCCTCGCCGCTGCTGTCGCTGGCCCAGCCGTCGGCGACCGGGTCCGCGCCCTCGCCGGGACCCTTGCTCGCGCCCTGGCCTGCACCCTGGCCGCCGCCGTCCGCCTCCGCCGCGGCCCCGCCGCCGCCGCCGCCGCCGCCGCCGCCGGGACCCGCGCCGCCTGGCGCCGCCGCTGGTGCTGCAGCAGCTGCGCCGTCGCCCGCGCGCTGCTCCGCAGCGGGCGCAGCGGCGGGGCCGGGCGCGGCGGCGGGGCTGGGCGCGGCGCCGGGGTCTGGGCTGGCGCGCGGGCTCTGCGATGACCTGGCCGCCAGCGATGCGATGATCACGCGCCGCGCGGCCACCTCACCCGCGGCCAGCGGCCGCACCTGTGGCGTCGCAATGGGCTGGCTCTGCGCGCGCGCGGACACACTCATCACACCGCGCGTTCGTGCTGCGGCGGTGCAGTGCGGCGGCGCAGACTCAGTTCTGAGAGACAGGCTAGGCCGTGCCGAGCTGGCTGTGTGGACCAGACAGCACAAAAGAAGGACCTAGCACACCTGGTGTAAGACTGACTGAGGACCTGGGCGGGTCTTGCGTGCAGTGGACAAGCCTCCAGCACAGCTTGCGCACCGCCAAGGGCTGATCACCGGTGCCGGCGAGTGCCTACACAGTCGGCAGGGCGTACTGCTGCTGGGGCGAAGGGGCACAGCCCCATCTGAGATCCGAGATCCGTCAGGGCACACCTGCACGCGCTCCACAAAGCGCGGCCCGCCGCCGCCGCCGGCGGCCGGCGCGACCATCTCGTGCAGGTCGTAGTCGCCGCGGCGGCGCTTGCCGAGCGCGCCGCCGCGCTCGCCGCCGCCGGGGCCCAGCAGGCTGCGGCCGCGGCCGCGCCCGCCGCCGCGCGGCCGCTTCTGCGGCGCCGCCGCGCGCTTCTGCGGCCGGACGGAACCGCCCGCCAGGCGCGGCTGCGCGCGCGCGCGGGCACGGCTCAGCCGGCGCGGTTGCGGAGTGTGGTCGGCACAGTGACCGGCGGCGTTCACGGGCATCCCCTGCCTGCTCTGCCAGCAAGCATGACCCGTGCACACTCCCACCCGGCCCGCACGGCTTTGCAGTTGGCTGCACAGCTGTTGGGCGCTCATGCAGCTGCCCACCACGCCCTGGCTTTATTCTTACGCTGCACGAGCCAGACATTTTTGGGTGCACGCACAAGCCAGCATGCACGCAGCAGCCGCGCGGGCCCTGGAGACACCGCGGCGGCGAGCACGAGCCGCTCACCTGGTCGAGCTGGCTGCGCAGCGCGGCCAGGTGGCGCTCGCACAGCTCCAGCGCGGCGTGCGCGCGCGCGGGGAAGCCCTCCCCCTCGCCGCCCTCCAGGCCGCCCGCCGTTGCCGCCGCGGCCCTCACCGCGCCCGCGCCCTCGCGCGCGCCCGCCAGCGCTGCGAACAGCGGGTGCGCCAGCAGCGCGCCGGCGCCCAGCTCGTCCATGCGCGCGCGCTTGCGGCGCTGGCGCCGCGCGGCCGGCCCGGCCCCGGCGCCGCCGCTCGCGGCGCCGCCCCCAGCGGGCTCGCCGGACGGCCCTGGCGCAGCGGCCGGCGCGGCCGCCTCCGCGCCGGCCTCCGCCCGAGGCCCTGCCGCAGGCACTTCCGCCGCACCCGCCGCCGCGCCTGCCCCCACAGCCGGCTCCGCGGCGCCCGCACCGGCTGCCTGAGCCATGCCGACGCCGCCTGCTTGCCGCGCCTCTGCTGCCGCGGCCGCTCCCACTCCGGCCTGTGGGCGCGCCGGAAATGCCTCGAACGCAGCGTCTGGCACAGCATCTGCCACCACGGCGCAAGCGCCCTCCGCTGCCGCTGCACTCGCGTCTGCGCCGCCGACGGCAGGCGCGCCCATGGGGCCGCCCGCAGCCGCGGAGGCCGGCGGCGACGGCGGGGTAGGCGGCAGCGCGGCCAGGCGCGCTTCGCAGCGGCCCTGCTGGTGGCGCAGCTCGCGCATGCGCGCGTCCAGCCAGCGCAGGCGCCACTCGGTGCCGCGGCGCGCGGTCTTCCATGCAGCGCTGCGGCTCGCGCCGCCCGCGCCCGCATTGCCGCCTGCGTTCACACACCCTCTCTGCAGCGACACTCGCAGCGACACGCTACCTGCAGCCTGCAGAAGCTTGGGTACTGCACCTGAAAGCGGCGCGCGTCCCGCAGAATGGTCCCCCTACAACATACAAGTGCACGGCCTGACCTGCCTCGACCTGTCTGTGGCCCGCACGCTATGCCCGCTCCATGCGCACTCTGCCCGGCCCAAATATGAGGCAACGTTCGCCCGCAGAGCTGGCGGGCATGCAGGCGCGCGCAGCCGCGCCCAGCATCGCTGCACCACAACACTCCTCGGCACAACAAGCAAGGCACAACAGTCAACGGCCGCGCCCTGCACGGCTCGGGCAGCGCGCCTGCATCCGCTGCGCCGCACGCGCCGGCGGCCCACGGCCACACTTCCACGCCCGCGCCCAGGCGCGCCACCCAGCGCCCGCCGCCGCCGCCGCCGCCGCCGCCGCCGCCGCCGCCGCCGCCGCCGCCGCCGCCCGGCCCGGGCGCCGCCGGCGCGTCCGGATCCGAGTCGGAGAAGCTGCTGTAGCCCTCGCCCGCATCGCTGTGCAGGTCCAGCTGCGCAGGAAGGCACGGCGGTCACTCGGTGCGCCGCCGCCGTGACACGACCGCGGGCACACCACGGCAACACATTTCAACCCACCGTTGCCAAACCAGAGCTGCTGCATCTGCCCTTAAGTGCGCTGCCGCTGCGCGCGTCGGCTGTGCCGGCAAATGACACTTGGCCGCTTAAAGTTCCTGCACCCCCTGTTGCGCAAGGCCTCGAGTCTGCATATGGCAACAAGAGTGAGCAACCTCATGGTGCAGAAATCCTGCAATCACACAAGCAGACAATCAGCTGGACGCAGCCCTGTCAGCGCCCCCCGACAGCGGCCTTGCCAGCCCTCTGCGACAGCCGCCTTGCTAGCCCTCTCATGCCTCCAAACACCACCGGCACGCGCCTGCAGGTCGTCCGCAGCCACCAGCGCAGCCTCCGCGAACGAGCACACGCGGCCGCTCGCGGGCAGCCCGGCCGGGCGCTCCGCGGGCGCCGCGCCAGCGCTGCCGCCCTGCCGCGCGAGCGGCAGCCCGCCGAGAGCCGGCGCCGCGGGCGAGCCGCCGGCGGCGGCCGCGCCACCGGCGCCGCGCGCGGCGGGCTTGGTCGGCGGCCGCGCGCCACCGGGGCGGCCGCGCGGCGTGGCCGCGCTCGCGGCCGCCTCGGCGGCTGCCGCGGCCGCCGCGCGTACGAGCGCCGCCTCCTCCGCAGCAGCCGCCTCCAGCCCGCCCGGGTGCTGCCGCGCGAGCGCCTGTGCGCAGAAACCCTCCACGGTTAGGCTAAGGTTGGGCTGGACGTGGGCTGGGGTGTACTGTGGCTTGGTTACATGGTTTGCAGGGTTGAAGGCAGAGAGGCCCTGCCAGGGCGCGATGACAGCGCTGTGTCCCCCATGGCGGCTGCGACGCGCGGGCGCGGCCCTGCCGCCGCGGCCGCCGCCCCGCCTTCCGCACGCTGCCTGGCAGCGGCCGGGCGCGCGCATCGCACCTCCTGGCCGTTGTTGTAAGAGTCGGAGGCCTCCCCACTGTCACACCACCACTCCCCTGATATTCAGACCCAGCAGCCACCGCGCGCTGGCCACTTTGTCAGCAACCACGCGCAGCCAGGCAGCCTGGCAAGAAAATACTGGCCCGGGGCCGGCGCGCCTCGCGCGCGGCCTTCTCCAGCGCGGCGCCGTCGCGGTCCTCCAGCAGCTTGCGAACGCGGTGCGCGAGCTCCACAGCCGACTTATGCACGTCGTGCGAAGGCTTGTTGTAGTGCCGCGCGTTGGCGATGATGAGTTCAAAGTCCGCGTAGAAGCCGCGCCAGGTGCCATACGCGCCCGCCGCCACCTGCGCCGCCGCACAGGGGCCCTACTGAGGCACTTGTGCGCCTGTCAGGCACCTGCGTACCTGTCAGCAGTGCTGCAGTGCTGCCTTTCCTGCACCGCGGCGTGACCTAGTCGCACGCACACGCGCGTCCCAAGTCGGCGAGGGCTCGCGCGCGTCTGAGTGCCGACCAAAAGCTAGCGTCTGTCATGCATGAGCAGGACAGGCCGAGGGTGCACAGAATGCTGGGCACGTTATCACTTTCGCAGGGCCACGCAGGGGCACACTTGGCAGCACGTGGCGCCACGCAAACACGCCAAACAAGCGCGCGGGCTCACGGACCCTTGCACAGGGCAAGGTGCCACCTGGCAAAGCACCACAGCTAGTCACATGCCAGTGCACAGCAGTGCAGATAGCCTGGCGCCTTTCGAGCGCGACGCATGCTTGGTAGCGCGCTGCCGGCAGAGCACCCAGCAGCGCGCCGCAGCCGCCTGGCCTGGAAGGGCCTCATACACCTGCCTGCTCCCGTTCTCAGCTGACCGCCCGACAGTCGGAGACAAACTCCCAGAGTGCGACGAAGCGTGTCGGACGGGGGTCGGCGGGCCCGCCGCGGCGCGCAGCGCACACAGCGTGCACGCAGCAGCCCCGGGCGGCGGCGGCGCGCGCGCCGCACCTTCTGCTCCATGCGGTCGAAGGACATGGGCGACGCAATGAAGCGGTGGTACCCCGGTGCCTGCTCCTCCGTCACAGGGTGCCAGAAGTGGCGCAGGCGGTCCAGGCGCCGCCAGCGCGCCAGCAGCTCGCCCAGCGCGTCCATGCCGGCGTCGCCGCCGCCGGGCGGCTGCGGCGGCGGCGGCGCCGCCGGCGCGCCGAATCCCGGATGCGCAATTCCCGCGCCGGCGCCAGCGCTCACGGCACCGGCCACAGCGGGAACTGCCTTGGCGGCGCGCGCATCAGCGTGCGCGCGCGGCCCTCGCGCGCCGCACGATGAGGTGTCCAGCGCGCGCCAAACCCCGCCCGGGTCCGCGGCGGCCCGCAGGCCCCGCGCCAGGCTGCCGCGCCCGCAGCTGCACGCTGGGGGCGGCCCCGGTCGCTACGCCTGGCTCCTCGGGCCCAGAGCACCTGTACAAGGGTTTAAGGCGCAGCGAGATCAGGCGCCAGCGAGCGCCCGGCCGCCCAGGCCGACCTGACGACCGTGCGCCTCGCCGCGTCGAACAGCCGAGCACCGCGGAACGTGATCGACACCGAAGCTGCCTCGACGCCCGGCCTCACAACAAACCGGCCCACCGCCCTGTCAGCAGCCACGGACCGGCGCACAAGCGGCGCCCGTGTCACCTTCCTTTCGTGAGCGTCTTCCAAAGCTCGTGCCTGGGCGGCAGCCACATAGGGAGTAGGTTATCAACGCGGGTTTCCAGCACTTCCTGCAGTCTGGCTGGCTTACTGGAGGGGCCGAGGGGCTCTGCGGCGCGCAGCATGGCGTTCCTGCCCTACCTGCCGCAGGACAACGCCAGCTTGGCAGACGCGACAGTCGCTGCAATCAGCGAGCGCCTCGGCCAGCTGCTGCGGGCGCCCGCGTCGCAGTTCTGGGCTGCTGTTCGCGGCGACGCATCGCTGCACACTTGCCTGGATTCATACCTGCAGTATGCACGGTTCGCTCGCGGTTTGGTGTGCAGGAGACTCCCCAGTGCCCTTGCTGGTTGGCGCTCCTGCAGACGGCACTCTGGAGCCTTGGTCCCTGTTGGCAGCAAACGACTTGCAGGTTGTTCAACTTTGTTTTCACAATTGTAAGTGCACTTCAGTCGTCACTTCACGCTGCAGTTGTCCTCGAAGTGAAGTCTGGGTGAAAGAAAAGCTGTGCTTGCAACGTGGCAGGCGCGGGTACGATACGGTGCCCGGCGATGCTGCGCCGTCCGAGGCGCGGCGCGTGCTGGCAAAGCGCGTTTTCCTGGCGCTCCTGCGGATGTGCGCGCCCCTTGCACGCTTAAACATGGATAAATCCCCAGCCGAGTGCTCTCACGGTGGCCGCCCCGCTTGAGCGGTGCCGATGCCATGTGTTGGGCGGCGTGCGTGCGCTTCCAAGGCCCACACGCCTTTTGTAGTTGTAGCGTGGTGGCTTCGTATGATCTTGGGCACCACATGACGCCTCTGTATGGGCGCCTGCCAGTGCGCTCGTGCGCTCATGCGTGCCGCCTGGTCAGGGTGACGACGGGCGAACGCGGCGGCCCGGAGCCCGCCGAGCAGGCGGCCCTGCTGTACGACCGCTGGCTGCTGGACGTGCCCAAGCTCATGGACGTGGCGGCGCTGTACGGCGGCGCCAACGGCGCGCTCGCGCGCCGCTTCATGCGCCAGGCAGACCCTATCCCTGCATGGTCTGAGCAGCCCTCATCCCTGCATGCCCCAGCCTCGGACTCCATATGTCAGGCAAGCTAATCTCGTTGCTTGTTGCGCTGCGCGCCCTTGCAGAATTGGGCGACACCCAGCAGGGCCCTGCGTATGAGCTGCCGCACGGACGCGCGCAGGTCTTTGAGCTGCAGCCGGCCTACGAGGGCGACGTGGCGGGCGCCGCGGCTGTGCTCGTGGGCAACCTCAACGATGTGCGGGTGGCAATCGCGCGCATGGCGCGCAGTGCGCTCAAGGCGCCGGACGAAGCACTGGCGACGGGCGTGGCCGGTGCGGCCGAATCCGCTCTGTTTGAATGCCAAGACCAGCCGCCAGAGTAACACTCGCAGACTTGCCGTGGCGCAGGGCCGCCGGGGTGCTCACAGGCCCTAAGCACAGAGCGTGTAAGCTTGTTCAGCCGTACTCGTGTGTCGCGGACAGACGGCGTTGCCTACCTCTGCGATGCGGCCGCCACGCTGGCGGCGTTTGTGGATGCGTTCCCGCCGGCGGCCGCGCTGCTGCTAGGCGGCGGTGGCGGGGATGGCGGCGGCGGCGGCGGGGATGGCGGCGGCGGCGGCGGGGGCGGCGCGCGCGACGGGGCGCTGCTGGCGGCGCTGGCGGGCGTGCACGACGCGCTGGCGCCCGAGCTCGCCGCGCTCGCGCGGCGTGGCACGCAGCCAGCGCTGTGCCAGCAGGTGTAGTTACAAGCTCGTTCCTGTTGCATGCGTGCTCTCGCAGGTTCAGCTCAGCTTTAGCTGAACAACCCAAGCGACGCGCTGCTGCCGACAGGAGGTGAAGCATGAGCGATGATTCAGTGCACGCATGAGTGCCGAGGTCATGTGTATGGGCGCAGCTGCGCGCGCTGGTGCCAGCGCTGCGGGCGGACCTGGCGCGCCTCGCCGCGGCCCTGCTCGTGCACGGCTACCTGCGCGCGGCGGAGCCGCGCGCGCCGCCGGCCGCCGCCGCTGGCGCGCCCGCGCGCGGCCCCGCCGCGCCGCGCTCTGCCGCGCAGCGCGGCGAGGCGCTCATGGCCGCGCTGGCGGCGTGCAGTTTGGAACAGGATGGGGACGGTGACCCCGGCGGCGGCGGCGGCGAGGGCGCGGGGCTGCTGCGCGCGGCGGCGGAGCGGGGCGGCGTCAGTGACGCGGCGGCGGCCGCGGTCGCCTCGGTGCGCGCGCGCATGCGGCTGTTGATTGCGGCGGCCTGCGCTGCGGGCCTGCCTGCTATCCGCTCCGCATCCTTCGCACCGCACACACCTCGATCATCCATACATACACGTTGCGATGATCTTATCCGCCTGTATCGCGGCAGGGCCATGCCAGTGGCGCGCATGAGGCGGGTGAGGGCTGCAGGCGGGGAGTGAGCCCTGTCCCTGTCTCAGTTTCAGGGTTACCTGGTGCAGGGGCACATCGCGCTGGAGCCCGTGCAGCAGGACTACCTGTACGCGCTACTGGGCGTGCGCCCGCGCGGCGGCGCCGCGGGGGCGCGCGGCAACGACCGCGCCGCGGCGGCCGCCGCTGCGGCGGACGCGCACGCGCAGCGCCAGGCAGCAGGCATCGCCAAGGCGCGCTCACGTGCCGAGGAGTTGTTTGCTGTGGCGGGGTCTCAAACGACGATAGCGAGCGCGACAACGTGCTTGCGTATGCGACAGCATGCTGCCTTGGCTGGGAGTTCGGGTGGGGCTGGCTTGGTGTATGGTTGGGGGTGGGAGTGCAGGTTCGCTGGTGTTCTGGACGGAGCCGCAAACCTCCACTGCGGGGAGTGCTGCCCGCCCTCGTGCGCTTGAACAGCCGCGGGCCATCGGAGCTGGGCCGCATGCAGCAGGCGCGCAGGCTGGTGGTACATGTAGGGCTGGTCGGCGGCTCGGCGGTCTGGAGCAAGGGCGGCGTGCGCGGCGGCAGGTGCGCGAGGTGCTGCCGGGCTACGGCGCGGGCTTCGTGGGCGCGTGCCTGGACGCGTGCGGCGGGGACGCCGAGCGCGTCGTGCACCAGCTCCTGGAGGGGTCGCTGCCGGCCGAGCTCGCCGCGCTGGACCCGCACATGCCCGCCGTGCCCGCCCCGGCCGCCAACGGCGCCGCGGGCGCGCGGGGCGAGGGCGGGGCCGGCTGCCCTGCGGCAGGCGCGCACGGCTGCTCCGCTGGCTGGCCGCTGGGAGGACGTGTAGCGGGCCTGTCTTGGCTGGTCCGTTCGGACTTACGCCTTCACATGCCTGCTGTCATGGTGGGAGCCGGTCGGAGCGCTCCGCAGTGCAGAGCACCCGGATTGTGTGCGGTGGTGCTACAGGCGGGAGCAGCATGGAGACCGGGCTTTGCCAACTGTCTTGCGAGCACCGCACTGCTGCGCGCCTGCCTGTGTTGCAACTGTCGTGACGGCGGCGCGTGCGCTCCCGGGCGGCAGGCGCTGACGGCGCGCGCGGCCTGTCCTGGCGCGACGTCGACGCCGGCGGCGCGGCGCCCGGGCCCGCCTTTGCCGCGCCCGCCTCGGCCGAGCCGCGGCTGACGCGCGCCGCGCAGCCCGCCAAGCCGGTGCCCCGGGTGCGCTGCCCGCGGAGCAAGGCGGGGCGTGGCCCGCGACCTATGCGCTTCTTTGGCACTGCACGCCCGTCGTGACGCTGCTGTGCGCGTGCCGCCGGCGCGGGCGCGGCGATCCTGCGGCGGGCTGCGCCAACGCCTGCTGGGCTGTGGCGGACGTGCGCACGGCATGCGCGCACCCGCCGGAGATCCGCTCGACATCCATTCCAGCGCACACCCCCAGCTCTGGGGAAGGCGCATCACATTACTTCATTCATTACTAAAAGTGCGGCCGAGCGGCTGGAGCTGCTCTGCACAGACCTGCTCACCCAGGCGCGGCGAGCAAGCTGCGCAGTGCCGGAGCGCGGGTGTGTCACAGGCCCCGCTGGCGTCTGCATGTGTGCTGCTGGGCCAAAGCAGTTGCGTGACCTACAGAAGGCTGTTCGCCGTGCAGGGCGTGGCGCGCGGGCTGCGGAGATCTGCCGGGGACGCTGCAGCCATCCGGCGCTTCGCAGACGCGGCGCAGTGGAGCGACAATGAGGCGGAGTACGATGATGAGTACGACGACAGCTTCGACGACCTGCAGGGCGGCGCCGCGGACGGCGTGGCCGACGTCGAGGGCGCGTGCCCCGGTAGAGTAGGGGGAACTAAATCTAATTGTTTAGTTCCTTTCCAGTAATCTTATACCAGGCCCTGTTGCTGCGCTGCTCGGAACGCGGGGGACATGAGGGACTGGGGCTGGGATTGACGCACGCGGGGCTTGGCGCGCAGGCGACGACGACGCGGCAGCGCGCGGCGGCCAGGGCGGCGCCGGCGCTGCCAGCACCAGTCGCGGCCCCTCCCCGGGCCGGTCAGGCGGGAGCAGTGCCGGGGGGGGATATGGGCGCGGCGGCGGGCGCGGCGGCGGACGCGGCCGGGACGCGCGGCTTTGGATTGCAGACGGCAAGGTGCGCCACTGTGGGGGGCTTTTAAGACTGTGTTCATGGCCTGGAGTGGTCCTTTCCTAAGTGTGTCACGAGGTCATCACATGAGCGGGCGGGGCCGCCGCACGGCCCCAAGCTACCAGGACTGCATCCAATGACAAACTGCCAAGCCTGTGACCTGCAAAGTAGGGTGTCTTGTTTTGCGCAGCCGGGCTGTTAATAATATTTACCTGCTCGCACCGTCAGCCACACCGCCCCGGCCCGCCCTCCTTGCGCGTGCAACGCCTGGGTGCGGTTGACATGTGCGGCCTGCTCCGCACAGGTCTACAACTACCGGCGCGAGGGCGCGACGGAAGTGGCGGCGGCGAGCGCCGCGGATGCCTCTGCACGCGCGCGCGCGGCGGCCGCAGCTGCCGCGCAGGCCATCCATGGGCTGGGCCCAGGTATGCCTGTGCTCATCAAGTGTGTTAGGGCATTGCATCGACTTGTAGTGTCGGACTGTAGCGGCACAGAGTTCCCTGGGAAGAGGCAATTTTGACGAGCTGCGCTGAAGTTGCGACTGTGCACATTTGCCGGCTGAGCGGTGGCACGTGCCGTGTGACACGCACGTGATCACTCATGAGCAGCCTGTCACACAGCATGCGGCCTTTGCAGCAGACCTGGTGCATGGCTCAGACGTTCGAGCAGCTGCTCTTCACCACCGGCAGTAGAACTGTATTGACGCGCTTCAACGGCCGCGCAGGCGGCAACGTCCCGCTGGCGGCAGCGGCGGACCACGCGCGCGCCGCGGAGGCCCTGCCGGTCAGAGGCCCCGCCGCCAACGGAGCCGCTCCCAGAGGCGCCGCAGGCGGCCTGGGCGGGGCGCCGGGCAGTGGCGGCCGCCCGGGCCGCGGCCGCGGCAGGCTCGGCGAGGGCGGCGGGTGGGGGGGCGGCCAGGGGGACGGGGGCGTTGACGGCTGGGCTGATGACCGCGGCCCCCACCCTGGGCCGGCCGGGGAGGGCGCGGGCAGCGGGCGCGGCCATGGCCCCGGCAGCGCGCCCCGCCCTGCCGAGGGCGGCGGCGACGGGAGCGGGCGCGGGCGCGGCAGCTACGCGCACAAGGACAAGCACAAGGCCGCGGTGGGCAACCACCACCGCAAGGACCGCGCGCTGAAGAAGGCGGGCGGCGGGTTTGGCTGAGCTCCGGGCTGTTTTACCCGAACACTGGGTTGGACTGCAGGCGATCTTTAAAGTATGCAGCTCGTGCTCGAACTACTTTGTTCTGCAGCGTGTGCCGGCACCACTTATGCCTCCAGCAACCATGTACTGAATGCTCTGCGCTGAGCAGGCGCATCCAAAGTAGGTCGCCAGGCGCAACTGGTACCGGCAACTCCACCCATGACACACCCCAGCTTTTCTTACTGCCTGCTTTTCCGCCTGGTACCGGACTTGGTCACAGACAAAACACTTGGAGCCTATGCTTCACTCACTGGACAGCGGCAGATGTCATCCTCCTGCCACAAGACTCTGGAGGAGCTGGTAACGTGCCTGAAGAAGAGTGACTGCATGCAGGTGCCGCTGCCTCACGCTAGTGTTCTGTGCAGAAGCCGACAGCAGACTTTGTATTCACAAGTCAGGCTGCAAGCACTGCGGCGGATGTGCAGTGGATGTGCAAATAGACAGTACTCAACCTTGCGTGTGCCGCCCGCTGCGCGCTGCAGAAGGAGGGCAAGGACGTCCACGTGTGTGCGAAGGAGGTCGCCGCCTGCGCCGGCCTACGCACAGCGTACTACCAGTGCAAGCGCGGGCAGATTGACAACCGCAACCGCATCGTCGGCAACCGGTACCAGTAGCCGGCAGCGACGCCGCGGCGCCACGCCCGAGCGATGCCTGTGCTGCCCGCGCACGACCTGCTGTGCAGCCTGCGCCGGCCGCGGCCGGCCTGCGCCCCAGGCGCTATGTGGCGCTGCAGCGGGCCGGCGGCCCTGCTCGCGGGCCTGCACGCGGCCCGTCAGCGCTCCAGGTGCCCGCCCGACGGCCGCGCCGCGCGGCGGGCCTGCTCTGCTGCGCCGCCCGGCGCGCCGGCCGACCTCGACGCGGGGCCTGGCGGCCCCGGCGCCGGCACCCCTGGCGGCCCCGCCGCTCCTGGCGCAAGTGAGCCGCATGCCGCTTACGCCGCGCAGTCGCGCGAGCAGAGTGAGGCAGGCGCGAGGAACGCGGGAGCAGGGCCCGAACGCGGCGCCAGCGCTGCGGGTGCGGGCGGCGCCGCGGCGCCTGTGCGAGCGCCGCTAGAGCTGGGGTCCAACGGGCGGCCGCCGGAGGCGGCCGCAAGCTTCAGCGAGGCTGGCGCGGTGCCAGAGGGCGACCTGGCCCTGGAGGCGCGACGGCGGGCTGCCGGCTGGCCTGGCGCAGCGGAGGCCGAGGGGGAGGCGCCCCGAGACGCGGGCCGGGCGCCGGACGGGTCGCTGCTGGCCGAGGGCGCGGCGCAGGGCGCGGCGCGGGAGGCAGTTGGCCAGGAGGGCTTGGGGCAGCGGGAGGGAGAGGCCGCCGACGGTCGCCTGCGCATCGCGCCTGATGAGCCGAGCGGGGGTCCCCTGGCCGGGGCCGATGGCGCGCGGCGCAGGGGCGCGCCCGCCAATGGGCGCCGGGGGCGCGGGCGGCGCGTGCGGGAGCGGGGCGGCATGGGTCTGATGCCCGGCGGCGGCGGCGGCCGCGGCCGGTCAGGGTACCAGCCCGACCCAGGGTTCCTGCAGGAGCTGGACGCGCTCGGCGACGCGCTGGACACCTGGCGCGGCGGCGCCGCGGCGGGCGCGGCGGATGTGGATGACGATGACGAGGGAGACAGAGAGGATGCCGGCAGCGAGGAGGCCACGGAGGACGAGGAGGACGAGGACGTGGACGCCGATGCGGATGCGCGGGGCGGTGAGGCGGCCGGCTCCGGCGCGGACGCCAGGGCGGGCGCCGCCGCCGCGGTGCGCCCCACGCCCCGCCGCGGCGCGTGAAAAATACCGAGGGTCTGCCACTGCGCGCGGCTTCTGAAACGCGCTGCCAGTCTGCATGGGGTGGCCGCCGGCGCGCGCTGCGCCGCGGCACGGCGCTCATGTGCATTTGGGGTTGCGTCGGAGGCACGGGTAGATCAAGGGAGAGCCGGGCGGCTGGGTGCGCAGGTGCAGCGTGTGCTGGCGAGCGGTGGGCTCGACCTTGAGCAGGCCGACCTGGCGGCCACCTTCCCGTACCGCCTGGACCGCGTGCAGCGCATGGCCATCCAGGCATTCCTGGGCGGCGCGAGCGTGGTTGTCTGCGCGCCGACCGGCGCCGGCAAGACCGCCATCGCGGAGGCGGCCGCGCTCGCCGTGCTCGCCAGGCGCGCGCGTGCGCAGCGCCTGACTGCGACCCTGGGGTTTGATCAGGCTAGGGGGGTGGGCAACCCTGCAGGGAGTGCGGCGGGCGTTGCGCTCGCTATGGCGCGGCGTCGGGGCAGCGCGCTCGTCGCGCGCTCGTCGCGGCGCTCATCGGGCACGCGCGTGTGTCTGCGGGCGCATGCAGCGCCCCAGGCGGGCGGGGCGCCTGTCGCCATGTGCGCTGCGGCGGCAGGCGCGATCGCTGGCGGCTCGTACCCTTCAGGCCGGCGCCCGGCTGCAGCATGCGCGGGCGGCGCGCAGGGGCCAGCGCGTGGTGTACACGACGCCGCTCAAGGCGCTGAGCAACCAGAAGCTGTTCGAGCTGCGCGCGCGCTTCGGCGCCGGCCGCGTCGGCCTGCAGACGGGCGATGTGTCGGTCGCGATTGACGCCGACGTGGTGGTCATGACGACCGAGGTGCTGCGCAACATCATGTTCCGCGTGGGCGACGCAGCGACGGGTGCAACCCTAACCCTACCCAGGGCTCCGGCGCCAGGACCGCGTGTGCCCGTAGAGCGACTGGGCGCCGCCGTGCAGGTCGCGCAGCGCAGCCCCCAGGGCGGCGGCAGAGCTTGCAGGCACACTCTGCGCTCGGTGGCACAGCGCAGGGGCTCGTACCTGGATCGCTGTCGTCGGCGCTCAGCGGGTTGCCGCCCGTCAGTGGTCGCGCCTGGGTCGGTGACATGAGCGGTGCCCGTGCACGCGTGACCGTGGCGAGCGCGCCGCAGGCCGCCAGAGCGGCGAGGAGCGCCTCGCAAAGGTCGGGCTTATCGTCTTGGATGAGGCGCGCCTCACCCTCGCATACACCCCAAGCTATGAATGTCTCTTCACTTGCAGTGTCCTTCATGAGGCGCGCCTCGGCCCTCCATGCGGCGTGCCCCTGTACGGCCGTGCTGCCTTGCCGCGTCGTCAGCCCAATGCGCGCTGTGGGGGCGGCACAGCGCGCATGCCTGCAGCGGGCGCGCGCGGCGTCCCGTTGTCTGCAGGCCCGCACCGGCTTGCGTAGGATCACCCTACCCTGCCCCCGACGCCCGCCGCAGGTCCACTACCTGGGCGACCCGGGCCGCGGCAGCGTGTGGGAGGAGGTCATCATCAGCTGCCCGCCCGCGGTCCGCCTGCTCGCCATGTCCGCCACCATCGCCAACGCCAAGGACCTGGGCGGCTGGATTGACCAGGCGCGCCCCTGTCAGCATACACTGCTTCCAGGGGCAGCCTCTGCCATATGCAGAGAGAAGCTTCATTCAACTGTCCTAGCTGCTTTTCGATCTCTCCTAGCGTGCGCGCCTGCGCCGGTACGACGGCGAGAGCGGCGCGGGGCGGGGCCGGGGCGGGGCGGGGGCGCGCCCGCGCGCGCGCGGCCGGCCGCTGACAGGCGCTGACGGGCGCGGCGCGGCGCGGCGCGCAGGTGCACGGCAACTGCAAGACGGTGAAGACGGCGACGCGGCCCGTGCCGCTGACCTGGCACCACTGCCAGGCGGTCGACGGCCAGACGCAGCTGGTGCGCGCGGCCCCGCGCCGCCCGTTGCCCCCACACAGGAGCCATACCGGCAGCCTGCAGCGCCTCCTGCAGCACTGCGTACGGGCGCGGCGGGCCCTGCCGGCTGCGGCACAGGCTGCGCCCCGCGCGCGTGAGCGTGGGCGCTGCAGGCGTGTGCGACGCTGTCAGCTTGCCGATCCCCATGGCCCCTGTGCCTTGCGAGAGTGCACGGGCGCGCCCCCTTGGGAGCACGCAGGTGTGTTGGACTGCGCTGGCACGCGTGACTGTGCGCGTGCGACATTCTGCAGGCCTTGTGTGGCAAATGCTAAATGTGGCGAGCCTTGTTGCGCACTCTCAGGCATTGGGCTCCCTGCTTTCTCCAACCAGGCACCTGCCGGGCTCCGTGCAAGGCACCCGCGGGCATGCTTGCCGCCGACGCCCCCCCTCGCCCGTGGCAGGTGCACCTGTTGAAGCGCAGCGGCAAGGGCCTGAACCCTGTCCTGGCGCCGGGGGGCGCCGGCGCGGGCCCCAGCACGGGCGACTGGCGCGACAGCTGGTGCGCTGCCCGCACGACGGCGCAGGCTGCACGCACGGGCGGGTCGGGCGGCCTGCTCGCCTGCTTGGCGGGGCCGCTTCGGCTGCTGATCTAACCAGGCTGCGCTGGCAGCGCCGGTGCCCGCCCTGGGCGCACCGCATGCGCTGCGGGCCATGCGCGGCCGCCGCCCTGCGCGCCGGCTGCCCCCGCCCCCCTGCTTCACACTGACACACTCTGCGCCTCTCACTCATGACGCGAGGCTATTGCAGACCTGTTGAAGCCTAACCGCAACCCTAAACCTAACTCAAACTTTCTTCGCGCAGGCAGCGCCACGCGGCGGTGCTGTCCACGCGCGCGTCGGGGCTGTCCCCGCGCGCGGACCGCGTGCCGGCGCAGGGCGCGGTGCTGGCCGCACTGGCCGCGCAGCGCATGCTGCCGGCCATCTGGTTCATCTTCTCGCGCGCCGGCTGCGACCGCGCCGCCGCCGCGACGGCCACCGCCGCGCCGCTGGCCAGCGCGGAGGAGCGCGCGGTCATCGCCGCGGAGGTGGACGTGCTGCGGTGCGGCCTGTGCGCGTGCAGGGTCTGTGTCAAGACCTTCTCAGTCTCAAACCGCTCTTCAGTATGCTGTGTCCAGAGGGCAGGATGTAACAGGCGGGCACTGCACGCTGGCACCCGCAGGGCGCCGCGGCCTGCGGCGCCAGTGGGCCAGTGCGCTTGGCAGCCCCACGCCCGCGCCTCTCTCACCGCGCTCCGCGAGGCAGGCTGTGCGGGCGGGGGCCGCCAGGGCCGAGCAGCCGGAGGCGGTCCGCGAGGCGCTCGTGCCGGCGCTGCTGGGCGGCGCGGCGTCGCACCACGCCGGCGCGCTGCCCGCCTGGAAGTCGCTGGTGGAGGGCCTGTTCCAGCGCGGCCTGCTCAAGGCGACCGCCCGCCCCGCCCGCCCCCCGCGGGACCCTAACCCTAGCCTGGAAGTCGCTGGTGGAGGGCCTGTTCCAGCGCGGCCTGCTCAAGGCGACCGCCCGCCCGCCCGCCGCCCACTTGCTGGCCCACCCTAAGCGCCCCCGGGCGTGGTAGTTTGGTCCAATTGGCATCAGCGGCGCACTGGTGCTCTTTGTCGACGAGGCAGTTATGGTAGCGGCGCGGCGCGGTCCTGCATAGCTGCTCGGGGTTGGCGAGCGCGGCACCGGTGTCTGGACAACTTGCTTGTCCGCATCTAGACACCGCGCATGCTTGCTCGGCGTTGCGTGGCCTGCGGCCAAGCGGCGCCTCCGGGCCGCGTGCGCTGAGGCGCGCCTGCGGCGCCCGGCGGCGCAGGTGGTGTTTGCGACTGAGACGCTCGCGGCGGGCATCAACATGCCGGCACGCACGACCGTGCTGTCCACTATCTCGCGACGCCGCAACGCCGGCCACACGCCGCTGCAGCACAACGAGCTGCTGCAGATGGCCGGGCGCGCGGGCCGCCGCGGCTACGACACCGCCGGCGCGCCCCGGGCCCCCTCGCGCGCCCCCCGCCGCCGCATGCAAGCGCGCGCTGATCCGGGCCGCGTCCGCGTCGCCGCCACGGCGTGCTTGGGCTGCGTGTTGACACGCAGCATCTCGGCACGCGTGCCGCGCTCGCTGCGCAGCGCTGGAGGCGTGGCCAAGTCCACCGAACGCTGTCGGCGGATGGATGCGAGAGCCGCCGCGCCGGTGGCAGCTGGCCCATGCTGCCAGGCCAGACAGCCCGCGGCAGTGCATGCAGGGGTCCGAGCTCTGCAGGTGAGAGCGCTGCGCCTGCGCGCGCTGCTCGCCGCGCGGCAGCGCGTCGCGGCAGGGCCGCCCGGAGGAGGCCGACTGCTAATTATCAGGGAGAGCGGCTTTGGGAGAGCGTGCGGCCCCGCGCCGCGACCCGCACACGACGCGCCCGGGCCCCGGATCCCAGCAGCCGGGCCGCGCCTGACCGCGCGCTGCGCCGCGCGGCCAGGGCACTGCGTGATCGTGCAGAGCCGCTGGGAGGAGGCCGCGCAGGCGGCCGCGCTGCTGGCGGCCGGGCCAGAGCCGCTGCGCAGCCAGTTTGGCGTCGGCTTCGGCACCGCGCTCAACCTGCTGGCCACGCGCTCGCTGGACGAGGCGCGCGCGTTTGTGCAGCGCTCCTTCGCCAACTACCTGGGTGCGCCCCGCCCCGCCCTGCCCCCCCCCCCCCCCGGGGGTTTCTGCTCCTGCCGCCCAGCAGCGCCACTGCATCAACAGCTCAGTGTTAAAATACGTGGAGGTATCCTGGAATGTTCATACGACCAACTAATCTCGATTGCGCAGCTCAACTGACCAGGGACACAGTGAGCTGCGCCAGCGCGCGGCGCGCAAGCGCTTGCGCCCGCGGCAAGGGCCACGCGCCGCGCGCGCAGGCGGCGAGGGCGCGCGCCGGCAGCTGCGCGAGGTGGAGGAGCTGGAGGCCAAGGCGGGCGCGCTGGAGGCCGACGCGGCCGCGGCCGAGGCCGCGGCCGGCGACGCGGACGCGGCCGCCGCCGCGCACTGGAAGGCGCTGGGCGCGCTGCGGGCCGAGAAGCGCGCCGCGCGGCTGCTGCGCGCGCAGGTCGTGGCCGGCCGCGCGGCGCGCGCGCTGGAGCTGCTGGCGCGCAACCCCGCGCTGCCCCACTCCTCCCTGGGCCCGCCCCCCTGGGGCCCCTTTTCCCCGCGCAAGCGCGGCGGCGGCCGGGCGCGCGCCGGGCGCTCGAGCTGCTGGGCGTGCGCCCCTGCTCCTGCGGGCCCCGCTGCGCGCGTCCGCCCTCCCGGTGCCCTCGCCGGCGCTGCAGGCGGCCGGGCGCTGCGCCTGAGCTGCCTGGAGGTGAGAGGCAGCTCATGCCTAGGGGAGTTGGGGTTTCGGGGAGGAAGGGTAGGGTCCCAGTGCGTGCATGGCAGCGCCCACGACGAGGCAGGCCTGCCGCGCATGATCGCGCTCGACCTGAAGGGGAGAGAGGGCGGTGGGAGCGCGAGCGTCTCACCGCGTGCATGGCGGCGCCCAGGACGAGGCGGGCCTGCCGCGCATGGTCGCGCTCGACCTGAGCGCGGCGGACCCGGACGGCCTGGAGCCGCTGGCCGCGCTCGCGCTGGCGGAGAGACGCGACCCGGGCGGCGACCCGGCGGCCGCGCCCGCGTCGGACGCGGCGGCGGCGGCCCGCGACGCCAGCGACGCGGCTGCAGGTGCTGAGCGCTGGCTCCTCTGCCTCGGCGGGGACAACCGGTGCGCCGCCCCCGCCGCCCGGAGGACGGCGGGTTGCGGGAGGGCGTTTGGTGGCATGCGTTCAATAATTTGCCTGCTGGTCATGTGCAGGCATGATTAAAAGGTCTTGCACGAAGCATCACGAGCAATCTGGGGTGTGCAACAGCATGCAGGTCTATCTCTTGAACGTGTGCGCAAGCGCGGTGAGCTTCAAGTCATGCGTGCACCCGCATGACATCGTTGCCAAGCCCTGTGTTCCGGGCAGGCTGCTGATCGTGCGGGGCGCGCACGTGGTGGGCGTGGCGCTCGGCGCGCTGGGCGCGGCCGAGAGCGCCGCCGCGCTCGCGCCCGCGCTGGAGGCCGCGCGCCAGGCGCCCGCGTGGAGCTTTGCCAAGAGCGGCTTCTACGCCTGCACCGGTGCGCCGCGGGCGGGCGGCGCGGCGCACATGCCTGCTGCCGCGGGCTCGCTGCTGCCCTGCGCTGTGGTGTGCTGCGGCGCGTGCCTGCTGCAGGGCGCATCTCAGAGCGAGATCAAAGGCAATCTCATGCCCTGATGGCCCTGTTGGGAAGCTTGTGACCGCGGCGGCGCTCGCGGCGCGCATGCCGCCGCCTGCGGCCGCCGCAGAGGCCACGCCGGGCGGCGGCGCGGAGGCCGCGCTGGGCGCCGCGGCGGAGCGCGCGCCAGGGGCTGAGGGCAAGCAGTCATGCGCCCGGCCTGCGAGCGCGCAGGCTCGGCGACGACGGCAGTGCTGGCGGCGCGCGTGCCGCCGCCCGCAACCGCCGCGGAAGTGGAGCTGGGTGACGGCGAGGCAGACGCGCTTGACGCCGCGGACGAGCGCGTGGCGGCCGCGCGCCGCGCGGCGACCCGGCTGCAGGCGGCCGCGGCGTCGTCGCGCTCCGTGCGGCGCGAGCTGCAGCTGCGCGGCAAGGCGCGCTGCCCGCGCATGGCTGCTGAGGCCTGAGGTCCTTTTGCTTCCTCTCCCCCCTCCACTGCTCTGTGCCCCGTTGCGACGCAGGCAGCCTGCCGGTGGAAAGCGCGGGTGTGCGCGCTTGTGTCCAGCCCTGCATTCCGACCATGTGGATGTGTTGTTGCGTTGCACGGCACCATTGTACTATGACGCAAGCATCGACAGGCTCTACACATGCCACGAAGTATGGTGAGGCTGCAAAGGCAGCGGCAGCGCCCGCGCAGGCATGCGAGGGCGCGGCAGTGCGCCGCCCTGCACGCGGTGCAGCCGCTCAGACAGCAGCGGCACGGGTCGCTAGGCCACACTTGGCGCGCAGACGACCGTGTCAGATGGGGAGCGTGCCTTCTTTGCAGCTGCATCAAACGGGCGTCTACAATGGACGCATGCTTCAGGCCGCCGCGCAGGCGCAGGCGCTGCTATAACCAAGAGCTTGTTTGAGCGGCGCGCGCGTGACGGGCGCGCGGGCCTCCGGTCGCGCAGGCGGAGGCGCTGCGGCGGCGCGCGCGGCACCTGCGCGCCGCGCTGGAGGGCCGCCTGGGCAGCGGCGCGCGCGAGTTCGAGGACGTGGTCGGCGTGCTGGTGGCCGCCGGCGCGCTGGATGCGGGCTCGCTGGCGCCGCGGCCGCTCGGCGAGGCCGCGCGCCAGCTGGCCGGCGAGAACGAACTGTGGCTCGCCGCCGCGCTGTCCGACCCGGCCGTGCAGGCGCGCGCCGGCGGTTTTTCCCCTACCCTGACCCTAACCCCAAACCAGAGGGCGTTCCGTCGCTCGGGGAGGCCGCGATTGCTGGGCTGAGTCGGGCCGCGCTGCGCGGCCGGGTGCGGGCGCGCCGCAGCGGGCCGGTGGCCGCGAGTGGGGGCTCGCCGCTTTGCTGCCAGGCGCCAGCTGTGCCGGCGCGCACGGGCGCGCGCTGCAGGCACAGGAGCTTCCTAGTCTGGACCAGCGTTGCAGCGTGCCTCATGCGGCCGTGGGCGTTGTCAGACCTACGCTCGCCTCCTGTGGCCCGCGCGCACGCCGCGCGCGGCGCGGACGACAGCGGGTTTGCGCCGCTGCGCGCTCAGCGCATGCGCGGCGCGCGCAGACGCTGCGCGCGCCGGAGCTGGCGGGCGTGGCGTGCGCGCTGGTCGCGGCCGAGGCCGTGTCCAAGCCGCACATCAGCGCCGCGTACGAGCCGTCCGCCGCGGTGGTGGCTGCGGTGCAGGCGCTGGAGCCGGCGCGCTCTGCGCTGTTTGACCTGCAGGCCGACGCGGGCGTGCTCGTGCCGCTGGGCGTCGACCTGCGCCTGGCCGGTGCGCGCGGCGCGCCGAGCCCGCCCGCGCCCCCACCTGCTCGTTGCTTGCGCGCCCTGTCGAGCGCGGGCGCCGGCGCGCCCTGTCCTGTTCTGGACTCACACCCATCACATCGCGATGCAAAATGTGTTTGCATCGCGGGCTGGTGCCGGCGCTGGCGTGCACGCCCCTGGACATTGCCCTGCACCCAAGACAAACGACCTGGAACACGTGAATGCATGCCGGCCGGCGAGCCGCCCGGCGCGCGAACGCCCGCTGGGTCCCTGCACGGGAAGTGCGCCGCGCGGCCAGGCGTGGTGGAGGCGTGGGCGGCCGGCGGTACCTGGGCGCAGGTCACCGCCGACAGCAACCTGGACGACGGCGACGTGGCGCGCCTGCTGGGCCGCGCGGCCGACCTGCTCCGCCAGGCGCGCGCCGCTGCGGCAGCTCCTTCGCGGTGCTGCATCGGCGTGTGCGGTGATAGGGCGTGTGCAGCAGCGCAGGCCTAGGGTCCAGTCCTGGGGATGTTGACGAGGGAAAACCTATGCACGCCCCGACACGGGCGCTTGCCGGACATGCCTTGGAGTGCAGGCCGATGGCCGGTGGGCCCAATGGGAGTGGCAGCATCTCGAAGCTGTTAGTCTGTGCATGTGGATGTGCTGCGTGCTGGGCTGCCTGCCGAGCAACATGCACCGCCGACCTGCTCCCAGGGCAACTCAAACCGGTGGGGTGTAGCGGGCTTGCATGTTGCTCGCCATGCAGCGTTGTGACCGCCAACGTGTGAAATCGTTGGAGGGTCTGGGGCCGGGGCCGCGCTGACGGGGCGCCGCCGCGCGGCAGGCCGGGTACTGCACGGCGCTGCCGTCGCCGGTGCGCCGCGAGGCCAGGCGCGCTGCGCACGCGATGAACCGCACCCCGATCTCCGACCTGCTCAGCCTGTAAGGGGTCCTGCGCTATTGCGCGCACCCCGTTCGAAACCTAGCCTAGAACACTGCGCCCCTCCGTGAACTGCGTGGCGCTGTTCTGGCCAGTGCGGCGTGCGGCGTGCGGCGCCGCGCGAGCTGTGTAGCAAAAGCGAGCTAGCTTGCAGAGCTAATGGGGCGTAGTTGTGGGCAGCTTATGTAGGGGGTCTTTGCTGAGATTTGTTACGTCCTCTAGCTGATGAGCTGTGAACGGATGAGCTGCAGACCTGTCAGTCCAGCACGACACTGCTAGGTGTTGTCTCAATGTGACGCATCTTATCCAGCCTGCAAAGGAAGCGGCAGCAAGTGCTCAGCCCCGTCGCATGACAGCATGCTTGTTCACAACTGCAGGCGCACTGCATCGCCTCTGCGATGCACCGCACCCAGCAGGCCGACCTGCGCTCCTGCTGAGCTCAGAGGCCAGAGTCGGTGCAAAACGGCACGCCTCCGCCTATCCCACCTAGCTCAGCGCCGCCACAGGCTTGCATAGCGCTCGTCGCAGCGACCCAGCAAGCATGCTGCGCGAAAGCCTATCACAGCCACCCCTAGAACCCCACTAGGCGGTCGATCTCTGCCACCACCGCGCTCGGGTCGCCGCGCGGGTAGGGCACGAGCGCGCCCAGGTCCATGCTGCGCAGGGTCTCTAGTAAGCCCTCGGGCGAGGTGGCCACACAGTAGCGCGCGCCCGCCAGTGCGCCCGCCAGCTCCGCCTGCCGCTCGCATACACCGGCTCACTCGCATTCTGTCTAAAACAAAATTCCGCACCGCAGCACCTGCGGCTCCGCATGCTGGGCGCACGCACGGTCCAGGCAGGCCAGTGAGTCTGCCAGCGGCGCGGGACCCGGCAGCGTGCGAGCCAGCAGCTCTTGGCGCGCCTCACGGGCGCTTCGGCGAGCGGCCATGTCCAGCGGGCCCAATGGGTTGCCGTGTGCTGCATGCAGGAACAGTGCCATCTGGCAGGTATGACCTGGCCGCTTTGGTGCAAGGAGTGGGGTGTTCATGGCAGGCAAAGAGAGGGGTTGGCAAGACGAGAGCACACTCCATCACTCCGGCTGACTCTACCACGCCAGCTGACGGGCGCCAGGCTGGGAGCCGCCACCGCTCGCTGGGCGCGCTGTCCCAGGGCCAGGCCCGCGCCTGGTGGTTGGCCATGAGCGCCGCGTTCGGCACGGCGACCAGCGCCTTGCCGGCCGACAGCGCCTCAAACACGCTGCCGGCGCCCGCGTGGCTGATCACCAGGTCGGCGGCGCCGATGCGCTCCGCGAGCGACGGCGCAAACTCGAACCAGGACACACGCAGGCCGCCCGCGGCCATGCCCGCGCGGCCCGGCGCGTCCGGCGGCAGCAGCCGCTGCGGCCGGTAGGCGCCCGCGCCCACCTGCCGCGGGAGCAGGCTCGCGTTGACCTAGCTGGGGTTGAGGAAATTGTCAGCGGCAGCGATGCGACCAGTCAGGCGTCGACACAAAGCTGCAGGCGGGCTGCCTGCGGCGCTGCATGCAGTGCAGGGTCACCTGGCGCGGGTGACGCTTCCTGCTATTTTCCGGACAAACACGAGCATGTGTGCAGGGTGGGGCAGGGTATGGAGAAGGTGTAGGGTTTCGGCACGCCTGGAGCACCAGCTCGGCGTAGCCACGCGCCGCGAGCGCCTCCGCCACGGCCGGGTCGTCCACGGCGGCCACCAACGCGTCAAAGCGCGTCGTGCCGACCGTGACCAGCACGGTGCCGCCGCGCGCGGCCGTGGCCGCTGCGCCCTTGGCGCGCGCGCGCGTCGTGGTGCCGGGCATGCCGGACGGGCGGGCTGCCGGATCGGGCGGGGCAATGCTGGCTGCCTACAGGGTAGGACGACAGGTATGGAGCCTCTGCTGCGAGCAGCGCGCAGGGCGGCCAAGAGCCTGCGCGGCGGGCGGCACAAAGCGCCCGGTCCGCTGGCGCCTGGGCTGCTGCGGGCAGGCGGCGGCCGTGCGGCGGGCGCGCGGACGAATGCAGCGGCGGCCGCGCTCAGGCGGTTTTGGCGACCTTGCGCTTCTCGACCAGCCGGCTCTGCGGGCACTGCATCTCCTGCCAGCTGATGGGCACCATCTGCACGCCTGCGTGGCCGGGGGGCGCGGCCCATTATGCCAGCCCCAGAACCACCCAACAGCGGGCCGCCTGTCACAAGAGGGCCGTGCCTTGCGTTAGGCAGGAGACAGTATGGTCAAATACAAAGCCAGGCTGAAAGTTTATGTCTTGTCCTCCAGCGAGCGCGGACCAAAAATGATGCTGCATGCTGGCATCCCGAGCCTCCCGTCAACCACGCCTGGACACAACAAGCACTATACATGCGCTCGTAGGGACAGGTACGCTACCCTACCCTACCCTACATCATATACCACTTCATGCGATGCTCGTGCTTTCCGGGCCGCACCCTCGACGCTCCTGGCGTACACGACGCCGAGCTCGTTGCGCGCGGTGGCCAGGAAGTAGGAGCGCGCGTCGCCGAGCGAGGCCACCTCCGCGCGCACCAGGTCGCCCGGCCGGAAGCACGCGGCCAGCTCGACCTTGTCGACCTCGGTCGCGCGCACGTCCTGCTGCCTGCCGCAGCGCCGCGCACCTGATGCGCGCCCGCCGCTCGCCGAGACGGCGCACCCGCCCGTCGCTCACCAGGCCCACCGCTTACCAAGCCAACGCGCCCGCCGCGCGCTGGGGCTGCCGCGCCGTGCGGCCGCAAGCACAGGGGGCGCTCGGCAGCCCGCTGCATGCACGCCCTGCGAGCCTGGGTCATGAGTTGAGTGGGGCCCGGGCAGTGCTTGCTGTCCGTGCGCAACGGTGTGGTGGCGGGCGCCAGGCTGACCCCCCAGACCCTACATGCACCAGGCCCGTGTCCCTCCACAGATGGTTGACGCATGCATGCGCCGAGCAGTGACAACGCTCCAGGCAGAGCTGCACAGGCCCGCGCCTGATGATCCCGGTGAAGCGGGCGTCGAGCGGGCGGTTGCCGACGCACAGGATGTCCGCGCTGGCCAGCCGCGGGGTCACCTTTGTCACCTGCGCGGCGGCTAGGGGTATAGGTTAGGGAAGGGTAGGGGTAGAACCGTTAGCAGGGCCGTCCGGCCGCTTGAACGTCCACGCAGGGACGCACGCACGAGCCGGGCCGAGCGGCGGGGCGCCGCTCGCCCGCGCGGCCGCACCTTGCACGTCACCACGTCGCCCGGCTGCGGCAGCAGCGGCTGCGCGCCGCTCCGCGCGACGGTCACGAGCGGCCTCTGCACAGGCGTGCAGGCTTCAGCCACACGGGCGTAACGCGACCGGTCTGTGGCAGAGCCACCAAGCAAGCGGCACGAGCTCGGCCGAGCTGAGCGCAGTCGGCCCGGACCTGGTCGGCGGCGCCGGGCTCCGCCAGCAGCAGCTGTGCGACGCCGACAAGCGAGGCGTGGATGTGCTGCTGCTGGACGTACGTGCCAGGGCCGGAGCGGTGGGTGGCCTGCGCGGGCGTGCCGCAGTATCAAGGTGCGCGCTCGCCAGCAGGCTGGCCAGACGCGGGCGCTTGGGGCTAAGGGAAAGCTATGCAAGCGGAATGGAGCGCACTGCAGGCTGCAGGCGATCTCCTGGGCAGACAATGGTGGCCATCAAGTCGCCAGACCGGCAGACCGCATGGTTGAAGTACCGGCGCTAGCAGCCCGCCACGGCGCAACCACCTGCTGTCTTTTAAGAAGGCAGCACTTTGTCCACTCATATGGCGAGGCCAATGGGGGCCTGCAAGAGGCCTGCAAAGGGTGAGTAAAAAACAACGTTTTTGGCCATTTGGTTACAAGTGCAAACAGCCAAAGTCTATACAGTTTGACTTACACCAGAGCTGCCGTGCTTGCTAGACCTGCAAACCCGCCACTATGAACATCACCACTCTCGCGCTGCCGCCAGCGTTCGGATGGGTGCTGATCGTCATGTTCGCGTCGGTGCTTGTGTGCGCTTCCTTGCTCCTGCTGTGCTGCGCTGCGTTCAAGTCATGTCAAGCACAGGCGTACCTGCTTGGTTTAAACAGTGGCACTTGTGTCTGTTGCGAGCTTGTGCAGTTGCAGTCAAGCATGCCTGCTTCCAGCCAGCAGAAGATGGTCAGAGAGGCGCTCTGGATTGCAGGCACCACTTCTACATGTCCTTTGGCGTCGCGGGCGCACGTAAGAAGTGCGCCTGTTTTGCCTTGTCACCGGTGAATGATCCACTGTGATGGGAATAAACCTCTGTGATTGGCACTGCGCACCACAGCTGCCTGCAGCACTCGTTCTTATAGACACGCGCAGGTCTCCCAGTTGAGTGATGGAACTCTGGCAACTCCACACGGCGCTGTTTGCGGGGGTAGTTGAGCCTTGCAAGGCTCAGGCTGACTTGCTACTTAGCTGTCACTCTGCCCTGCTAGTAAGCGGCAGGTCAGAGGTTTGCCTTTGGAGCCGTTGTACCTGGCGCTGTGTGCGGACTCGTTAGCTAGCTCAAGTCAAGTGGCGCCTTCATGCTGTTGATGACGGGCTCTGCGGTGCAGGTATAATGTCAAGTACCCGGCGCTGTACGCGGACAAGGGCACGCCCAACGCTGACGCGTTCAACTGCGTGCAGCGCGCGCACCAGAACTCGCTGGAGAACTACCCTCAGGTCTGCCACAGCCTCATCACTTTCCATCGCTGCGTGAACGCCAATCATACAACAACGGAGTCTGCATGGCCTTGTGTGTCGCTTGTGCTCCGGTGGCCGCCTGCATGTGTTTGATATCTTTCACCCGCACCTGTTCTCTGCGCTTGCTACCTGGCCACTTCATAGCCTGGCGCCGTGGCCCTTCCTTGCAGCATGCCCCGTGTTAGTAAAGCAGCTCTCCTGCACAGCCTGAACAGCCGCAGCTGATGCTCACTTGCGGGCCGCGCGCAGTTCCTCGTCCTCCTGCTCACGGCCGGCCTGCGCTTCCCCAAGACCGCCGCGCTGGCCGGCGCCGTCTACGTGGCCGGCCGCATCGCCTACTTTGCGGTGCGCGCACTCATGTGGGACCAGCTGCAGGCGGCTCGCCTTGCAAAGCTGTGCAGGGCCTGATGGCGCGGGCGCAGCCCCCCGACAAAGACTCCTGTGGTAGTGCACAGGCTGCGGACAGGTGACCTCGCGTCTGGTAGCTGTCGTGGACCCACATGCTGCTGCTTCTGCCAAGCATGCGCACCGTTGTTCTAGGGTCACGGCCACAATAAAGCATGGCTCTGATGGTGACGTACTCGCTTGCAGGGCTACTCCACTGGCAAGCCGGAGAACAGGATGCGCGGCGCCTTCATGTACTTTGGCCTGTACGCCCCCGCCCTTTGCAGCGGCGCCCTGCTTGCCCCACAGCTCCATCTTTTGCCGAGCATGCAGAGATGTCGGCGCATGTGCAAAGGTTCTGCCGGCACATCATGTGCCACAAAACTGCCGTTTATCACAACGCAGTCTTCGTGCATGCGACGCATGCATGCTGGTTCAACTTCAGAGTCACACGAGCCTCAAATAGAGCCATGATCTTGCAAGTGCCCAAGATGGGCTGTTGACGTGTGTGCGCTGTGCATGCAGGCTCACCCTCTACGGCTGCGTGCTCACCTTTGCCTACCAGCTGCTGACGCAGACGAAGCTGATGTAGAGCGCAGCCACCACTCCCACAGTTGGGGTGACTGTGCTTGTGCACCATGTTGTACTTCTTTGCAAGGTTTAACCTCCAATGAGTGGGTTGTTGTGGCGCACCTGGCTGGAGCAGAGGCACAGCCGGACGCTCGGTTACTTTTTGGGAGGGTTCTTTCATGGTGCAGAACAACGTGCAGCCTGCCTTTTTGCTTGCCGGGGTGCTGACATGATTAGCAGATGCTGCCCATTAGCAACACAGCAGTGTCCGTGCATGCGTGCATGCTGCAAAGTGATTACCCGTCATGGTATGCACGTTCGGTACTTAAAAATTCATACAGAAGCATGAGCAAGCTCCTGCCACGGTGTTACTTGCGAGCTATCGCACTGCCAGCACATGGGCCTGACTGCTTAAGCACGCTTCGCATCCGCCACACTCTCTGCCCTTCGCCTTCACCCAATGCCCAGACAGTCACCCATACACCCGACTTTGCACCAGAACTACTCAGAAACATGGTGCCATACACCAGCACTGCGTGCCCACCGTCGACAAAGGTGCCAGCCGGTCCAGTACAGCTACTGCACATAGCAGTTCGCGGCACTGGTCCCACAGATGCGCTCCTCAGAAGCACTTGCTGACTGAGGAGCACGCAAAGCTCGCGTGCGTTGGCAGCGGAGTCACGCGGATGTCACGCGGATGTCTTGCTGCTCACATGTCGCGCTTGCCAGTGCCTGCGAGCGCACTGGCTCGGGCTCGGGTGGGAAACCAGACTTGCAGAGAATGTCAAGTTGACAGTGTCAACCCTATATTCTGTGCAGGTGAGCTCCAGTGGCAGCCTGCGCCGGCAGGGCGCACCCGTGTAGAGCCTGTACATTCCGCTGCACAGGACGGCCAGCCCGCCCCCGAAGAAGAGCGCCGGCAGGATGGCGCTCGTGACGCGGCTGTTGGCCATGAGGTGCGTGTGCACCTTGCCCACCTGCTTCTGCATCTCCTTCTGCTGCTCAAGGATCTTATCGTAGCCGGTCGCCATTGCGCCCTGTCCTGCCACGCGCAGCAGGGCTCGCTACAGGCGCCGTTCTACAGTGCGCAAACAGGACACCCTCCAGCGCCTTGCTCGTGTTTGTCAAACAGCGGAGACTTTGCTGCTCACGGATGCCCTCACGCCCTAGCTTGAGGGCTTGGGTGCGCTCTCGACTCGAGAGTCTCGAGCGAGGAGAGCTTGCAACTCGCGAGTCTTTTGCCAAGTTCGTGAGACAGGAACTTGAACAGACTGCCTCTGGCGTACGGGAAGCACCTTTACTGTCACCTGAGTCGCCACAAGGCGCTTTGGAGCAGAGTCCAACCTGACGTACGGCAGCATGCGCCTGGCAAACAGGCCACCAAGTCAGTTACACAGGTGGTGCATCAATGCAGAGCTCCTGACCGCAGAGCGCCACCACCTGCGAGCAGCCACGCCCTCTCGGATGCGGAGGAGGTGCCCCCGCTGCCAGGAGCGCTCAGCGGCATCCCCAGCCGCAGCCAAGGGCTTTGCCGCGACCATGCCGATGGCGCCCGAGGCCGCAGGTGTGCCTGCAGACTGCTGCCCGCCGCACAGCTGCAACCTGCAAAGCAGCCTCAGCGGCACATGTCACCTCCAGGCAGCAATGCCGTTGCCTGCCGTGCTCGTTCCTGAGTGCAAGCCAAAACATCGCGCCACGTGCGCGGCAGGCGCTGGTGCCGCTGTGCTGCCGGCGCCCCCGGACCTCAGCGGCAAGGTCGTGCGGGCGAACTGGAACGCGACGGCACTGGCCTACCTGGGGGACTCTGTCTGGGAGGTGCGCGGCCCTCACCATAGTGGTCCTGGTGCTCCTGGTTGTTCCCAAATGCTTCGAGTGCGCTACGGGCTATCACTGTTGCCCGGGTGCTCCTGGGTGTAGCACGTCCAACAAGCTGTTTTTATCTCGCCAAGGCGCTGTGCTGAGCGAGCCGCGCTTGACAGCGGGTGGCACGCCGCAGCTGTACGTTCGGCGGCACTACTTCTACCCGCCGAGTCGACTGTCGCTGTACTATGAGGGGGTCGCCTCGCAGGTCCGCGCCGAGACGCAGGTGCGACCGCCCCTGCATCGCCCAGCCGCACTGCACAGGGCGCTGCCGCATGCTCGCTTACGGGCGAGCCCGCCCCACACGACAGCCCCGGCTTCTAACTGCGTCTGCTGTCAAGCTAGTGTAATGGAGCACTCTGTATGACGCAAGGTTTTGAGAGCGCCACTGCCCGTTGCTGATTTTGCATGCATGATGGCGGGACCTTTTCTGGCACTTTCGCCGCTGGGACAAACAGCACTGCGGCACCATGACGCGCCCCTGCCTGCGCGTACGTGCTCCTCAGCGCCACTGCCGGCCCCAGCATGGGGCTCAACCCTTGTCAGACCCTGTTCAGTCCTGGTCAGACCCTACACGCGCCCGGCAGGAGTCGTACTACGAGCTGCTGCGCGCGGGCAGCTTTCTGAGCGAGGAGGAGACGGACGTGCTGGCGTGGGGTCGCAATGCGCGCGTCACCGTGCCGCCGCGCTTCAAGGCCAGCGGCAGCCACGCGGTCACGTACAAGCGCGCCACCGCCGTGGAGTGCCTGGTGCGAGCCCTTGCAGCGACACAGGGGCGGGGTGAGCGGCGGTGCCAGCGGACCCCGCTGCAGGACCTCGCCGAGCAGGGCTCACTACCTGCGCGGGGCGAGCGCCCTGAGCACACCCTCGTTCAGTGCGCCACGTCAAATAGACTCAAACACCTTGATGTCACTGCAATATAGCATCCGCGGGGCTGCGGGCTGCGCGGCGCGGCGCGCCTAGCCAAGGCACACGGACACTGACCCCGCAGAAATGCGCTTACGTTGTGTCGAGCAGCCCCGCCCTGATGGAACACCCCGCAACAAGGCTGGCGTGGACGAATTGAGGCGCGGTGCTTGCGCGGACACGAGCCCAGTGCATGTGCTCCAGGTGCTGCAGCCGGGCCAGCAGCCAGGCGCAGCCGCGCCTGGGCGCGCAGACCCTCTCACGCGAGGGTCTGCCTGTCTGGCGGCTGCCCAGGTGGGCTTCCCAGGGGTGTCTGCCCTGGCCAGCTTATAAACCCAGCTTATAAGCCTACACTAACCCTACCCTACCCAGGTGGGCTACCTGTACCTCACGGACGCGCCGCGCCTGCACCAGCTGATGCACTACCTGGGCATCGGCGGTGACCACGGCGGCGCACGTGCCGCCATCAGCCTCTAGCCTGTCGGGCACCTGCCACCCTTCCCGCGGGGCGCGGCGGCGCGCGCCCCTGCGCACCGGATGGCGTTTGCCTTGCGCCGCGCGTCTTGCAGGGTATGCGCAGCATGGGCCGCCGAGTTTGAAAACTTTTTTCGAGCCAGTGTGGAGTCCCTGATGTGCATGCGTGCGCGCCAGTGCCTCGGCTGTGCAAAGACGCATCTGTGGGATACTGAAGTGCCAGGCGGGCGGCAGGACAGGGTCAGGCTTGCAGCACCACGGAGGTCTACGCATACACTGCAGAAACTGCGGCAGACCAGCTCTGAAGGCGACGCAGAGGTGCTGCTGGAGCGAACGTAGCATGCACGGACACACAGCATTGCAGCAAGCGCAGAGAACCCTGCATTGCAGTGAGAGCAGAGCAGGCTGCACACACGCGCACACACACACACACACACACTGTTGCAGAGGGCTGGGCGCCGACAGCCTGAAGACAAGCCAGCATGTCACAGAGCAGCTGCGCCGGGCCTGCGCTCAGGCATCGGCCCCAGCGGCGCGCCACTTGCTGCCCGCATCAGACGTTGCCGCTGCTCAGAAAGCCCCTTTGCCACCCCGGGTCATCTTTTTGGAATCACACACAGGCCATGAAAGCCCTCAATCGCCCTCTCTGCAAGTATGCGCGCCCAGGCCTATGCCAAAGGGCAGCGAATGCACGCCCAACGCCCCCGTTGAAAAAGCAAATAAAAGGTGACTGCACAGCGGAAAGCACCCCCCCCTGCGCACAGTGCTGCGCAGGGCTGAGCACAAGTTTTTTTGGGCATGCCCACCGCGCGCCCGCAGCCCAGCAGCAGCCTCGGGCGCTCAGGAGTTTGGCCGCATCATGTGCGCTGCGGCACTGGCGTGCGACACAAGGCTGGGCAGCGCGTGTGGGGGCAAAGCCAACACATGCCCGGCACTAGCCAAGCTCGCCCGGCGCCTGGCTTGGCCCCGACCCGCCCGCCCTGCCCGGCACGCCGCGCGCATGCGCCGGCTCTCGCACGGCCTCTGGCGGGAGCAGACCCGACGCGCGCCGCTGCCCCGGCGGCCTCCTGAATGCCTCGCTACCATGCACAAAAGCAGTACCCAAAACGGCCGCGGCGCAGCATGACCCGCTGGCGCTCGTCGCGGTGGCGCGCGCCGCGACCTTAAACAACCCTGACTGCAGCCAGACCATCACCCGACGGCACCGCTGCCGTCCCCGGGGTGCCCCGCAGCCTGCGCGCCCGCGCCCTGCTCCGCCATCAGCAGCGCGCTCGCCTGCAGCGCCGCCACCGGCGGCAGCACGGCCGCGCCGGCGTCGCCCGGGAACAGGTGCCGCTGCTGCTCGCCGTCCCACGCCGCCGACGCAGCCTGCGCGCAGAGGGCGCGCGTGTCAGCGGTCTGCCTCGTTGCAGTGCGTCAGCCTGTGCAGGCAGGGCGGTTCATCCTTGAGCGTCAGCCAGCACACAGCGCACGCACCGACTCTTAACACCAAGGCGCACGCAGGCCGGCGGCGCCCGCATGCACGCGGGCCAGCAGGGGCGCACCTGCAAGTCCTGGCTCAGCAAAAGCCCCGGCGAGCCGAGCTCGCCGCTGCTGCCCATCACAAAGTGCGAGCCGGGTGGCAGCGCCATCGGCGACGGCGCGCTGCCCCGCTGCTCGCCGCCGCCGCCGCCAACGCCGCCGCCGCCGCCGCCCCAGCCGCCGCCAACGCCGCCGCCGCCGCCGCCCCAGCCGCCGCCACTGCTGCCCATCAGGCCGCCCAGCGCGCGCAGGCAGTCGCTGCCGGCGCCGGCGCTGGCCAGGCCCGACCCTAACCGCGGCCCCAGCCCCGGGCCCGCGCTCCCGCCGTCGCACGCACCCACGCCCGCGCCCGGCTCGCTGCGCGCGCGCCGCGGCCCCGCCGCTGCCGCAGGCCCGGCCAGCCCCAGGCCCACGCCGAAGTCTGACATGCCCGGCAGCGACGCGTGCGTCTGCACGCCCGAGCTCGGGCCCGCCGACGTTGCGGCGCTGCACAGGCCGCCCGGGCCGACGCCCGCGCCGGAGTCCCAGGCGTCCGGCAAACCCTTGGGGTCCAGGGCGTCGCCGGGCAGCGGCGCCGGCCCGCCCGGCGGGGAGGCGCCCAGCGCGGCGAGCGCGGACGGCGCGTCGGCCGCGGACAGGTGCCCCTGCAGGCCCTCCCGCTGGATCAGGCTGGTGATGTAGCGCCCGTGCGCCTCCAGCGTGAGCTGCAGCTGCCGCTGCGACTGCGCGCGCAGCCCGGCACGCCCCCGTCAGCGCCCGGGCAAGCACCCACCATGCTCCGCCCGTCACACCCAAAGCCAGCTGCCCGCTGCGGCACATGCGGCTCACCTGGCAAGCACCCATTGCACATGGCGCCCGCCGACGGCGCCGACATGCGGTGCGCACAATGTCACTCAAAAACGCTCCGTGCAAACGCATGCGCCACCTCAAAGACAGTGTTGCGGGCGGCCTACAGCTCAAGCAGCAGACTCAGCCGCTCAGGCCTGCGGAGCTGCCTTGAGCTGCTGGGCTGTCAGCAGTCGGAAGGCAGCAACAAGCCGGTGGAGTCAACGTGTGCACGCAGTGCAAGACTACGGGTTACCCAGCAAAACAGCCGCCAGGGAGCGCCCGGTTCGCGCGCGCGCACCTCCAGCTGCTCGTGCAGCTTCTTCTGCATCTCCATCTGCTTCAGCAGCGCCTGCTCCAGGTCGCGCTGCCGCTCTGCGTCCAGGCCGCCCACGACCAGCCGCAGGCCCAGGTCCAGGCCCGGCGGCCCCGCGCTGCCGTCCCCAAACCCTGCAAACCCCTCGCCGCCGCCGCCGCCGCCACCGCCGCCGCCCTCCGGGCCGCCCGCGGCGCCCTCCGGCGCGCCCGCGTCCGCCAGCGCCTCCGCGGCGGACTCCTCGCGCCGCGCCGCCGCCGCCGCTGCGGCCGCCGCCGCGGCCGCCGCCGCCGCGGCCGCCTCCGCCGCCGCATCGTCCTCGCCCTCCGGCGGCAGCCCGGCCGCCGGAGCAGCAGCCGCGGCGGGGCCCACGGCGCCCACAGACGGCGGCGAGCGGCCGCGCAGGCGCGCGGAGTACGGCACGCGCGCCGGCACCGCGGGCGCCGCCGGCAGCCCGTCCGCCTCCTCGTCACCCTCGCCAAAGTCGTCGTCGTCCTCCTCCTCCTCCTCCTCCTCCTCGCTGCTCTCGTCGGAGGACAGGCGGCGGCGGCGGCGGCCGGAGCGCGCGCGCCCGCGCGCGTTGCGGCCGCGCTTGGGCCGCCGGCGCTTGGCGCGCGCGCGCTCACCGGACGCGCTGTCGCCGGACGCGCCCTCCAGCAGCGCGTCGCCGGCCTCGCCCGGCAGGCGGATGTTCAGGCGGTACTTCTGCAGGTGGCTCTTGATGTGGTAGATGGTGAGCCCCTCCACCGACATCAGCTTGAGGATGCCCTTGGGCGTAGCCTTGTCGGGCCCGCCCAGCGAGTGCACGCTCTGCACGAAGCGCGCGTGCAGGTCCGGCGTCCAGCGCAGCCGCGGCTTGCTGGGCGGCGCCGGCTGCGGCGGCCCTGGCGCGCGTGCGGCCGCACGCGGTGGGCAAGCGCTCGCGCGCCGCGCCGGCGTCGCGTTATGCGCGCTGGTACCATGCAGTGGAGAGGCGCTGCCGGCGCGCAATGCTGCGAGCGGCGCTCGCTGGGGCTGCCCAGGCAGCGATTCGAGCCCACCACCAGGCGTGGGGCCAGTCATGGGGCCACACCTGACTGCACGCTGAACAGCGGCCCGGACGCCGCGAGGCCCGGGCCGCCGTGCTGGCCGGCAGCGTCGACCAGGTTCTGGGCATCCAAGCCGTGGGCCTCGTAGTTCAGGTGGTCTCCGTCGAGCAGGTCGTTCGCCTGCTGCCGGTCCAGGCTCAGCCCCGTCCAGCCTTGCTCATACAGTGGGCCCGGCCTCGCAATGCAGCTCAAAACCAGTGCCAGGCCAGGCGCGCGCGCACCCCCATCTCGCCCAGCGAAGATGGGGCGCCCCCGCGCGGCGGCGGGAAGTAGCCGTCTGCATGCGCCTCGCCGCCGCCGCCGGCAAGGTCCGGCGCATGCTCTTGCTGTGCGAACCAGTTGTATTGCATGCCCTCTAGCTCAAACTTAGGCTCCGGCCAGAATTCCAGCGGCCACGCGTCGTGCGCTGGCTGCGCGGGTGCGTTGTTCGCCACAGGCGCGGCCATCACGTGCCGCCGGCGCCGCTGCGCCCAGCGCACCGCTGGCGCCCCCGCTCGCTCATCACGCGCTCACGGGCAGCTGCGCGGCCATGCGTGCCGGCATAAGCTAGTTCGACGGCGAGCAGCAGGTGTACGTCGCACGCGTTGCTGCGGTTGGGACAACATTGGGAGGCGTGCTGGGGTCACACCCTCGCAGGGCCCTGCACCAGCCCGCAAAGTACAAGTTGGGGCCCCTGCAGAGCTGTTCTGTTCCGCGTGCATGCTCCGTCTCTAGTGCTGCGGCAGAGCACTCAAGACCGTCCTGCGTGAGGCGCACCGCACTGCCGCGGACTCGAGCGTGATTGAGGCAGCCTGTTCAGGCATGGTGTTACGCTGAAGGCGGCAGGGGCTGCACAGGAGGGGCGCCCGCCATGGGCTGCTTCCCCAGCAAGGCCCGGGAGCGCAGCGCGGCCACCTGGAAGGCCACCGGCACCATCAGCCTGCGCGACAGCCGTCTAAAGGTTTGCAGCTCACGACGTGTGTGGCAGTGGGTCTCTTCTTCAACCTGTCTTTCAGTTGATCTCATTTCTCAGATGCTAACATGCCTGCTCAATGCATGCTCACTGGCCACAGATATGACTCACAGCTGAGCTTGCCTGCCCGCAAGACGTCCTGGCGTGCAGGCATTGGCGTGCCTCTGCTTGTGTGGCCTTGCATTGGCCGTCTGCTGCGTGTGCTGGACACACCGCTTGTTTGCGCAAAGAGCTGCCGGCCGGCTGCGAGGAGCAAAGAGGTGTTTGGACGCTGCGGCGCATGTCCGGCTGCCACCAGTCTGCTTGCCTTACAGGACAACCTGCGTGACGCGCCGCCGCCGCGCGCAGGAGCTGCCGGCCAGCGTCGAGGCCGTGGGCGCGTCGGCGCTCGTGCTCGACGCCAGCAACAACCGGCTGACCGCGCTGCCCGCGAGCCTGGGCGCCCTGACCGGGCTCACGCGGCTCGTGGTGCCGCACAACGCGCTGCGCGCGCTGCCGCCGCAGCTGACCGCGCTCGCCAGCCTCAGGGCGCGCCCTTACGCAACCCGCGCCCCCCGCGCTCACCAGCTTCAGGGCGCGCCCTCAGAGCGCAACCCTCAGGGTCGCCAACCTCCTGGTGTCTCCGCAAGCGCTTGTGTGCCTGGCGGAGGATGCCACTGCCTGGACCGATCGGCGTGGCCACTGTGGCTGCCGGGCTGTACGCATGAACCGCATCAAGCGCAGTCCACAACACGCTGCCCGTGCTGCTCTGAGCGGGAACACACACTGACGCAGCGCCTCTGACCGCGCAGGTCCTGGTGCTGGACCACAACGCGCTGACGGCGCTGGACGGCGTGGGCGCGCTCGCCCGCCTCGAGCGCCTGAGCGCGTCGCGCAACGCGCTGGCCGCGCTGCCGGGCGACATTGGCAAGCTGCGCCGGCTGCGCGAGCTCAACGTGGCCGGGAACGTGCTGGCAGCGCTGCCGGGCGGCCTGGGCCGCTGCGAGAGCCTCGAGCTGCTCGACGCGGCGGACAACAGCCTGCGGGTGCGCGCGAGTCTCGCACCTGCACACAGCAGCGCTCTCCGCGTTCTCCGCGCCAGTGTGCAGCAAACCGTGCGCGCATGCATGGTGCCAAGGACATCGGTCTGGGCGGCACGTGCCTGGCGCTTGCACAATGGCGCTGGAGCGCTGCGGGCGCGGAGCAGGCGGGTGTGACAGACTGCGTGTGATTCATGCAATGCATAGCGGGCAGAAGTCTGCTTCATGTTGATGTGCCGGGTCTGCTTATGGGGTGCTGGGATAAAAGGCAGGCACAGCTGGCGGAGACGCTGCTGTTTCATGCAGCGTGCCTGGCATGCAGCCGGCGGGTGCCTATGTTTCATTACCAGAAGGCAGTGAGCGCGGGTTGCCCGCCCACTGCTCGCTCCAGCGTCGCCCTTCGGTGCTGTGTGCGGCAAGCACCCTAACCCTGGCCCACCATGTACCTTTCCGAGTCGGCCGCGACCTGGCCGCGCTGCGGCAGGAGCTGCCGGAGGCGCTCGGATCCCTGCGGCGGCTCAAGGTGCTCGCGCTGGACCAGAACAGCATCGCCGCCGTGCCGCCGGCCATCTTCCTCGGCTGCGACGTGCTGCAGACGCTGTCGCTGCACGAGAACCCCATCACCATCGAGGCGCGCGGCGTCCCCTGCCGACCCAGAACCAAGAGACCGACGGTGTCAGCGGATGCCACTGTCTGGGCGCCGGGCCGCTTGTCGCGCCCGAACCGGAGGCCTGTCCTGGCGCCCCTCCTGACAGCTCAGGCGCCGCCAAAATCAAAGCCCCTCCAGTCACCGTGTCAGCCTGTAAGCTGCGGCCGTTGCGCGCGGCGGGCGCAGGAGCTGACGCACACGCAGGGCTACGAGCGCCTGGACGCGCGGCGGCGCATGAAGCACGACAAGCAGATCGCGGCGGGCGTGCTCATGCCCAAGCGCGGCATGGACGAGGGCGTCGACCGCCGCCTCGCGCCGCGGTAGCGGCCGGCACCCTGGAGCCGGGCGCAAGAGACTGCCGTGAACAGGTCCCCGCTAGAACTTGTGGCCGCCTTGCCAGATTGCTTGCTCTTGTGCTCCTGATCTGCTGTTCTGCCGTGCTTTGACGGTTGCATGCTGCCCCTTACTTGTGCTTAGCAGGAGCCTCAGAGTGTACTGTCGATTAAGTTCAAGAGCTGTAAATACCTGCACCGCGCCTCTGCATGCACCCTGCACAGTGCAGCACATAAGAACAAGCCAGCCCGCGCACAATGTTCACAATGCCGCCGACTGGCTCGCTGGCGCTCTAGCGGATCCTGTGCTGCATGAGCCATGATGCGCAAGTGGACTGCCACAGACCATGACACATACTGGTTGTTGCAGACAATGCACTCCGCTGCCTGGTCGGCGTGCACCTCGATACGCAAAGCCCAAGAGGCTAACCCAAGCAGCGCAAGCCCATGACACGCTTGCGCAAACATACAGCTCGCCACCTACCTAGTTAAATGACACACACGGCCGGCGCCCAGGGCAGCGCAACGCCCAGCAATCCCTCAGCAAACAAGCTACTCCGGCCCCCAGCATGCTGGCCGCCGCCGCAGCGCGATGGCCACGCAGCGCCGCAGGCACGCGCGCCACGTCAGAGGATGGGCAGCGCCGCTGTGCCGAGCTTGTCGGCGAGCGCGAGGTGCGCGCGCACCAGGTTGGACAGGTACATGACCAGCATGCCGTCCTGCGCGCCCAGGGTTTCTCGCACGCTGCGGGGCTCCCCTCTGCAACCCTGAGAGTTTTAAATTCCTCCTGGCTGCACAGCACAGCATGGCGCATGGCATGAGGCAGCCCATGCCGTCCTTATAGGCCTAGCTGGCTGGCACTGGCGTTTAACCGAACGCAAGGGCGCAGGCACTCGGAGCCCTTATTCCTTTCTTTCTATCTTTCCATACCGCATTCCTATGGAGGGGCACAGAGCTGTCTGTCTCTGAACATCATCCTGCCAGGCAAAGTGGGACTGGGCAGGCGCGCGCCTGGGCCGCGTCGGTGAGCATGCCCTCAAACTCGGCGCGCGCCATGTGCGGCACGCCCGCAACGGCGTCTGCCAGCTGCCGCCCCACGCCCACATCCGCCGGCCGCCTCCCATTCTGCGCCCCGCACGCCGACCTTTGATTTCCCTGACCCACCCAAGCGCCTGTAACAGCTGCCTGGCACCCCAGGCCTGCACCCCAGGCCTGCAGCAAGGCGCCATTTCAACGCGCAATTATGTGCGGACGATTACGTCTGCCAGCCACAGCACGCGGCGCACTTGGCATTGCTCCGCCCTGGTGAGGGCAGTCCTTCCTGCGCCTGGCCAGTCCTGGCCCCGGCGCCTAAAGTTGTTTTGAAACAGTAGGCATGTCTGGTCCCATCCTAGACTGCCCGCTGACCCGCCGCGCCACCAGGGCCGCCCGGCCCCGTCCCGGCGCGCCCCGGGGCCGCACCACCACGTCCTCGACGTACGCGTGCGCCTGGTCCAGCGAGTCCTGCAGGCGCCGGAAGGTCGCGTGCAGGCTGTCCAGGTCGGAGGGCAGCTTGTCCGCCATGGGCGCCTGCAGCAGCTCGACTGCGCGCGCGCGCGCGCGCCGCGTCAGCGCACCCGGCCGGCGCCGGCTACAGCTGCATCCGTGGGCGCGGCGGCGCCTCCACCGCGCGGCGCGCCCCCCCCCAGCCGCGTCAGCAAGCCTGGGCAGCCCTGGCAAGGACTGCCCGCCGGGGGCGGCGTCGCCGTGTGGCGCTGCGGCGCATCTGCTGCGCGCGCCCCGAATTCCCTGCCAAGCAGACTTGGCCTGCGGCAGGGGTACCAGCACCGCACAGTTGACTTGAGCGGTGCAAGCGCGTGCGGGAGCTGCAGGGCCGCACCGCCGAGCTTCTCGACCTCCACGGTGCGCACGGCGCACGGGACCGCCTGGAACTCCTTGGCCAGCGGCCGCTCGCCCAGCGCGAGCGTGCGCGCCACGAACGCCGCCACCGTCAGCTCCCCGCTCTGCATCGCGGTGTCCACCGTGACGTGCACCTGTGCGGCGGGGGCCGCGCGCGTCAGCCACTCGGCCTGTGCGTCACCGTCCGCCGTGACATTTATGACTCAATAGGACCGCACAGGCAGCCTGCCATTGAGTGAAGCGGCCTGCGCACCGGATTTTGGCACTCAAGCGCGTAGAAGTCCTGTATCAACGCGTCGCTGCCAGACACGCCCCACCCGGTGGAGTACCTGCCCAGCGCGTCAGGGGCTCCTTTCATAAACAGCGCCTGAGGCAGCGAGTCAGGAGCATAGCGCGTGGGACAGGGCCTGTTCTAGGTGCATCACCCCCTGGACGCCCTGCCATGCAGCCGCTGCCGAGTCGAACTCCGCCAGCTCGACGCGCATGTCCGGGCAGAGCGTGTGGGTGCGCTCACTGCTTGGGTGGACGTTGGCCCACACCTCCCAGCGCACGTGGGTGTTGCAGTTGTCCAGCAGGTTCCCGTCGGCGGGGTGGGCGACCGCGCTGGGCCAGCGGCTAGCCGTGGAAGGCCGCCGCGACCACGCGGTCGCCCACCACGCCGACGGCAACCGGCTCAACAACTGCAAGTCCGACGTGCACTGGGAGGCCGAAGTCAACGTCCACCCAAGCAGTGAGCCCATCCGCATACTCTGCTCAGACACGCGCGCTGGAACTGGTGCACAGAGGGACGGCCGCGAGCGCGTGCGCTCACCAGCCCACGATCTGCTCCTTCGAGTTCACTTTCTGGTGCAGGTCGTACAGCGTCTTGTGGTGGTTGATGTCTACCGCGACCTGCAGCACCGGGCCGCACGTCAGGATGCAGAACAACAGTGAGCGCGGCGGTGCCAAGCACGTGCACAGCATGGGCCTTTACTTGGCCACTTGCCGGCAGCTCAGCCACAGGCGCACCTGGTCATTAGTCTCGTTGTGCGGGACTGCATAGCAGTTCTTTATCTCCACCACGCCGTCGGTGATGGACCCGAGCAGCGTGCCAATCACGCGCGCTTGCCCATCGTTGCGCCGGATGTAGGAGTCGCAGATGTTCAGCAGCACCACTGGCTGCACGCTCACGGAGATGCCGGCGGGGCCTATGGGAAGGTTGAGCGGCGCCATTGCACACTACATCCAGGCAGGCGCGCAGAGCTATGCACGTGAGCGGTCTCTGTCTGCGTGAGTTAGTTCCTGGCTTCCTCCGATACGACAGAGCTTAGAGAGGGCCTGGCAAGCCTTCTCAGGTGCCTCCGGCACTGGGGAGCCTGGCCGCCAGCCACCCTAGCGATTATGCTCTGCCGGCCGAGAGGATGGGTGGGGAAGACCAGAGACCAGAGAGCCAGGAGAGCGCGACGGGCTGGAGGCTTGAGCACGCACCGGGGTCCAGAGGTTGCTCAGCCATGGCGACCGCGCAGCTGACGCGAGCCATGGGCGGCCTGTCCGTGTCAGGCAGCAGGCGCCCGAGCGCGCCTGCGGCCCCGGGCTTCGGCTTCTGTGCGTGCATGCGCGGCCAGAGCTTGATAGGTGCGCATTTGGGGAGCACAGCCGGGGGTGCACTGCGCTGCTTGCTTCTCTCGCGTCTTGGTGAACGCCCCTCTCCTCACCAGCTCTTACCTATGCTAGCGCTCAGCTCCTCCGGGCTCGCGGCGGCAGGCTTGAGCGGGCAACCTTGAGCTCTTGACGCACTTGGTTGCCTGTTTGCACGCTTGGCCGCTGTTTCTGTGCGGTCTGGTGGTAGCGCTGGCGGTCTTGCAACCTGCTGGGTCCACAGAGTCTGCGGCTGCGGCAGGCCCTGTGTGAAAGCGCTGAGCGCCACGCCTGCTTGCGCTGAGACAGCCGCCTCCGCCTGAGCTTTGACCGCCTGCAGTGGCCGAGGTCAGATACCAAGAGCACAAGCTGGTATGCTGCGTCATACTGGCTCGCGCCAAGCGGTGCAGGGCTGAACCCCGCAAGTGGTGCCGCGCCTGCCTCTGTCGAGCGCCGTCCACACGGGCGCCCTGCGTCGCGCGCAGGCGCCGAGCGGAGGAGGAGTGTGGCCGCGCGCGGCGCCGTGGCGGTGTTCGCCAAGCAGAACGCGAAGCAGCGCGAGCGGCTCGCGGAGAAGCAGCGGCAATACAACAAAGCGCGCAAGTCCGCGGTGGCGACGCGCATTCGCAAGGTGTGTGCACGCGGTGGTGCTGTGCGCCCACCGTTAACAACTTGGGCGCTGGCTCACACCACGCCTTTTCGGTGTACGGCAGGTCAGCGGGCCACTGGCAGGCCGCTGTCGTCGGCAGGGTGTTGCTGTCACCCGGTGCTGCCAAGCAACTGTGTCAAGTGGGTGCCGCTTGTGACATGCTGGCATGGCAACACGCTGCCATGGGTGCTGCGTGCTGCCGCCCTGCAATTGGTGCACGCTGACGGCCGCCGCGCGCGCGCGCAGGTGTTCAAGGCCGTGGCGGAGCTGGGCGAGGTGAAGGACGAGGCCGCGCTGCAGCCGGTGGAGCGGCTCATCTCGGAGGCGTACAAGGACATTGACAAGGCCGTCAGCAAGGGCATCATCCACAAGAACACGGCCGCGCGGCGCAAGTCGCGCCTGGCCGCCGCCAAGCGCAACACGCTGGTGCAGGCGGGCCTGTACGCGCCCGCGGGCGCGGCGCCGGCCACGGCATGAGCCGCAGGCCGCGGCGCTGGTCTGCAGCGGCGCGCGGCGCAGTGGTTGCCCGGAGTGCGCAGGCATGACCAGGGGGTGTGCATGATGAGGACACACGCTCAGGGCATTGCCTTGTCTTGGAGCGTCCATGCTCTGGCGAGGGAGGTGTTTGCTGTACGGCTGGCAGCGTCAGCGGTCCTGGGATGCAGTGCGCGTGTGACTGCCCCATACGGGACTGTACGAAGCCATGGACAATATAGCACGAAATGCAGGAGCCACTATGGGCTCTGCTCAGTCGCGTCCCAAAACTGGCTTGCACCACACGCCTTTGCAAGCAACCAGCCCTACTATTTGCCGATGTGTGCAATCTCGCAGTGCTGCGCCCTACAAAACACGCTGGCGTGACAAACGTAACTTACAACAAACCCACAGTGCCCATGACCTGGCTGCGTTATGTGCACCGTAGTACTTACTTGCTGCCACCTCTGGCCCAATTAGGCTCATTCTTTGGCTAGCATTCATGTCACTAGCCTGACGTAATGCCAACCACACCAAGGATACCAAACACTAGCAAAGAGCAACGCCTTTGCCGCTCCTGAGGCAGACGCAGCACAGGAGCAGGGCGGCAGAATGCACACATGTCAGGCCAAGCTCCCTCAGCCCTGCGCAGACCCTGCGCACTCATGCGGCCGTAGCGACGCCCTGCGGCACGCGGCGCTTCACCACGTCCAGGGTCTGCCGCGCGTGCAGGCCGCACGCCTTGCCATGCAGCACCGAGTGAGCCGGAGCGTGCATCCATGCATGCAGTAAGCAGAGCGCTTCGCCCGCCAGGGTGCATCTCAGGCATGCAGGACAGCAGAGTGCGGCGAAGAGAGCCGCTCACGCACAAATGCAGGGCATGCAGCTCAGCTCCCGGCAGGGCGCGCCTGCTGCGCGATGCTGAGCTCCTCGTCAGTCGGCACAACCAGCACCTGCCAACGGCCGCGAATCGCTCAGGTAACCCTAAGATAACCTTCAGGCAACCCATAACCTAGGGCCGCCCTTTTGCGCTGCCAGCCCGCTGCAAGGTGCGGCCGGGTAGGTGTGCGGGAGCGCAGGCCATGCAGGGTTGCACTCGCACGGGCGCTGCCCGACAAGCCAGTGCGGGGTGTCTGGGCGCCTGTCGCCCGCCGACCTCAGCCTGCAGGCGCCCAGACACCCCGCGCTGGCTCATCGCCCAGCACCCGCGCGAGCAAAACCCTGCATCGCCTGCGCGCCCCGACCACCAACCAGGCCGCAACTCGCGGCGGGCTGGCAACTGGGCCCGCCCCGGCAGCCACACCGCCACAACAATCGTATTCACGCAGAGCGCAAGAGTCACAGGGCCTTGCACTCCGCGGGCGCAGTGCGCGCGCCTGCACGGTAGAGCGCTCGGAGTGGATGGCGGCCTCCTTGCCCACGGCTGCCTGGTTCCGCGTATCGTCTACCTCGATGCCAAAGCGCTGCGCGCATACGCTGCCACTGCCGCTTACCATTACACTTGCGCTTCAACCTACTTGAGTAGACAAACAGGCATGGGGGCCTACAGACACATGCTGAATGGTATGCATGACACACAATGCGGCAAGGCGGGGCATGCAGTGCAGCACCCCCGCCTCGCAGAGGGTGTGCATATGAGGAGATGGGTAATGAGACAGGAAGAGACAGAAGTAGCAGACTCCCAGCATGAGCGCGCTCGCAGCGGAGGCAGGCTCATGCATGAAGCAGTTATGCAGGAGCAAGGAACACTCGGTGAGAGCAGCCGCGGGGCTGCGGCAGCAGCCCGAAGGCATTCGGGCAAGTGGCATCCGGGGCGGCGCCTGCATGCCGGCGAGCGTGAGCCGCCGGATCTCGGCGGCGTTCTCGCCGATGCCCGCGCTGAAGATGATGGCGTCCACGTGCCCCAGCTGCACGAGGTACGCGCCCAGGTAGCGCCGCAGCCGGTGCACATACACCTGGCCAGGCACGCACGCAACAAAAATTTGCCTCACCTCGTGTTAAAGTGCGGCTGGCGCATGTGCACCCCCGTCTCACTTGCCCAGCAGCTTGCATGTGATGTCAAAGCTGCCAAGCTAGTTTGAAATGTGCCGTGCCTGCCATTGTGTGTGGTTGGTGGCTGGCTTGTGTGCAACACAAGCTTCAAGTGTGCACGCACGTCACCGCCCGCGGTCTACAGCACTGCCCCGACATGGATCAGATGCGCTGGCCAGGGCAGGCAGGGCTGCGACAGTGTAAAAATGCTGCCTTGGCGCGCTCAGCGGCACACGGCACTCCGCGAGCTGGCCGGGCAAGTTGTGAGGCGCGCCTTGAGCGCGAGCTGCGCGCGCTCGTCGCCGTCGGCCGCCGCGGCGTTCACGGCGCGCAGGTCCGCGTTGCCGGTCAGGCCCAGCAGGCCGCTCTTGCGGTTGAGCACGGCCTCCGCGCCGGCCGCGTCCAGGTTCAGGCGGTCCATCATGAAGGGCAGCACTGCGGGATCCAGGTCGCCGCTGCGCGTGCCCATCACCAGCCTGCCGGGCGGCCAGGCCGTCACCCACATGCCAACGTTGTTGAAAGACTAGACCGCAACATCCGTATCTGCATTAGGGCAAAAAGCTCAGATGAGCATCGTAAGCAGAGGTTGAAGCCTTACTGATACGCAGATAAGTCTTCGCAGACATGCTCGTGTCCATCTGCGGAGCCGCCGTACGGCGCATGGTGCACGAGCGGCAGGCCGTGCTGTCTACCAGAGCATCGCAAGAGGCAGACGGCCATGGTGGTATCCTTGCACAGGCAGCCGCTGGTCTGCCATTCAGTCCCCTTGTCAGGGCCTGCTTGCTCCTGTGCATGCACACAGGCAGACACGCTGTCGCGGCCGCAGCCAACGGTGCAGCATCGTCGTGTGCGCTGCAGGGCGGGCGGGCGCGCGGGCCGCACCCCTCCAGCGGCGTGAGGCCCATGCTGGTGTCCACGCTGCGGCCGGCGCGGATGGCGGCCATGCTCGCGCCCGCGCCCAGGTGCGCGATGATGAGGTTCAGGTCGCCTGCGTCGCGCCCCAGCAGCCGCTCCGCCTGCGCGCCCCACGCACGACGAACTTGGCCAAGAACATGCGCCGGTGAATCATGTAGATATGCAGGGTTTGTGGTGCGGCGCGGGTGACGGCTATGCTCCAGGCCCGTGCATGGGCACGCGTGACGTATTTTAGGCCGCAGCAGGCACTGCCTGCACAACTGCACGCGCTTTGCGTGGACAGCAACCCGCGCGGGCGCCACGGCGCTGCAAGGTACATGGGATCCGCATCCGGCTGCTGTGCGCCTGTCAGTGAGCAGCCCTGCCTAGCCCGACACAGGCAATGTACCATCCACTGAATCATGCGCGCAGCACCCGCGCGTGCGCGGTGAGACCCGGCGCGGCGGCGCGGCCGCCAAGCCGCCCGCCTCCTGGCGCCGGGCGCGCCTGCTTGACCAGGAACGAGTAGGACGTGCCGTGGAAGCCGTACTTGCGCACGTGGAAGCGCTTGTACAGGTCCCAGGGCAGCGCGTACATGTACGCCTCCGCCGGCATCGTCTGGTGGAACGCGGTGTCGAAGACGGCCACCTGCGCGCGGCGGCGCGGGCGGCCGGCGCTGGTGCACAAACATGCCGGTGCCCGCCATCTCCGCCCGCATGAGCCTGCACGGCATGCGGGTGACGGACTCACTGGAGGATGTATGTAGAGGTGAGCCAGATGGCGGCCCCTAAGAGCCAAACTGCCCCATCGGCGCCTGCCAGGTAGCACCAGGACCATCCTCCCTGATCCCGCAATGCCAAGCGCAAGGCCGTGCGCTGAGCCAACACGTGGAGACATGCTGGCTCGCGCTACAGGACTGCTCGTCAGGAGCAGCACCTGCGGCTTGCCCGGAAAGATCTTGGCCGCCGCTTTGATGCCGCTCAGGTTGGCAGGGTTGTGCCTGCAGACAGGCACCCAGCGGTCTGGTGTGAACATCCGCATACCTCTGGAGACTGCGAAAGCAAACGGCTTCACTCCCGTCCATCACTAGCCAGCAGACGCCGCGCTGGTGCGTGCTAGCACTGCATGATGACGCATGCAGGAAAGCTCCAGCTGCGGCAACAAGCATGAGCAAACAGCTGTGAGCGCACAGCGGCGCAAGCTCGGCGGCGTCCTGGATGGCGGCAATGGCCGCGTCGTCCACTAGCACGGGCTCTGAGATGGACTTGCCGTGCACCACGCGGTGGCCCAGCGCCTTGACCTGCGGGCGCGCACACACTCATCTCAGACAGCAAGGTCAGGAGCCCCAAGCCACGTAGGGCGAGACATATGATGCGCTCACACGCGGTGGCCGCGCGCCTTGACCTGCGCACGCGCACACACTCTACGTAGACAGTTTGGGCAGGCAGCCCGAGCCACTCAGGGCGAGACATCTGCTGCGCTCACACGCTGAGCGCCCCAGGTCGCGGCTTCAAAGCTCAAGGTGGGTGCATGAGGCAGGGAGCAGGGCTGATGCCGCTGGGTGTCCAGACCGCAGACGTGCGGGCCGGCAAGCATGTTGTCAAGTCCTTTTGCAGGGCGTGGAGTAGTCGGGTGGCGGGGAACACACCTCTGTCGCGATGGACGACGAGCGAGCGCGTCGCAGGTAGTCCAGCACATGGTCCAAGGCGGCGGTGTGGTCGCTGAGCGGCTCCTGCAGAAAGACGCCCATCATATAGTAAAGAGAGTACAGTGTTGCATCTCAAGCTCAAGACTTCTCATAGTGCTCAACGTGCCGGTGGTGCAGACTCTGCAGAGTGCAAGGGATTATGTCACTAAGCACTGTATGCGGCATTGCAGCTCTGGCAGAGGGGCGCGTGCAGGTGCTCTGCTATAAGTGCAGGCCAGGTGCTGCTGCTCTGTGTGCACACAGCCAGTCTGGCGCAGATTGGTAGCCCCGCCTTTTCATCCAGCGCATCGTGTGCCTTCAGCACATCGTCGTCGGCGTCCGCGGTGGGGTCTGGCGACCAGCACTTGGCCACCAGGCGGGAGTTGGCGGTGTCGCCAATGCGCTCCACCAGGCCGCTGGCGACGGGCATGAGCCGCTTGCCAAAGTTGAGCGCGTCAAACAGCTTGAACTTCAGGCTGGAGCTGCCGCTGTTGATGACCAGCACCTGCGACATAGTGGCAGGGCTCCCAAGGTAAGCGCGCTTCCGCTCAGTGCGCCTCACATCTCAAGCGTGCAGCCGTGCGTCAGCCTCTTTGCTTCTAGTCCAGGTCTGCTGCAAGCAGTCTCACGCACACCTTTGGCAACAGCAGTGTATGTTAGGTCACCATCCAGGGCGTGTGCCTCGGAGAGTCTCGAAAGTGCCCGTTACTGTATATGGGGTTGTGCTAGTGCCGGTTGCCCGCTTTCTGGCAGTGGCTGCTGCACATCATTTGTCTGTATACCGGTGCCAGGCAGCAGGGTCCGTAATGACCTGTGCAAGTGTTCGTACCATTGGTTGAGTTCGAAGCAAGCATGTCCACGGTCCCAACCATTGCGCAGCGGTATCAGGGGGGTTTAGTTGCGCTGAGCGTGTCTGCCAGTGGTGCACCCAGGGCGCTATGCGGCCAAATACCACGTCTTATTCAAGTGTCCGCCCACCCAGGCTGCCGGCGCGCCATTCGCGCACTTTTGCCACCAGGCTGCGCTATGATTGCTTTTATTCAGCACCCAGACACACGCGCAGTGGCCCGCTGCAGTCTTGTGCTGTGCTGGCATCCGGCTCCTGGCAAGTCGCTCGGCGCACACAGCCGTGCCGCATGTGCGGAAGGACCTCAATACCAAGCACTGTGCCACGCCGGCCAGCTCAGAGGCACACGCGGCTTGGGTCACTGGTCAGCAACCAGCTTGTTGACATGTGCCGCACAGGTGGCCGCGAAAGCATCCTTTCGCATGCATCAGGTGTCACAGGCTGTGTGCCTGGCATGCCTATTGCGACCTGTGCATGGCAGACGGCGTACACGCAGGCCATGCCGGACAGGTCACCTGGCATGTACGCGGTGCAGGCAACAAATCTTCCCTCGCTCTCCATGCCACGGCGTTGCCAGCTTTCTGCGCCGCGTGCAGGTCCACATGACGGCGCCCACAGACACAAAGATCATTGACCTGACGATGGCCTCATCCGACAACGACATCATCGACCTTAACATTTGCCCGATGACGATATCGACGGCATCCCAGGCGCGTTCCCCTTCGCCTCCTGACACGGGCCGCATCGTGCGCAGCCCGCATGCGCGTCATGAGGCTCGTGTCAGGAAGCAAAGTGGAACGCGCATGCAAACTGCCATTATCGTTGTCGGCCAACTTGTCGAGGTAATGACATCGTCGTCAGGGCTGGCCATCGTCAGGTCAGTGACCTCTGCATCTATGGGCTGTCATGCGGACCTGCACGCAAGCTTTAGGAAGCTTGTATAGGCGGGCCGTGGATAGCGGTAGGAGCGGTTTTCCCCTGCACTGCCTACATCCGAGATGACCTGTCCGGCATGCTCAGCCTGTATGCCGGCTCCCATGCATGGGTCGCAATCAGCATGCCAGGCACACAGCTAGTGGCCCCTGGATGCAGCAGCAGCACGCATCCGCAGCCACCTTATAGGGCGCACCTTGTCCGGCACAAGTCAACTCTGTACAGCACAGGTCAATTAGCTGGTTGCCGATTAGTGAGCCCGTGTGCCTGTGCACGCGCTCGGCGTGGCACAGCGCCTGGTAAGCAGGTCCTTCCGCACGCGCGCCACGGCTGCATGCGGCGAGCGACGCCCAGCCTGGCGCTAAGGCGCTACGAGCGCATGAGCTGCCACACGATGCCGATGCCAGGGCCTGCGGTCGGGTGAGGCCACACAAGGGCGTCGTTCTAGTGACTGCCCATGCTTGCGGCCCTGACCATATGAGCAGGCTATGCCTGGGAAGTACAGCAGCACACACCAACTGCGGCCCTTAGCTGCTACGCCGTGTGCTGCGCGGCGCGCACCTCGTCCTGCGGGGGGAACTGGTACTGTGGTCGCCGTACGTGCTGTTGATTCCAAGCAGAGGCTCCAGCGGTCGCGCACGGCGACCAGCGCCCGCGCGGCGCATCTCATCGTGCGGCGGGAACGTGCGCTGCGGGTCGCCGTACGTGGCGTCGAGCACCGAGCAGAGGCTCTAGTGGTCGCGCACCGGCGAGCAGCGCCCGGCGCTGCTTACCGTGCGCGACCACTGGAGCCTCCGCTTGGTGTTCGACCCCATTGTGCTACCACCCGCAGTACATGTTCCCACCACAGGACGAGGTGCGCCGCGCGCAGCATATGGCTCTTTATGGCTGCGCACCGCCTGGGGCAGGATGACTTGATGCGTCATGCATGGTGAGGCCCCAGCATGCCAGGCTCACGCACCAAGCATCTGTCCCTTCATCGCCATCATGAGCACGGGCCCTGCAGCGAATGTCCCCAGCATGCATGTGGACGAGGTTCTTGCCAAACTGTCATACCCCAGCGGAGGAGCGACGGGGGGCCTGGGTGTACGCTGTCACTGCCCCGGGGGCTGGCAACGCGGGTGCGCACCGCCAGTCGCCGCTGCACACTGCGAGCATCGCGGGCGTCCGGAGGCCTGCGGCCGCTGCTCCCGGGCAGTGGTGGGCATGGATGGACATGGCCGCCACGTCCTCGACCTCACACACCTCGCCCAGCTCCATGATGTGGAGGTACCTCATGGGCGCCCGCGGGGGGTTGCCGTCCACATCGCCCGCGGTGCCCATGGAGTACTTCCGCATTGTGGAGCTGGACACAACGTATGAGATCAAGGGCGTTGAGGTGACGTCCACGTCCAAGCCGCCCTCGGTGCCCGATCAAGAAGTGCTGCATACGCAATTCAGCCCTGCTGCCTGGCGCACGCTGCCAGAGCAGGAGGCGAGGGAGAACCGCTCGTGAGCGACGCAGCCCGCGGGCCTCCTGACGCGCGCAAGGGCGCACAGGCTCCTCCGTCCTGGCAGGCTGACTGCGACCCGTGCACGTGTGCCGGCGTGCATGCTGAGCATGCCATACAGGTCCACTGGCGTGCACGCAGTGCAGGCACCATCGCTATCACCACTCTCCATGGCGCAGATTGCAAGCATCCTGCGCAGCATGCAGGTCCACATGACGGCGCCCACGGGCACAGAGGTCATCAATCTCACCACGGCCTTGACGACGATGTCATAGAGTTGGACCTCTTGTCCAATGACGGCAACGGCGACCTCCAGGCGCGTTCCCCTTTGCCTCCTAGCACGGGCCGCATCGTGCGCAGCCTGCATGCGCAGATAGCGCGTCAGCGCCATGCCCATCGGCTGCACGGGCGCTGGGGCAGGCTGCGGCGGGCACGCGCAAGCTCATCGCATCCGTGGCCGTGGTCTGCGGCAAGAAGCGGGGCCTCTTTGCAGCTTGGCGCACCGCCGACACACCTGACATCGTGTACACCATTACCGTCGAGGGTGCACGCGGCCGGAGCCTGCCTGTGCCACACCTGACTCGCGCAATGAAGTGCTGACCCCAGCTGCTTACGTGCTCCAGGGGTGCACCGCATGCATGGTGTTAAATCCCAAACGTGTTGCGTGCACGGACGGCGCGCTGCGCGCTGCCGGCCGCGAGCATTGGGAAGGAAGTCGACCCCCAGGCGTTCATGAAGCGCGGCCGCCCCAGGGCAAAGGGCCGGTGGCAGAGGAGCGTCAAAGTGCAGCGCCCTGGCGGCGGGGCCGGTATGCCGATCGGCGCGTGGCTCGCGCGGCAGGCTGCGACAGGCCATGTCCGGCCATGCCCAGCGCACGCCGCAGCGCCTGCAATGCGCCGATCGGCATGACGGCCCCGCCGCCGGGGGGCAGCTCTTTGACGATCTTTTGGCACTTGGCCTTGCGCCCTGGGGCGGCCGCGCATTGCGAACACTGCTACGTGATTCACCTCCTCCGGCGCTTGTGGCCTGCAGCGCGCCGTCCGTGCACGCAACATGTCGCTGTCAAAAGACGAGAGATGCGCGGCGGTGCCCCCTGGACTGGCGTGAGCTGCTGGGCCAACAGAGTAGTGCGCGAGTCAGGCCAGGCACAGGCTGGCTCCGCTGCGCGCACCCTCGACGGCGAGGCCTACACGATGTCAGACATGTCGGGGGCGGGCCAAGCAGCAAGCAGCCCCCATCTTGTTGCAGACGACGTCCACGGAAGCGATGGCGCACTCGTGCCCGCCCGCAACCTGCCCCTGTGCCCGTCCAGCCAATGGGCAGGTGCCTGATGCGCTTTCCGCGCATGCAGGCTGCGCATGATGCGGCCCGTGTCGGGAGGCAAAGGGGACCGCGCCTGCAGGCCGCCGTCATCGTCATCGGACGACGGGTCGAGGTGATGGTGTCATTGCCGGAGGAGGCCATGGTCAGGTTGATAACCGCTGCGTCCGCGGGGGCCATGATGAGGACCTCATGTGCACCTGCATGCGGCGCAGGAAGCTTGTGAAGCCGCGCCGCGGAGAGCGGTGGGAGCGGCAGTGCCTGCACTGCCTTCACGCCAGCTGGCCTGTCACGTCCGCCGGCACCCAGGCACGGGTGGCAGTCAGCATGCCAGGCACACAGCCTGAGGCCCCTTATGCAGTAGCAGCATGCATCTGCGGCCACCTTGTCCAGCGCATGTTCCCAGGCGCTGTGCCAGGCCTGCCAGCACACTGAGGCACACGGGCTGTGCCGCTCTTGTCAGCCACCAGCTGCTTGACACGTGCCATGTCAATGTTGCAGCACGTGTCAACCAGCTGGTTGCTGACCAGAGAGACAAGCCCGTGCGCCGCTGCACGCTGGCAGGCGCGGCACAGCGTTTGGGAACAGGGTCCTTTCCGCACACACGCGGCACAGCTGCGCAGCAAGCGGCTCGCCGTGAGCCGGATGGCCGGCACAGCAGCCTGGCGCTGATTGTTATACTATCATGTGATACGAGGAGAAGAAAAGGCTCATTGTGTAAACTACTTCTCGACTTTGTTTTGTATGTGCGGGTTTGCGGCCCGTACCCGGTCAGGCGCTGTTGGACGGCTCCGTGTAGGTGCGTTTCACATTGGACAGACGGCCTGCGCGTCCCACGCGCGCGCAAGCTTCTGATCAGGCGGCGGCGCACAGTTTGTCACAGCCTCACCTCGACGCAGCCTCACCTGTACGCGCACACGACCACAGAATCGACCAATTCACCAGCCAGCACATCTAACACCTGCAGGCTGCTCGTAAAGGCTCCCCAGGCGTGGTGCAGCCGCTGACCGCACCGAGCTGCTTCGCGGCGGGCTGCCTGGTCCTCCAGGGCGCCTACCAGCAGTACATGCGTGACCTTCCTGGTGCACTTCCAAGGCGAACAAGGCATTCTCGTCCGCAAGTGGCGCTTATGCCTGCGAAGAGCTGTAGCTTAGCATTGCGGTCTAGGGTAAGGGTACAGGCAAGCATGGCACTTGTATCCATCCTTGGGATTCCACTGCGCCCTGGGCATGAGCGCTACTTCCTGTGGCACACTTACGAGCATGGGCGACAAACATGGCGACACTCACGCCGCCCTTGCTGTTGAGCGCCGATGGCGGTTGGACGGCTTATATGTGCCCAGTGCCAGTATTGGGTGCGCAGCCGAGATGCAGGGACTCTGGTGCGTGCATGCTTTGGAACTGGTGACCTTGTGGATGAGCAATGCCCCTGCCTGCTCAGTGACTGCCTGTCGGATGCCGACCAGTGTAGGAAGAAAGAAGGAAACGCTCTGAGTGCGCGCGCCCTTTGGCGCACCCAGGCTGTGAAACTGAAAGCCTGTTCCAGCCTGCTAGGGCTGCTTGAGCAATGGGGTTGTCAGGCATGCCAGTACTCATCCCACAGGCAGGTGATGCCGGGCACATCAGGCAAAGTTGTCCTTGAGGCATGCCAGGATGAAGCAGGCAACGCTGCGGACGTCCTGCTGCTGCAGGAACTGCAGCTTGTGCACCCAGGCGTGAACAGGTGCGCAAACTCAGCACGAACGCAGGCGACAGACCGACTCTCGAAAAGCACTTGCTGCTCGTCGCCCAGGGCGCCGGAGTCACACTTCACGCAGAGGCGCTGCGCCGGGGGACGTCGTATGGCGTAGGGCCACAATCAGGAGCCGGTGGCAGCCCAGCCGAAAATGATGACCTTGACAACCCGTGAGCGGCCTGGCTGCAAGGCAGTGTAGGGATTGCGGCCCAGGCGCGCCCGTGGCGCAAACCAGCAAGCATACTTGCAGAGCGTGGCGTGCTCCCTGGGGCATATGTGCGTGGGCACTCAGCAAGGCCCTGCCAGCACGTTTAGTCGCGTGCAAAGACGGTATCCACGGCGGCCTTGCAGTAAGCAGGCAGCAAAGTGGCTGTCCAGAGGCAGGGCCCAGCCCAACTTGTGCAGGTACTCCCAGACTCCACGCCCAGTTTTTCACATGGCCGTTTGTGGCATCATGCCAGTCTGCGTCCAACCTTTTTAACCCAACCCAATAGTGAAGTCTAACGGAATAGCAAAAGAAACAGGTAACACAAGGCAGGTCTGCTTGCTGCATGATAATCTCGTGCGCGGTGAGGCAAACAGGTGCGCATACCTGTCCCTAACACTTTGCAACACACTGCACTCAAGCAGCCTGTGCCGCTCGTCTCCCAGGGCGGCAGATGGAGCCGCTCCTGTCGCTCTGGGATGTCATTAGGCGTTTGGCCCTTATAACAAGGGTTGGTCCTGAGGCGCTTCGATGCAAGGAGCTCCTTATGACCAAGCCTCTGTGCACCTCCCCTCTTCAAGCGTCGGTTGTTCAGTGCAGTCCAGCCGACGCCAATACCTAGCGCAGCCGCTCACTGCAAACGTTAAGCGTGCTCGCGGCGGGACACCTCTTGGTCCGTGCACACCGCACACGCAAGAGGCGGCGGCGGTCTTGGCGGGTGGCAGATGGCGTCGAAGCGGATCAGCAAGGTGCGGCAGCGTGGGTGCCCTGCGCACGTGGCCGTGCCTGCGCGCGCAGGTCATCGTCCGCTCGACCCGCGCTTTTGCGTGCCATACCGCTCCTGCATACGTGCCGGTCTGTGCAGAACAGCGGCTATGCAATAAGCACATATGTGCCGTTGCAGTTGTGCTGCTCTGTAGCGCTGCTTTGCGCGCGTCCTTGTTATTACTCACGGCGATAAGAGCTCGACGCTTGTGCGTACACGGCAGGAGCTGAAGGACTTGCAGAAGGACCCGCCGACGTCGTGCAGTGCCGGTGCGCGCTGGGGCGGCTCAGGGCTTACAGAGCTGCGTGCGCCTGGTTTTGTGTGCGGCTCTGCGTCTTGTCAGAGGGTATTTCGCTGCTCTAGTTGTGCAAAAGCCGCCCAAGCACACGCACACTGCGTGTGCTTGTCACACCCAGCGCCTGCACTGTCGCGGGCAGCGTGCGCTGTGCGCACCGCTCCTAGACTGCCCTGGGACTGCCGCGTGTGCAACAGAGGTTTGGCAACCACGTGCGCGTGATGTGACCCACACCTCCCCGACCGTGCAGGGCCGACCTCGCCAGATGACCTGTTCCACTGGCAGGCGACCATAATGGGGTGCGTGTGGCCGCTGCGCTCTGGCTTGCAGCCCAGCACCCTCTTCTCGCTAGCAGACACCAGGTTCACTGCGCCTGCGTGGCACGGTGGTGAGCTGCGCCGCCACACACGCCCAACCAGCGCCCAACTGAGCCCAGCGCACCTCTATTGTTGGCTGCGCTTAAAGTGTGCTGACACGCCTCCGCCACCGTTGCGAGTGGTCCGGAGGGAGCGGAAGGTCACTGCACGCTGCTCTCTGCTTCACATACAGCTGCGCCCGGCATCACTCGCGTGCCCTGGCTCGCAGGCCGCCAGACAGCCCGTATGCGGGCGGCGTGTTCATGGTGAAGATCCACTTCCCGCCAGACTACCCCTTCAAGCCGCCCAAGGTGCGCCGGCGCGCGGCAGCGGCGCAGCGCGCGCCCTGCCCCAGCTGCCCGGCGCTCGCGCCTGGGGCGCAGCGCTGCCCGTGCTGCGCGCGGGACGCCGCCGCGTTCAGGAAGCCGCTTGAGGGGCCCTGCACGGCGCTTGCAGGGCTGTCAGGGGCGCCAGGGTGCTCCTCTGCACTTCTTACGGGTCGTATGCGCTCAGGGCGGCTGTGTTGCGTGTTGCAGTGCACTCTGCGTGCGACGTGGAGGAGTATGCCGACTGATGACTACTAGTCTCAATGTTATTTCGACTGGGAGAGCGTCGTGAGAGCGCGGAACTCAGCAGCAGCTGTGTGCTGACCGGCGCAGGTCAATTTCCAGACGAAGGTCTATCACCCGGTGCGCTCCAAGCTCAGCTGCTTGTGCTGGGGTTGAATCAGAATGCGAATGCGCTCTCCTACACTTGCTGAGATCGAAGGGCCATTGGTCTCTGGTGCTGCCTGGGCCCTTGCCACAGTCGTGAAACTGGTGTGGTGAGCGTAATCTGCAATCTTCCACGGCCTTCTGGGCTTTGCGCTGCGGATGAGCGCATTGCTTGGCATGCTTAGCGTGCAGGGGCGTGTGCAAATGCCGACAGCGCACTCTGATGCTTTTACATGGCTCTGTGCGCGCAGAACATCAATAGCAACGGCAGCATTTGCCTAGACATCTTGAAAGAGCAGTGGAGCCCAGCGCTCACCGTATCAAAGGCGCGCGGCCCGGGCCTTTGCGCGCGTCATCATGCCGCCCTGTTGCATGCCCGCCCTGCGGCTCTTGCAGGTTTCGCAGACCTCGCGCAGCGGGGCTGGCAGCGTGTGCGGGGCGCCCCAACGCGGCCTTAGCACAGTGGCAAGCTGTGCCTTGTCGTTCCGCATTGTCGCGCCCGGCGTGCTCGAGCAGCGCTGGGGAGCAGGACCGCTGGGGCTGCCAGTGCCTGCCCGGCGGGCAGTGCCTGCCCGGCGGGGCAGGCTACGGGAGTGCAGTGGGCGACAGCCTGCATGCCGCCGAAGCAGGGGCTGCAGGCACACCCAGAGCTGGCTTCTGCTGGCAGCGCTGCTGTAGGCAGAGGGATGCCTGTTGCGGGCACGGGGCAGGGTGTGCGGCGCCGCCGCGTGTGGTGCTGCCCAGAGACGACAGCGCTGACGGCGTGTACGCACAGGCTGGGTGCCGGGCGGCTGACGCGCGCGAGCGGCGCAGGTGCTGCTGTCCATCTGCTCGGGCTAGGTGCCGGGCGGCTGACGCGCGCGCGCGGCGCAGGTGCTGCTGTCCATCTGCTCGCTGCTCACGGACCCCAACCCCGACGACCCGCTCGTGCCGGAGATCGCCCACATGTGCGTGCCTGCGGCTCCCCGCGGGGTGCTCAGAGCGTGCTGCGGGCGGGTTGTGGCTGCGTGCGTGCCTGCATGCACCGTCGCAGCAGCAAGCCCTGTCAAGCTTTGATCGTAGACGGCGCTGCAGCTGCATGGGCCAGGGGGTATCAGGCTGCAGGTGCGTGACGCAGCGCTTGCAAGCCGAGGCTGACAGCGCTGTGGCAGCGGGCGTGCTTGACACCCACCTGTGCTGCCAAGCAGCTAGCGCGCGCTGGCAGGGGCGCCTGGGGCCGTCGCTGACCCCGTGCGCGCGGGCCGCGTGCAGCTATAAGACCGACCGCAAGCGGTACGAAGACACCGCGCGCCAGTGGACCAACAAGTGCGCCGCAGCCGCGCCTGGCTCGGCCCCCGCTCTTGCCTGGCGTGCCAAGGGCCACACGCAATTTTGGCAAGTGCAGCTCGGCTCAGCGGGCCCAGGGCAGTACGCAAGCCCTGCGGCAGGTCAGGTACTGCCAAATCTCAGAGCAGGATGGGGCCTCGGCATGTGTCACTGCTCAGCTGTAACTGCGCAGTGCTGCTGGGCCTGTGCGCTCGCTCGCATGCTGCCTGGGCGCACGCAGCAGCAAGCCCCTTGGAGCCCTGTTGAGCAGTCTTGCCGGTGGCATCACCTCTCGCGCGGCGCTGGCCTGACGCTGACTGCCGCTGCGCAGGTACGCCATGGGGTAGCAGGACTGCGCCGCATCGCGTGTACCAACACAGCGGCGGCGACACGGGCCGGGCGCCCTGCGGCATGCGCGGTGCAGGCGCCCTGAGCCCCTGCTGCCAGTAGAGCACCAGGGCTGCGCCGCATGACCCGGCCACATTCGGGGCTGCCGGAGGGACGGGCGGCGCTGGGCGCGATGCGCGTTCTGGGGCCGCGCGCTCGCACGTCGTGCTTGCGGCAGGCGCTGCAAGGAGCGACATCCGAGCGGGCGCAGGACTGGCGTCCCTGGCAGACAGGCCTCAGCTGGTCCGGGCGGGTGGAGGGAGGTGTGTCTGGTGGGGAGGGCATGGCGTCACAGCATGGCGCGTAGCTTTTATTGTCCATTATTGTCCAATGAAGCACCAAGGGAGGGGGGCGTTGCAGGTGCAGGAGAGTGGTAGGTTAGGGCGTTGGGTGTCGAACCGCCGCAGCCTGCACCAACCGCACTGCTCCCCGTGAGACACACCCAGAACTGGCGCGCGGACGGTGTGTCTCGGGCGCGCGGCGGATGGGGTCACCTGCGGTGCGGCTGCAGCGCTGCCGAATTGCGTGCGTCATTTGTTCTGTGACGGGTCGCATCCCTGGCGGTGCCTGCTGGGGCTCCGGCGATGCACAGCAGTGGCCTTGTCGCGCGCGAGTGCCTGTGCAGATACGTGCGCTGGCATGCATGAGGGCGGGGTGCAAGGAGCGGAGGCGAGCGCAGGCGTAGGAACGAGCGTATGGAACGCTGTAAGATTTGGACAGATCATGCAGTGTCGGTTGGTGCTCATTCACAGGTGCCTGCTGCGCTGTAGCACAGGACAAGGGGCATGCCCAGCAGACCTGCATGATAGGCAGCTGGAGCCTGGCGCTCGCAAAACTGCAATGCATAGGTTACAGCTCAATGCAGGGCCTCTACTTCTTGATACAGACAAATCCAGCACAGGGCTCTGCTGGTGTCGTAAGTGCTACGCCATGGCCAAGCTTGCATGGCAAGCTTGGCCATGGCAAGCTTGTCTCGCGACTATAACAGGTCAGCCCGTCGCGGGGCGTCAGAAGTCATACGCGGCGATGTCCACCTTGTCCTCCTCCTCCTCCCCTTCAGCATCGGCGGGCTCCTCCTCGGGGGCATCCCGCATCTCCCCGTCCGCCTTTGGCGGCAGCGGCGCCTGGAAAAACTCGCCCTGCCCGCGGCAAATCCTACCAGGATCAGGGCATCAGCAACCAGCTCCGCTTTGAAGAGCATGATGGCGTTTGGCCCACACGCGCGCCCAGGCAGGCGTGGCCAAGCCCATCAGGCACGGGGGCGCGCGGGCGGGCGCGCCTGGCAGCGCGCGAGGAAGCGCGCAAAGTGCGCGAGGCCGGCCTCGATAGACGCGAGCGCGGCGGGCGCCAGGCCGCCGGTCGGCAGCAGCGCGGGCAGGCGCAGCAGCAGGCGCAGCAGGTGCTCGCCGCCGAACAGGCCGCTGGGCGCCAGCCCGCCCGCCAGCGCCTGCGCGCGCGGCCCTAGCCCTGAGAGGGTCCCCCGGCGCCCGCACCTCCCCGCCCGCCCTCCCAGCTCCAAGCTCCGGGAGCCACTGCTGGGGGCCGGCGCTCAGAGGACCCTGAGGAGCTGGGTCGGCCGCGATGTGGCGGCGCTCCGCAGCCGGGCCGCTCTGGCGTGCCGCTGCCAGGCCGACCTGGTTGCCCACACGTGCTGCCGGCCCAAGGCCATGCACGTCGGCTGACACCTGACGCAGTGATAAGAGCGCCAGCCAGAGGACTTTGCATGCATTGCGGAGACAGGTGCAAAGCTCTGTGCGGCCATCGCGCAAGGCTGCGGGAGCACCTCTTCAGCCTGCTCCAGCTCGCAGGCATACAGCAGCTGCTGCGGCAGCGCCTTGTCAAAGTAGATGCGCAGGCCCATGGCGATCTGCATGGCGCGCCCCCGTTGGCGCCCGGCACTGCCCGCACCCTGCTCACAGCAGCGCGCGCAGAGGATGCAGCACCGTCACAGACCAGCGGGGCGCTGCCAGAAGACCCCACAGCCGCAAAGGAGCCAGGTGCAGCGCGCGGCACAGGCGGACGCAGGTGGAAGCCCGACCCTCTTGCTGACCCAGACGCTGCCCCACGCCCTGCACAGGCAGACCGCCCGGCTGAACAGCGCTGCAGGCACAAGCGCTGCAGGCCCCCCCAGGCCTGCACCCATGCAGGGGCTGCGGGAGGCACGTTTCCCCTCCAGCGCAAGCAGGGGGCCGCGCACCGACTCCTCCAGCCCGGGCCCGTCCAGCGAGCCGGGCGCGCACTCCAGGTAGCGCTGCAAAATGGCGTCGACGCAGGGCTTGCGCGGCAGCGGCGCCGGCGGCGCCGCGGTGTCCGCCGCGCGCGCCCAGTCGTCCAGCAGCACCTGCTTCAGCGCCGCCGGCAGCACGATGCGCACCTGCGCGTTCGCGAGCGCGTCATGTTATGCAGCGCGCGGTCGCAGCTGTACTGCGCTCGCGCGTGCCTGCTACCCCGCACGAGCCCGGCTCGCCAGCGGCAAAGCCGCGCGTGCAGGTCTCGGCGCCGGCAACTCCAGCAGGAGCCGGACGTGCCGGCCGCCGACCCTTCTGGCGGCTGTCGCCGTCGGCTGCGGCTCCACCCGCCATGAAAAATACTGTGCAGACAGGCGCAGGGCTCTGCATGAGCAGGCGGCCCACGGCATAAGAGGAGCCCGCCCACGTGATGGCAATTTGGTGCCGTTGCGGCCAGCACCGGCAGAGCTGGGCAAGCAGGGCGCACGGGTGGCCCCGGCAGGGGCGGGGGCGGCCTGCCGCCGCCCTCCTCCAGCCGCCGCCGCTGCCGGTCGCGGCTGCGGCCGCCGCCTGGCGGCCGCGGCGGCGCGGCCGCGCTGCCCAGCGCCGCGCCCGCGCCCGCGCCGCCAACACCCCCACCGCCCGGCCCCGCCTGTCGTGCGCATCGCGTCAGCTCCCCTCCGTTCCCAGCATGGTACAGTCAATGCCTGTCGTCAGGCCATGCTTGCACGTGTCCAGGGTGGCGTTGAATCCGAGGCTGAGCGCCACAGTCATGCCGTTACAGATGCCCCTCTGGGCTTCCACCACTTCAAGCTGCACCCATGCTCGCAGGGCCCGCCAGGCCAGGGCCTCGCGCCTGCGCGCCATCGTCTGCAGGGTCGCTCACCGCATGCGCCTCGGCGCCGCCAAACGCGCCGCGCGGGGAGGGCGCCGCGCCGCCGCCGGGCGCCGCCATGCCGCGCGAGCCGGGCCCGGCGCCGGCGGCCGCGCCGACCGTGTCCAGCGACATGCCCAGCAGCGTCGGGTCGAACTTGGTCAGCCCCGGCGCCTCCACCCACTCGTCATACTTTTTGTTCCAGCCCTGCCAGGCACCCGGCAGGCTGAGGTCGGGCCCTGTATCACCCTGCTGCGCTCTGCCAGGGAGCACGAGCAAAGCCCGCCGCAGCCGCGGCCTGCGACGGCACCGTCAACCACTTCGAGCGGTTCCTAGGACAACTGTCGCCACCGCTTCACTTGTGCGGAACTATATCTAGCTGTCCAGCGCAAACAATACCCGTTCGTGTGTTGTGCAGTCCAAGGGACACGTGCGTTGCTACACAGTTCAGCCTTCCAGTTTCGCAGCCACACCCGTCAGCTTCCTGCGCTTCCTGCTCCAGCTCCTCCGACCGTATGTCGCACAAGGCGGCAGCTGGAGGGGCGTCTGGCGGGCGCCTCGGTGCTGGCGACAAGTGGGGGAGCGGGCGCGGCGGTCCGCCGGCGCACCGTGTAGTGCAGCATATAGTACCAGCCGTCTGCGCGCTTCTCCGCCTTCGTGACCTGCAAGCCAAGGCCTTGTCCTTGTCCGGGCGCGGACGTGCATTGCATTTCGCAGCTTGTGACGCGAGGTGCAAAGAGAATCTGCACATACAGCAAAGTGTGCTGGTATTCATGGCGTGCAAAACAGTTTGAGTCCTGCAAAGGGATGCTGGCAAGCAGTTGACGCTGGCGCACCTTTGCCTCATAGTACTTGTCGGTGTATGCGACCAGCACGCGATCATGGACCCGGAAGGGGCCAGTGTCCTTCCTCATCGCGGCGCCACGGGCGCTACCAAGGGCCAGCAGGGGCGGTAAGACAAGCAGCAGTAAGCACGGTGCGTGCAAAAGATTCAATGTACAAAGGAGCAGCGCGGCAAACCAAGTTAACTCTTCAGGTCAGTCACACACGAAGCTATGGGCGAGCAGTGGCCGTAGGGCTGTAATTGGCAACTTCTTTGGTCACCAAAGTTTGGTGCTTCCCTCAGGAGGCCCATTTTGGCCGGAAATGTGGGGGACGCTTAGTTCGCTTGTGCTAGTGCTGGTGGCTGATGTACCCATTCCTATGACCTTCAACTTCACACGTCTGGTTGCCAGCATGAGGTCACATGGCACCACGCGCGCCCACCTCAAGCACGCGCTTATGAGCGCGTGCTGATCAGCTGTACCTCTGCACCACTCTCTGCCACGGCGCTCTTTGAGACGAAGCCAGGCAGCAATAGCAGCATCGACTGGGAAGTCGTCCAGCGACCACCAGCAGTGCGTGAACACCTGTGTCAGGCTCAAGATGTGGTGCAGCCTTGTGAAGCCACTGCCCCTGTGTTTAACAGCATAAATATTGCATAGCATCCACAAGGCGACCGGCCGTTGGCAGGGCGGCGACCGGACGGCGCCCCTGTCCCAGCACTGATTGACTCATGCAAGGCCGCCACTGAGTGGGGGGTGTTCCTGGACCTGAGAGGGAGGCCCGTGTTGTCCTGACAAACAGGGGAGTGGTAGTGCAGCCAGGTGAACACTGCCCTTGTGTCTGACAACAATCACCGACACTGTGCGCCTCATTCAGACTATGCTGCTGGTTCCTGTGGGGAGCGTAGACAATGAGCGCAGTGTTTTGGCAATAAAGTTTGTCAAGAACGACCAGCGCAACAGGTTGGACCTGAAGCACCTGAACACCTGCGTCAGGCCACAGGTGTTCACATGCTTCGACTCCAAGCTGTTCCGCTGGTCGTTCTTGACAAAGTTCACTGCCGGAAAGGTGTGCTCATTGTCCACACTCCCCACAGGAACACCCGCACAATCTGAACATGGCGCATGGTGTTGGTTGTATGGTCACAACACAAAGGCAGTGCTCATCTGGCTGCATCACCACTCCCCTGTCGTCAGAAGCCCCCCCATCATACTTGTGAACACCTCCCGCTCAGTGACGGCCTCGCGTGAGTCACCGAATGCTGGGATGTGGGCGCCGTCACTCCCAACGGGCGCACTCTGGCGACATTTGGCCACCAACAATCTTGACCCTGGCCGCAGCATTGTCCTTACAACTGTCAGTTCTGCGCACTATCCTCTGGAGCCGCCTTCCCAAAGAATTAAGGGCGGCTTAATCGAAACAAGGCTTGCCCAGCATTGGCCTAATGTGCCTCGATTGCTCTTCACTTTGCATCTGCAGGTGTGTGCACACACAGCAGCAGATCCGGAGCGGATTAAAGCAGCAGGCACACGCGCCGTCCCCGTTACACACAGACGTGCGCTAGCAGGGTCGCGAGAATTACCTCAGCTTAAGCAGAATGCAGTGCGCCAGCGTGCCGCTAGCCCTGTGCTCGCACAGTGACTCCCTTGCAATACGTCTTCGCATACGAGTGTGCCACAGCCGCGGCTGGGGCTGCGTCCGCTGCTTGACCGCTCGCAAAGCGCGTCCTGTTGCTCCCAGAGCAGAGCGAGCAGAAGAGGCATCCAGTGCTCCTGAGCAGGGGAGCTCGTTGGCAGCACTGGACCGCCTGCTTGGGCTGCATGAGGCTGCACGGGCTGAGCCGGGCGCACCAGGTACAAGCGTGCAAGCGGCCACCTGATGCTGCTCTGAGTTCCTGCTGCCTGCTGCAAGCACGGTAAGCAGCAAAGAGTTTGACTGGGCTGCCAGGTCCTCTTGCGGAGCCGGGCGGGGAGGCAGATCCAGCAGGCAGGTGGAGCAGCGGTCCATGACGACCTGTCTGACGCTCACTGCACTGCTCACAGTCCTTGCTTGGTGTCCTGGTCTGATGAGGGCTGGCGAGCGGGCAGGGAGGAGGCGGAGGGGGCAGGGCGCCCTTCTGCCGCAGACCAGGAGCGGGTAGGCGGCGCAGACCTGCCTGCTACAGCCCCCGTGGGGCCAGGTCAAGCGGGACTTGACGTGCCCACGGTGCGCTTGTTGGAACCTCTATCCCCTTGTGCACCTCAGCAGCTGTGCGCGCACCAACACTATTGCAGCTGCACAGTTGGAAGGCGTCTGTTGCCCGCGCCTGCAACGCTTTGCACCTCAAAGCACTCTTGGTGCGCAACAGGCCCTGTGACCAACTGCTGTCCGCCGACAGGTCCAGCCGCGGCTCTGCTACGTGGTGCTCGCCATAAACCTGTCCGTGTATGCTGCGGGCGCCTGCATCGCCCTCACACAGGCGCGGCCCCCAAGCTTGTCCAGCAGGAGTGCATGCCATGTGCTGGCTTCCCCACCTGTCTGGCCCCTCTACCGTCTGCTGGCAGGCTGGTTTTCCATGCGTGCCCTGCCGCTCTTGAGCATGGCTCCATGCCCTGTTGGAGAGCTGATGCGTTAATGCGTGGGTGCCTGCCAGGGCAACGATGCGAGCAACGAGTTCTTCCTGGCGCTCGCTAAGGAGAACTCCAGCGTGGCTGCCGGCGAGTACTACAGGTGCGTACAGGCTCTGACCTTTCTTCCGTATCTGTCACATACGTTGCTCTCGCGGTCTGCTCACCTGACCACGCCCACCGCTCCAGAAGGCTCACAGGAGGAGATGCTTTTGCGCATTACTCATCTGACCACGCCCACCGCTCCAGAAGGCTCGCAGGACGAGGTGCAAGCGCCAGAGGTGGCCTGCAGGGCGGGACGATCACCCACCCGCGCGCGCAGGCTGCTGACGGCGACCACGCTGCACGCGGGCCTGCTGCATCTGGGCCTCAACTGCGCGGCGCTGGCGTCGGTGGGCCCCGAGGCGGAGGCCGTGCTGGGCTACGCCGGCTTTGCCACGGTGCCGCCCCCCCCATCTCCCACGGCAGTGAGTCGTTGCCAGATAGTGCTGCAAGGCAGTGCCTGCCTGTTCATTGAACGGGACACGAGGCCGCGTGCGTGCCCCGCTAAGCTGCTTTCAGTGCTAGCTCATGGTCGGTGTTAGGAAATGTTGTGGTGTGTGTGTGTTGCATGGCTTGGGTGCAACGATGTTAAGTGCGAACTTTGATTTATTCCACTTGGAAGAAGCGCCCCCGGCCTGTGTGCTGTGCTGTGCATCGCCACCTGTGCTCCGACTTGCTGTTTCCGTTCTGTCACACACAGTTTCGCCAGTTGAGGGCCGCGTCAGGAGTCAGGTCAAGGGTTGATCAGTAACCGTGCACAGCATGCGCGCAGGTGTACCTGCTGGCAGGCCTGGCCGGCGAGGGCGCGTCGCTGGTCTTCAGCGACGCCGTGACGGTCGGCGCGTCCGGCGCCATCTTTGGACTGCTGGGTGCGCCAGCAGGGCGCGTTCTCATGTTCTTACAGAGTGTGCGCGCTCTGTTGGGTAGGCCAACAGGACATGTTGCTCTATTCTGACAGGGTATGCAGGCTTTGCTGGTAGGCCAACAGGACGCGTTGCTGTGTTCTCGCAGAGTATGCACGCTCGCATGGACTCTTGCTGGGTAGTCCGTTTGAGCGACACCCGTGAACCGTCTTCAGGAGGGCTTTGAGCGAGTCGGGGCGTACCGCTTGTCTGTACACACGACAACCCGCTGCCTAAGTACTTGTGGTGCGTGGGCGGGCGATAAGGTGCACGAGGTTGCTACTCAGCTATGTGAATTCTGACGTGATGACGCTTGAGCGCGGCAGGCGCGCTGGCAGCCTACTTCCTGCGCAACCCCAGGCTGCAGGGGTCGGGCCGGCAGGCGCTGTTCATCGCGGGCGTCGTCGGCCTGAACCTGGCGCTCGGCGCCGCCCAGGGCTCCATGATCGACAACTCCGGTGCGCGCCCCGCTGTGTGCAGCCTCCGCATCACAGGTAGCACGGTCTCGCCCGCGAGCGGCGCGCACGGTGACTGCAGACGCACCAAATTTCGCGAGCCTGCTGCATGCTTGCTGCAGCTACTTGCTGGCCACTTGCTGCGGTGTAGCCAGCGTCCAGCCATGGCAACCGCAGCCGCGTCTGCCAGCCCCTGGGCAGGCCTTCCGTGTGCGTGGCGGCGGGTCTGACAGAGGGTTCGGCAGGGAGGCAGCCACCGCATTCATCCTCAAGTGTAACAGCCTGTCCAGGTTGCCGTCCTGCAGGCCGTCCCGAAAGCCTGCAAGCTGCTGCAACAGATGGGCCTTGCGGAGACCACCGCCCTTGTGCTTGGCGCCTGGCGAGGACTCACCAGTGGAATGCAGGACGCTGAGCCTGCAGGCTGCCTGTGCAGCGTGGCGCCGGAGCGTCGCAAAGAGAGCCTGCGAGCTGCTGTGCGGCATGGCGGCCAGCATGGCGCCAGCCTCTGCCGACAGGTAGGCTGACAGGGTATTTCACAACCCGCCGGCAGGCCACCTGGGCGGCCTGGCGGCCGGCCTCGCGCTGGGCCTGGCCCTGGCGCCGCGCTGGCAGGTGCGCGGCGGCACGGACGCCGCGCCCGGGGCGCCCGGCGCGCGCGCGGACGCGCCCGCGGCGGCTTCGGTCGCGGACGCGACGCCTGTATGGCAGCGGGCGGCCGGCGCGCTGGCCGTAGGTGCGCCTGGGTCAGGGTTGGCCTGTGCTAGGGTTTGCAGCCAGGCTGGCGCCCGAGCCTGGCCATGCCCTGTGGCACGCCTGGGCCTGCGCTGGTGGTGGTGTGTGCTGCGACTGCTGTGTTGTGGAGAGCACATGTTGGATAGTGCAGAACAGCCAGCGGTACACACCTGAGCACAGCCTGCCCCTGCTCGCAGGTGCGACGGTGCTGGGCGTGATTGTGGCTGGCGTGTCCCTGCGCTCGCAAGCGCTGCCAGTGTAGCATTGCATACCGTACAGAGTGCATCGGTGTCAGTTGCAAGCAATGACAACGACACATTGCTCCTGCGTTAGCTTCTTTGCCCGCATGTATTTGTTACACCAGGCATTTCACACTGTCATCCACAGTCAAGTCATCAGAGCCTCCATCAGGCAGATCGTCATCCAGCGCTGGCATGGGTTGCAAGGCACAGCTTGTGCAACAATTGCAAGAGCTGAATACCTTTAAAGCACAATAGCACAGCAAGTTCTTCCTGGCCGCAGAACCTCATACACACTGCCAATTGCAACATCTGTCGGGCCCCTCGAAATACCTTTCTGGGAGCATGCACACTCCCTCTAATACACACTGTCATACCCTCCCAAAAAGCCCACAAGTTCTCAAGTGCTCAGTTCTCCCCGCTGCCGCCTGTATTGGCGCCAGCGCCAGCGCCCTACCCTTTCCAACAGCACCCAGGTGCCCGCACGGTGTATGTGCCGGACAGGCAGCAGCTCTCGCACACAAGAGTGCAGTGCCCAGCCAGGGTGGTTATTTGCGCAAGCCTCCTCTGCCATCCTTGAGAAGCGGCAGGCTCGCCATAGTAAGCCGCCGCTGCTCCCAAGGCGTGGCAGCGGGCCGCGGCAGGCTAGTATGTACAGCCCATGATAGAGAAGACTCAATCCCCTTTGTCACAGAGAAATCGTGACTCCCTCAATGAAAGAGAAGAACCAAGCCCAAAAAGTTTGGTCTCTGAAGCGCCGCATAAGCGCACACGCTCTCTTGACCGCCTAAACGAGCATCGCCATAGCGACAGCACCCAGCCAAGACGGTGACCGACTTGGGAGACGCAGGACTCCCGCACCCAGGAAGCAAGACCCGACCCAAAACCAGCTGCTGAAACTCTCTCTGCCCCATCTGCCGCGCTCGCAGACCGCAGGCCTCACGTGCGCGGGGTCCTCTTCCCGGTGCCATATATGAACGCGCGCAGGTCAAAGCCATGCGCCTGCTCAGCTTCCGCGCACGGCAGCGCTGCCTTGACCTCGGCCTGCAGCAGGCACAAGCTGTATCAGCAGTGCCTCACGACCTCCACCTGGACCAGGTTCGTGGTGAGAGAGAATGAAACGACCAGTCCTTCCAGGAAGGCTGTAGCATGCACGCAGAGATGCATGCAGGGGCCGGCCAACGCGTAAGGTGACGCGTCTGCTGCTGCACACTTGCCAGCACTGCGCTTAGGCTGCGCCCTTGTGGCCACAGCCCAGTGGCGTGAGCAGCGGCATACCTCTGGGGCTAGGGGCGGCGCGGCGCGCTTCCCCCGCAACTGCCAGCGGCGCCTGGAGCGCCTCGCAGCCTGTGCACTGTCCTTGGTCTGCTCTGCCACGCGCGCGTACAGCTGCGCGGCCCAGCGAGACGTCACCTCAGTGCTCCTGTACCAGGCAGGCCTGGGGTTGCTGTCGTGGTCGTGGTGCATGGGTAACTACCGCCAATGCTGCCACGCCAAGCCTCAGCGAGGTCACGCTGGCGACTCTGAGAGACCTCCGGGCCGCACCTGCGCCTCTGTCTCGAACGCGAGCTGCCAGGAAGCCGCTGGCTGGGGGTTGCCGCCGGTAGCTTCGCTGTCAGCGCCCGAGGAGGACGAGTCGAAGCTCAAGCGGCCCGAAGAAGTCGCTTGGGCGCCGTCGTCGGAGCACCAGTTGGAGAAGGACAAGTCTCGTCGAATGCCCACCTCGGAGTCCTCAACCAGCCACTCGTCCATTGCTGCGCCGCTGAACCAGTCGAATTACAAACACACGTCCGGCACCGCTCGCTGTCTGGGCGCTCGACAGTGCCCGGGTTCGCCGTGGGTGCGCAGCGAGGAATGCCCCAGCTTGGGCAGCCATCGCTGCTTGGATCGAGGGTTGCATCAGTGGCAGCAGCTGCGCAGAGCTCTCACGACAGCCCACGTCCCAATCAAAGCCCCTGCTGATTCATGCTATCAGCGCTGTGAAGTTCCCAAATTCAAAAGTTAGGGTTGATAACCTCATCAGGCATTAGGAGGCCGTTTGAAATTTGAAGGCAAAAAGCCTTTCTTTTCTTTTACCGTTCCAGTTGTCCCAGACGATGTTCAATGCCTGTGTTCTTCTTCCAATGCAGAGCATTGTCAGTCGCGCATGACTTCAGACCTTGCTGAGCACAGCGACAGCAGAAAAGGAAAGGCAAGGCTCTGAGTGTGCGCGCCCTTTGGGCAGCCTGGTCTACGGGCAGCACCTTCGACTCACGAGTCTGTCCTTTGGCTCTGCTCCGTGGCTACAGCTTCAGCTCCGGCACATGCACCAGGCTCAGCGTTCCCGCAGCTGCAGGGCAGGCCGGCGCCGGCGCACAGCTTGCGGAGACGGTGTGGGGCAGTCGCAGACCCCACGTAAACACAGGGTTCCGCGGTATTCCGAAACAAAAGCCCAGTTCAGGCAGCGGGCGCGGCGCCGCCGCTCGGCGCGGCCGCCTCGTGCTCGAGCAGCCGCTCCACCAGCTCGGCCTTGCGGCCGTTGGTGCGCAGGCCGGCGTCAGCGCACAGCTCGCGCAGGCCGGGCGGCCGGCTGCGGCGGCCGCGGTCCAGCCGCAGGTTCGCCAGCTCGCGGCGGCGCGCGTCGCGCCAGCCGGCGCCCGCCGCGGCGCCGGCGGGGCCCCGCTTGGCGGCGCCGCGCGGCGCCCCGCCGCCGCCCGCCCGCCCTGCTTCGCTCAGAGGCGTGTCCCCGGCGGCGCCCGCGCGTGGGGGGCCTCTGCCACGAGCCGCGCCGTCAGCGAACGCCGCACCCTCCTCGGCTGCCTGCATGCCGCTCGAGCCCTGGGCAGCATGCTCGCTCGCTGGCGACCGAGCCGCGGCCGGAGCGAGCGCTCTCTGCCCCGCCGCTGCGCCAGCAGACGCGGGCAGCCCTACGCCGCCCGCGGACGCGGACCCCACGGCAGCGCAGCCCAGGGAGTCCTGCACCGCCCCGGCGTCGGCGGACGCGAGCCCCGCCCCCGCCAGCGCATCCTGCTCGCCGAGGTCGTCCCACTGATCCACGCTCGCCATCGGCGCTTGCCAGGCGCGCGGCGCCGCCCCCGCCGCAGGCCGCCGCGCCGGCTGCGCGGCTGCCGGCGCCGTGGCGGCGGGCGTTGAGCGGGTCGCACCCTCAGTGCGCGCGCGCGCGGGCGCAGGCTCAGCGGCAGGGCCGTGGCCGGCCTCTCTGTCCCGGTCACGGCCCTGCGGGCCCGGCGTTCGCCTGCTCGCGCCCGGCCGCGCCACGGCGGGCATGGCCGGCTCCTGCGTGCAGGACCTCGAGCGTTCAGCGGCTCGGGGAACGCCTCCAGGCATGCTCCTCTGGCTCTCGTGCACCCCAATGCATGATGTAGCACCTGCTCATGCCCTAGACTTGTCAGTGCACGCTCACGGTTACAGGCCGACAAGCTCAGCCAGCCCCTCCCACAATGCCCGCACCACCAGGCAGCGCAAGAGCGCTCGCCGGACCGCAACCCCTGTTCAGGCAGCGCGCTGGCGGCCCGCGCGCCGGCGGCGGCCTCGCACGACAAGCGCGCGTAGCACTGTAGGGACAGATTAGGGTTTGTGCATGCACCTGCTCAACCAGCGCATCCTCCCTGGCGCGCGGCGCGCGCTCGCCTGCGCCCGGGCGCCCGCGCGGCGGCTCCGGCGCGCCCGGGCGCACCCAGCCGGCCGCCGGCTCGCCGCCGGCCGCCGCCATGACGCGCTCCGGCGGCACCATGATGCCCACCATGGCCAGCAGCCGCGCAAGGTACTGCGCCTGCGCGCGGGGGCGGGCGCGCACGATGAGCGGAGCACGGTGCACGGGAGCACGGTGCACGCACAAGAGGGTGTGTGGCCATAGCCACAGCCTCGACATCGCGGCTGACATGTATGTCCAGCCAGCTGGTAGAGCTTACGTCCATAGCAGTATCACGCCCGGCTCACGCACTGGCCGCGTCGCTAGGCAACCTGTCTCTCTGCAAAGGCCAGTGCCGTGACACAGGCATCCTGGCACGCATTACGACCGCTGGCACTGCCTGCAGGCACGGCCGGACGGCGCCGGTTGCGCCCCTGCTCATGCGCCGGCGGTGGGGCTGGCAGCGTGGCGGGGGCGTATGAGGGCGGCGTCCGCGCCTTCTGGGGGAACGTGGGGAGCTCGCAGTACTCGTAGTATGGCACGCTCAGCAGCGTCCAGCCCATGCTCGTCAGCATGCGCCGCCTGCGGCCGCGCCAGCATGCAGCATGTCAGCTCCAAGCGGCCATTGTGCGCACCGTGTCGTTTTGCCACCCTAAGACTCACCAACGTCTCACCAACCACTGAAGCTGTCATGTGGGCGTGTGCTAGGGCAGCACGTTTCCAGCGCGGTACAACGTAAACGCGCGTATGCCACCCGCAGCCTGGGAGTCAGGACCCTCCGGCGCTTCCGCCTGCCTCTGAGCTCCAGCCACGGCAACACAGGGGCCCGGCGGACTCGGCCGCGGCACCTGATGAGCGTCGCGCCGGTCGGGTGGCGCGTGTTGATGGCAAAGTGGTACGGGCCGTCGACCTCCACCACCACGCGCCCGTGCGGCCCCTCCAGCGCGATGTCCAGGCTGAACAGGCCGTCCTGCGCGGGCTTAGGGGCAGGGTTAGAGCGGACCACGGGGCCGGTGCATGGCCACTAGCGTGACGCCTTGACTCCAGGACGCGCGTCGGAGCTTGAGGATCAGCATCCCCGCGCACGGTGCTGGACAAGGAGCGCAGCAGGCCGCGCCGGCTAGTCTGCCATGTGGAGGTGTGCAGGCCACCAGAGTCGCACAAGTATACAGTTATGTGGCGGTCCAACCACCTGAAGTGAAGAACAAATAATCGCAGTGCCGGCGCCCGCCCTCAGAAGCAGCGCGCGCTGCAGACAGCGCGCGGGCGCGCGCCTCGGTCTTGTACTCCATGCTGTGCGGGACGCCCAGGGCGTGCAGCAGCGCGCTCACATCGGCCTGGAAGTGGCTCACGACCGTGTTGCCCACCTCGATCATCCACGCCCTGCGGCATGCGCCACGCGTCGGCCCACGGACCCTAAACCTGACCCTGACCGCTCACCGCCGTCGAGCGCCGCCGCATGTGCAGACGTGGAGGGGGCACGCATGCGATCGTGCACACATGCACCTCGCACATCCTGGACAGAACAGCAGAGTATGAGCGGCCGAGGAGGTGCAAGATTGTGGAGACATGAACACCCAATCGCAAATGACAACCAAACGCAAAAGCTGCAAACTGCAGGGTCCTGTGGCTGAGCGCCCCGTCATGTGCGTGCGCGCGCACACGTCGCAGTCCCGCCGCATTCGGCTGAGCGCATGCGAGTCGTGGGCCGCACCGCATGGTGGTCTGGTACAGCTTCTCGTCGACGGGCACGCCCGGCTGCCCGGGGTGCCGCTCGTTCTGCAGCCGCGCCAGCAGCAGCGCCTGGAACACCTGGCAGCGCGGCGCAGACGCGTCAGGCGCCCCTTGCAGGGGCGCCGCGCGGCGCCGCCCGCCGCGCGGGGCCGCCCGCCGCCTGCCGCCGGCACGACCAGCGGCGCTGCTGCGCGGCCTGCACGGCCGGCCCACGTGCACCCGGCCGCGCGCGCCGCGGCGAACCGCGCGGGCGCGCGGCACCAGCACGGAGCGCTGGGTGGAGCATGCGCGATGTGACAGCCACGCCCGTCACTGCAGCACCGTGCAGCACCTCCTTGCAGACCCCAGACGGCATGCCGCGCTGGCTCCACGCAACCCCTAGGCGCCTGCCCGACGAGCTGCTTGGGGGTCGTCACTGCGCACTGGGGAGGGGGCAAGAGAGGGCCGTACCTGCGCGAGCTGCACGTTGTTTACGGTGTCGTTCTTGGGCGCGGACGTGCTGGACATGTGGCGCATGAGGAGCTGGAACGACGGCAGGTGCATGCCCTGGCGCGCGCCCCGCACACGCCCATGACAGTGGTGCAGCTAGATCGGCGAGCTCAATGCGCAGGGCGCGCGCAGGGCCGGGCGGCAGGGTCGGAGCGGGAGGCTCTGAAGTCTGCCCTGGGGCTGGGCGCGCGCGCCGAGGCGGAGCTTATTTGTCCAGCCGCAGCACGGATGCAGCCAGGCTCGTCCTGTGGGGCAGCTGCGGGTCTGAGGGCGTCCCCCCAAAGCCCCCAGCGGGTGCCCAGCGCACCCGGCACAGCACCACGCACAGCCCTCAGCAGCGCCGGGGCGCGCCTGCAGCACGGACAGCGCCCAGAGCAGATTGGAAACGGCCTGGCTCGTCAGGTTGGGCAGCTGCGCGAGGATGACGGCGTCCATGGCCGCGAGCACGCGCCCCGGGTGGTGGCCCATCCGCGCGAGCGCCCACACCGTGTTGGTCACCTCCTGGTCGTTGAAGCGGCCGATGGCCGCGCCGACGGCCTCGACCAGCGGCCCGATCGCGCGCGTGGGGTAGTACCGCATCGTCGCAAAGGCCCACTGCGGCGGGCGGGCGGGCGGGCGGCGTCAGATGATCTGCGCACTTGCTCGTCTCGCTGACACACCACTGATGCGCACGCGCGGCCACACAACCGGCTGGCGCATCAGGCAGAGTGCTCCACTCAACAAGCCAGCGAGCGCGGTCCGACAGCTGGCGCCTCGGCCTGCCTGGTCAACGCGCCGCACGCTCACCCCGCAACTTGCATTTCTACGCCGTGTGCATATCAAACTAAGGCGCATGCAAAATCCACCAGTTTTGGCAATTGTGCTGACCGTGAGGCCACACACTGCATCACACACCCAGGTAACTCTCCAGCTGCTGAAGACGACAGGCTGCATGACACCATTGCCAGAGATCACGACGTCACCACGGGCTTGATGACTGCTTGCGCCACAGGCAGCCTCGTTCAGTTCGGGTGTTGGCCGCACCAGCATGTTTGTCAGAGCCTGTGTCTCAAAGTTGCCGCAGCGCCGAGCGATTTCGTCCTCAAACACCTGCATGTCCTCGACACGCCTGTCAAGCCGGGCAGCTGGCAGCAGGCGCAGCGCAACCGTACAGTGAGGATGGATCCTGGAATTGTGAGCACGGCGGTGCTCCAACAGAGCTGCTCATGGACTTGCGCTCACGGCCAGCCGAGTACACATTGCTGCACATGAGCTGTAGCGGGGCAGCCTGGATGCAGCCGCTCAGGCGGATCGCATCGTCTGGGACCCGGCGGAGCTGAACAAGCGGGTAGAGAAAAGCCGCGCTTGCCATGCCCGGCGGGCTGCGCGCTTGCAGAGCACCCAGAGGCGGGCCGCGCACTCCCCAGAGCGCCCGGTCCGCCAGCGGGCGGGGCATGCATACAGGGCGCGCATGCAGGGCGCCGCGACGGGCGGGCCCCGACACGGGTGAGCGCGGCAGGGGCCGCGCCTCCATGAGCGCAAAGTCCACATGCTCCGCTTTGGCAAACGCGAGCAGCGTGTTGGACACCTCCTGCTCCTTGTACTGCGGCAGCCGCACTGCCCCCGCGCGCGCCCGCCTCGCACAGCCACTTCGCCGCATGCCGGTGCCCAGCCGCTGGCTGACCTCAGAGCAGGCCACTTGCGCCACTTGCGCAGAAAGGCAAATCAGAGCGGTGCTGTATGTAAGCGCCTGGCACGCGGCCGGAGCCACAGGCCGCGCGTGCGCGTCGGCGCACTGGGGCGGACGGGGGCCGGCGCACCGCGCAGCTCCCGGGCGACGACCTCGAAGAGGTTCTGGTCGTAGAAGTTGAGCACCGCGCAGCCCCAGATGATATTGGACACCGACTGCGTGGTGCAGTCGCCGATGTGATCCGGCAGGTACCTGCTCACGGCCTGCGCGCGTTGGCGCGCAGGCCGCCAGGTCAGCGGCCCGCGCTGACGCGGCAGCAGGACGGGCCCCAGCAAGTTGCAGCGCTTATAAGTTGGCCCTAGTTTGCCTGTATTCTTGATGCGGGCAGCAGCGCGCACACGGGGGGGCGCCGGGGCGGCCAGGGCCGCGCGCCTTCAGGAAGCGCTCGTGCAGGTGGCCCAGGCTGGCAAACGCCCAGACCAGGTTGGAGACGCCCTGCGGCACAAACGCGCCCAGGCCGCGCCGCAGCGCGTCCGCGGCAATGCCGTCCAGCAGCGCCGCCTCGCAGCGCCCCAGCGTGCCGAGCGCCCACGCGACGTTGCAGAGCTCCTGCTCTTTGAACCAGGGCAGCGGCGCCTGCGCGGCGCGGCGGCCTGGGCCTCACGGGGCATTCGCGCACGGTGCGGCTGTGAATAGGCATGGTCACTGCTGAGCCCTTGGCTTACCTGGGCAGCGGCGCCTACAGCCGCCCTGCGGGGACACATTCAGCACAAGCAGTGCCCACACGGGCATCCTGTGCAGAGCTCCCACTCTGCCGGCCAGTGTGGCAACCCCTGCGGCCGCCGCTGCCATGCGCATGCAGGCGCCTGATCCATCGCCACAGCAGAAGGCGATGCAGGAGCGTCGCCGTTGTTTTGAAAACACAAAATGCAGACCTTTCTCCTTACCGAAGCCTAGCAGGCTGACCATGCCACAGGAATGGGGTGCAGACGATGCGTGCGGCTGGGGCACCCACCCTGGAGACCTCGTGCACAAGGCAGTTGATAAAGTCCGCCCTGGCCTCGCCCAGGGTGGCCGCCGCCCACATCTGCCGCAGAAGCCACGAATATCAAAGGCGTGAGCAGAATGTGCGCACACGGACCACCCAGACAGGATCTCTCTATAATACTGTCAGAGCAAATACACCCACGACAAGCAGCTGCGGTGGACCACAGCGCAGTCCCTAGCCTTCCAGGCGGCCTCAGCAGCTGGAGCATTCTCGGACACGCATGCCCAAAACCTGTGATACGGGCAGCCCAGCGCCGGGCATGCGCGGGCGGGCACCGCAGCGCTTGGCTAGATTGTGCAGCCGGAAACTCAGGCGGGCCATACCCAGGCGGAGCGGCACCAAGCAAACCCTATTCAGGCAGGGGCTGGGCGCGCACCACATTGGCGAGCTGACGCGGCTTCATTGAGGCCGCAAGCTCCAGCTGCCGGTTCAGCAGCGCCTGGTAGCCCGGCTCGCGCTGCACCACCTGCCCTGGCACCTGCGGCCCGTTTGCAAGCTGAGCGTCTCCATGGGTGTCCAAGCGTTTTTGCTCTAGGCATGGCGCCCGACAGCCGCAGCGCCAGTGCACATTTCCGACACAGGCAAAGGACGAACGTCCGCTTCCTCTGATAGGCTGACTCAGCAAGCGGCTTCCAGCCTTGCGCGGCCGCCGGCGTGGCGCAGTCTGGGGGAGGCCCGCGCACCCGCAGCCACTTGGACAGCTTGGCGATCCGGTGCAGCGCGGTGGAGGTGTTGACCTCGTCGAAGACCCCCGGCACGTCGCGGAACAGGTGCAAGCACGTGCGCCTGCGGCCCGCGCGTCCAGTGTGAGCTTGGCGAGTGCGAGCTCGGCAAGGGGCTCGGCAGCTTTGTCCTCGCGACCAAATACGGAATACGGAACATACAAGCACAGGGCAAGCTGCATGTGCACGCCAACAGCACAGCCTGCCATGTTCCTTCCGCTGAAAATAGAACGCCAGTCGTACGGCTGGCATGCAGCCCCGCTGCGGACTCAGGGGTGCGCGCCAGCTCTGCGCGGTCGCGATCAAGCGGTTGACCCGATAGCGCAGCGCGGCAAAGCCCACGTTTTGCGCCAGGCTGGCGGCGTCCGCGCTCGAGTCGACGTACGCATCTATGTCATGGAAATCAGAGCGCAGCCGCTGCGCGTAGAACCCTGGCACGCGCCCTGGGCACGCAGGTTGCTGTAAGCCTGTAATCACTTCCCGTGCAAGCCTTTGCCCGCGCGCCGCCCGAGCGTGCGCAGCAGCGCTCTGCTGCACCCATCGGTGGCGGCACACAGCCTCGCCGTCGCGGCACGCCGGAGGGACAGGGGGCGCAAGACATGGCGCATGCATGTGCACACTGCCACCCGTAGGGATGCATCGCCTCCCTGAACCATAGCCATATGGCAGCGAGTCACAAGGTGTACAAGTTGCGCGTCATCGCATGGCATCGGTGCCACGCTTTGAAACACGTCGCTGCCCCAAAGGAGCCTGCCTGGCAGTGAAGTTGCGGCATGCCGTATGCGCGAGATGGTGGCCACCAGCGCCACAAGTAGGGCGGAGGGGCCCGCCACAAGTCTGTACAGTCCCAGCATGCCGTGAGCTGGTGACGGGACCCGTGCAGCGTACCGCGCTCCTCCTCCGCGCGCACGAGGTTTGCGTCCGGCGGCCAGAGCTGCCGCGGCTGCGCCCCAGCCGGCTGCTGCGCGCGCCCGGCCGGCTCCGAGCGCTGCGGAGCCCGCAGAGGTCAGCACGGCAACAATTGCCTATTTGCACTGCTGCCCCCGGCGATCAGCACCTAGCTGAGCAAGCGACCAGCCAAGTCCCTGCACACCACTGCATATCAGGACCAAAGCGTGCAGGGCACCAGTTCACTTCTCTTTCTATTACGCCAAGTGCTGAAAAGGGGTGCGCACAGGGCTATAGCCGCCCCTCCGCGGCGCGCCGTTGCGCTGGCGGGACCGCGCCCCCTCCGCGGCACCCGCCTCCATGCTGCCCCGAGCACCGCTCTCCGCCAGCTGCGCTCCGCCACGCAGCTGCAAGCCGCCCCCACTGGCAGGCTCTCGCTGCAGCAGCTCAGCCTCTGCCGTGCCGCGCGAGAACACGCCGCCGCCATCGGCCGTGTCGCCCGCAGCCGCACACTGCCAGGCCACAGGGTTAGCAGCTTACTATAGCTGAGTTAGTGTGAGCAGTTGATGGGCACCATGTGTGTGCACTGCAAGTAAAGCTGTGAGACAGTGCTGCACGCACGTGCAGGCGTGCTTGCCGTCCACGCCGTGAACAGCTGTGGAAAGCTGCGTTCAAGCCGCAGCTGCCGTGGCTCAACTCCACCCGGCAGCGCCTGCAGATAAGCAGCTTTCAGGTTGAAAGTTGTCGAACCAGGACGTCAATTATGCAAGCAAGCATGCATGCATGCACGCACCGCGACCTGGTCAGCCAAAAGGGCAGGAGCCTCGCTCTTGCCGGCTGCGTGTCATTACTGCAGCACGGTGCAGCGGCGCTGGGCTGTTCGCCCACACAAATCGTCATACTTCCCCAGACTGCCGTTCAAGTAGTCCCACAGCGACCATGTACTCAACACAACTTGCTTCCGCTTGATTGAGGCTCGAGTTAGGGTCTTGCTGGGGTTGCTTTCGCGGTGAGGACTGGGCAGCAAGAATGCGGTTGTAGAGGAGCAAGCAGTCCTCTGAGAAGCACAGGAAGGGGCGACAGACGCAATGCTTTCCAGCCTGGGCCAGCTGGGGCAATGCGGCACGCGGCCCGCGCCTGCGGCGCCCCAGGGCGTATGGCAGCGTGGCGCAGCTGCTAGTGCCAAGGTGCTGTAGTGGCCCTTCCTTGGTGCCCTTGCCCTCCCAATAACGCTGAAGCATGCTCTAACTCCGGCGTGTGGATAAAAACAGGTCCCCGGTCGGGCGGTCGCGAAGGCCGCCAAGGTGGAGGATGCGGAGGTGAGCCACAGCATGTCGAACGGGGCGGCCACCGTCAACCCCCTCGTGTTCGACGAGCTGGCTGAAATCATCAGGCATGCCTCCTGCAGACCTGCTTGTGGTGCCCCCAGTTTGGCCACCCGCGTTCTGCCCGGCCTCCTCCACCACTGCTTTGCACGCCTGCAGAGCATCCTGATTGTTTCGCGCGGCGATGGCCTGGTTGCTTGCTGCAGAGCACTTTGCGCATAAAAAAAAATAAGCAAGATCAGCCCTGCTGTTTGGCTCAGCTTGTGAAGAATGTCACGTTGTGCCAATGCAATGCAGCTCAGAACTCGTTTCACAGGCAGGGGACCCGTTGCGTTGCCCTTGCCCTTGCCAGCGTCGAGGCCCACCGTTTGACTCCAGCCTTGTATGTGAAGGATGGTCCACGACACGGACATTGTGGAGCTGGAGCTGAAGAGCAAGCGCTTCTCACTGGCCGTGCGGAAAAAGGAGGCGCTGGAGAGCCCCGAGCCCGCACCCATGGCATACCAGGTGCTCCCAGGGCTTCGACACAGAGCTCCCTCCAGCAGGCCATCCGCCCCTGGTTCCTTGACAGCCATGTCTAGCTACGTGCACGGAGGACTGCGTTTTTTTCTGGCTTTTACAGACGTGAGCAGACGCCTGCGCACCCTGCTGCATAGCATGTATGGCTGAACCGACGGCGGTAGTAAGTGCACGACCTTGCGGACGGAGCGTGTCCGAGCAAGCTGTTGTGGTTGTTTTCACAGCCATAGGGCGGCCAGCCACTGATACAGCGCCGCTTCCACAGCCGCAGCAGCAGTTTGCGCCGCCGCAGTACCAGCCGCAGCCGCAGTACGCGCCGCCGCCTCCGCCACCGCCGATGGCCGCGCCCGCCTCCGCGCCGGCCGCCGCCGCTGCTCCCGCTGCGCCCGCCGCTGCGCCGGACGCCGCGTCCGCCAACGGCGGGGCGGCGAGCGCCGGAGGCGGGAAGGAAGTCGAGGTGCTGCCCGCAGCAGCCGCGCTGGCGCCACGCAGCAGGTTTTTGGATACCTTTCACTGGAACGGAGTGTTAAGCGCAGTCCCTCTGCTGACGCCGCATAGCGAGCTGGAGGCGCTCTGCGCAGCTGAGCGCCAACTGTGTCAGAGTCTGGGTGGGGGCCTGCCAAAGTTTCCCTTTGCGCAGGTTCTGTCGCCCATGTCGGGCACAATGTACCGCTCGCCGGCGCCCGGCGAGCCGCCATTTGTCAAGGAGGGCGACCGCGTGACCAAGGGGCAGACCATCGCGATCATTGAGGCCATGAAGCTCATGAACGAGATTGAGGTGCACGCCCGCATTAGCACCCAAGACAGCCTCTGTGCGTGCTTGGCGCCACGTCTGTGCGTCTGAGCGTTCTGCAATGTAGTTGACAATAACTGCGTCTGAGGCTTGGCTCACACAGGCAGCCTCTGAGCCTGCAAAGCTGAGGCGACATCACCGGGCATACGAATATGTTGTCAGCTGTCGAGCAGCGTACTATCGTGCACTAGGAAGCGCGTTTGGCGGAGCGCCTCACGCAGTGCGCCCCTGCGCGCAGTCTGAGACGGCGGGCGTGGTCGTCAAGTTCATCACCGAGAACGGCAGTGCGGTGAACCCGGGCCAGGTGCGGGGCAGGCCCCAGCGGTGCTTGACTGGCAGAGCCGGCGCGGCGCCGGCCGTCAAATGGCGCTGGCGGGGCGGTCGGCAGCCGCTTGTGCCTGTGCAGCACCTGAGCAACTGTGCGGTAGCATCACGGCGTCTGCATGCGCATGTCCTGTTCAGAACGCACTAATGTGCAGTTGCTGGACCTGCTCAGGATTGCGCAGCTCATGGGCTCACACGGCTGAAGTGCAGAGTGCGCTGACGCTGGAGTGTGTCCGGGGGTGCAGCCGCTGGTGCTGATCCGCCCGTGAGGCGCTCCCGCCGCTGCTTCCGCCTGCACGCCGGGGGGCTGGCTGGCGCTGCGTGCGAGCGGCGGCCGTGCTGCCTGGGCGGGAGTTGGCACAGCCGGCCGGTGTGCTGGGAGGGCTGCTACGTTGTACTTTGGCGTCACTTGATGTATGCATGTTGGAGAGGGGCTAGCGCTGTGGCCCTGCGCTGGCAGAGTCCGGGCAGGACGTCTGTGGGGCCGGTGTCGTCTGGGGTATCTGGCTGTTGCTGTTGCTATCGCAGAAAGACCGGACACCTTGGTGCCCAGCTGTCCCGCTTGCCTTGTGTCTGCTGCTGGCCACCGTGTGCGCATCGCCGTGCTCCTGCTTCGAGAAATGCACGGGCTCTGGGCTGCTGTGTGTGGCGGTTGTAATCTTTCTTGGGCTCTGTGGACGCCTCTGTGAAGCCCTACGGTGCATGTTGTGAGCGCCCAAGCTCCCTCCTGGACTGTGCTGGACCGTTGCCTCCATGCCTTGTTCACCACTCGTCAGTCTCTCCAGTCACCCACTGCCTTTCGAGTTCTTGTGCTTTGCCCATCATTCTTCTCCTGCTCTCCCAGTGGAGGCTGCCAGCTGGACAGACCTGCCCGTGAGCAATAGCACATGTAATGCGCTGCGCAGGCCGCTTTCTAACACAGAGATCTGTGGCCACCTGAAGGAGCAGCTGGGGCACGCGGCAGCAGGACAGGCGGAAACTGCGCGACTGTGTTACTCCTGTGCAAAGCATGCGGAGGGCATGCGCCATCATGCCAACACGCAGCGCAGCTCCGCTTGTGTGGGTGGCCATATGCTTGTCCTTGATGCCAGCGCTGGCGCAGCAGCCGGGGCGGACGGGCAGGGCGCTGCTGCTGGACCAGCGACTCGTTTTCCGGGACGGGCTGCTGCCGCGCAATACGGCGGCCGGCATGGATGGGCCCTATGAAGTGGTTCGCACCCGTGCTCCTGCATGCACCATTGAGTATGCAGCTGTTGACCGAAGATGATTGTGGCCTGTTATGGCGCAACTGGACACCTGCAACGGACGGGTTTGAGCAGCTGCTTGCAGCAGCATGCAAAAGCGCGGTCCTGATGGTGTTTTGTTTTCGCAACGCACACTTCAAGTTTGAGCTGGGGGAGTGCTACAGGCGGGAGTGACCATAAGCGCCGCTTGAGCGCAAATGTTTTTACATACCGCTACCACCAGGTCGTCCAAAGCACAGGCCTTGGGGCAATGGGCTGTGGCATTTTGTCAGGAGCCCAGGATGCGCGGGTGCTGGGCAGCTGCTGGAGCCTGCGCTGGCTCGGCGCGGGGCGCGGTGGGTGCTGGACCAGCGCGCCCTCCCCCATCAAGCAGGGTCGGACCAGCAGCTGCACTGCGCGGCGAGGGAGGCCGGGCGGATGTGCCGCGGCCTCAGTCGTCCGCCTGCTCGTGCGGGTGGCACGTGTTGCGGAGCGGGGGAAGCTTGTAGCAGCTGGGCTGCACGTAGGCGCGGCTCGTGGCAGCGTCGGCGACGCGCATTTCGTTGCCGCAGGTGTCCACGTGCTCCAACCTGCAGCTGCTGCCGGGCGCGGCGAGCCTGCAGGCGTGGCACATCACGGCCATGAACGCGACGCTGGCGGTGCGGCCCAATGCGGGCGCGGTGGAGCTGGCGCGCAACGAGACGCAGCGCCGCGTGGCCGGCGCGACCGCGCTCGACGTCGGCGTCGCGCTCGCGCTGAACGGCACCAACGACACGTCCGTGCTGCCGACGATCTTCACCGGCATCGTGCACGCCGTGGTGCGCCCCGCGCGCGCGCCGGCCCTGCCAGCCGTCACGCGCGCGCGGCTCCCTGGTGTGAGTGCGGAAGGCGCGCGAAGCTGAGAGTGATTGTGCAGTGGTGCACGCCAGTGCCTGCCTGAAAGAGGTCGGCCCGGTGTGCGGCAGGCAGCGCGCTTGCGCACCCGTGTCACGAGCACGCTGGCGCACCCGACGCTGAGCACGCCAGCGGCTTGACGGCCTGTGCTTGCAGGCCCCGCTCGGCCGGAGCCTGCCAGCCCGGTGTGCGCGAGCTCATGCGCCCTGCGGGCAAGGGCGCTCGCATGCACCGGGGTGCTGACCGCGCCTGTGCTCTGCGCGGCAGCCCTGCTCTGCCGGCCCCAGCCGGTCTAACGTGTACAACTTCACGCGGCCCAACTCGACGTACGCGAGCGGCACCGCGAGCTCGCGGCTCAATGTGCTCCTGCCCAAGGGCACCCTTGACGCGGTGCGCCGGTGGCCCAGCTGCCACATCGCGCCTCCTGCCCTAACACTGAGCGTGTGCGCCGCTGCTCGCGGAGCCTGACGTATATAAGCAGCTCAAGCAGGTGGTCAGGCGCTTGCGCGGCCTGTATGGTGATGTCAACAAGCGCAGCGCACTTTGCAACACTCTACAAAATGTTCCTGATGTGCTCCAATGACATGTCTGGCTGAAGTCTGCAAAGCGTGGTGCGACGGAAGCAGCCCCCACAGCTGGCTCGCCTGAGCCCGCACCTGCTTTGCATGATGTGCGACAGTACGCCGATCACGTAATGAATGCTCATCGCAAGCTGCTCGGACTGCCGCACAGCCTCTATGGACCCGACTTGTTTTAAATATGCGGTAGTGACCTGTAGTTGGGGCATCGATCTCCTGGTTGTAAGAACAGAACGTGTGGGCCGCGTCCCGCGCAGGTGAACCAGACCATCGCGCCGTACATGGTGGACCCGGACGCAGCGCGGTCTGTGGCCATCTGGGCGGACAACACGGGCAGCGACATGCAGTACACCGTGCCGGTGGTGCGCGCGCGGCTGACCCCCGCACGCGCTGCAACCCTGCGGCCAGGGTTGGGTTGATGCCTGTTACTCCTCATACTCGCAGCAGTGCAGGCATGATATGTGCAGAGTCCGTTGCGCGACCCCGGAAGAGTCAACATGAGGCTGTTGCTCAAAAAACCCTAGCTGCGTGGTGCCTCACAGCACTGACTGGCGGGCGCCGGCCTAGCGCTCTTTGACATGCCTCTCAAAGTTGTGCCTGCGCTCCACCCCTTACATTGCGCTGGTGGTAGGCGCTACCAGCGCCAAACGTCGCCCATGCCTGGCGCGCCAGGCGTGCTGCACGCTGCTCCCGGCGTTCCCGGACTTCCCGGAGGAGCGCAGCGCCACGATCGAGGCCAACATCGTGAACCAGAACTTCACGTTTGTCGCGCGCTACATGGCCTCGCAGCGCTTTGCCGGGGTGCGCGGACGCCTGCTTGCTGCCCCTGCCGCCCACCACAGCATGTACGCTGGTACCATAGCTGCGTGCATAGCAGCGTTTGCCGCTCGGGCTGGCGGGCGCGCTCTCTTGTGGGCAGTCGCTACACAAATGTGTAGCGAGTGAGGCGCGCGTGAGTGTGTCGAGTCAGCTTTGCCTGCTCACAGCGCATACCCCTATCCTGGTCACGAGCGTGAGGGCGGGGCCGGCCGAGCCGGGCCTGGGCGCGCAGGAGCGGTACGACCTGCACAGCTACAGGAGCGAGCTGACGGTGATCCAGAACACCACCACCGGCAGCACGGTGCTCGTCTCGCGCGGCGACAGCTACGGCGACCAGCCCAACCCGGGCGCGTGCGAGACGCGCACCTACCCCCCGGACTTCAACTCTACCACGTGCGCCCTTGCGCCATGCCTCAGGCTGCACAGTTGCATGCGCTGCCCGCTGTGCCGCCATGCGCATGTCTTTCAGCACCCGCAGGGTGATGCAGCTCATGTAGTTCTTGATTGCCTGATGTAAGGTAGGTCACAGTGGTACACTGCATATGCCTGGCCTGTGGCACCATGCATGCCAGCCGCGGCCACTGCCTGACACTTGGTTACATCTCATGCTCGCATGTGAGCGCAGTGTTAGTAGCTGTGCCGAATCCGCCCAGTTGCGCAGGCTTGCAGTGGTGTAGCAGCGTGCCAATGGCCATGCTTGAAGGCCCCACTCTGCTTAACAGTCCCCAGGCTCGTAGCAGGGTAGCACTCCTTCATGCGAGAGGCAAGTTATTGCGCTGCCATGCACCTGCAGAGCTGGCTTCTGCACATGGGTGTTAGTTGCGCCTGGGGTGCATCTTGCCAGGGTGCCTCCATCATGCCTCAGCTGCGGCACTTGACGGCAGTGTTCCACGCAGGTTCAATGCCACTAGACTCTAGGGCCCATGCTCCGCGCAGATTCAATGCCAGCAATCTCTAGGGCGCATGCTCCGCGCAGACTCAACGCCAGCAATCTCAAGGGCAAGTGTTGCGCGCAGCTTCAATGCCAGCAATCTCAAGGGCAAGTGTTGCGCGCAGCTTCAATGCCAGCAACTATCTGCTCGCCATGGGCGAGTTCCTGCGCGAGGCCAACGCCAGCTACAATGCGCGACGCGTCCCCGGCACCTTCTCGATCAGGTGCGCAGGCACTGAGAGACAAGTAGCGCGCGGTGTCGTTGGAGTGGCCGCAGTACGTCTGTTGCGGATTTTGGGTAAGCATCAGTGGCATCTGCTCAGCTAGTGTTCTGGTGATGCGTGGCAAACGCAAGCGCTCCAGGTCTGTTGGGGTAGAGCTTGTTGGTGTGTTGTTGTGAAAGCTGGTTGCCCACATATGTACCTTGCAAGCTTGGTGCAATGTCATTTTTTATACCAAAGGTTCTCAGGGCTGGCACGAGTGTAAGCATGACATGCAGCGCTGGTGCACTTCAGCACTAGTTCAGTGCGCGGCACCTGCTAGTGCCCTCGCGCGCGGAGCACACCGGGCACTGACATGCGCGCCGCGCGTTGCGGCGCAGGGGCATCAACTGCGAGCAGTGGATCCAGACGCTCCCCATCCCCAACCAGGCCGCGCTGTACAACGCGTCGTTCTACTTCCCCGTCCTGGACGTGCGCCCGCTGCCCCCGTGTGTCTCATGGCCGGCGTGTGACCAAGCATGGGTGGGCCAGACATGCGGTGTCCTTCCCGGCCCTGGACGTGCGCCAGCTGCTCCTGTGTGTCTCATGCCTGGCATGTGTTGGAGATGGGTGGGCCAGAGCGCCGTGGGTTGGCCAGCGCTGCTAGCATGTGGGGTGGAAGCAGAGGGGACATTGTGCCATTTAACAAGCCGTGCATGATTTATGTTCTGCCGTTTGGCAGCCAGCAGCAGGGCGCTCTTGGGACTCGTTTGGGAGCTCAGCACGCCGCAGCCTGGGCAGCAGGGCTGATGGGGGCATGCCTGCTTTGGCGCCGCCGAGTGGGCAGCGGGCGCGGCGCGCAGTGGGCCGTTGCGCGGGAGAACTACCGGCGGCAGCTGAAGCGGATACACATCACCGGCTTCCTGCGGGGGGAGGCCGTGGATCACTATTACGACTGGATCAACATGCGCCCGCGCCACCTGTGGCGCCGCGCGTTTGACCCGTGCGCAATCGCGCCCAAGGTGCGGCGGCAAGATCGCCGCGTTTCCTATTGCGGCATTTGCACATCCAGGATGTAGAGGATGCTAGGGTCGCGCGTGCGGACCCCCCTGTGCCTGATGCCACTGCCTTGAAGTGCAACAAGTCGAGCTAGCTCTGCTGTCGACCTGTGCTGCACGCTTGCATACGCCATCCATAGGGCGGCCCAGTCTGTCTGTGGTTTCTGTACCCTAGCGGGGGTTGCGTGACCGTTAGAATGCTGAATGCTGGGGTGTGGTGCGGCAGGGGGCGGGCTGCAACTGCGACCCCTCGGCCGTCGAGGAGGGCTGGCGCGGCGTGCTGGCGGCGCGCCGGCGGCAGGCGCCCCGGGGCTTCGTCCGCGAGCAGAAGGGCCCGTACGCGGTGCTGTCGATTGCCGGCTTCCTGCTGGGCGCGCTGGTGGCCGCCGGCATCGCCGGTCTGGTGCTGGCCCTGCGGAGGCGCAGGCGCGCCGCAGCCTCGTGGCGCCCCTCGGCTCGCATACGCCAGGGCACAGAGTCACTGTTGCAGCTTCTGAGGCGGCTCGCCGCATCCGGCAGTGCAAGTTCGCCTGGGGTCCAGAGTTCTGTGCCGGTGCGGCGTGGTGATGCCGCGCTGCGCGGGCGCAGGCGCGGCGCCGGCGCCGGCGGTGTTGGCGGCGGGGGCGGGGCCGGGTTCCCGCCCAGCGCGGGCTATTCGCCCAGCAACGGCAACTCGTGCGCCCTGTGCTACCACTAGCCTGCCTGCTTCTGCTCATGCACCCCACTTCATCCGCTAGGGTGGTGGGGTTCTTGTTTGTGAGGCCTTTGGCTCTCATTCCTCATTGCTGAGGCATTGGGTGCTTGCAAGTGTGTTCGCACATGGAAGCATGTGCAAGGTCAGTTGTGCAGGGTGCCAGCCGCCTCGTGACATGTATTGGATGAGAGCGGTCGCTGCCGTGCTTGGACAGCACATGACGCGCGGCGCGGCGGGCGCAGGCGCGGCAACAGCATCAGCGGGCTGGCCAAGGCGGTCAGCAGCAAGCTGAGCGCCGGCAAGATGGGTGCCACTGGGGGCGCCAGCCGCGCCGGCTTCTCGCGCTTCGACGACGGCCAGCACGGCGTGGAGCTGGGCGGCAACGGCGCGGCGCGCTGAGCTCGCGCTTCAATGACGCTCGCACGGCGTGGAGCTGGGCGGCAACGGCGCCGCGCGCTGAGCCCATGTCCAGCAACAGCAGGCTCCGCCACGGGCGGTGCACTGGGTCGTACGTTGCGCTGGGTACGTCTCCTGCTTGGGGCAGGTCTGGCAGTGCACCTGGCTTGCTGTGCTGCACCCCGCTTGCTGTGAACACACGCAGCGACACGGGGGTGGCATGGCGTGCGGCGCCGCCCCTGCCTTGCCCGGCGTGGTTCCGCCTGATACGGAGAGGCGCCGCTGCTGGGCCGGCGGCCTTGAGGCTGATTGGGTTGGCCCGGGCCCAACCAGGATGCGCTTGACATTCTCGCGTGCGGCAGAGAGAGAGCTTGGGCCCCAGAATGATGCGAGTTGCTATGACATCCCTTGGCTCCAGCTCTTTGCTGTCCATTGAAGCAGGGTGCGGAGTGAAAGGTGCAGAGTGCCGTGTAAAAGTAGCCAGGCTCAGGCTGGGGTGTGGGGCGGAACTGAGTCAGCATGGCTGTGTGTTTTGAGCCAGGCGCATCAGGTGCGCTTGAGCGAGGCAAGTCATGCTCCGTGCTTGTTTGTGCACACTCTCATGGTGGGTTGTATGTATGCGGGCAGAGGCGGCTGCTGACCTTTGCACAGGGCTGTAATGCGTGTTGGGTACTGCCTGGGTACCGCACTGTGCAGCGCATGTGCACTGCATGGGTAAGTTTGGGGCTTTGATAGTGAACAGAAGTCATGAAATGCATATGGTGACAGTAGCTAGGGCTTCCAGTGGGCAGGCCTTGCCACGGGTTGGCAAGGTTGCCCTTGTGGAACGGGTGGGTTTCTATTAATTAGTGGCGGCCTCATGATGGCGGCCTTTCCATGCGGTGTGCATGCCGCTGTTGCTGGCATGGGGCGCAGGCGCTCTGCCTTGCCTCAGCATGGGAGCTTTGCTGCCCTGTACCTGTTACTCCTCTGTGTAAGTATTCAAGGTCATTGCAGAGCAGGCTTCTAATCTTGCCATGTGGTGCAAGGGGACACACTTGCGAAAGCGGCACTTTGTATCCAGGTCCTACCGTTACGTGTGCGGGGGTTTGCTCCTGCATAAAGCGCTTGCAGTGTGCCTGCAGGGGTCTCTAACTACTCCAGCTTCGGCTTGCCTTCATTTGTCCACAAGTGTGTTCCTGATCTAGCCCATACTTGCAGCTAGCTTCGCTAGCACGCTGCGCGGCTGGGCGGGCTTTAAACGCGCGTGCATCTTGCAATATACTGCCCATAGACAGCCGCAATAAGTGAGCGCAGCAGAGCGCTGCTTCGCTTGCCGACGAGCTGTACCGGATATCCTGCAGCTGCAGAGAGCCCCACGTGCAGCCCCTGAGGCGCCGCGCATGGCGCAGCGCGAGGCCTGCGTGCGGGGGTGCAGGCGCAGCAACACTGAGCTGCTGCTTCAGCAGGGCGTGAGGTGTCACTGCCAGTCAGCCGGGCCGAGGAGGCGAGCGCAGCGGCGCGCAGCGATGCGTGATGCCGCGTCCGCGGTGCTCTGTGTGCTGGCGATGGCAGCCACGGCTGTCGCAAAGCCGACGCAGATGGTGGTGTTTGGCGACTCCCTGGCCGACGACGGCGGCGTGCGCAGCTTCCGCGCTATATCTACAGCAGCTCTGGCTGCCACGTTTGCACAGCCGTACCCAGCGGGCCAGGGCCTGGACGCCGCGGCAGCATTGACAGCCGCGCAGCCCTTTGTGCGCGCCCGCCGTGCCCCTGCTGGCCGCAGCAGAGGGGTTGAGCGCTGCACAGCCGCTAGTGCACCTCAGCGCACACCTGCACCCTGGCTGGGGATCTCAAACCCACACTGGTGTTTGACCACTACGCAGCCTCATAACCATATGCGCGCCAACCACAATACCCGCAGTGGACCGGCCAGGCGCTGATGGGTCTGGCGCCCTTGCAGGTCCAGCCAGGGAAGCCATACGCCAACTTCGTATACAGTGCGGCCCCGCGCCTTGCCAGTGTGGCTCTCAAGTGTACAGCGCCGGCAGCCTGCGCCATGTGAGCGCGTCGTGGCTCTGACTCCTCTGCACACGCTCCGCTGCAGGCAATGGGCCCAACTATGCGATGCAAGTCGCGGCCGCCACCAACCTCACGCTGGTTAACTACGCCATAGGTGGTGCGACGTCTGGGTACGTACGCATATTGCCGTGGCCCCGTGCTTGCCTGGTATCATACCGCGCCTCTTTGGTGCACAATCTGCACAACCTGACACCTGAACGCGGGGAGGCTGCGCCCCAAGCGTACCTCCTCTGCTGACCGGCCCCTGGTGGCTGCCTGGCAGGCTCTCTGGCAGCCTGGTGTCGTCCACGAACCAGGCGATCCAGGCGCTGCTGAACAAGGCGACCAGCACGCCGCCCTGCTCGGCCGCGCACGGCTGCTACAACATGACCTTCACCGGCGCGACCATTCCCTCGCTGCTGGACCAGGTGTGCGACGCGGGTGCATGCCGAGCCAGCCGACAGGCAGAACCCTTCTCCTCAGAGAGCCTGTTGCGCTGCTCAACGAAGGGACAGGCGCGGGTGTACGCCAGCTCCTCCTTGCCTTGGGACTATTACTTGTGTCCACAATCTTGTTCTGCCATCCACATGTGACTGTGTCGCCGGCCACGCTTGCGTGTGGCGGCCACGCGTGAGTGAGCAGGCGGTCGGGTGTGAGCATGTCGGCGAGAGGTGGACCAAGCAGCACAGCGCTGGCGCAGGTGACCCAGTACCTGAGCGACCAGCCGTACGTGGACCCGCAGACGCCGCACTTTATCGACATCGGCGGCAATGACATCCTGGCGCTGCTGCTAGCGGTGCGCCGCCGGCTGGCCGATCTGGCGCGCCGTGGGCGGCCAGCGCGGTGCATGCCAGCGGCTTGCTGCCTCCCGCCGAACTCCTTGGGCTGCTGACATCGAGTCGGCGGGTATAGCCGTTTGCAGGCGCCAATGCATGCGAGGCTGGGGAGGCAGCACTGGTTGTGCATCCCCACAGCTATCACACATCGGCACGGCAGGGTTCTCTGAGCCCAGATGCACCCAACATCGCCCAAGTCTGCATGCAAAACTGGCGGAGCTTGCTCATGGAGAGTGCATCACCGCATGACAGCAGTATCCTTTTAGCGACTACATGTACCGCACTAAGTGTGGCTTCTGCATGGGCGCAGCTTGTCAAGGTGGTGCATGTCGGTGTTGGGACCATGCAGTGCATGTCAGCGTTGGTGACACGCAGTGCATGCCAGCGACAGCAGCGTATAACTCAGTCGAAGGCGCCGCGTCAGTTTGCGTGCTCTTCTTGCAGGTGCTCGCCAACTCTGCCACCGTCAACGATGTGCCGATGTTCACACAAAACTTCACCATGGTGCGAAAGCGCATTTGTCTTTGCACACGTAGTATTCCCTGAGGACCACTTTGGTCATGCATGTTCAACCTGATCACCGCCCTGCTGTGCGAAGCAGCGGCATCCACGTACGTGGCCTCACGCACCTGGCACGCAAAACCTCATGCGCCTGGCACGCAGCGACAGCATGCAGGGCACTGCTACGAGGAAGCTCATGCGCTTGCGAGCATGCGCTGTGCGCGGCGCAGGCGGTGAAGCAGGCGGTGGACCGGCTGTACACAGCCGGTGTGCGGCGCTTCTTCATCATGGGCGCGCCGCCGCTGCACGACGCGCCGACGATGCGCGTCATGGCGCCCTCGCTGGCCGCAAGCGACCTGGGCCGCCTGGCCGCGTTCGGCCTGCAGACGGGCCTGGACGCGCAGACCCAGGTCTGCGCGCCCTGTCCCTGGTTGGACATACCGCTAAATGTCAGCACTAAATGGCACAGTTGCCCGCTGCCAACGACCGATCCGGGCCTCCTGGCCACTCCTGAGCTAGTGGGGCTCGCCACGCATCTGCCGCCTGCACCCAGCGGCCGGTGCTCTCAACGCCTGGTCAGCACCACACTTGCACGAGGCACACCGTGCCAGCGGAGAAAGGTGGGCGCTGCACGAGCTTCTCTATTCTCTATTTAAATGAAGTGAATAGAGGATTGAACATGTTACTGGACTCTGGCCCTTTTGCGCAGGCGCTGGCGGCGCTCCCGGCCGCGCTGCCGCTGCCGCCCGGCGAGCAAAGGCGCTCCTCCCGCTGGACGCCATGCCAGTGTGCGGAGTGCGAGACCAGGTTATAGTACCCAAACCCTGCCGCGCCGCGCAGGCGCTGGTGGACGCGTTCCCGCTGCTGTACCCGGCGGCCCAGGGCGACTGCTTCCCGCTCAAAACACCATCCTCCTTGCGAACACTGCCTGTTGAGCGACCGAATCAGCGGCCTCTGACCCTGCCGCGCCGCGCAGGCGCTGGTGGACGCGTTCCCGCTGCTGTACCCGGCGGCCAAGGGCGTCTTCTTCCCGCTCAACACCATCTTCCTGGACGCAAAGAACCGCGCGCGCAACTACGGCTTCACCAATGTGGCGGACGCGTGCTACGACGGTGCCGTGCCCGGCATCGCCGCGCCCGCCAGCACGGTCCCGTGCGGCAACCCGGACGAGTACATCTACTGGGTGCGCCCCTGCGTCTGCGGCGCGCTTGCGCGCGCCGCGACACGCAGTGTGTGCAGTGGCTGAGCAGGCCACTGCGAGGCCGGGCCTTAGTTGCATTGCCGGCTGCCAGCAGCGTTCGTGATCAGGTCCAGACATCAAGGGCGCGCGCATGCATGATGTGACCTCAGGAGAAGGTCATCACCGTGCAACAAAAGATGCCCTGCATGTCATTTGGCAGCTGCTGCTGTTGCCAAGTGACAGAGGACCCTGCAACAGCAGCTGCATGCCCAGAAAGTGTGCAAATAGATATGTGGTCAGGAACGCTGTGGATGTGCAGGCTGGTGTGTTCATGGTGCACGTTTGCACAAAATTCATGATAAAGATGCTGGCGTTGCACCTGTGACGGATGCGCACACATGTCATATCCCAACCCTGCTGTGAGCAAATGCATCTGTCTGAACGGCCGCCCCGTCTGGCACCGCAGGACCGGGTGCACCCGACGCACCGCTTTGTGATGCTGCTGGCGCCGCGCGTGCTGGAGGCTGTGCAGGTCCTGCTGCAGTAGAGGCCGCTGCGCAGGTATGTAGTAGCAGTGCTGTCAGACAGAGGAGAACTTTGGGAGCCCAATGAAGTCGTGCCGCGTGAAATGGGGGCGGTGTATTTTCTGCTAGAGGCAGTCAGCCTGCACAGCTTTTTGCTCAAGCTGCGCTCAGAAGCTGCGTTCTAACGGGCAGGTGGGAATTGCTGGCAATGTGCAGCCCGTGAGGCTGTGCATGCACTCTGATCACGGACCCAAATGGCCACACACTGCAGCCTATGATGGTGGGATGGGGCGGCCGGCTGGCTCCAAGCGCGACTAATCAATAGGCAGCCTGTGCATGGCATCGGGTGATTGGGTTGCTTTAGGCACCGGGTATTCAAGCACTTGTTGTAGTACATTCTGTGGCTCTGTCGCGCGCAAGCAGTATGAGGGCGTTACAGACTGCATGGTCTGTGTGGGGCACGCTGTAGGTGTGCGGGCAGCAGTCCAAGGGCCAGCTCCATGAAACAAGTCACTTACAATCTGTGCACAAGATTAAGGGCAAGTTAGTTAAGGGCAAAACTGAAGCCAATCGCTGGGCCCCTTGACCGCATGACATCCCATGCGCTTGAGCAGCCCCAACCCTGTGTAGAGCATGATTCCTTGAACCCCTATGATATCATGGTAAGTGTATGTAGTAGAACCTGGGCGTAGGTGATTGGGCAGGCAATGCACTGTTCTTTTCATTTGTAAGCACACTCAGTCCACTGATGCGTCTGTACGGTGTTAACAAATGTGTGAGCATAGTCATGCTATGTGTGCACACTTGCATTTTGCCTTATGCCGGAAGGACAGCTTGCCCGGCGGGATGCTTGAGCTCAGACTATGTCACACTGAACCCTTCCCCTGCGGCTGGTTCCGCAAATGCCGCAGCTCGCCACTGCTCCATGGCTGAATTCAGCAAGGCGACAGCCTCGACTCATACACCCCCATGCTGCAGCAGCTGCGCCGAGCAGCTCTCCAGCAAGCCTGCAAGCACAGTTGCACCACCTGCTGCTGCCGCTCCAGTGACGCCAGCCGCTGCGCTGCTGCCAGCTCCGACCCAACCTCTCCGCGATGATCTCTGAGTCACCACCGAGTTCAGGAGGCCGGCACCCTCCAGCGTGGCGCTGTCATCCAGCAGCGGCCGTGATGGGAAGCCAGCCAGCAGCTGGCGACCCGCGGCAGCGGCTCCGGCCTGCGCTGCAATGAACCTGCGCCACCCTTGCCATTTTGAGTTGCGCAGACTCGTCAGCATGAAGCGGACTTCTCTGATTTGTCATTTGTCATTTGTGAGCACCCGGCAGCTATGGAAGCCTGACACAGGGTAGGCATGCCTATGTTGCCTTGCACCTGCCCACCTCACTGTGCTTGCGCGCTGCAAGCAGCCCGCTCAGAAGAGAAAGGTAGATAGCTTGAAAAAAATGCCTGATTTGAGCGCTGCATGCATGCATGCGCAGGTTGCCTGTCGTCTGCATGTGAGTGCAGCAGTTCATCCTCGCATGTTACTTCTTCCTCGAGCACCTCATTAGGTAGACGGTAGACAAAAGAGTAAAAAGCATGTGAAGGCTCCCCACGCAGCGCCGTGGCGTGCCCGCGGGGCATCACAGCGCTCAGGCAAGAATAAAGAGAGCGGCCAGCGGCGCACCGGCGAAGATCGCCAACCGTCTGCGTAGGGTTGAAACGCGCGGCCAGCCTCGCGCCATCCATCAGCCGCACCTGCACGCACATCGTGAAATGCGCCACAGGTGAATCCCGCAGCACCTCGGCAATGAGTCAGAGCGCCACGGGTATGGCAAGACTTCTGGCTTGCAGCATGCCCAGCGGCGCCTGCGCGCCGCACGGGTGTCTCTGGCGGGTTTGCACTGTGCTATAGTCGCACCTGCACGCCCGTCGTGGGGCCTTCCGCTGGGCCCTCCCATGCGCCTGCTGGCTGCGCTGCAGGCGCGGGCGCGGGCTGCGGCGCCGCACCGCTGTCGTCTGCACCGTCCACCAGGGCACAGTAAGCAGCTTGGCGCGTCATGCATCACCTGGATAGAGGGTTACCCATGCATAGCGCAGACGTGACATGCGCCATGCCAGGCTCAGCACCTGCTCCACCAGCAGGCAAGGTATGAAGTGTGGAGCAGTGGGCACCGGTTTGGGCCATGCTTGATGTGTTCCTGAGCTGACAGCACAACATCTGAAGAGGGAGGAAGTGCCTCCGCAGACATCCGGATACAGTGGCGGGCCAACCTGCCAGCGTGCGGCCCCGGCCAGAAAAGACGCTGCACGCTGCGTTGTGCTTCTGGAGCAGGGCGGCCAAACCCTTCACATCAGCTCCAACAACCTCGTCTACCTGTGTCATGTCGCAAGCATGGTCAGCTATGCAAGCAAAGCGTTTGTTTCACTGCCAACCTGCGCTGAGCAGTTCAGAGCGACATAGGCACCACACTGCCGCCATAGTGAAGGAAGCCAGTCCAGCTGCTTCTCGCACCATTTTCCCAGCTTTATATATCTGGAAGGTAGGCATCGCCCTCACGCCGCACTCCTGAGAGACGTCCTGCACAAGCCCGCACCATCCTCTTGTTGGCGTTATTTCCTACGCTTGGCAACAGCTACTGACCGCTCACAGTGCAGGAGTGTAGGAGTGTGTCAGGTGTCAAACTCTGACAGAACGGGTGTCAAAGTGACTGAACGGAAGCAGAACCCTGCCATACACAGTGAAGCACAAAGCAAGGATGAGTTGATGTGCGCCTTGGTGTGTCATTCTTCCATCAAACGCACTGAGGATAACGTGTGGAAGGCAGGGACAGACCGGGACACCATCAACGTCCACCTTCAAGAAAACTACGTTGGTAAATTCCTTGGCCATCCGCGCGAACAACGGGGCAACCATCTTGCACGGCCCGCACCAGGTTGCAGTAAAGTCAACACACACCTGCAGCATAGCGTCTGTATCGCTTACTGGCAGGCAGTCGCCACCCTTGCTGTTTCATTTACACGACTCGGCCACAAAGCGCCATCAGCCAAGTCAGTGTCCGCACTGCTTTGCCCGAGGTCCGAGAAGCTGCCATCTGCGCCTCCCACTCCCGCACGGAGCTGACCTCAAAAATGCTCATCGCTAGCGCTACAGGTGGCCGCTTCTGGGTGAGCCGAGAACTTCAATCTCTTCCTCTACTGCCAGTGCTTCAAGACACCTCTGCTAGTGCTAGCAGCGCTGTTGAAAAGCAGCTCTCCTATAACCTAACTAAGGTTCCCCAGTCTTGTCGCCCAGCCAGAGGGGCAGCTCAGGGAGGAGGGAGCTCAGAGCACTGGATGCAGCAGGCACGTCGCTTCCTGCTTGCAGCAGGCGCTGTCTTCCTGGTGCACTTGATTCTTTACCCTTTCATTGGCCTCTGGCCAGCCGTGTCACTGGTCATCAGCACCTGTGTGCTCTCGATGATGCTCGCTTGCAAGGTTATTTAGGTGATGCGTGCACCAGCATATGGCGCAGAGCACCGCTGCTGCAGCGGGGCTCTGGGCTCAGGCAATGCAGGCGTGGCAAGTCGCGGCATGGGTGCCAGCCACCGTTGCCTTCCAGCGCTTTATTTACGGCGTGCACGAAGTGGGGGGACGTTCGATGCAGCCCACACTCAATTCCGCCGATGAACCGAACGCCTTTGGTATAAACGACTTCGTGCTGGTCGAGAAGTGGACATCGCGGGCGCACTGGTACCGGCGGGGGGATGTGGTGCTACTGCGGTGTGCGCCTGGGCAGAAGTCTGTCCTGCTGCTCCCGCTGGTGCTCTGCAGCGTCTCCGCCGCCAGTGCCTGTGGTGTGGGTGCCACAAGCCAGAGCAACGCGCTCGAACGCCCGAGGGCCGCCACACTTTGTGAGGGCATGTCTGGCCGGTGGCAGTCCCAGCTCACGAGGCGCTTGCAGCCTGCAGACTGCTGAGCGCCTCTGCTAGAAAGACCGCACTTCAGGTCGCCAGACAGTTTGGCTCATACCTAAGTATGCGTATCACAGCGCACTGTGCACTGGCTGGCACAACATGAAAAGAAAGTGCAGGCTTGCGGAGGCCCACGTTGCTGTCGTGAGATTCACACGCCGCTGAAGCGCGGCAGCGCTTGCAGGTCGCCGGACGTGCCGGGCGCGGTCCTCATCAAGCGCCTGGTGGCGCTGGAGGGCGACTGGCTGTATGTGCCCGGGCGCGCTGACGTGCAGAAGATCCCAAAGGCGCGGCACGACCCAGCACCTCTTTTCCGAGCGCCTCTGGCCCCCAAGCTTCCACAGCGCACAGGACTGCTGATGCGTTTCTTGCAGCTGCGCCTCACCCGAGCGTCGGTGGGTGGCACTGCGTTCTACGGGCCATCGTGCAACGCACAGGAAGTGACAGCCGTGGTGATATCCATGTGCAGCCAGCTGCGCTCCTGGCGCGTGCGGCCCTGTGTAGGGCCGCCTGCCCCATGTCCTGGAGCGCAGCTGTTGACACCTGCCAGTACGCCAGCATGCAGCAGCCCCGCTGCAACGCCGTCATGCTCTGCATGTAGGGGTCGGGCAGGGTAGCCTACACCCTTGAGCTCGCCGGCGGGCAGCATGCGAAGCTCAACTGTTCCGGTGCCCTGTGTGGTCATGCACGACTGCGCAACCTGCCTTACATGCTCATCATGTGCCGGGTAGGCGCTGCAGCCCTGTCCGCCCAATGGTGCTTGTAACCGCGATACTGCCTGCCCAACAGGGCTACTGCTGGGTGGAAGGTGACAATCTGGAGCTCAGCGCCGACTCCCGCACCCGCTATGGCCCGGTGTGTGGCCCGGAGTGGGAGCGGCTCCACAGCGTGGGGCTGCGTGCCCGACTAGCTACAGTGTGTGCCGGCGGCAGGCCGGCCACCGACAAGTCGTGTCCCAAGAGTGCTAGGATGGTTGACCAGCGAGGTGCTGCCAGCACTGTCTGAACAGCAGCAAATGTTCTCGCGGCGTGGTTGCTGCTCAAGTAACTGCTCTGTGCTAAGCAGTGCCATGTGGCCATCTCAAGTTTACGCTGCTCTGTGGCAGGCCAGTCGGCGATTGGCAATGCGTATGCAACTGCCCGTAGGTCCCCCTGGCGATGGTGGAGGGCACCGCGCTCGCGGTGGTGTGGCCGCCCTGGCGCGCGGCGCGCGTGCGGCCGCGCGACCCCTCAGAGCGTCTCATTGTGCGCAACCCGCAGCCGCTGCAGCGCGGCACGGCCGATAAGGACGAATGCTAGCCCCAAGGCGACCGCTGCCTGCACGCGCATGGAGCCGCGCTTGTGGTTGCGCGCCTGCATGTCGGCCTGCCCTCCTCAGCAAGGCCCTGCCAGCCCAGCAGCATGGCGCCTGGCAAATGGCTGTGGCTGAGAGCACCGCCCATGTACCGGCCGCGGGCAGCGCTCCTGGCATGCAGGCCGCGAGGCGTGTCAGCTTGTACAAGGCGTGTGGATGTACTGACACTGCAGTGAGCACTGGTTGTCAGGGTTCTGTGTCAAACAAATGCATTAGCTGGAAGCAGGTTAATGCATGACGATGCAGACGAGCTGTGGTCTGCATCGGCCTTGTCTGTGCTGTCCTGTTTTCTGTCTGGTTTGTGCCTTGCGCATGGCCTATGTCTCCAAGTCAGGCTGCATGACTTTGAGGTCGCTTTGTTGGGCGGCTGTGCAACAACACATTGCACATGTGCCACTGCTTGGTTCTGAGCTTCCTTGAACACACAGCACGCAGCGTGCTCACCGACAAAAAAAATACAGGACTCCATGCACCTGTACAGCACGGACGTCGATAATTGGCTTGCTGCACAAACAGCTTGCTGCCGCATAACATCGCATGGAAGTGATCTGCCCCAGAGGATGCCGGTCATGCACAAAGCCAAGTGGGCAATATCTTTACCACAGGCACATGTCAGTGCCAAACGTCGCACGTCAACATGTCAGTCAAAAATGTGCTGTCCTGCACTTATATGTGTGCCAAAAAACGCAGCTGCAGCAGAAAAGCGCCACACGCCAACAGCAAACGCTCATGCGCTGCAATTCTGGCGCTGCAACACAGCTTGCCAAGGGCCATACGCAAGCCCCAAAACACTTAGACTAATCTTTTATGATTAATATTGTATGCTCGTTACCAATACCAGTCAATGTGCATAAGTTCAGCAACGAGAGCCATTTCAGCTCAAGTCACTTATATTTGTCCATGATCCGCGAGGCTTCACTCAAGAGGTCGCCGCCCCCGCCGCCGCCCCCGCCGCCGCCGCCGCCGCCACCGCCGCCACCCCCGCCCTTTGACAGCTTCAGAAACAGGTATGCGGCACCGCCCAGGACCAGGAAGAAGAACGCTGTGGACAACACCTGCGCGCCAGTAACAACACACCCACTCAACCCTCCAACGTCCCCAACTCCAAACTGCGTGGAGGAAGGCATTCTTTGAGCACGACCCAGCGCAAGCACCTCTGCCACAGCTTTTGCTGCCACGCCAAACAGACACTCCAGCGCACCCAGTCACACGCTCAAACAGGCAGGGGCTGTATAAGCGCGACTGCGGCAAGCAGCAGACCCTGGTTGTGCGCCTTTCCCGTGCAAGCATCGGAATTGATAGAGCGTGCGAGGCAAGGTGGACGCACCCTCTGGAATATCCAGAGCGCAACCAGACCGCCCACGCCAACCACCGCGAGCTTTGCAGCCGGGCGCGGGACGGATGCGGGAATCAGCGACGCTGCGGAGGTGGCCAGCCTGTCCCCAGACCGCACGACACCTGCGACGTACATGTCAGCCACCGCAGTGTGTGCGCGACGCCGCCGGGCCAGCCAGCCTGGCCCCATGCCTCGCTTAACCTGCGGTGCACACTTGACCGTGTGCCAACAGAGAGACACGCTCACTCCACACGTTTTCACAGCTCACTGTCCCTGCATGCCACTGCCAGGCACATTCCCACCATCACACATGCAGCACAAAGTGTCTCCCACACACATATGTCTGCAAGATCACAGACAATTTGTTATTGCAAGTGTGGGCAAGGACAACGTTTCAAGCGCACTTCGTAGCGAGTCTCCCACCCCCTCATCCTCTGCACGCACAGTGACGCAGCTGCTGCGGCGCCTTGCAGCGCTGTGCTGCGTGCGGCACACGCGCTGCGGCGCTTGCCTGTTGAGCGCCCTGCGCAGCTTGCAGCAGCAAGTTAAGGTGGAGGGATTGTTTTTCTTTGCGTGACAGAGGTGCACAGGCGCCCTGCATAGCTTGCAACAGCAAGTAAGGTTGAACGGCATTTTCCTGAGCAAGACAGAGACGCATAGGTTCAGGGAGGAAAGTGCTGCACCTCTGCGGCCAGGCGGAAGCCGGGGAGGCTGCGCAGCCTGCGAAGCAGCAGACCGCCCTCATCGCTTGTACTGGCGGGACCTTCCACACACGACAAGCGCACAGCAAGCAGCAGCTGTGACAGCGCTTAGTCAGGCCCCAAGATGTGCCCTACTTGCCATTCAAACGATGAAGGAGCAGGAGCTGTGCAAAGCGGAGCTGCCGTCTGTGGGCGCCATAGCTCGCGGCTGCTCCAGCAGCTGTGCTGTGTCTAGCAGTGTGCCAGGTCGCGACGCAGGGTCACCTGTGTGTGCGCGTCTGGAACCAAGCCGATCAGGTGAGTGATCTGGTGCCGTCACGCCCAGCAGGCCCGCACGGCAATCCGTTCTGGCCAGGCAACCATGTCTCCGCTGAAGACTGTTGCGACCAGGTTCCGTAGACACAGCACCTCAGGCTCTTGCTGTTGATGATGCAATCCTGAGCTCCCTGCGCGCCGCAGGTCCTGTGTGCACACGCCGCGCGCATAGCCGCCCAGCACATCTCCGCCACCGCGCACCTATACGGTGCCGCTGCTTGTGGCTGCGCAAGCAGCCTGACGCTCAGCACCCTGCGCCCCGGACCGGTCCTGCGGCCGTGCCACCTGCGCTCTCTCTGCAGCTGCATATCAAGTCTGGGGCGACCCATGCCAGCTGCCGCTGTGCTTTGGTCGCCTGGTGTGGCGCGAGCGCACGTGGCCGCGATATATGCCCTGCCATTCCCCGCTGCGCTGTTCCCGCGGTCGCGGCCTGGCCTGGCCGCGTGTCCCGCAGAGCACGCAGCCAGCCCCTTGCAAGCAGAGGCAGCGGCCCGCTGCACTCTGCTGCTGTGCGACGGTGCGCCGCGACTGGGAGACGCAGCGTGCAGCGTGTGGGTGGGTGAGCAGCCCAGCCTAGGTCACCCACTGGGAGCGCGCGGCTGCCGGGGCGCTGCTCACCTGCCAGAGCAGCCGGCTGTGCACACATGCAGATCTGCCCCGGCAGGTGCCAGGTTGCTGCAGAGCGGCCCTGCCGCGCGCACCGCTGCAGAGCGGTCAGCCGCAGCGGCAGCAGCGCCAGCCGCAGTGAGCCCAGCGGTGGCTCTGACCGCCGCAGCTGCAGCGGCAGCTGCCGCCGCTGAAGCGGAGGCAGCGGCCGCTGCAGCCGCCGACCGCGCGCGCAGCGACCCCTCCGCAGCCCGCCGCAGTGCTGCGCAGCCTGGCAGCTCCAAGGGAAGGAGTTGCCTGTGGGACTGGCTGGGACGCGCCGCCTGCGGCCAGCAGAAGCATGGCAGCCGCTGCAGGCAGCGCCTGCCGGGGAGACTGGCGCATGCCGTGCGCGGCAAGCAGCCTCACGGCTCGTTCAGCGGCCGACGCGGGCGAGGACGAGTGGGGCGCGCCTGCACCAGCTGGGGATGGCAAGCGTGGGGGCCCCGGCTCTGCAGCAGGATCGGCAGCGGCGGCGCCGAGCGGCTGTCTTGGCACAGGGCCGGCGCGCGGCAACCTGCCCGCGGTGCCTAGGCGGCCGCGGTCCAGCAGGGCGGCGATGGCGGCAGCATGCAGGGCCCGGGTGCGCACTGGCACACTGTGGCAGTGTCACATGACGCGTCGCAGCGCTGCACACGTCTTGCACAAAGGTATCGTTTGAGATGCCACAAAGCTGACCAATTGTACTGTGCGATGCTTGGTTGGAACGCAAGGGCTTTAGTAGCGATGCGGCAAGGCACCACACGCACTTGCTTGGCCCAGCGCAGACAGTGGTGGGCGCGCGCAGGGCCGCTCCATGGCCAGGTCAGTTCCGGACCGCCGATATGGCAGCCCGCCTGCTCAGGTTGGCGGCAAGCGCGGCGGGGCGCAGCCGGCCGCCTGCCCGCAGACTCCGCCGCCGCCTGCTGAGGCCGACGCTTGCAGCTCTGCGTGCCTGCTCGCGGCAGTCCGCAAGCGCACCAGGGTGCAGGCGCCCGAGCCCGCCCCAGCGCTCGCGCCTGCAGCGGCATGCACCGGCGACCCCACCGCGCTCGCATGTAGCGCATCACAGGCGCGTGCGGGTGCGAGCGGACGCAGTGCGCCAGGCGCCTGTGCATGCAGCGGCTGCGGACCGCGCTCCGTGATGCCCGAGGGCCCAAGGCATGAGCGGCCCCAGGCACATGCATGCGGTTGGCACCATGCATGGCTGGGTGCAGCAGCTGGTGGGCGGCAGGCGCCTGCGCCTGCCTCTGCAGGGATGCCGGCTGCACAGGCTGAAGCAGACCAGCAGTCGGCTGGGAACAGCACATGCCACGCGCGTGCATGGTGGGCTTGTGCTGAAGCGCCAGGCAGCTTTCACAGCGCCTTTGTCACGCCGAAGTATTCCTCACTGTAGGGTAGAGGAAGGGGCAGGTTGATGCTTGAGCCATGCCCACTTGTGCGCCTCTGGGGTGTTCCGTCCGGGAACTATGCCTGGCAACTGTAGCAGGACTCTGTTGCGGTGCTACACCCCCCGCCCTGTGCATTTAGTGTGGGTGTATAGGATCTCGTTGCTGTATGTTGGCGTCTAGGCATGCAGTGCAGTCCATTGACGTGCACTGCTATCCTAGTGTACACTGAAAAGCATCTGTCGCCAAGCGGGAGCTTGTGTCCCAGAACCTGAAAGTTGTTCTGTGATGGCACGCACTTAATGGTCATGCATCTGTGGCCTTCCCATTGGTTGGCGCACGGACAGGGCATGGTCCAGCATGAGAGCTTGTGCTGCATGTTGAAGGTCAAGTTGCTAGGCCCGCCTGACTTCTGTGGGAGTGATATTGTAGGTCACGCCTGCTCACATTTCTTTTTATGCCAGTGTGAGCTGGAATATTAATTGCATGCCCGCACTGTAAAGCAGTGCAAGGGCCCAAAATGTGCCACATTTTATGTAGATACTGCTCATTCCTTGCACACAATGACAGCGCACGATTAAGCAGTGGGGCATGAACACGGGCTTCATGGCCTTCTCCGGCTTCGGCTCACAGACACCACCAGCTCGGCGCATGCACCCAGCTGCTGTGCCAACAGGTGCATGATATTCATCGCGAGGAACCGGGCAGCCCTTGCACCACTTGCTCAATGCATATGAGAGCCAGGAGCATACACGGCTGCACACGGCTGCACATACACTCAGACACGCCATGCCATGCGCCTACTAGCCTGCAGTGCCGTGGCACCAGCAACTTGCCATGCAGCTACCACACAAGCGACGTTCCACACCACCTGCCCAGCACTGCGGCACATGCAGCTTCAGAGCAGAGCTGGCCCTTTGCGGCAAGGCGCGCGCATCAGCAGACTCGTGTATCAAAAGCCTGCGGGGCAGCAAAGGCAACAGATTTGACCCAAGCAGTTGAAGTGGCTGCGGTACTTACCCAACGTAGTAGGCAACACAATAGTGCCTATTTGGCCAGCATGCCTCGCATGTACCTACGCCGCGCTCAACGACGTGTGCAAATCACGCCATACACGTACCTGTGTCCAGCCGGCAACATATACATAATTTACAAGAAGCAGAGCCATGGCCGCCAAAATTGCCACCAGGAAAAGTTTCCTGACACAGTATCTGACCTGGCACCCGCCACACGTCCGGAGAAGGGTAGCTCGCACCAGCGCTGCTTGGCTGATGCCCATGCATAGGGCATGCAGCTCCAGGGGCAAACTCGGCGTGCAGGCAGCTGGCATGCGGAGCGTTTTGGCCCAAGCGAGCTGGTAAGCGCCGTTATTGCAAAGCCTATACAAGGGCCACTGATGCGAATAAGCTCCTGTACAACCTTGCTTTCAGCCTTGCTCCTTGCCGAGCAGCACAGCCGAGGTGGTGACTGTGGCGCCGGCGGCGCGTAGCTCGTCCAGCACGCGCGCCTCATCGCCCGGGCTCTGCTCCAGCGCCCCGCAGGCGTCCTCGACCACGATGGTGGTGAAGCCCATCTTTGCGGCGTCCAGCGCGGCCGCGCGCACGCACACCTCCGTCACCAGGCCGCACACATACACCTCCTGCGTGCCAACGGCCGCTTCATCTGCGCTGTGTGCCGAGTCTACAGACATGACTTGCATGTCACCTAGAGGCTATAAGTCAGGAAGGGCACCACCCATGGACTAGAGCTGTGAAGCTCAAGAGGAATGAGGCCAGCAAGACCCAGCTGCCTGCCGCTTCCAAAGCTAGCGGTGCCACCTAGCCTGCAGGCGTGCGCGCGCCGCAGCGGCCCCACCAGCAGGGCCGCACGGCAGCGCGCAGGCGCGCCTGCACGCCGCGCTTGCGCAGGAAGGCCGCCAGGCCGAGGTCGGCGCCGTGCAGGTCGCGGAAGGGGCTGCTTGCGTCGGCGTCGAGCGCGCTGCCCTTGCGCACCACGTGGTCCCAGCGGCGCAGCGGCAGGTCCGCGGGGTGGTCCGCGCCGGCGGTGCCCTGCACGCAGTGCTCTGGCCAGAGCGGCTGCTGGATGCCGCGGTGCGGCACGCTCTCACCGGGCGACTTCCCATGCGTGCTCGCGAAGCTGATGTGCCCCTGCGCAGTGATGCGGTGCACCTCACGCTCTGCACGCCGGCAGCGCCTGAGCAGGTCTGCTATCTGTGCAACCTGTGTCGTGCAAGACACGTTGCAGCAACTGCACGCTGAAGGCATGCAATTGCGGAGCCTTTGAGATGTATGTTGCAACAGTAGAGCAGACAGAGCTGCCTGCATACCTCTGGGTGCCAGTCAGTGCTGGCGACACGCAGGTCAAAGACCGGCGTAACCAGCAGCTTGTTCACCACGGGAACAATGCGCTCGCTGCCAGGCGCGGCGGCGAGGGCGCCTCCCGGAAGGAAGTCCTGCTGCAGATCTATCACCAGCAGCGCTTTTCGTCCCATGACGACTCTTCCATTGACTGGACTGCAACTCGAGGCGCTCTACTTTACGTGCACAGCTGCATGCGCAATGCCGGAGCATGCATGAAGGTGGACATGACTCCTGGAAGATGAACTAAGCGCGCCCCCCCCCATTTCCCGGGGGCCCGGGGGGGTGGTCTGATGGCAGAGATGGCTTGTGGAGTTGCAAACACCCACCAACTGTCCATTCAGCAATCGAAGACCGTGGTAACGGGTATATACAAAGTACTGCAACTCAGGGGCGCTGGCTGTCTCTTTGCCGAGGATGCGATCACTGTAGCTGCATGCGCGTTTGGGGCGTGCTGCTGCTGGTGCTGGGTAGCCTGGTGCCGATGGGCGGCATACTGGGGAGTGCAGCCGCGCCTGCGCACCATCACCGGCACTTTGAGTCCTTCACATTCAACAGCAGCCTGGGCCTGACTTACAAGCCTCCCATTGTGTTCCCGGCGCTGCAGACGCACACGGCCAGCGTCCTCTGCCTGCACGGCCTGGCACGCCCACACAAGGGCCTGCTCTGTCGCGTAATAAACACTGACTGTGCCTGCATTGCGTTGTGCGCAAGAAGCAGGCCCCCTTTTCCGCGCTCGCTGCCTGCAAGAGCACATGCGGTTGGCGTTGGCCGCGACGTTGCAAGGGAGTCTGGAGGCTGCAGACTTGTCAACGAGCTTTGCTACCGTTGCCTTGCAGCGCAAACGCTTTTCTCGTCCCCTGCAGAGCAGGACACTGGCTCCCCTCCGAGACAGGAGAGTGACTGAAACTCACCTGTGCGAGTGAGCAGGGTGACACAGCGGACGGATGGGCAAGCTACGGGCATCAGTGGACGCAGCGGCTGCCTTATGCAAAATTCATATTTCCTAACGCGCCCGTGGTGCGCTGTAGCCGTTGTGACACCTAAAACTTCCAGTGTGCACAGCGAGGAACTTTCTCTGTCTCATTTGTGCGCCTGAGTTGCACTGCCTGACCTTCACACAGTTTTATTTGCTGTGTGCAGCGGCGCCTCCCTCCATAAAACAAGCACCAGCGCCTGGTGACCGCAGCAGACAAAGCCGCCATGCTGCCCACTGCCTGTTGCTGACCAGCTGGGTCGCTGCGCACAGCAGGGCTGGCTCACCCCTCTGAAAATCCCCAACCCCCTGCATGCACCCCGACGCACCCGTCCGCCGGGGCCGGCAGCGGCCCATCACCCTCAACCGCGGCGCCGAGATGACCGGCTGGTACGACATGGCGACGCTGGACGCCATGGACCAGCCGGAGGATGATGCCGGCCTGCGTGAAACCGCCCAGTGCGCCGCGGCGTCCTTGCTTGCTCTGCGTCTTAGGCTCACCCTAATCATGGTGTGCAGCATGTGACTCAAAAGTTCGCACTCTCGGCAGCCGTGTTGTCCAGGGGTGCCATTGATCAGATTGGCGCATGCAGCCATGTGCCACTGGCGTATGTAACGAGCGCATCAGCTCGCAAGTGCTCCACACTGTGTGGCACTTTGGCAGGTATCTGGATGCGCTCATTGAGGCGGAGGCCGCCGCGGGCATTCCCAGCACACGGGTGGTCGTTGCAGGTTTCAGCCAGGTCAATCCACCCGCGCTGTTGCCCTGTCCTAGGCTGCTGGCCACCCTTTTGGACAGTGTGCGAGGACGGCCTGTTGCCCTGTCCTGATGTGCGCAAACAACATGGTCAGTCGCATGTGGTGCTGAGCACACCAAATCAACATTGCGGGAGTGCTAGAGCCCAACGCGCCTGCTCAGAACAGTTTTGATATGAGCATACGCCGGCCAATGTCAGTGCGGACCTGATTGACGCATGCCAGTCTGTCTGATGTCTGGGTGTGAAGTGGGCATGGGCGTACCGGCACCAACGGCATCGTGCTGCAAGTATGCGCAGCCGGGCATGCCTGCTTTACTGGGTTCCGCCATGTCTGGTGCATCGAGCGCAGCATTTGTGTGGGGACAGAGCTGCATGTGACTGCGGCAAGGGCTTCACCAGCTCGTGATGCTGCCAGACCCTGACGGACCATTTCGTGCCATGTCGGACAGGGAGGCGCCGCATCGATCATGGCGCTGCGCAGCGCGCACGAGCTAGCAGGCGTGGTGTCCATGAGCGGGTACCTGCCGCTGGCGTCCCAGGCGCCGCAGCTGTCGCCCGCCAACGCGCGCACGCCCGTCTTGCTCTGCCACGGCGAGAGCGACCCCACGGTGCGTCTCCTTTTGTGCCCTTGGTGATCCTGCGGTCTTTTGAAGACCACAGGTCTGACTGTCTGTCATTTCTGGAACGTCGGTGCGCGCTTGCATCAACACCCAGGTATTCTACGAGCATGTGAGACTCCACATGTATAGATAGAGTGTTGCTCCCTCTCGTCTGTGTGAGCATGGCGTCCGGGAATACAGTTTGTTATATTGGAACGCAGATTGCTTACCGGTACGGGAGGAGGACGCACGAGATGCTGCGGGAGGCCGGCGCGGCTGTGCACTTCAGGAGTTACCCACGGGTTGGCCACTTCACCACGCCTGAAGAGATAGAAGAGGTCGTATCGTTTTTTGAGACTGCGTTGTCCGCCAAAGCAAAGACCGCAAGCTAGCAGGACCACAGCCGCCGCCAGGGCACTGCCGGTCCTGCTCCGCACTGCTGTATATAGAAGAGGCGGCCTCGTGTGAGATGCACTGGCCGCCACGACAAGGTCTGCTAGCTAGCTAGTCCCTGAATAAGGGCATAGTTGTCCCAACAGCACTCTGCTTTCCATGTAAGCCAGGCCAGTCTGCTAACTTCAGCTGTTCAGGATTGTCTTTAGGATTGCACGACCATGCAACAGCGCACAGAGCATGTATCTATGAGCTCAGTGCACTGCTGCTGCCTACAACCTCAGTCCAAGCGCAGCGACTATAAAAGCAAGGATGCCAATGCGAGCTTGGAGCCCATTAGAATACATGCGTTGCATGAGCGAGCTTGCCAGGCTCCCGGACGCCCGCCAAAAGCGCCGCTCGCAACAATCTGCACCACGCCCTTGCAGAAGCGCGGCCTGCCATGCCTCGGCCTCAAAAGCTCGTCACCCAATTGAAGGGATGGTGGGCAGAGGCGCTCCGCCGCCAGGGTCACTGCCCGCCGAGCTCCGCGCTCCTGCGAGCCGTGTCCATGATCAAGGTACACTCCAGTGCGCGGCTAGAACCACTCTCCTGTTGCTGTGCAGGTGCCCCGCACCATGAGCACCACAAACCTAAAGGCAGCTTTTCAGCTGACAGACGGGGTCTGGAGAGCATGGCTCCATGTGCCGGCTGCCTGCTGTGCTGCCATCCACGCCGATTGCCCCACTACTGCTGACATTGTTGATGCATGCAGTTCGTGGCTCGAGTAGCTTCATGCCAGTGCGCTGTAACACGCACCAGACTGATGACAGGCAGCGCACTCTGGACACACTGTCGGGCTGCTGAACTCCACAACATTTCCGGTGAGATAAGGAGTCGCCGGGCTATGCTGTGCATGCTGAAGCGCACTACCAGAGACAGGACGCGCACCCGACGCGTCTGTGCTCGAGCCCGCGCGCCGCCGCTCGCCGCCGCCGGCCGCCACCGCCGCCGGCATCGACGCCGCGACGCCCGCGGCCCCCCGCCCGGGGCCGCCCGCCGGCCCCTGCGGCGCGCTGCCGAGGCGGAAACCGCCATACCCCGGCGGGCCGCTGGCGGCGAGGCGGCCGGGAGCAGGGTGCGGCGCGGCGGGCGGCGGCCCGGCCGCGGGCCCGGACGCGGCGGAGGGGGTGCCGGCCTCGGGCGGCCGGTCGCCGGAGTGGGCGAGCGCCTGGGCGTGCGCCGGCCCCGGCGTGGGCGGCATGCGCAGCGCCACGTCGCCGCGCGCACCGGACGCGGCCAGCTCGGCATCCTCGTCCATCTTCATCGCCTGCAGGCTCAAATCCGAGCTCGCACAGGGGCAAGCTCAAAGGACAGGCGCTCAGACTTGAGCTTGCACAGGGCGCGGCAGCGGCGCGGCTGCATGCATGAACCCATGCCCTTGCAAATGCCGGGCTTGCCGCTGTGCAGATAGGCCTCTGTGCTGCCATGCAAGTGCGGGCTGACGCTTGCATGGGCACCGCACAGAGAGAATGTGTTCCTGGAAGCGCTTGGACACCTGACGACTGAAACGACTGCAGGAGCTGCGATGCCATTTCTCAAGTGAAAGTTCACAGTGCACACTGTTGAACAGTGCTTGTCGAAGTGTGCCTGTGGAAGTAAGGACGGCTATGCATCCAATGTTAAGAGGGATGAGGAGTTGATACAGTGCGCTGCCACAGCCGCTGGCGCATGCGCGCCTGCTCGATGTCAAACACGGCCTCGTCGATGTAGATGCCGTCCAGGCCCAGGTTGTCAAAGGGGTCCTCCAGCGCCATGGCCGCATGCAGCACGCCGATGGTGGCTAGGTTCAGCTGCGCGCGCGCATACAAGCGTGGCGCCCGCAGCAGTGTCCGTCAAGTGGAAAATGCAGCAAGGCAGCTGCACTGCCGCACTTGGTCGGCAGCAGATGCGCCATTTGGTGGTGCTGTGACAGCGCATCTCTTCCTGCCATGCTGCACGCTCTCCATACCAAGCTTTCCCCGCACCTGGGGGCACCAGCAGGCAGAGCGTTCCCTGAGGCAGCGCTGACACCTCTATCCGCGCTGCATAACATCAGGACAAGTCTACTCTCGCTCCCGCAGCCCTGCAGACAGGCGGCGAGGGGACGCCGCGCGCTGCCCGGACCGAGCCGGCGCCTGCGGCGGGGCCGCGCCACGAGCGCGAGGAAGAGCGCGTACACGATGCCGAGGCTGCTGCGCAGGCGCGCGTAGTGCGGCCCGAAGAAGATGGGCAGGACCAGCGTGCAGTAGCAGCGCACGAGCGCGCGGATGCCCTGCGGCGTCCTGCGCATGCGGCCTGGCTCTGTCTAAGGGTCGCCGGGACCTGCAGCAGCAGACTAGCCGGCCTGGGAGCTGCGTCGGGCAGTGCCGGGCATTGCCGGGCAGTGCCGGGCAGTGCCGGGCAGCCTCCAGTCACAGCAGCCAGCTCGCGACAGGCAGCGCCGTGCTTGCCCTTGCAGAGCCGTCGGCGGCTGCCGACCGGAAAGCAGACTCAGCCCTGACAGTGCAGGACCCAAAGGCCACCGGCAAACATGGGGAACGGCCCCGGCGCGCGCGCGCACCGGTACTCCTTCACGTTCGCCATGCGCTCCACGGCCGCGTGCAGCTGCTGGCCCCACGCCGCCAGCCCCGCCGCCTGCGCGTCGCCCAGCCCCGCCCGCCGCAGCGCCTGCCGCCCACAAGCCGTCCTATTACGCACGCGCCTCGGCCACGCTGCCAAACGCAACAGCGCCTGAGCCTGCGGGCGCGCCACACAGCTGCCCCGGCCTTATACGCATGCGCCCAACAGCCGATGCTCTTCGCAAGTGCGGCGCCAGCAAGACAGCGCGGGTGCCAGCAGCACAACGCGGGCCGCCTTGCAAACGTGTGCGCCTGTACACAGGCCGAGGCGGCGCGGCGGGGGCGGCCGCGGGCGGGGCACCTCTGTGGCGCGGGCGAGGCGCCGGAACGCGGCCGTCAGCCGGCGCATCTGCTTCGCGCGGTGCTGCGCGACTTGCATCTGCGCATGCGCGGCCGCAAGCGTCAGGGCGCCTCTGGGCCTGCCGCTGCTCCTTGGCCATGCAAAGCCTGGCTGCACGTGCGCAGGCGGCCGCGCGGAGCGCGGGCAGGTGCCTGCGACGCGCACGCGCCGCGACACGCGCACGCACGGCGGCCCGGCTGTGCGTGCGCTCCACAGCGCGCGGGGCGGCGGGCCGCGCGCCATGCCGGACTTCACGCGCGTGAAGGGGTACTCGCGGCTGTAGAAACGCGAGGGCAGGAAGTAGCCCCGCAGGCCCTCTGCGCACACGCGCGGTGTCACTATGCTGTCCGGTGCGCGCGTCGGACAGCGCCAGGCCGGCCTCCACCGCAAGCTGCTCTGCTGGCCTCTACCGCAGGCTGCTCTGCTTGCGAGCAGCTCTTTTGTCTGAGCCACGCAGCGGGCACATCAGGAAGCAAGCACGCGGCGGTGCAGGAAAGCTGAACACCTGTGTAGGAGGAGGACGGCGGGTGGGGGGCCGGGCTGCGGGGGGCACCCAGCAGCAGGTGCAGGGTGTGCTGCACGGTCAGCGCATGCCCGGGCGGCAGCTGCCCCGCCGGCAGGCTGTCGCGGTGCGCGAGCGACAGGTGCAGCACCAGCGTCTTCACTGCGGGCGCATGCGCGCACACGGTCAGCGGCGCGCTGCCAGGCAGGGCCTGCGCCCCTTTTGGAAAGCCCCGTCGGCGGCGGGCGCAGGGCGTGAGGCACTCGCACACGCGCGAGCATGTGGGCCGCAGCACCCTGGGTCATGCTGCACAGCCTGCCCTTGCGCTGTCTGAAGCCCCACAACCAACATCGGCAGGTCCATCACATGCCAGTTTGACTGACCCCGACTGAGGGGCAGTCGCACGCTCGCTGCTTGTCCCCTTGCACCACACGGAGGCCTGCGCCCTGACATGGTCCTGAGTGGCTGGAGGGCGGCGGCAGCAGTGCCAGCGCCAGCACCGTGAGAGCGGCCCTCGCTGCCTAGGCGTGCGTCTGCTTGTCCTCAAAGCAAGCCGTCCTTTTCCAACATGCCTTGCCTTGTGTTGAGCAAAGGGGCTCCAACCTGCGCACCCTGTGCCAGGTCGCGCAGGGCGCCCTCGCGCCGCTGGAAGCCCCACCACACCAGGCCGAAGAGCGGCAGCAGCACCGCAAACGCGGGCACCGTCCAGTCGGTCGCCGCGGTCTGGCCGTGCGGCGGCACGTACGCGAAGAAGGCCACGCTGACGATAGTTATCGCTGAGCTCCACACGCTCAGCCAGCCCTGCAGGCGCTGCGACGCGCTCGAGGAGCAATGCGCTCAAGGAGCCGCGCGCAAGACGGCCGCTCTGACACCGTTTGCTTGGCAGGTACTGCTCTGAGACCTAAGGTGCAACTGATAACGCTACGTCGCTGCAGCGCCTTTGATAGCAGACATGCCACAACACCTGAACGCCACTGTGCCCTTGCAGGTTCCAAGCTGCTGACTCAACAAAGGGCCAGACGCGCGCCTGAATGAGCAGGAATGTGTACAGGGAGCCAGAGATGTCGCGCAGCGAGCGGAAAGCGCTCAGGCCGATATACTGCCCATCCATCAGCCGGCCATGATCCAGCAGCTGCACGCCGCGCGCATGCACCGAGAAGGGCGCTTTCGGCTGGTCTTCCATGGCCCCCATGACACAGCCTGCAACCACGGGCACTGGACTAGCCAGGCTGCTCTAGCTGGTGATCTCTGCGCTGCATCTTGCTAGCGAGCAGTCCTGAAGATAAACAGCAATTTGGTCTTCACGACTACTGCCAAGGAGTTCGCGTACTAGGGGGTCTCATCTTGCCTTACCTCCTCCCGGCCAAGGAGTCCTCTTGACCTTCAGCCAAGCTGTCGACCCTGCAAGGGTCTGCTGAAATGCATCTTGCAATTGCATGTATTTGGAGAACTCGGCCCACGGCTGCCCTTTGGCTTCAAAGCAGAGCGCTGGACAACCATGCTGCGCCATGCTCATCATAACGATCCTAGAGATTACGTTTGTCGCAGGCATGTACTACGCCGTGGCCCGGGCTTTGATTGGCGCCAGCATTGACAAGGCTGAGCACCGGCGATCCTGTCCTGTTAGCGCGGTGCTCGTCCTGGGTGGCGACAGCGAGCGCGAGCAGCTCGCCGCAGAGCTCTGCGCGGGGCTCCACCTCCGCGGCTTCAGCAGGAGCAGGGATGAGAAGCTGCTGCGCCAGGCCGCGGACGTGCTGGAAGCCTGCGGCCAGTCCAGCGCCCTGACGGACCCCTCGGTCACAGTGTATGTGAGCTCTCCCGCCACCGACGTGGCAGCGGCTTGCAGAGCGGCTGGTGGCAGAGCCGAAGTCCGCACAGACACGGCCGCCACAGACACAGTCAGCAACTTCACAACGCTTGCGCCGCTCTTCCTGGGGCGCGAGGACGAGCACGTCCTTGTCCTGACCTCCTCCAGCCATGAGGAGCGCGCCTGGCGAGTGGGACGCGCAGTCCTCATGGCCGGCTGCGGGATTGCTGTCACAGTCGCTGGCCTTCCCTCCAGCGCGCCTGCGCAGCCCGAGGGGAGGCTTCGCCGCTTGCGTGACCAAGCACGCGCGTGGCTCTGGATTGTGACAGGTGCGCCGCACCATTATTGTGTTGGAGGCCGGTGAGCTCGCATGACCTGCACAGCACTCACCTACTGCGTTGCCCTGCAGGCCTGCACGGAGGCAGCATCGGCCGCCTGCTTCACCCGCAGCGCTTCAACCGACACGCCAAGCGTGCATTGTAGTCTTTAGCCAGGAGCACAGCACTAGACCAGACTAGGTGGCAAATGTCAGACTGGGTGGGAAACGTCGACACCGCACTGTGAGAACTGGACACACCGCACTTGACCATACTGGGTGGAAATGCCAGCACCGTACTGTGACAAGTGAGCACACTACACTGTGAGCAGTGCAATGATTGTACTGCAATCCCAAACCAACCAACGCTTGGACAGGCATGAACTGTTTTACAACTCAAACTATTTCACTTTGCTAGGCATGCATTTCGCGAGGCATGCATTTTGCGATGCCATGCCACGGTGGCCATGCATGTTCCTTGCCTGTTCTGCACGCTGTCGCCTGTAATTTAGACTGGCTCGTTATGGCCATGCATGTGTATCGCTGGCGACAGGACCAAGGTTGTGTTCCCCTGTGTCAACCAGGCTGGCTAGCTATGCCGCCGCGGCTTCCCAAGCGCAAGGTCACACGCTTGCTTCTCGCCACAGTACAGCGCGCCCCAGCGCGCGTCCACCAGCGCGCAGTTGAATGCGGGCTTGTCCAGGCTGCGGTTGACGACGTTGTGCGCGCGGCACATCCACTGCCGCAGCGCCCCGCCCGTGGCCACCTCCGGAGGCATGCTCCTGTGTAAGACAGCCCAGTCAGCCCTGTCAGGCGCCCGATCGTGTAGGTCTGGCTCTGGCTACCAGGGCACGGCTCACCTGACGACCTCACGGAAGTGCTCGGCGCACTCCGCGCACGGATAGATGCGCGTCATCACATCCACCTGGCGCGCCAGTGCCACCGCGTCTCACCGCCAGCCGGGCGCAGCGACGGGCGCAGGGGACCTGCCGCCCGGCGGCGCACCAGCGTCCGGGCGTCCTTCTGCTGCTGCCGCGAGGGCCTGTCCGGGAACTGCGCCGCGAGCGTGTGCAGCAGCGTCCACGTCGCCCGCCCCAGCTCCTCCCTGTCGCCAGGCAGTATCTCCGGCAGCGCCGCCTGCACGTGCTGACTCCCGTGGCTGCTGCTGAAGCTGTCGTGCAGCGCCGGCGGTCCTCCGGCGCCCGCTGGCCGACCCGGCGCGCCGCCCTGCACCTGGCTGCCTTGGCTGCTGCCAAGGCCTGGGCTGCGTAAGCTGTCAGGCACCAGCAGCGCCTCCTCGGCGCCCGCTGGCCGGCTCGGCCCTGCCAGCGCGTGCGCCTCTGCCCGCTCGCGGTCGCCAGCCGCCTGCCGCTTCGGCGCGTGCGCCGGCGGGAGGCGCAGCAAGCGCGCTAGCTGACTCCCAATGCCCGCTGCGGCATCGCGCGCAGACTGGACAGCACTGTCGAGCGGGCTGCGCTGCGGCTCGTTCTCGCTGTCCAAGCTTGGCGAAGCACCGGCCATTGCGCAGCTCTCTAGCACGCTGTAGTAATCAGGCACTGCTTTGTGAAGCTGGAGTTGTAGTTTGCACTGCAACTTTGCATCCTGGCTTGAGCCTGGATGAACGCGAGATTTTTGCCTGCCTCCAGCCCAGGGACCTGAAAGGCAGAATGTCAAGGCTGGCGCTGCATAACCGTGACGTGCGTACAAGCTTGGTTGCCTCTTTGCCGCGGTGAGCGTATGCAGAGTCGACCGTGGAGCGCTTGTAACGAGACAGCACCGGCTCTGATGGCCAGCGGCAAGCAAGCCGTGCAGCGCAGCCTGTTTTGTTGCTGACACTAGCGAATTATTGCCATGTTTGCCAAGCTCTCTGCGCTCGTAAGCAGCGGGCCCACATTCCCATACACTCTCGGGGAGGCGTATGAAACGGCCTGGGGCAGCTGGACGCACTACCGGGGCAAGGCAAGGGAGGATGGCGCGGCGGTGTCTGTGTTCAAGATCAGTGCCGGCAGCAGGAGTGATCCCAAGCTGCTGAGCGCCCGCAACGGCGTCAAGCGCCTCAAGACGGTGCGTAACTGTGCACAGTGGGTGCCTGCAAGCTTGCGCTTCAGCAGCAGCGTCATGTGTCTGGCCCGGTCTGCACTCGCATCTTCCACTCCCAGCTGCTCTTTGCACTTCACTTGCAGTGGCGGTGTTTCGCGCGTGCGGCGCGCTTGCGTAGCCCTTGTCGTGGCGTGCGTAGCCTTTGTCAAGCGCTGGCTGGCGCAGTTGTCGGGGCGGCAGAGACAGCCAAAGCCACTCAAGCAAAGGGCATACACAACTGCACTGTGACAGACCTGGTCTGCTGCACAGCTGCAGCGCCGCGCCCTGCGCAGGTCCGGCACCCCAACATCCTGGCGTTCAAGGACACGCTGGAGGTGGAGGAGAAGCACGAGGTCGTCATCTACGTCGTCACCGAGCCCGTCACGCCGCTGGCGGACACGCTCGCCGAGCTGGACGTGCAGGGCGAGGCGCGGTGCGCTCCCTACAGCCCTAACCCCACAGCCCTGACCCTCTGAGCTGTATACGCGGCCTGCTGGGAACCTGGCCAGGTATGGGTAGGACGTGCTTGCACAAAGCCGTGCTGGCGCTGCAGGGCGCGGCGCGGGGCGCAGCCTGGGGCTGCGAGCTGCTGTGGTGCTCAGGAGACGTGTTGCATACGAGCGCCTGTGTGGCTTGCGGTGCACAGGAACGAGTACCTGGCCATGGGCCTGTACCACATCGCAAAGGCGGTCGGCTTCTTGAACAACGACTGCCAGCTGGTGCTCGCCCTGGACTAGCAAGCTTGCATTTTGACATCTTCAACAGCAGCGACTGTGTTCCCCACAGCCCCGACAAGCCGCAAGCACACAGCCCTGACACCCCGCGACGAATAGCAGCGACAGGCCGCATGCTGCCCCCCTCCATGCGGCCGGCTTCCCCTGCTACATAGCATCCTTGTGGTCTTTGCAGACCCTGCACAGCAGGTCACCAACCAACCGCGTGTCGCTCCTTAACAAGACCTTATCGCACGGAATGACGTGGGCGGCACCCAAGGCATTGCTTGCTGCAGACTCCCGGGGCGAGGCAGGCGGGAGCGGGTGCGCGCGCGCGCGCGGCAGATCCACGGCAATGTGTGCATGCGCGCGGTGGTCGTCACGCCGCAGCTGGACTGGCGCCTGCACGCGTTCGACCTGCTGTGCGAGGCGGGCGGCCCGCCGCTGGGCAGCAGCGAGCCGTGGCCGCTGGCCGCGGGCGCGTGGGCGGTCGGCGCGCAGTACAAGGCTGCTGAGGCGCGCCTCGGATGATGAGCGTCGCTGACGATTGACAGCGGGCACACCTGGCGACTGCAGAGCGCCTGTGACCGAGCAGCAAATCGAGGGGCACGCACCTAGGTGGCGCGTCAAGCGAGCAGCAAGCGCACGCTGCGGCTTCAGGCCTCCCTCGGGTGGCCGCTGAGCGCGCGCGCGGCCGCGCCGGCGCAGGTGGGCAAGGCGGACTGGGCGGCGGTGCAGCAGGGGCCGCCCTGCGCGGTGGACGCCTGGGGCCTGGGCTGCCTGATGCACGAGGCCTACGCCGGGCAGCCGCTGGCGCGCATCGAGGACCTGCGCAGCATCGATGCCATCCCGAAGGCCGTCCTGCCGGTCCGCCCCGCCCGCGGCGACCCGCTGGCTGCGCCGCCGCCGGACAAGCGGTGGCGCCGCGGCGACGCGTGCGCATTTCGCCTGTGCTTCCTCAGCCGCATGAGCCAGCTCTCCGGCCCGGCCGCCTGGCTGGCTGCCCGCCCCCCGATCGGGCGCCCGCGGCGCGCAGAGCTACTGCGCCGCCAGTTGGCCGCTGGGTTGCCGATTGAAAGCACACCATGCCTCTGCTTCTTATACACCGTCCCGCCGCCGACCCGGGGCCGCGCCGCGCGCAGAGCTACCAGCGGCTGCTGGCCAGCCAGCCCAGCCGGCGGCTGAACCCCGCCAAGCTGGCCGAGGCGCCCGCGCTGAAGAACGGCCTGGTGGACACGATCGCGTTCCTGGAGAGCCTGGCGGTCAAGGACAGCGCCGAGAAGGACCTGTTCTTCAAGCGCCTGCCGGCCGCGCTGCCGGGCCTGCCGGCGCCGGTCGCGCAGGCCAAGCTGCTGCCCATGCTGGCCGCCGCGCTGGAGTACGGCGGCGCGCCCGCCGTCGCGCTCGGCGCGCTGCTGCAGGCGCGCGCCGCGCGCGCGCGCGCACACACGGACTAGCGGGGATGTGACGCCAGTGACAACCCGGCTCTGCTGGCGGTTTTGTTTTTCCACCCTTGCTCACTGTCCTGCCGGCCGCACAGAGCCATGCCCAATCGGCACGCCGTGCACAAGCTCAGCTGCGCCCGCCGGGCTGCTGTGCGTGCTCCTGCAGGCGCTGCGCAGGGCTTGCGTGAGGCGGGGATGGTGCCCGCGCTGTCCTATCTCTGTCACCCCTCTGTAGTGCGATCTGAGGAGCGCGAGCATCCCGCACACCCGGCTGCGCTGCACCGCTGCCTGCCTGTGCTGCGGCCTGACCCCCAGGAGCCGCTGCCAGATCGGGACGACGCTGGACGGCGACGACTTTGCGGCGCGCGTGGTGCCCGCGCTGTCCAAGCTGTTCGCGTCCAACGACCGCACCATCCGGCGCAGCCTGCTGGAGAGCATCGACTCTTACGGGCAGCACCTCAGCGCGGCGCGCGCCCCCGACCCTGACCCTTATCCTGCCATACCCCAGCACAGGCTCCGCGCTCGCCCTGGGAAGCCCGTGCGACCATGATCACAGGCAGAGCCGTGCGTTGCCCCGCCTCGGCGGGCGGCCCGGGCCGGTCCACACCAGGGGGCGCCCGGCCAGGCGATCCGGGCATCCCTGCCTGCCGTCTGCGTTGGTGTGAATGCGCGCCGCGTGCACCAGCTCTGGTTGCGCCGCCAGCGCGACAACAAGCTGCTTGCGTGGAGCGTGCGCTCAGAAGCAGACTGGCAGGATGTGGTCAGCGGTCGTCCGGCCAGCCACGCACCGGGCGCGCCCCGCTTCCCGCGAGAGGCAGCTTGCCGGGCGCCGGCCCCACACCGCACCCATGATCCTCGGCCTTCCGAGCAGAACAGTGCGGCGAAGGAATCATCATTATCGAATACAAGGTTATGGGTCTCGACCGCGGGCCGCGGCCGCAGGCGACGGTGGAGGCGCAGGTGTACCCGCACGTGGCCGCCTGCGTGCAGACACCCTAACCCTAAGCGCCGCGCGCGCCGCGCGCAGGCGACGGTGGAGGCGCAGGTGTACCCGCACGTCGCGACCGGCTTCACCGACAGCAACGCGTACCTGCGCGAGCTGACGCTCAAGTCGATGCTGGTGCTGGCGCCCAAGCTGAGCCAGAAGGCGCTCAACCAGTCGCTGCTTAAGTACCTGGCCAAGCTGCAGGCGCGCGCGCGCGCGGGGGCCCCGGCGGCGGGCGCCGGCGGGGGTGTGTGCGGCGCGACAACGTCCCCTGTCACATGACGACTCCTTGCAGGTCCTGCCTCTCTGCGGCCACGACCACGTCTGGCCGTGTCCACGCCGGAGAGAGGCAGGGCCGGCACGGGGTTTGTCATGTGACAAGGGATGTGGACGGCCTGCCGCCCCTGCCAGGACTTTGCATGTCCCTTGGCGCTTTTTCCGCTAGGGCGCGCAGGCATGCGCGCGTCCTGTGCTCTGCTGGTATGCGCTCACAGCGGAGGGACACAGGGTGTGTGGCACGCCGCGTTCAGCCTGCGGCGCGGCAGCCCGCGGCGGTCACACGGCGCCCCGGCGCGCGCGCGCAGGTGGACGAGGAGCCGGCCATCCGCGCAAACACGACCATCCTGCTGGGCAACCTGGCGCCGCACCTGGGCGAGGCGGCCTGCCGGCGCGTGCTGCTCAACGCGTTCACGCGCGCGCTCAAGGACTCCTTCCCGCCCGCGCGCGTGGCCGGGCTCAAGGCGCGGCATATGTAGGTTAGGGTTATAGTATTATAGGGTATAGGTTACCCTATGCCTGCTGTGCACCGGTCCTTTGGCGACGGCATGGGCCAAGGGGAGCATGGTTGCAAGGTGGCGGCGGGCCGCCGAGCATGCGTGCCGAGGCCGGCGGCGCCCGCGAGCACGCTCAGCGCCGCCGGGCGCGCAGGCCATGACCGCCACGGCGGACCGGCACTTGCCGGAGGAGGCCGCCACGCGCGTTGTGCCGGCGGTCGCGCCGCTCGCGATTGACCCCGTGCCAGAGGTGCGTCATTGAATCATCGCAATTGTGCAATACGCCGCGGTTGCTGACGTTAGGTGCTGGCACAGAGTCCAGCAAGTAGCACACGCTTTCTATGATCGCCACCACGCACAGTGCGCCAGGTGCAGTGACGTAGGAGCATCACACTGTGGATGTCTTGTGCGGCGCAGGATGTGCAGGCAGTGGCGTTCCTGGGATCCCCTGTGGAAAGCAGCAGCTCATTCCTGCTGTTTGCATGCTTCCAGCCGGCCGGCGGGCCATCGGTGGCCAGCAGCGCCCCGCAGCGTCTGGAATCCAGGTGGCAAAATAGAAGAGAGCCTGGCTGAGAGCTGCGGCGCGGCGCGCAGGTGCGCCAGAACGCGCTGGCCGTGCTGGACGCGTTCACGGCGGTGCTCAAGGCGCACACGCGCAAGCTGGACGCGGCCGCCGCGGCCGCCGCCGCGCACGCTGACGGCGGCGGCGCGGCCGCCGGCGGCGCCGCCGGCGCGCCCGGCACCACCTGGGGCGCCGCGCTGGGCACCAGCGGCCTGGGCTGGGCGATGTCCAACATGGGCCTGGCCGCGGCGGCCGCGCGCGGCGGCGGCGCCGCGGCGCCCAGCGGCATGCAGGCGCGCCCCGGGTGGAGCGAGGGTGTCAGCCGGCGTCGGAAATCGGGCAGGCGGGAACCTCCGTGCAAAGAGAGCCTGAGCTGTGTGCTGCGCCAGGGGTTTGGGCCGGGCAACGCGCCTGCGCCAGGCGTCGGCGTCGCCGGCGCGAGCGGCGGCGGCGCGGCGCTGCCGGCGCCCGCCGCGGCGGCGCTGGGCGTGCCCGCGGCGGCCGCATTCCCGCCGCCGCAGCCGGGCAATGCGCCCCCAGGCGCGGATGGCTGGGATGCCGGCGATGGCGACGGCGACGGCTGGGAAGGCGACGGCGACATGATCGCGCTGGAGGATGCCGCCGAGGTCTGCGCCAGGCCGAGAGAGTCATTTTTTCATTCTAAATCATCACAATCACTGATCCAGAACGACAGTTTGACGCAAGCTGTCAGCTGCCGTGGCAGCAGGTGCAGGGTATTGCGGGGCGCGCAGTGACTAGCCGTTATTGCGCTCCTGCACAAATGTCTGCTTGTTGTATCGGCTGAAGGTTCTGCGTCAGCGAATGCCCAAACGACGGCACAGCACACATGCCGGATTCAGCAGCTGTCCGCCAGCCACACGAAGAGCCTGTCTGGTCCAGCCCTACGCACCGCCCGCCGGGGCCGCTGAAGCAGAGCGGCCATGCTTATGTGCGGCGCCTGCTCGCATATGACCCCTGTTGAACAGGAACAGCTGTGACTATGTGTCATAGATCATGCTGTGTGCCAAGCAGATGGCGGCCCGGGAGCGCCTGAACAGGCCAGCCGCCCGCGGCGCGCCCCCGCGCCCGCCGGCAGCGCCGCGCGGCGGCGGGCCGCCGATGCGGCTGCCGCCGCCGCCGGCCGCGCCGCCCCGGCGCGGCGCGGCCGCGAGCGCCGACGACCTGCTGGGCGGCAGCGACGGCTGGGACGAGCCGGGCGGCTCGCCCGTCAGCACCGCGTCCGCCGCATCCGCCTTCTCGTCCGGTGCGTGCTTTTCAACTTCACCCTACCCCTACCCGCAGCCTGCAGGTCCCACTCCTGCCGCGCAAGCAAGCGCCGGCGGCCTGGCGCCAGGCCGCGGCCAAATGCACTGGCCGCGCCGGGTGGTTTGCCCGTCAGTGGAACCGCTGACGCGCTCGGCCGGTCCTGACCCCCCTGCCTCCCGCGCTGCGCAGCCTCGGCGGGCAGCGCGGCGCGCTCCGCGGCGGAGCGCGCGCGCTCGGCGCACGTGACGCTGCCGAGCGGGCGCGGGCGTGGCGGCGGCGGGCGGCTGGGCGCCAGCCGCATTGGCGGCGGCGCCATGAAGCTAAACGCCGCTAAGCTGGGCGCTAAGAAGTCGGACGACCTGTTTGATTTCTAGGGTTGGCGGCTGGTGGCGTTACCGTTCAGGCCCTGGCTGGCGGCGTTGCGCGCGGGCAGCATACCCTGCATCTGGAGAGTGTGGAGAGGTGCATGCCTTTGCGAAGCCGTACTGGGTCTTAGTTGGCACTAGGCGAGTCCGGAACATGTTCAATGCACATTGTGCATCTCTGAAGCTGTGCGGTCTCTAGTCTCCCTGCCGATTCCCTATAACTCTCCCTTTTGCACATATGGGTGATTGGCGTGTAAGTGCGCCTCGCACAGGTGATTCTGACTGGCTGCCAAGCTGTTCATGCAATCTGGATATCGTCATGCTGGCACTTGCGTTGGCAGTCTCAGCCTGAGACGCGTCTCAGCTGCATTGGCTGGCCAACACGCTGCTATGCATCCGTGGCATGTTACATCCCGCCAGCTGTGCAGCTGATGCAGGGTCATCCCCCAGGCATGGCACGGCCTTGATCCTGGCATGTGGGCTGTCGCAGTAGTCAGCAAGTCTTTGGCACATTGCCGCTCCCAGGTAAAGGACGCATGGTAGCAGCTTCCGTGCTCGCAAGTGCCCCCTATCCAAGCAGTTCAGAGCATTCAGCTGCCAAGAGCCAGCATGTTCTCCTTTTGCAACCTTTGCGCACCCGGCACGCCATCATCAGCGCACCATTGCCAGTCCCTCATTCCTGCCTCAACACGTACCTGCTGCTCAGCCTGGCATGGCGGCAACAGCAACGGGGCCCAGTGCTCGGGCCTCAGTGCCCATGACGCAGCTCTGCGGCTCCACCCAGAGCTAGCAACATGCACACGATTCAGCAACGACCACGCCCTTGCGGTGGCCCCGCTTGGGCGCGCGACAAGGCAGGCGCTCAAGGGCGTCCGGAAGGCAGCACAGAACCACTGCCTTGGGCTTCACCCAAGGCTTCACCCAGCTCAGTGGCAGCGAGGCCCTGCGGTGGAGACCCTAGTCATCCTCCTGCCCATATCCGCGGTCGCGCTCCAGCACGGCCGCGGTGCGCTCGCGGATGTCCATGGGGACCGCCGGCGGCGCCCCGCCACGCGCGCCACCCAGCAGGCTGCCCAGCAGGCTGCCCGCAAGCCCGCCGGGGCCCTCCGGCTCCGCGTCTACGGCCTCGCGGATGATCAGCCGCGGCCGCTCGCCCGCCGCGCGCTGCTGCGCGCGCCACTGCGCGGCCGGGCAACACCCGTGTTGCTTCCAGCTCGAGAGCGCCAGTGTCGAGCGCCATGCTTTTGTGATCACAGTGACCAAACTGATGCATGGAATGGACATGCGAGGTTCTAGCAGACTGTTCCCCCTGCTAGTCGGCATGCAATGTCCATACATCTCAGCCAGCGGGTACATCTGTGGACACAGACATACCTGTCTCTATGGTCGCAGTGCCAGGCACAGCAACCCAGACAATATGCTCGTGTTTGCGCACCAAGTGTGAACGAGCAACAAAAGGAGTGAGCGCTCATATAAGGCCAGACATGCCCTGTTGTACATTGAGTGCAGAACCTTACATGCGATATAAGTAGCATGACCGCTCACGGGCGGCCCTCGCGCGTGCGCGCCTGCACGGCGGCGGGCGGCAGGTCGAGCGACTGCGCAGTCAGCGCGCGCGTCCAGTAGTCCCCCGCGGCCGCCTCCTCGACCTCCTCCCGCCGCTCGCGGGCGCCCGCCCCCGCCCCCCGCTCCGCGGCCGGGCCCTCGGCCCGCCGCTCTGCCGCCTCCTCCGCCGCCGGCGCCCCCGCGGCCTCCCGCCCCTCTCGCCGCCCCGGCGCCTGCTCCGGCTCGGCGCCGCGCGCAGCGCGCCACAGCGCCGCAGGGCCAGTCGCTGCGCCCGGCCCCGGCGCGCGGGGCCCCGCCGCCTGTTCCGGGTCCCGCGCCCGCGGCGCCTGATCTGGCTCGCCGCTGCGCGCCGCCTGCGCGGCCTCGCGCGGCCAGGCGGCCTGGCGCGGCGCGTCGCCGCGCGGCGGCGCCGGCGGCTGCTGCGGCGCAGGCGGGCGCGCGGCGCGCGCAGCGTCTGGCGCGGCGGGCGGCGCGGGCGCGTTGTGTGCCTGCGCGGGCGCCGCCGGCTGCCGCGCGGGCGGCGGGGTGTGCCGCTGCGGCGCGCCGCCTGCGCAAGCAGAGCTCAGCGTTCGCCCCTACACGCATTCAAAGAGCTCTGTTTTCTCGCCCCCGGTTTTGACCAATGTGTGCTTGCTCACATGCGGGGATGCGCTTCTGTCAGGCAAGCAGCAGCCGAACCAAGCCCAGAGTCCTCCCAGGAGCGCTAGCAGCCAGCTGCTGCGCTCGCGCTTCAATAGTGCTCCTGGTGACTCCATGTGCGCTCTCCGGATGGGAGGAGGCGCCGCACCGGCGAGCGCTGACATGGCGTGCCAGGCGCTGGCCGGCAGCCGCCCCACGCGTGGCGGCGGCGGCGGCGGCGCTGGCGCGGCGGCCGCAGCGCCCGCCGGCGCGCGCGCGCGCGCCGCGGGCGCGGCGCTAGGGTCGTGCAGCACCAGCAGGGAGGCCTCCACGCGCAGGCTGTCGGGGCCGTCATCCTCCTGAGGGGGGCGGGGGCTGAGCGTCCAATAGGTGCTCCAAAGTGCACGGCACTGAGAGCTTACTCAGAGACTGGCATTGTGGATGCGATCGCAACATGTTAGAGGCAAGGCATCTGCTGCACTCTGCTCCAGCAAATCCGTCATGAGCAAGCCAGGCGCAGCGAGGGCTGTGAGATCGCCTGCAAGAGGTGGCCCGGGGTGGCCGCGGCCGTGCGGGGACACTGCGCGGCTGCAGGGGCCTGCAGGAGTTGCGCTGACGTGCCGGGCGCAGGCTCACTGTGGGGCATGCCGGGGTGGAAGCGGCAGCGTGGCCGTTACAGGGCCGAACTGTGCCTCGCAGCGCTTATGTGATGGTGACACGCATGTCGCACGGAGGCATTGGACAAGGGGGGCAGGGGTCTGGGGTGCTCTGGCAGATTACGGGCCGCACCAAGGCGGCGCGCGGCTGCGCGCAGAGCACGATGTCGTCGCAGGGCGCCACCGCCAGCAGCGCGCCCGCGGCCGCCTGCGCCGCCGTGCGCGCCGCGCTGCGCTCCGCCTCGTAGTCCACCCCGCCCGCGCCCGCTGCGTCGCGCAGAGCTTTAAAAATAGGATTAGGTTTAGGCTCACCTGTAAGGATGCGTGACCCTGCTGTGCTGGTCAGCGCGGCATGCATCACGGGAGCCGCCGACGTCGCCCGCCACGAGCGGCGCCTAGGCCGCCGCGGCGCAGGCCACTACGCGCGCGCCGAGCGTGGCGCGCCCAGCCGGGCGCGCACCTGCGGAGCGCCGCCGAGGCGGCGGCAGCGACAGGCTGCACAGCACCGCCGACGAGCGCGGCCCGGCGGCCTCCAGGAATGGCGACTCGGCCGCGGCGCGCACGGCGTCGCTGGCGAGGTGCGCGAGCGCGCCCGCCGCGCCCAGGCCGCGCGCCGCCGCCGCCGGCATCGCCGCCGCGCCGCGGCCCAGCGCGGCCGTGCCTGCGCAGAAAGACACCGGCGCTCATGTGCTGCAACAACTGACGAAGGACTAGCAGATCGTAAAACGTGGCAGAGAGCGGTAGGTGGAAGCGTCTTGCCTGGGGAGCCTGAAAAGCACAGTCTCGGGCCTGTGCAGGCCGCCTTTGCAGGCGGGCCCAGCAACGCTGTGCCACTGCACGACGAGCTACTCGGGAGCAGGAGCGAGTTGGGGCAAGGTGCTTGAGGCAGGCCCCGGGCCAGGGGCGGCGGGCCAAGGCAGCGCCGGCGCGCCTGGGCAGCTGAGCAGGCGCTGCAGCGGCGGCGACAGCAGGCGCCGGTAGCGCCGCAAATCGCGCCCGTGCCACACCATCGCGCCGCGCGTGCTCTTCAGCAGCTCCGGCGCTGTCAGCGCCGCCAGCACCGTGCGCACCTGGCGCGTGTGCAGCATGCAGGGGCTAGGGTCAGGGTAGGCGGCAATGTTGCCTCTCGGCGGCGCCCGGCGCCGCAGACTTTGTGGCAGCGCCGAAGAAGAGCCGCGGCCTGGGCATGGGCAGTGCTCTGCGGCACGGCCTGCAGCATGGTGCCCCGCGGCCAGGTCTTCACTGTGCGCACCGCCAAGCGCAGACCCGCCTCGGATGAGCGGCGCAGTGCCCAGAGAGGCAGGCGCGGGCGCCCGGGCGCCGGGGCCGCGCCGGCGGCGGGGGCGGCACTGCCAGATCTTCTTTTGTGGAAAGCGCAGAGTCGTCCTGGGCGAGTAACTCAGTGGCCGATGAGGCAGCCGATGGTGCCCGGGGCCGAGCCGGCGGGTGCGTGCGCGCGCACCGTGTGCTCCAGCGCGTTGTCGGCGATGCGCATCGCCTCCGCCATGGTCATCGCCTCGCCGGCCGCGCCCGTGCCCATGCGCGTCAGCACGTCCTGCGCCGCGGCCGCGCAGGCTGTTGGCACCCGAGAGGGAGAGGCCTGATTGGTGCGCAGCTGCCGCGCATGCACTGATGAGCTGGCCGCATGCGCGCGCGCACTGTGCACGCGCCCGCAGGGGTGATGCATAGTAGGAGCAAGCCTCTGGGCAGCGCGGCCCGGCAGCTCCGTCACAGTCGAACAGACGCGGGTTCACGTACTTGCAGTGCCCCTTCAACTGCAGTCCGTCGACTGCCTGGTCGGTGCGGCTACGCGGCGCGGCTCCATCACCGCCCTATAACGTCGCTGCAACATGCCCTACGCCCTGGCCTCAGCGCGCCTGGTCGCTGACTGTTCAGAGGGCCGCGGCGCCCTCCAGCGCGGCCACCACGCTGGCCTGACCAAGCCCTGACAACCCTTGCCCGTCCGCGCCTGGTCACTGACGGCGACAAGGTGCGCGGCGCCCTCCGGCGCACCAACCAGCCGGCATGGCTACCTAGCCCTACCCTACCCTGCACATGCCCCGTCAGGCCAAACCCCTCCGCGCCTGGTCGATGACGGCGACCAGGTGCGCGGCGCCCTCCAGCGCGCCGACCAGCCGGCGCGCCGCCTGTGCCTTGCGCGCGCCCTCGAACGCGAACGGCTGCGTGAGCGCGACCGCGGTGAAGAGGCCGCCCGCGCGCAGCGCGCGCACCAGGTGCACCAGCTGCGCGAGCAGGGCCGCAGGGCGTGAATGCCGGGCTGCAGCGTGTGAGAACGGGCCAGGGCTGCAAACAAAGGTGTGGCAGATTTACTGTTGAACGCTTTCGACACGCCCTGGCAGCTGGTCTGGGACTCTGCAGAAGAGGAGCGCTCTGGGCACGCACTTCCCCCTCTCTCCTGTGAACGGAAGAGCCATGCCCCCAGGAGCAGTCGTGCTGCCCAGACACTGTGGGTGTCGCGCAGTGTCCGGGCCGCCCGGCGACGTGGCAACGACGGCAAGCACAAGCGCAGCAGAACAGGGACCCTGGTCCACCCAACCCCAGGCTGTGGGCGGCGCACCGTGTCCGCGCTGCCCGGCGACGCAGCGGCGGCGGCGAGCACAAACGCGACGCCGCCGTCGCCGACGTTGACGTTGCCGCGGCCGTCGCGGTCCGCCGCGCCCGGTCCCACCAGCCGCGCCGCGTCGTGCGCGCCCAGCGCCGACTTGCCCTCCTACAGGTGGCAGGCGTCTTCAGGAGGAGTCAAACTCTGGGCATGCGGCTGGGTACGCGGCTGGGTATGCGGCTATTTGCCCCCCTGCACGACAAAGCAGACAGAGCAGGCACCCTGGCCGGCAGATTCTGTTCCATGGCGGGCCACAGCCTCGGGCAGGCCAGCTGGCACAGCAAACCTGGAACCCCGGCACTTTTCCGACTGGCGCGCTGCGCCTGCGCCGGGCCTGAAACCCTCTGCATGGGCGCAGAGGCAGGGTCAGCATGGCGCAGGTCGCGGGCCGTGGCAGCGCAGCAGGCGGCACTGGCACGCTGCAGCAGGCCGCAGGCCCCAAGGTGCGCCTGCGCGGGCTCCAGCAGCAGCGCGTTGGGCGCGGCGCAGGCATCCAGTGCGCGGCGGTCGGCGTCGAGCGCCCACAGCTCCGCGCCCGCCACGCACCCGGCCGCATGCAGCCGGTCGACGGCGCTGCTGCCGCGCGCGCCCACGCCTGCGCGGGCGGGGCCGCAGAGCTCAGCCTCCCCGACGCTCAGTGAGTGCTTCGGCGGCCTCTCTGCTCCGGCCGATTTGTTGTCCGCATGCTGGGTGCACGGGGCACATCCGCCGGGTCACACGCTACGCCACCCCCCTCGCATGCACAGGCACGCTTCCAGAACCCCATTGCATTTGCCTGTGGCGCGGACGGCTGCGCTTCTTGCTCTGACTGGATGGAACGGCAGAGTGCAGCAACGAGCGGATGACAGCCAACCCCGCCGCATGCGGGGACTTGGTTAGTTGCTGTTTTCATGTCCTCGCACGCGCCTTGCCCGCTGCGGACACCAGGACTCTCCCACTTGACACTCGGCCAGCCGCAGCAGCGCCCAGCACGGCCGCCTGCCGCGCCAGGCGCCAAGGCTGAGGGCGCACCGATGATCTTAAGCTTGCCGTCCAGCGGCAGCGCCTCGCCTGGCGCGCCGCCCACCTCCTCGGCGGCCTCCGGCAGCGCCTGCGCACGCTGCCGCGGGCCGCGCGCGCCGCCGCGGCGATGGCGGCCAGCCGTCCGCCGCTGCCCCGCCCCAAACCTGGCCCCCGCCCCTGCGCCCAGCTGCGCGCTGGCCGCCGCGGCGGGGCGCAGCGCCGCCCTCCCGGCGGGGGCCCGGCAGGGCCCCGCAGCTGGGACCAGGGCCTGGTGCGCGCACGCCGCCGCGCCCATCGGCCCGAAACCGCGCTGCGCGCCGGCTGCCTACGTCGCCATGCGCGCGGTCGGCGCCCCGGCCAGCGCGCGGCAGCCGGGGGTCCGCGCTCGGGCTCGCGCCGCGCGCCCAAGCCCACGGTGCAGCCCTCTCTGCGCAGGCCCGGCCGCGCGGCGCGCTGCTGGGGCTGCTAGGGCTAGGGCTGCTAGGAGCCGCCCAGGCCGCCCATGAAGGTGCGCGGGTTGGGCGCCTCGCCGTTCACCTCCGCGCCGGAGAAGTCAAAGCCTGGGTGCTGCGCGCGGGGCGCCCCCTCACTTTGTCAGGCTGAGCGCAATGCATGTGCGCGCACAGCAGATGCGTGTGCGCAGATGCATGTGCGCTCGCAGCAGGGTAATGCGTCACAGTGTGCAGCGGCGACGTGCGCTCCCGCTTGCTCGTCGGGGAGAGTGCTTTCCCCTGTCGCAACAAAGCGCAGGGGCCGCACCCCGTGACTTTGTCAGGCTGAGCGCGATGCATGTGGGCTCACAGCAGAGCAAAGAGTCACGGTGTGCAGCGGCGGCGTGCGCTCCCGTTTGCTCGCCGGGGAGAGTGCTTTCCCACATCGCGACGCAGCGCGGGGCCGCGCCTCCTCCTGGAAGCGCTCCAGCAGCAGGCGCTTCTGCTCGCTCTGCTGGCGCAGCGGGTCGAGCGCGTGGCCGGCCAGCGCGGCCGCCCAGGGCTCGCCCTGGCGCGCAGGGCGCCGCACACGAGCGTCGCCCCAGGCCCCCACACCACGAAGGAGGCAAGTCCGTCCTTGCTCAGGGAGCACGGTGGCGCAGCCCGGGGCTCCGGGGACGCCGCGCGCACCTTGTCGGCCTTGCACAGCTGCAGGGTCAGCACGCCGTCGTCTGCGCGCGTACGCAAACAGCCTCACACAACAGCTCACACGTCCTCGGCGAGATCCACGCGGCTCTGGACGGCGTGCGGTTGCGTGCGCACCCACTGTCCAGAAGGAGTCGCTGGGCTTGACGCGGCCGACCAGCTCGTGCTGCGGCCAGTGGCGACACATCAGGTCCGGCCGGGAGGTGGCATGAAGAGGCCCCTTGCTGCCCAAGCAAGCGCTGGAGGAGGGCAGCAGTGAGCGGCCGAGCAGGCGGGCCCGCGCACGTCCAGGTACGGCTGGCCCGGCGTGATGCCAATGCGCAGGCGCGCGCTGGTGATGTCGACGTACAGCTGCTTCGCTCGGGCGCCTGGCGGCAGCTGCACGTAGATGTTGACCTCGCTCAGCGTCTGATCCCACTCGTAGATGGTGCGGCCCTGGTGCAGGAAGGCGTGCCGCTCGGTCGGCGCAAGCCTGTCGCTCATACGCTGCCACAAGTCCCTGTGCTCTCGGCGTGCCTCTGATATGTATGCTACCTCTGCTCCCTCTGCTCAGTGCGCATCAGGCTAGACTGCAGCAGCTAGGGCTGCTAAATCAATTGATCTTAGATCAACCAATTGATTAGCTTTGCAAGCTTGCTTGCTTCAGCACGACTTGAGCAGGAACAGCGCATCTTGCAAATCCCTGCGCAGGAGGCTTGCGGCTGGTCTCGGTGTGAACGCCTATTTGCTTTGTATACAGACCTGCGTGGCGTTGCGCTAGGGAGGGCACGTTGTGACCACACACGCTGATCTGCACAGGCTGGCAGCACTGAGTGTGGTGGGGCTGAGCGCTAGCGCACTGGCGCCGACTGTGTGATTTGACATCGCAGTACCCGTCGGAGGCGGCGGAGGTGAGGTGAGGCCGCCGACGCGCCTCCTGGCCTCGGGTCGCGTTGCGGCCCTGCACACTGTGCCTGTGCAAGGACAAGCCCTGCGCCGCTTGGGTCTGGACGGGCGCAGGAGGGCAGCAGTCTGTCAGGCGGCACCCTTTGCTGTCCTTGCTAAGGCCGCGCCCGCCGCGCGGCTGCGCGCTGGCCGGCTCCGCGCGCTGAGAAGGGGCGCCGGTGGGGTCCCCGCAGGTGTACGGGCCCCATGCGCAGAGCGCGGCGCGGCGGCACTGGTTGATGGGGCGCAGCCCGCGCCGCGGCGGGCGCAGCAGGAGCGCGGCGGCGGCGGCGGCGGCCTGGCTGTTGTTGTCGCTGGCCGTTGGCGCTGCCGCAGCCGCCAATGGGTCCCTGGCAGGTGCGCTGCGGCGCCTGACAGGTCGCTCGAACAGCCGTGCAGTGTGCTGCGTAGCAGCTGCCACAGGACTGCCTGCCGCTGTATGCTCGCGCCGCGTGTGGACTTGCGAGGCACGTCTTGACCTACACTGTACATCAGGGGGCAGCATCAGCGCGGGAGTACCGGGGCCCTCTGGTGTGCATCAGCACCGCATGCGGGCCCTTATGAATGGCAGCGCGTTCGGCAATAGGACGTCTTGTGGCACCCACGGTCAGGCAAACTCTCTCGTGAGGGGCTATGCTTTGTACCGAGAGGCAGCAGCAGCGTAGGCAGGAGCGACAGCGCCGCCCGGCGCCGAGGAGCGGTTCTGCAAGGGAGCCGACCAGCCCGTCAGCCTCCGCCTCGCACTGTCAAGCAGCACAAGCGGGCTACCCTGTGCGATGGGGGTCAGCGCCGTGCGCAGGAGGGGGCGACAAACGCTGGTTGCCGCTGTCGCGGGTGGGCCCGTTCCACGGCTGGCCCCGTGCGGGGGAACAGCACGCAGTCTTACGCACCTGTTGCTGAGCGAGGGCGCGTGCCTGGTCAGGGAGCGGCGGAGGGAGCGGCGGGCCCGGCGGCCGCGGCCGGCAGAGCTGCGCGCAGCTACTCGTGCAGAGCCGGCCGGTGGCGGGCCATCCCGGGCCCAGCCTGGACCAGGGCGTGGCGCAGCGCGTGCTGGTGCGGGCGCGGCCCGGCGCGCGCGTGCTCGACGCGCTGGCCGAGGTCACTGCGGCGCGCGGCGGCAGCTGCGCTGGCCTGGCGCTGCTGTCGCTGGCGCCGCGCTTTGGCGTCGAGCGCATCGAGGTGCGGGGTTTCCGCTGTGGCCGCGTGATCAGCCCTGCCTGCATGGAAGAACGCTAAGAAGCGGCTGTGTGTGGCTGCCTCGAGCTGCAAGGTCGCTAGGCAGTCATTGCATCACGGCGATGTAGCGCGCAGCCTGTTCAGCATCTGCACGGCATCTTACCCCTGCTCAGCACCGGCGGCGGCGCGGCGCGCTCCCGATGCGCCATGCTCATCGGCGCGCCGCCTGCCCGCAGGTGGGCGACGGCGCGTGGCTGGGCGCGCGGGAGCTGGCGGCCGCGCTGGGCGCGCACCCGGGCGTGGAGTACGCGCACCTGGACCGCCTGGTGGCGACGCAGCGCGGGCACGCGCGCGCGCTGCGCGCCGGCGTGGGCCGCCTGGCCGCGCCGGCCGTCAACGACCCGGCCTGGCCCGCGCAGTGGGACAAGCGCGCGATCGGGCTCACGCCGCGGCCGGACGTGGAGGTGCTCGGGCCTGCGGGTGCGGCGCCCGCCCCGCAGAGGCTTAGGGTTTGGCTGCAACCCACTCAGGGTCGGGCCGCGCGCGCGAGCGCAAGCCGGCCCTTTAGCGCTGCTGCGGCGTGAAGCGGCAGTGCGCGCAGAGCGCCTGTGCGCCGGCCAGCGCAAGGCGTCGTGTTTTACAAAGAGGGGGCCTGCGTGCGCAGGCGGGAACGGCAGCGCCGCGTCGCCGGGCGCGTGGGCACGGCAGCGCGACGCGCACAACATCACCGTCTGCATCATTGACACCGGCCTGGACGTGACGCACCCGGACCTGGCCGCGAACCTGTGGACTAACCCCGGCGAGATCCCCGGCAACGGCATCGACGACGACTCCAACGGCGTTGTGGACGACGTGCACGGCTTCAACGGCGTGGACGGCTCCGGCAACATCACCGTGCGCCGCGCCCTGGCGGTTGCGGCTCGCTGGCTGTGTGTGTTGGCAGCGCGGCAGGGTTGGCTGTGTTTGTTGGCAGCGCGGAGGGTTTGTATGCGGCGGGGCTCTCCAGTGGGCACAGGGTGGTGATCGCGCTGCGACAGGGCGGGCGGTACAGCACACTCTTGGCGCAGGCATCACCACCAAGCCCAACGTGACTGTTTGTCTGGATGTAATATTGATCTGCGCACGTGCGTGGCGGGCGGGGTGGCCGCTGGCTGCACGGTCTTGGCCGGCGCGGATGCGCACCCAGCCCGCGACGGAGCACGCCCGTCGCATGGCAGAGCCCCGAGCGGCCGCGCGCCGCAGGATGCGGACGGCCACGGCACGCACTGCGCGGGCACGGTGGGCGCAGTGGCCAACAACGCGCTGGGTGTGGCGGGCGTGGCGGGCGGCGTGCGGCTGCTGGGCTGCAAGGCCATTGCCGGCCTGGACGGGCACCTGGTGACCAGCGCGGCCGTGCGCTGCCTGGAGTACTGCGCGGCCGCCGGCGCGCACATCACGTCCAATTCCTGGGGCGGCCAGGCGCGCGGCGCCCGCAGCGAGGTCCCGCTCTGCACGCCTGTGAGGCCTGCGCGCCGGCTGCGGGCATCACGCTCAAGTCCTGGGGCGGCAGGCGCACGGCGCCTGCGGAGTGGCCTGGCTGGAGAGTGTCGTTGACTGGGTGAAGAGCATGGCCGATTCCTCCGCATGCCCAGTGCTTCACAAGCAGGGTATGCATGCTTCGATGGCGCGTCTGACAGGGTCTGTCGGGGCGTCGCCAGGGCTCGGACCCGCAAGATGATGCGCTGCGGACCGCCGTCAGCGCCGTGCAGGACATCGGGCAGCTGTTTGTTACTGCCGCGGGTGCGGCCGGCTCCTCTCGCTCAGCCGCTGGGCCGCGTGGTGAAGTCTCGCGCTCGCGCGCAGCCACGCTCTGCAGTGCTCCACATGGCCTGGGATTCGGACTGCTATTGGAGCAGTTCCTTGGTGGGGCATGCAACCTGGCCTGTAGCCTCGGAGGACACGCCGACCAATGCTGGGGTCGACATGACTGGAGCAGCATCCCCCGTCCTGCGCCTCAGCGCCGCGCGCGCGCGCGCAGGCAACTACGGCAGCGACAGCGACGTAGTCAAGGACACGCCGACCAACTTTGGGCTGGACATCATGGTCAGCGTGGCGGCCAGCGACCTGCAGGACGCCATCCCTGCGTACAGCAACTTTGGGCCCGGGCGCGTGCACCTGGCCGCGCCGGGCAGCGAGATCCTGTCCACCGTGCCCAGCGAGCGCTACTACGTGCTGTCCGGTGCGCGCCGCCCCCGCTCGATCGACCGAGTAGTTGTTAGAAGTTGCAGACTTGTGCCTTTGGTTAGAACCTGGCCTAGATGTTAAGCTGTGCCTACGGGCTTTGGTGGGGCCTGGCTCGCGTGCCAAGCTGTGCCCTCAGCCCCTGGGGCCTGGCAGTGCCGCGGCACGAAGCCTCACCACGTCGCTCAAGCTGGAAAGAGGAACAGATGCGTCATGGCTGCCGTTGCACCTGCTCAGCCAGGGGCTGCGCGCCGAGCTGCGTCCTAACCCTAACCCTTAACCGCGCGCGCAGGCACGTCCATGGCGGCGCCGCAGGTGGCGGGCGCGGCGGCGCTGCTGCTGGCCGCGTACGCGGCCGGCGGCGCCAACGTGACCGGCCGCGGCCTGGAGGTCAAAGCGCTGCTGCTGGCCACCGTGCAGCGCGTGCCGGGCATGGCGCACAAGGTGCGGGGGTGCATCGTGGCCGTAACCCTCACTATAACACCACGACCAGAGGGCCTCAGCTTTGTCAGCGTTGCCCAGGCGCCTGGCAGCGGCTCCGTGCCTGGCGGGCTGCTGCTGCGGCGCCGCGGCGCGCGTCAGTCGAGCCCCCGCAGTCGCTGCTGCTGCGCATGGTCGAGGCTTGGCGAGGGTGGGGCGGCTCACGGCGCACCTTCCAAGGCTCCGCAGCCGCCACGGGTCTGCGTCACCGCAGGCATCCCTGTCTGTGGCACGCGGGCCGGAGGTGAGCTCTGCCGGCCGGAGCTGAGCTGTGCGCGCCAGGTGGCGTCGGGCGGGCGCCTGGACGCGGGCCGCGCAGGCATCTCCATCTGTGGCGCGTGGGTTGGAGCTAGGGTTGGAGCTGAGCTCGAGCTGACCTGTGTGCGCCAGGTGGCGTCGGGCGGGCGCCTGGACGTGGGCCGCGCGATGGCCGCGCTGCCGGCCGACCTCAGCGTCTTCCGCGGCAACCCCAACGCGCCGCTGCCCTATGACGCCAGCCGCGCTGCGGCCGTGCCCGCGTTCGACCCGGCCGTCGACCCGGCCGTGCTCGACTACCAGCCCACCAACCCAGGCGCGCCGCTCTCCGCAATCGGCCCGCGGGGGTGCTGGGCCCGTGGTGCTCGAATGCGTCCTGGTCTCGAGCGTGCGGGTGGTACGTGCAGTGGGCGACTCTGATATGGCTCAGCACTGAGGCACAACAGTCGCAGTGGCGCCTCTCACGCATCGTGCTGCATTTAACCGGCTGCTCAGCAGGCTCGTATCTGCCGAAAGCTGCTGAGCGAGGACATCATGTCACGCTAGCCTGCACTCTGTGTGCAGCACCCATGCGCATCACCTGACCAACGTTGCTTGTGCAGCAGGATGGGGGGGTGGCATTTGGGGGAGGCGTCAGGCTCTGTAGAGCAGAATCGGGGCAGGCGGCAGCCCTTCTTCACAGAGCAGGCGTTTGAGTCGGTGGGCCGCGCCGACGCGCAGGCGAGGAGGTCGCATCTGAGCCCGTGGGGCCCTTCAATGTGCAGGCGAGGAGGAGGAATTGGATCTGAGGCTGTCGAGAGTGCCGGCGCGCAGGCGAGGAGGTGGCGTCGCTGGCCACGTGGGCGTCGCCGGCGCCGCTGCTGGCGGGCGCGAGCCTGTGGTTCCACGACGCGGGCCGCCTGAGCGACCACCAGGCCCGCTACGACTGCCTGTGCAGCTCGTGCCTGGGCCCGGAGCGCGTCTACACCTTCACGCTGCCCGCGCGCGGCGACCAGGCGCGGCCCCCCTGTGGATGAAAGGGGGCGCGCCGGGCAGGGACAGCAGCCGGCGATTGGCCTGGTGGGCTGCGTACCCTGCCCGCATAGTGCAGCGACGCGGCTGCCCCCGGGGTGTGCGGGTGTGAGCACAGCAGGGCGCCGTCCCAGCAGGGCGTACACCTAGAGCAGCCGCAGCTTGAGGTGTGGCTCAAGCCTCATCATGACCCTGTCCCTGACCACAACCAACGCCAGAACCGTCCACCTGGCCACAATTGACGCCAGGGGAAGGGCTCGCCCCAACCAAACCCACATGCAAGCTGAGCACCTGGGGCCGCCCCTGCTCTGCGCTGTGCTTTACGGCATGCACACAGGGCCGGTCCTTGTGGCTTGCGCCTGGATGCTGTGAGCCACGGGGGAGGGCAACCCGCCGCCCGGCCGCCGCTTGCAACGCTCACGGGCGGGCTGCGGCACGCGCGCCCTAGGTTATGGTAGGGTTAGGGTTTGAATTAGGTATAAAAATAGGACTCGTGCCTAACCCTGTATTCGCGCAGGGGCGCACGTGGTGGGCGGTGGAGGTGGACGCGCAGCCGCACGCGTCGCTGGTGGTGTCCGTCTTCCGCAACGGCCAGGCCGGCGACGCGGGCGTGCAGCTCAATGCGGGGCGCACGCGCGGCGCGGCCGAGTACCGCCTGCCCCAGGGGCAGTACATGGTGCGCGCAAGGGATTTACATAAAGATAGCGATACTGTGTGTAATATTGCACACTATGTGTAGGACAGCCAATGGCGTCTGCTGGAGGCAGAGTGGGGTAGGGCAAGCGCGCCCGCCCGCGCGCGCGGGCGTGCAGCAACGGGGGGTGTTGCCAGGCGAGCGGGCGCGCGGCGGCAGTGCGGGACTTGATTCGTCATGTCATCCGCCCTGAGCCTCCTGGGCGGCGTGCACGTGGGTACTTGCACTTCAGGAGCAGACGCTCGGGTGGGAATGACCGGCTCAAGCATGCCAGGCGGGCTCGTCGCGCCCTGGCAGGCAGGCGCAGGGGCGTGCCCCGCGCTGATGCTGGCGAGTCAGCGACAAGCCCCTGCCTTGACCCTGCGCTCCCCGGGCAGGTGGGCGCGGTGTGCGGCGGCGTGCGGCGCGCGGTGGTGCAGCTGCCGGTGGAGGCGGGCGTGCGGTACTATGTGATCGTCGACGGCATGACCGGCTACGCGCACGACTTCAATGTCAGCTTCTCCGCGCGGCCGCTGGACACGCCCCTGGACTGGCAGGCGCGCCCCTCCCGCCCGCAACCCTAACCCTACCCTGCTGAAATGAAGAACTATCGCACGCCCTGCGCGGAAGAGTGCCGTCACGTGGTGGTCTGCCGCGCGCTGCCCTGCGTCCCCGCCCCTGTCGCTGCAGAAACAGGCTGGATTGGTGCAGTCTTGGCGAGCGGCTGGCTGCGCGCGCGCAGGGCATCGCCAGCCCGGGTGGCCTGGTGGTGTCGGGCAACCTGGCGGCGGACGGGGGCCCGCTGTTCAAGTGCACGGACCGCTGCCCCTCCATCGGCTGCCAGGCGCGCTCAGGCCTACGCACAGCGCGTTCATGTGCTCCCGGAGCAAGTGCACCAGGAGCAAGTGCTCCCCCCTGTGCCAGTGCGTGGCAGTCGGCGCCCTTGCTCGGCAAATGAGCAGGCCGCTTCCAGCATGACCCATCAAGCACAGCCAGCTGAGCATGGCATGTTGAGCATAGGCGACTGACGGCCTGTTACGCTGTGTGCTTCCGCCACACACCACGCGAACAGGCATGGACCGGTAGACAAACCTATAGGTTCAGATGTGGAGGCGTGGTGAGTTTGCAGAGGCTACGTCTGACTCTTGCGGTGCCGGGGCTGGGTTGCGCTCGGCCTGAAGAGGCTGCTGCAGGCCCACAGCCGTGCGGGGGCACAATGCCCTGGCCCCCACCCTGTCACCATGCCCGGGGCAGACCCTGCACCACACCCTGCTCGCTGCAGGACATGCCAAACCATGTGCTTTCCTTTGCGTCTAACCCTACCCTACCCTGACCCTCACCTGCGCGCTGCAGGACACGCCGAGCGTGGTGCTGTCTTTTACGCCGACAGCGGACGCGACGCTGGCGCTCGAGGCCGGGCCCTACGACGCGGCCAACCGCATCGGCATCGTGCCGGCTGCGGGCGACATCTGCCTGATCCAGGCGCGCTGTGCTCGCTGCAGTTGCTGCGATCGCCGAGCCTGCCAGCATGCGCGCACCTGCCTCTGGGCCTGGGCCGTGCCTGTCATGTCTCAGGACGCACCGGTGCCAGGCTGCGTGCCTGTCCTACGAGGCGCCCTGACGCGCTTGGCAGTCGGCCGCGCCGATAAGCACGAGCGGGAGGCGGCCTGCTGCAGTGTTGTGTAGTGGCTCAAGCCCATGATACACGGCGAGACTGTGCAGGCGGCATGTGGCTGCGCTGCCGCTGACGGCCCATGCTGATGTCATTGGCGAGCACATGTGCGCTGACGACCTTGCCGGGGCCAGGGCACCGGCGCGATGGTGGGCCCATGTGCGGTGCTGGGGCAGCCGGATGCTGCGTCGTGCGGCGCGCTGCGCGACGCCATGCCGCGCTATGCGGGGACGTCCAACACCACATTCGTGCAGCTCAATGTGCGCGCGCCCTCCCCTCGCTCTGGCTGCTGTGTCGAGCAGGATGCCAGGCGTTGCTTCTGGCACGCTGCGCTAACGTCGGCCTCTTTTTGTCAGAGCTGTGCTGTGCGCTGGCGTGTGCTCATCATGGCGCCCAGCAGGCAGGGGCCTGGGCGTTCTTACAAGAAGGGTATGCAAAATGTATGCGTCTGTTCGCATTTGGCGCTGCGTCCCTCTTGTCCGTACGAGCTCATATGCAGCGCGCGGGGCGCGAACAGCGTGGAGGCTTGGCCGTGACGGCGCCGGCCGCGCGCGCGCAGGTCACCGCCGGCAAGCCGGTGTACGTGCTGCTGAGCGGCAGCGCGTACACGGACAACTACACCGTGCGCTTGGGCGTCGTGCCGCCCCTGGCGGCCAACCCGGCGCTCACGGTGCGCGCCGCGTGCCGGTGTAAAGCTCAGGGTAGGTGCCATGACCCACAGTGCCCCGACAGCGCGGTGGTGCCTGTCACGGCTGGCGCGCGGCGCGCTGCGACCCACGCCTCTCGCACATGTGGTAAGCGTCCCAAGCTTCGCTCGAGCGCCGCCAGGGCTGCGCCGCCCCTGTCTACCCACGCACAAGCGCGGCCCGCAGCATGCGCGCCCCCCGCGATTCGTACCTGCGAGCCTCGCCTTCTGCCCATCCCCTCATCGCCCGCAAGCTGCGTCGGCGTGCCCCGCTGGGCGCGCCCGCATGCGAGGGTGGCTCTGAGGCACCCTGCGCGCGCGCAGGAGGTCCGCTTCGACAGCATCCAGCGCGCGGCCGCGCCGGCGCCCGCCGGCGCGGCGGCCGGCGGAGCCTACGCCGGCGCGCTGCCCGCCGCGGGCGGCCCCAGCGCGGCGCCCGGCAACGGCGCCAATGGCGCCTGGGCCGGCGGCGCCGCAGGTCTGGTCGGCGGCGGCTTCACCGACAGCGGGCTGCTGTCGGCGGGGCGGCAGGAGTATGACTGCCCCTGCGCGCCGGGCTCCTGCCAGGGGCCCGAGGTGCTGTACACCTTCCGCGCCGCGCAGCAGGGCTTTGTCCAGGCGCGCCGCCGCTCGGTGCATGGACCCTGCGCAGTGCAGGGTTCTGCCATGCGGAAACATGCGCTGCGCTCTGGCGGGCAGAAGGGCGCAGATGCACGGGGGCGCAGATGCACGGCAGGGCGCCCACCAAACCGCGCCGCCGCCAGCGACGCGAGCTGCCGGCTGTCGCTGCGGCGACCGAGCGCGCGATGCATTTCTGAGAAAGTGGCGTCTTGCAGCTAGCCCTGCCTGCTCGCATGCGCGCTCGCGCCCGCATGCGGCCGGCGCCGACCTCGGACCATGATAGGGGGGCTTAGGTACCCTATTCGCCGGCGCCCCGACGCGCCCCGCACGCGCGCGCAGGTGACGTCGCAGCCGTACTACGCGGCCGAGGACATCGGCATCGCCGGCCAGGGCTCGTGCGCGCACGGCGGCTGCTTCTTCGGCGTCATGCACTACATCTACAAGGCGCGCCGCCTCCTGCGTGGCTGCTGGCGCCCTCAACTCCCGGCGCACGCCCGGGCTGACACGCAGAGCTGATCGCAAGCAGAGATCTGTTATAATATAGGTTTTGAATTTGTGTTCTGTTGTTATACAGCGTACATATTTGACAAGCCATGCTGCATGCAGCGTCCATCCCTCGCTTTGAGAATGCTCGTACAGTCAGCTAGGTGTGCAGTCATGGGCGCCAACCCTGCTGGAGCCGCTTGCGCAGGACCTGGGCAACGGCACCTCGCAGCTGGTCGCCTGCGGGCTCAAGGGCCAGACCGTCACGCAGCGCCCGGGCTTCAAGCAGCTGACCACGCGGCTGCCCGTGGATGTGGCCGCCAGGCGCGCCGGCCCCCGCGCGCCGCCGGCCCGCCTCGCCCACACCCCAACGCCTAGCGCCCCGCTTCGACCTCCTTTGCTCTCTCTGTCGGACGACCTGATGCAGTCCCAGTCACCAGCACCAGCACAGGAGCCTGCAACACACATCCACATGCTGCGCGCCAGGGCAAGGCAGCGTTGAACCCCCGCGCTCGCGCCTTCCAGGGTAGGGTTTGGCCCCCGCGCTCACGCCACCCTGGCGCGCAGGTACTACATCGTGGTGGACTCGGCCAAGGGCACGGGCGTGGGCACGGAGCACTACTACACCGACGGCTACACGCTCAGCCTGTCCTTCCAGGGGCCCGCCACGCCGCGCGAGTCGCAGGCCGCGCCGGCCGGCGGCCTCTGACGCCGGCGCGGCGGCCCGGGCCTCCGGGAGCGCCTCCGCGCTGGGGCCTGCACGCGCCGCGCGAGCTGCTCTCGCCGCGCCGACGCGCGGCTCGTCGTGTGCAGGGTTACCATGGCTGCAGCGGCGGCGGGGCGCAGGGCCGTATGGGGTTGGGGCCGTTGAGCATGTGGGCGCTGGCGCTGGGGGCACGGCAAGCAAGGCATCCCTTACTAGCACCACGACACAAAGCAGGGCGAGCGGCTTTACGGGCGTGGCCTGCATCGTGCCCTGTTTCTCAGAGGATCTGGTGTGCATCGTCATTGCAATCCTCTGCCGCCTGGCCAGCCCCCGCTGGCGGCCGGGCACCGTTCCTGTTTCGCCCAAGTCTAGCTCCTCCGTTATACAAATTCTATTGCAGCGACCTGATTAGCAGTGCACAGCGGGACCTAATTAGCAGGGCACAGCGGGCTGTGCCGTGCGCATGCATGCATGCGCATACGCCGTTAAATGAGCCGCGGGAACCAATGGCTTGATGGCGGCAAGCCCCGAGAGTGTTGCGGGCGGTGGTTGACCCGGCTAGGCTGCTTGCGTGTGGTGCCCAGGCGGCACGGCGCTGGGGACGCCGCCTCGGCTGCCTGCTCTAGCGGTGGCACGCGGCTTATGCCCCACAACAAAGCCGCACGTGACCGCCATAGCCTCCTCCACCCTAGCGCACTTGGAAGCACTAACTAGCCTGTGAGAGCGATGAGAGTGCACTGTAGGGCTTGGTGGGTCCCTGTCGGGGAAAGTGGTGTGCTGCCTTGGGAGTTGTGGCGGTCTGCCAGCGTGATACGCTGTGCGTGTCTGTGAGCCCGAACGAATTGCTTGGAATATACGGCCAGCTGTCAGCTGTCAGCCTTCCTGTTTTAGCAACGCGCTCGTGCCATGCGGCGGCTGGGCAATAGTAGCACCCCGAACCGCCTGAGGGCTGCAGGCAGTGGAGGCGCGTATGGGTGCCCAGATTTGGCGAGCGTTGAGGAGCAGTGCGCCGCCCGAGCTTCCCGGGTTTCAACCAGTCGTTTGTACCTGGCTGCAGCCTCGGCGCCCTAAGGTTGCGTGCTGAGCAAGCTTGTCAGTGAGTGTTCTGTTGTCATGCTTTCAACCTTGGGTTGAGGGGTGGTTTGTGCGGGAGGTATTTCGGCCTGTCGACCGTCAGGGCGCTCTGCGCTGTGTACCAGATGCATGACGTGCTTGGCCTAGCCCAGTCTCTTCAATGACTCGACCACTGTAAAAGTTTTGTTCGATGCTGTAGTGAGCATGTCAACCAAGACGCGACACACGTGTTGAACGGGCACAGCTGTGCATGGACCGAATTTGACGGAATGGCTGCTTGCATGCACACCAGCCACCCAGCAGGCTTGGCACAGTATGTTCTTACACTGGGCCGATGCGCCGCCTGCCTCATGCATCAGGCTGCGGCAGTGCCAGAAGCAGCTTCCCGCCAACCTCCTGCGCGGCCTGGGCAGCCAGCAGCGCCGCCAGGCAGGCCACCTGCGCACGGCCACCAAGCGCTTCGGGCAGCATGCTGGACGCTGGTGCGGCATTAATTAGCGAGACGCCCAGAGCGGTGTCACCAGCAGAGCTTTTAGGGTGCCTTTACAAAAAGTACGCAGCATGCCAGAGCACAGGTTGCCGTCACACACTCCATGCTGCAAGTCAGCAGCCCTGCAGGCCCTGGAGTGCATACGGGGCTGATGTCCATAAGTAATGACATGCAAGCCCTATCGGCCAGCCAAGAGATGCCCGGCTGGTGCCAGGCGGAGGCCGGGCCCCGGGCGCGCCTGGAAGACAAGCGCCATGAGGCCGCCCGCGCGGCCGCCGCAGCCGGGCGGCGCCCACGCCTGCGCGGCGACGTATGCGGCCGCGCTGAGCAGGCCGCTCGCCGCCCAGAACGCGCCGACAAAGAGCAGCGCGGCCGCATCGCTGCGCCACCTGCGGGCCCGGCCGCGCGCGGTGTGACGCTGTGGCGTGCCATGTGTGTACGGCCGCATGAGGGCAGGTCGAGCGCGGCCTTCGCAGCGCCAGGGCTGCGCGCGCTCGCGGCACGCCTTCTCGCCCACCTTGCCGTCCATCCCAGAATTGGCATTGCAGGCGGCCAACCCAAGACCGCCTGCTGCCGTGCCACTGCCTGACCAGCCGGTCACATCGCAGGCGATCGCTCCGAGTGCGCCACCGCGGGGAAACTCTAGCATGGGCCCTGGCGGGGCCGGGGGCGCGCCTGGGCGCCGCGCGCCCGAGCGCGACGTGGCCGAGGAAGAGCAGCGCGGTCGCGGCCTTCACGCCCGAGGCGGCGAGCAGGCGCCGCTGGCCGACGAGCAGCGCGGCCGTGGGCAGCAGGCGGCCCGCGATGTCCGCCACGACGCGCACGCCGAACAGCGCCTGTCAGGGGCGCGCAGGGACCCCGTGGGTGCAGCCCCGCGTAAGCAGGAGGAGCGGCGCTATGAGCGGCTGCGTACATACGTTTGCAGGCGGCCCGTGACACGCAGCCGCCATATGCGTGTGCAGCGCTTGACGCCGAGCAGGCGCGTGCGCCTCGCAACGGAATGGCATCCTACAGCGCCGTCCGGACCAACGGAGGCCGCAGAGCAGCAAAGCTTGCAGTTCAGCGAGGCTTGAGCATGTTGCTGGCGTCTGCATGCGGCAAGCGGCTCAGCAGCGAGCAGGCACGCATGTTGGGAGCCACGCCTGCGGCAGCAGCGGCCCGAGCGCGCCGGAGGACTCCACGTACGTGAAGTACGGGAACACGAGCACAGACGTGCCCACGTTGAGCGCGAGGCTGGCCGCCGCCGGCGCCAGCGCGCGCAGCAGCCCACCGGTGCTCGAGCCTTGCCAGCCTGGCACCTCCAAAGAGACCATGTGTCACCCCATAGGCGAACACGCTCATGCACGCTGCCTGATGTCGCGCCCAGTGCCTTGATCGCTTGCCATGCCTCTGTGTACCATAGAGTATATGGTTATTCCTATCCGCTGCCAGTCATGAGCCAAGGTGGCCCACCGTACCTGGCAGCACAGCCGGCAGCGGCGTGTGCTCGGCCCGCCGCGCCGCGGGCCGCGCCCGCGGCGACCCCGAGCGCCGCTCGCCGTCCACGCTGCCCGACGACAGCCGACGGATGAGCAGCGATGTGGCCTCGCCGGGCCCCAGCGCGGCCCCCGGCGCCGGCCTGCCGGAGCCCTCGCACAGCCCTGTGCTGGAGCGCGTGCGCCGCGGCGCGGGCGCCGCCGGCGCCCGCCACTCGCTCTGCCGCAGGTACAGCCAGGCCGCTGCCGCCGTGCCTGCGCGCCTCTGACCAGCAACGTGGGCGCTCCCCTCTGTGCGCAGACATGCCCCTGCTTCAAACGACCGTGGTGCCGTCGCGACACCGGGACCTCTCCTCGCGTGAAGAGGGAGTCACGAGTAAGCGTGTGCGCGTCTTGCGCACACGCGTGTGCGCCGTTGCCGAGCAAGCACATGGCAATGGCCTGGCCTCGCTCTATGCTGCTTGCAAACAAACGGGCTGATGGAAGCCGGCCTGAGCTAGGCTTCACATCCAGACCCTCAGTCCTCCGCATGCATTGGTGTGCATGCAGACTGTGCTCAAGCTGTGCCACGCGCATACAGTGCAGGCGGCACGTCCTCCCAGCGTGCCCCAGGGCTCAGGCAAGGGCTGAGGCAAGGGCTGCTGCGGGCGCCAGGATCGTCGCGCCCGCGACCGCTTGCAGCCGAGACGATAGCATAGATACATGCTTTTATATCCCGGGGGACAAAGATAACCATATGAGCAAGGGGCCCTTGCCAAGGGCTGCTGCGGGCGGGACCGCGCCTGCCAGCGTCGCCACGCCCGCGACCGCGAAGAGCGCGTACACCTGCCCCGCCGTCGGCTGCGGCCCCAGGCGCTGCACCAGCTCCACAAGCAGCACGAGCGGCCCGCTCGCCACATACCCTGCACATGGTTCAGGCTTCATGGCGTCGGCGAGGAACCCGCGCCTGCTTGCCGACCCGCTGAGACTGCCATGCAGATGCCTCTCAGCCGCCCGCTCCGTTACGGCAGGGCGCGCGCGCTTGCAGCGCTGCGGCCATAGAGACGGCCCCCACACACCGCAGTATCACTCCCCCGCGTAAGTCCCGCTGCGCGCCACGCTACCATACCCTATCCCACCCTACCCTACCTTACTCTACCCTACCATAACTCGCACCGACTGTGAGCGCGAGCGTGGCCGCGGACGAGGTCGCAAGCGCCGCCAGCGCGTAGGACGTGCCGAACGCCACGCCCGAGCACAGGCCCTGCGCGGCGACCGCGGCCAGCAGCTGGCGCGGGCCCGACGCCATCGGCGGCGCGGCCAGCACGGCGAGCATGCCATTGCTCGCGCCGCAGCCGGCCAGGCCTGCGCGCGCGGCCGGCCGTGGGTGGCGGGCGCGGGCGCAGCGGGGGCTGACGGCGCGCGCGCGGTGCTGAGTGCAAGCCAGAGCAAGCAGCGCTATACTGGCTGGCCACATGAGCAGGTAGTGCTGGGGTACTGGCAGAAGCGCGCATATAAAGCAATAGCTGCAGGCGCAGGCAAGTGAAGGTGGGAGAAACTGCCAATCTCATGGGTTGGTCTAGCGCCAGTGACAGACTCCAGTGGGCCGCACCAAGCACGAGCCGCAGCCACAGCCAGCGCTCGCCGCCACGGGCGTCTCCGGCCGCTGAGTCATGCCAGTGGACGTGCAGTAGCTGCACAGGGATGCTTGGCAGGAAGTTGGCGATGTTGAGGTGCAACAAGATGTCGCTGCCGTATGCAGCCTTGTAGTGTGCCAAGAGGCCGCAAACCGCATTCCAGCTGACTGTGTACCCGACCTGCGCACAGACAAGCAAGAGCAGGCTCTGACTACTTGTGTATGCATGTAAAGAGCTGGTTTGGCCTGCTTGTGCGGAGTCAGCAAAACGCACATAGCATGCTCGCTTGCTGTGCAAGTGAGCATGCTACCGTCACGGCAGAAAACGCAGGCGGCGCATGAGTCGCACCGCAATCAGAAAGAACGGGACAGCAACTGCGCGGTGGCGCCACAGGTGCATATGATGCGGCCAGTTCACAACCGGGACACGAGGTCATACTTGGAGTAAAAAGGCTGCCCAGCTGTCAGAGCGCCCGAGATTGTGCTGCCTGGGTTTTGCAAGACCCTGCTAGCCTGCCAGCCCATGTTGCCCCTCACACTCCTTTCATTGGCTTTACATACTTGGCCGCCCATCATCAGCGGCTCCCCCAAGTACATGGTACCACACACCTCACCTAGCTATCACAGCATCTCTTCAAGATTTGTCCCGGCTGGCCAGCCATCAGCACTCATATGCACTCAAATGGTTGAGTAAAAACCAGACGCAGGGGCTCCTTGCCTCGACAAAAAGCCTCCCAAAGAATCAGACGCACTCAGCGCTCAGCACACAACAGGCCCACGCAAGGGGATATGCTCATCCACACAATGTGCACTGCCTCCCAGGAAAGGGTGCCGGATGGCGGCAAACCCATGTCCTCGTTCGCATGAGTGAGACACACAAAATTGGCGACCACCCCAGATCATGCATGTGCAAGAGTACCCCAATCAAAACACCTCATGAGCATTTGCAGGGTGCCACCATCACAAAACATCGGTTTGCATGCCGGCTCTGCTCCCATAGCAGATGCTGCACCTGTTGCTCAGCTTGCCGTGGCGCAGGCCAGCCCCTAGCGTCCGCCCGGCAGCTGCAGGCTCTTGCGGCCGGTCGTCTGCTGCATACACACGAGACTGTCACAGCTATGTTTTGTCAGTGCCGTTTGCAAGTGCTGTCTGCAAGCAGCTCAGGCATTTGTCTGTGCCGGTTGCGCATCAACTGCGACAGCCAGTCGGAGGTGCGACCTCTGGTGATGCCGCTTGGTGGCTGCGCTGCACTGTCGATATCGCTATGCGAAAACGTGCATGCATGCCCGTGATGCCGGCGTAGCAGACACGTCCGGAATGTGGCACATGCAGTGTGAGACCGGTCAACTGCTTGACACCCAGCACTTGCCCAGTGCCGTAATGCCATCACCGTTGTGAGACGGACGGCACGTGCCAGGGCAGCACCTTGCCATTGACGCTGCTACGGATCGTGCCAAACAGGTTGCCCGGCGACAGCACCTCCACGGACGACACCTGCGCGCGCGCGCTCCCGCGGTCGCACGCCGCAGGCAAGTAGGTCTGCCAGTGCCCCGACGCCAGGCCGGCAGCCGCTGCCGTCTGCTGGGTGTGCTTGCCAGGGGACCGCGCGCTTGGCACGCGGCGCGGCTAGGCTTCAGCCTCGTGTGCTGGCACTTAAGACCTCGCTTATCGCATGCCAGAACATGTCATGACAGGTATGCAGAGGGCGGGGTGGGGTCACCGGCATGCCTGCAGAGAGGTGCGTGCGTGCGCTATGAGACAACTCCATATGTAAGGCATGCGCATTACTTTTTTTTTGCTTTCTTTGCTGTTATTTTAAGAGAAACATCCGCTTAGCGCGCACCGAGCCGGACAGCTTGGTCTGCAGCTTGGAGGACGTCCAGTTCGAGAAGCCGCCCTGGACGACGTACGTGCGCCGGAAGCCGCGGCGCGACAGCTCCCGCGCGATCGCCTTGGCGGCGCCGCCGTTGCGGTCCAGCAGCAGGATGCGCGTGCCGCGCGCCACCTTCTTGAGCGCCGCGATCTGGAGCACGGTCACCTGAGGGGCACGGGGTAGGTTCAAGGCCCAGCGGCGGGCACAGCATGCGCGTCGGCCCCTTCTCGACGACGCGCCACATTCACTGGTGTGCTTTGGTGATTCAGCATCACGCACCGTGCAGCAGGTCCGTGCCACAGCCCAGCAGGCTTTCAGGCTAAGAGCGCCATCGCCGCGCCAGTAGCAAAAGTTAAGTAGGAGAAGGCATGGTGGGTAGCAGAAGGCATGGCGGCGCAGGTAGCACGAGGGCGCGCGCGCGCGCCTGCTGCTCGATGGACGACACGTCGCGCAGCAGCGCGCGGACCTTGCGGTCCTCGATGACTGCGTACTCCAGCTCCACCAGCCGGCCCGCATTGGGCACGTCCGGCACGCCGGCCGCCTCCTTCTCGCGCTCCGTCCTGCCCGCCGCCCTCGCCGGCTCGACCCCTCGCAGCTGAAGAGGTCAGAAAGAGCGCGTCTCGGCATGGTCGGCGGAGCCAGCGCATCCGCCTCCTTGTGCTCCATCTCGCTGCACTACCAGGGCCTTACGATAGGGCACGCTCCAGCTGCGGGCGACAGCGCCGTACAAATTGATCACGCGTGCACATCATCGCGAGCCCCGGCCGGATGTCGGAGCGCCGCACCGGATGTCGATCAGCAGCGTGTTGCCGTCGTTGGCCACGGCGTCCAGCGCGGCCGCGGGGCTGATGTTGCCGGCGTACCCGCGCAGCGTCCCAAACAGGCCCTTCAGCAGCGGCGGGCCCTGCATGCGCAGATGGCCGCCCGTTCTGAGTGTGGAGCAGCGACGCTGGGCGTGTCTGCACCACACGACCTGCCCTGTGATGCCCGCCAGCGAGCCTTCCATGACACCTTACACAGTTAGGCTATCGGCTGGAAGGCAAGGGCTGCGCGCACTCAGGCTCTGCAATCTCCGTCCGTGTGCAGCCGCGCGCGCGCCAGTCGGAACAGCACGCAGCAGCAGGGCATGCTGGGGACTTGGCGTGCAGCCGTGCGCAGCATGCATGCATGCGTGCGGCCTTTCGCCTCTCGAGCGCCTTCCTCGGACAGGGCGCATCAGGTTTGTGCGGCGGAGGGGGGCGCGCGCCAGGTAGTACACGCCGGCCGCGATGCCGGCCCACTGCGCGAGCACGACCGGGTCGGTCGCGCGCAGCGTGGACACGGTGGAGTCCAGCGTGGGCCGTGCCGTCGTCAGCGCGTCGCCGGCGGCGCCGCGCGCCCGCGCCGCGCCGTCCACCAGCGCGCGCGCGTTCAGGCCCTGGCCCTCCAGGAAGCGCTCCACCTCGCCCACGCTGCCCTGCGCGCGCCGCGCGCGGTCGGGGTATATGGGTAGGGTCAGGGTTGGGCACGCTACGCAGGCGCGGCGTCCTCCATGGAGCGCTCCTCTGCACCGCCGCGCGCCACGCACAGGCTCACAGGCGCACGAGATGGAAAAAGGGGGACACCCTGGCACGCAAGCGCGCGGAACGCATCTCACTAGCGCAGCGCGAGGGGAATGCCGTGTCAAGGCACTGCACGCCTGCACCAAGACGCACACTGCGCGAGCGCCGCCGGTTGGCTGGCAGCGCGCGCCGGCCGCTTGGCGGCACGCGCGTGTGCAGCCAGCTCGGGCGCAGGTCCGGCCGCGCCGCGGCGCCCGCCGCCGGCCGCCGCAGGCCCGGTCGGACACAGCGCGACAGGGAGCTCGCTAGCAGACACCGGGCGGCCGCGCGCGCCTGTAAGACTGGCTCGGCGGCCTTGAGCGCGGGCGCGGCCACGTCGCTGGCGGCCTGCAGGCCGTAGCGCACGTACGGCGAAACAACGTCCGTGGCCTCCTTCACCACCGGCGTGGCCTGGTTCAGCGCCTGGGCGCGCGCGCGGCGGGGGTAGGGTCAGGGTAGGCCCCGCGTTGGCGGCGTGTCACAGCTGCGCGAGTTGAGCCGGCGGCTTGCAGACATCGCTGCAGGCCTCCTTGGCAGCCAGGGAGCCAGCCCAGTGCCCCTGAAATCGGGAATTCGACAGCAACAAGGTGAACGCTGCAGCCAACCAAGGGCATGACCCTTGGAGTGCTGCCGCCGCCGCAGCCGCGTGGCGCAACCATATGCTTGCGTGCGCGCCACGCCTCTACTCACCACATTAGCGCCCACTTCGTGACACGCAGACGGCAACATGTGCACTGTGGCAGCGGCAGGCCAAGCATGCATGCAAATGCATGCCACACAGGCGACGTGCTCGCACTGAACACCGCCGCAGCGCGCCTTCGCCAGCTCGCTGTGCACTTGGAGTAAGAGTGTCGGACGCAGATACGGGGCATGTCTGCAGGTAGTGCAAGGAGGCCCAGGACCACAGTGCGGAGGTGGCGCACGCTCTTGGCATAGTCCAGGCCCACGGACGCCGTGTCAACGCCAGACTTTACGCTGCTTCCGGCGGCCTGCGTAAGGAGGCCTCTTTGAATAGACCCCTGTTAAATAGACCCACAAAGCAGTGCATGCCTGCTCTGCGCTGCCGTGCCCACTGCACAGCAGGAGCATGCAGGCCTGAACTGCACACATGCGTGCCGTCAGACACCCTGCCAACACAACAGGGCAAGCAGTGGCTGCACAGCACACCTTGACAATGTCGATCAATGCGCTCACAGCCGAGTCCACAGCACTCACGGCAGCCTGGCTTTGGGCCGCGTGCGCCGGCGCGGCGACAGCAAACGTCGCAAGGGGCACCAGTGCCACGCCTGCACGCGCGGACAGACACCGTGCGCAGCCTGGCCTGCGGGTGAGGTGCAGGAGCCATGCAGCGGCCTCAGAGCTTGACATGTGCGGCCATGTCCAGCACGACGCTGCACTGAGCTGCCTGCTGATAGGATATGCTTGGAACACGCAATGCTGGCCGGGCGGGGCTGATGCAGCCTGGTTGCCAGGCGGCGTGCAGCGAGCGCGCACCGCTGAGGGCGCCTCGCGGCTCCTTTGGCGCCGGCTGCCTCCGCTGCGCCACAGCATTCACCGTGCGGGTGATGGGCATGCGCATGCTCGTCCGGCACTGGAACGTCGCTGCCAGGGGCGCACGCGCCACCGGGGTGCCCGCCATAAGCTTTGACATGGCTGCGAGCAGGTGGGGGTGGGCAGCGCACTGCAGGAGGCTCGGGCAGACCGAGGTCGCCCCTGCAGGGATCTGAGCAGCAGAGCCAGGGTGCAGCCAGGTTTCACTTGAGCTTGCGCTTGGGCAGCTTACACTGGACAGGAGGGGAGTGACAAGCCTGTTCAGCAATAGGCCTCTGTCCGTTTGTCAGGTTTGTCAGGCATCGAGCGATACTGCTCTGCACCACTGTTTGGCATGCCTGTCCTATGACTCGCGTTCCCGCCAAACACACTGTGTGCACACAGTGCTGGTTAAGGAAATACATGACATAGCTAGCACGCTCCAGTCGCAAGAGCAGGCATGGTGCAGTACATTTGGCGCATCTGCCCGTCGACTTCACTCGTCACACGCACGCCCCAATGCCGCCCTCCACGCGCAGTGCCGCGCCTGTCATCTGCGTCCAGGTGACACCCGGACCCTGCTCCAGTGTCTCTGTGCGCCTTGCTCACCTGCAGCTGACGCAAAATACGAAAATGGGGTGAGCTGATAGCGACAGCGCCGGGCTGCAGGCGCTGCCGCGGCGCCGGCGCGGCAGCCGCCGACGTGGCCGTGGCGGGCGCGGAGAGCGGGGAGGCCAAGCCGGGCCTGGAGCGCGTGCAGGCGGAGGCGTCGAAGGCGCTGGACGACGTGGTCGGGCGGCTGGAGGACTCACTGGACAGCGACGAAGCGCAGCGCCACCTGGTGGGCCCCCTGGCGCTGCCCAGCGCTCCGTGTGAGCGCAAACGCGCTGCCTAGAGGCTGCGGCCAGTTTGGACCGCGGCGCCGCGCTGGGGCGCCGTACACGCTTCAGTGCTTCACAAAGGCCGGTCACCAGGCACGGTAGCCAGGCACGGCCAGGCTTGGGACCGCCAGCATGAGGCTGAGCAGGAGGCTGACATGACCAAGCGCTCTCGCAAAATGTTGTGCGCGTAGGAACCCGTCGTGCTCCTGAGGCAGGCATGACATCTAGGGTGCATGCAGTGTGAAGGCTGCTTTCCTCATCCTCAGATCAACGCCCTAGTGACTTCACACGCCCGAGTGTTTTTGGACAGCGCTCGTGCGGTCACGCGCCAGCATGCGGCGCGCGCCAGCATGCAGCGGGCAGCCGTGCCAAGCGCGCCGCGCGGGCCCGCCGCGGCAGGAAGGCATCGTCGGGACGTACGCGTTCGACGAGGAGGAGAAAGACACCTTCCGGGGCCTGGTCGCAAACATGCGCGCCACCTCGGTCGGGCTGCTCGCAGCGGCCGGCGTGAATGTGCTGTTCCTCGTCTTCAAGCAGGCGCGACACCGCGCTGCCGCCCTCCACATCGCGCGCCACTTCGGTGGGGCTGCTCGCGGCGGCCGGCTAAACCTAACCCTGGCCTACTGCCTAACCCTAATTCCGGCCCTATATCCCGCCCTACCTTACCCTAACACTAATGATAACCCTGACGTGCTGTTCCACGTCTTCAAGCCACCGTGCGGCCACGCTGCCGCCCTCCGCATCGCGGCCCGAGCTGCGCCGGCCCTGCGCCACCTCCCCTGCCATGGCCGCATGGACCTGCCATGCCTCAGAGAAATGCAGTGAAGTGCAGGGAAGAAGGGAATGAAGAGAACTCACAGGGCTGGCAGGCTGCATGCGCATGCAGGCGGCTCCGATCGCTGCGTAGAAAGCCAGCTCGTGCACTCTGCAGCGCATCCTTCTCTACCAATGGGGGCCGGAGAGGCCGGCCATGTCAGCACTCGTCTGTCCCACTAGGCCCGTCGAACGTGGAGACCTGCGAATGGGTTGGGCGTGTGGCCGGGTTGCAGAGTGCCACAACCGAGCGGGGCTGCGGCCGTTATGTGAAGCATGAAGGGGCTGGTGCGTGCGGCCGGGGCCTGTCGCGCTCGCTGAGACGGTGGCACTGCGAGAGGCCGATCGAGCTCGCTGAGCATCCCCAGGCTGACGGGCGCGCACGGCGCGCGCGGCAGTGGCTGGACGGCAGCGTGCTGCCGGAGGGCGGCTGGGTGCTGCAGGGCGTGGCGCTGACGCGCCTGTCCGCCGTGCTCAATGCGCTGGTCATGGCGGGCCTGGTGTGGGCGGGCGCGCTCAGCTTTCGGCGCGTTGTGCGCTCCGACTCCGGTCAGCTGGTCTACTGCATGCAGGCGCGCGCCCGGCCGCAACGCCCTGCCCCGGAACAGCGCGCCCGCCCTCCGGGGAGCGCGCCCGCGCCGCTCGGGCGCCCCCAGTGCGAGGCAGCGCGGCCCTGCGCGGGCCAGGCGCGCGGCTGCCTGGGCCCTGCGACGGGCAGGCGTGAGGACATCCACGCCGCCCGCCTCATAGCCGCACACGTCTGCAGGGGATGCGGCAAGCCCCGCCCAGACTCCGGGCGCGCGCGCCATGAAACGCGGCACGACCATCATGTCGTGAAAAAAAAAACCAGCATGTGCGCAGGCAGCATGCGGCCGCCGACCCAGCCCCGGCCGCGCAGGGCATCATGCAGCTGGGCCTGATCTTCATGCAGATGGGCGCCGTCAGCTTCAGCGTGGCCATCGTGGACCTCATGACGGCCGCCGTGCGCTGGCCGGGCGTCGCGCTGGTAATCGCCGTCGGCGTGGCCGGCGTCTCTGTGCTGCGCATCCTGGCGCTGTTCGTACTGGTCAGCCGGTGCGCGGCGGGGGGGGGGGGGGGGGCGGGGGGGGGGGGGGGGGGGGGGGGGGGCGGGGGGGGGGGGGGGGGGGGGGGGGGTC